>Ga0307988_1001884_pt1 | contig 11040 bp, 9 predicted proteins | sample EllFjometagen183_FD_203166 | JGI IMG/M metagenome (GOLD analysis project Ga0307988, IMG submission 203166) | Marine microbial communities from Ellis Fjord, Antarctic Ocean - #183 | ecosystem: Environmental > Aquatic > Marine > Unclassified | place: Southern Ocean | collected 2014-10-08 | reverse complement strand
AAAAGGTGCTATATCATCTAAAATTCCAAGTATATCTAATATTTTCATTTCACTAACTCCTTAATTTCTGATAGCAATTTACTGTTTGTAAGTTCAGGATCATTGCCACCGTTTACCATATCTCTTAGCCGCTTTATCTTCGGCTTTAGATATTCCAACAGTAATATGTGTCTCTCTTTAATCAAACACTTTGAGGCGTGAAGTTCTGTCTTCGTGTATTCTGTACTTTTGCCTGTATACCTCGCACATATAACATTATATACCTTATTTTTTTCACTGCAAAGATTCTCACTATGTATTGAAAAGCCATTATCCCATAAATATTTTCTTAGTTTTTCAGGTGCATTCATAGGCTGAAGAACAAGCTGCTCTGCGGATTTCGCAATATCTTGTTCTCTGTCCAGAATATCACAAATCAATTGTCCCCCCATACCTGCAACAATTATACAATCAAAGTCTCTAGCATTTTCTATTCCATCACATAGTGATGTTGAAATATTTTCCTCCATATTGAACTTGCTTATATTTTTTTTAGCAACATTTACAGGTCCAATTCTGACATCTGAAGCAACTGCAAGCTTACAAAGTTTATTTTGAATTAAGAATATCGGGATAAACGCATGATCACTTCCTGTATCAAACACCTTAATACACGGCTCAATACTTTCTGCAATCATCATCATTCTTGGTGACATCATAGATATAACATTTTTCATATTGCTATTTTATCCTATCTCTGCAAAATCATCCACCTGGAAAAACATCACTCCGCTATTTTTCCACTTTAAGCATCTTCTTGGGAAAACAGCCCTCCGCTGTTTTTCCAGGTAATAGGGGCAATGGGATATTTCTGGAATTTGGAGCAATTAAAAACCACCGGGTTACGGTGGTTTCAGTTGGTGGGCCTTCAGGGATTCGAACCCCGGACCAACCGGTTATGAGCCGGTTGCTCTAACCAACTGAGCTAAAGGCCCAGATGGCTCCCCAAGTTGGACTCGAACCAACGACCCTGCGGTTAACAGCCGCATGCTCTACCAGCTGAGCTATTGAGGAACGTTACACCTTTACAGGCGCAAATAATATTATACTTAGGGATACCTCTGTGGTCAAGTATTAATTTGTCTCAGAAGTATATTTCCTATGTTCTTATAGGTTTTTAGCGTTATTAGTCGAGATAATCCTTTAACTTTTTACTTCGACTTGGATGACGCAGCTTTCTGAGTGCTTTTGCTTCAATCTGTCTGATTCTTTCTCTTGTAACATTAAATTCTCTTCCGACCTCTTCAAGAGTACGGGCTTTGCCGTCTTCAAGTCCAAAACGCAATTTCAAAACTTTTTCTTCTCTTGGGTTAAGAGTATCCAGCACACTCATCAATTGCTCTTTAAGCAAAGTAAAAGCTGCTGCATCTGCCGGTGAAAGCGCACCTTCATCCGGAATGAAATCTCCGAGATGACTGTCTTCTTCTTCACCGATAGGTGTCTCTAATGAAACAGGCTCAAGAGATATTTTCTGGATTTCTCTGACTTTTTCTACAGGAATATTCATCTCAGAGGCTATTTCTTCAGGCTTAGGATCTCGCCCGAGTTCCTGTACCAGCTGTCGTGATACCCGCGTAAGTTTATTTATTGTTTCTACCATATGAACAGGTATTCTAATTGTTCGCGCCTGGTCAGCAATCGCACGTGTTATTGCCTGACGAATCCACCATGTTGCATAAGTACTGAACTTGTATCCTTTTCGATAATCAAACTTTTCTACGGCTTTTATAAGTCCAAGATTACCTTCTTGAATCAAATCAAGAAAATGCATTCCTCTGCCCACATATCTTTTTGCGATACTAACAACAAGCCTGAGATTTGCTTCAGCAAGCTGCTGGCGGCACTCTTCTTTGCCTTCTTCCATGCCCTTTGCCAAACGGATTTCATCTTCTGCTGTAAGAAGAAAAACTCTTCCAATTTCTTTAAGATACATCCTAACAGGGTCATCAATGTTAATTCCGTCCGGTACTGAAATTTCAACAGTTTTAGTTTCGCTTTCGACTTCACCTTTGTTCTTAGGGGTTTCGATTACATCAATACCGGATTCTTCAAATGCTTCATATAGTTTTTCCATCTGATCCGGTTCGACTTCGACTTCTTCAAGATAATCCTGAATTTCCTGAAATGTCAGTACGTTTTTCTTTTTTCCTGTTTCAAGAAGAAATGCCATGGCTTTTTCAAAAGTCTGGGGTAATTCCTCTTTGTTAGCTACTTCTTCTGTGTTGATATCCTTTAAACTCAAATCAACAACCTCCTATTTTCTCTTTATATTTCTTAATAAGTTAAATTCAAATGCTAATTCTTTATTTAGCTTGTCCGCTTCATCACCTGTTTTATCTGTAAGACTGTCAAGTAAAGATGACATGTGAGAAATTCTTCGATTGATAACAGACTTCGTATAATGATTGATTTTCTCCTCTAGTGTCCTGTTCATATCAGCACTGGTCTCTGTATAAGTTATAGCAGCTACGAAAAGTTCCCGCTGCGAATCTTCCAGATTTCTCATAATAACAGCTGCATCAGATATGCCCTTGGTTTCTACCCTTTCCAGGATGTCCAGAAACATATTTTTCAAACTTGGTTCATCAATAAAGTCCGGATTAAGCAGTTCTTTTGCATGAGCTGCAAGTTCAGGTCGTGCACATATAATCGCAGCCATGGCCATAAAGTTTTTTATTTCCATTCCGGTTTCAACGTGTAGTGAGGAAATAAGTTTTGCAGGTCTTCCAACCGTCTCATTAACTCCACCTTTGATGTTCTTTGAAACCTCAGTTTCAAGAGCTTCTCGTGAAATAGAATAATCGGATGATATTCTGTTCACATACATCTCCCGTTCAATGGCATTATTGACCTGTGCAATAGCTTTAGCTACGCCATTAAGGAACTTAAGTCTGCCGTCCCTCTCATTGATATTATATTTTTCGCGCAGCAGCTTTGCTTTATACTCTACCAGAGGAAGTGCGCTATCTATCAGCAGACCAAAAGCTGTGTTTCCATTTTTCTTAATATAGTCATCAGGATCCTTACCTTCAGGAATTTCAAGAACTTTTACTCCGCATCCAAGAGATGCTATCATATCCAATCCGCGTAGAGCTGCATTTCGCCCGGCCTGATCCATATCATATGCAATGATTACTTCAGGAACTAATTTTTTAAGCATACGAGCCTGCTTAATTGTAAGAGCTGTTCCAAGAGAGGCCACACAATTTGAAAAACCAGCCTGGTGAAGGGCTATGCAATCCATGTATCCCTCGACTATTACCATTCTCTCTGCTTTGGAATTTTTAGCAATATTTATTCCATACAAACTTGTACTTTTATTGTAAACAGGTGTTTCCGGAGAATTCATGTATTTTGGACCTTCCCCTGAAATGAGTCGCCCGCCAAAACCAATTACCCTGTTTCTAACATCAATTATTGGGAACATAATACGGTTTCTGAACCTGTCATAATATGTGCCTTTTTTACTTTTTAATATTAATCCCGCTGTCTCCATATCCTTTTCGATGTAGCCCTTGCCTATTAAGTGCTTAAGTAGTAAGTCCCACTTATCGTTGGAATAACCAATCCCAAAACGAACTGTTGTACCCTCTTTAATTTTTCTGCCCTGAATATATAAATCTGCTACGCCACCCGGATTGTCCTTTACATTAGAATAGTAGAAACGCGCCGCTTCTGTATTTATCTCAACAAGCTTTTTATAATACCCGCTTTTCTGTCTCTCATTCTTATCGTTACTTTCGGGAAGTTGTACAGAGGCTCTGTCTGCCATCATTTTAAGGGCGTCCAAAAACTCAACATTCTCAATGTTTTTTATAAAGTTAATGACATTCCCGCCCTTACCACAGCCAAAGCAGTAAAAAATCTGTTTGGCGGGCACAACACTGAATGATGGTGTCTTTTCTCTGTGAAAGGGACACAAACCAAAATAGTCCTTACCTTTGCGAGTTATTTTCACATAGTCAGACACAACATCAACGATGTCATTTTTTTCAATAATTTCTTCTATTACTTCGTCGGGATAGTAATTTGCCATTTCTTCTCCTGTTACCTAACTTATAAATTCGACATCGAATAGCAAATTCCTTTATTTTTTTATACCAGCAGTATAAATTTTAATAAAAATTTAATAATCAGTTTATGGTAAAAGTTAAATATTCGTTATAAAATAATTGCAAATCTCTATTTCCGAACTCATTCGGTTTACTGGCAGGTCACTATGTTAGCTAAGAAATTATACTGTTCAAACACTCTAAAAGATACCAACGGTTGTAATATTACAATTGACTATTTTATTACTGAAGGAAATGATTTTCTGAATGATTTAACATGCAATTATGGAATTGCAGTTGAAAAATCACCTAAAGCTGACAAATCTGATAAATTTATCGCAACATGCTGTTTTAAGGACAAATTAAATGCCAAAATTCTCTTAGAAAAGCTTTTTGATTATTCTGTTACACCTGTAGCTGTCGAAGAAACCATCGATATTCTCATGGATAAATGCGAATTCAAATACTAAATATCCAGCAGGTTAAGCCCGATTTCTTCACTGTAGAAACGACTAACCTTTCCATTAAATGGGGTTACAATTATTTCACAGGTAGCACCAACAACTCCCATAGCGAAATGTCCGCCATATGTTTTGCAGTTGGCATCAGATAATACCGTATGAATATGAAGATATGGCTGACCATCCATAAAAGATATGTTTCCATTCATAGATGCTATTTCAAATATACCGTTCATTTCCTTTTTCAGGTATGCTTTATTTTCTAAGTCATATAAACCAAGTTCTGCAGAGGTTACCGACCCAAGTCCAGAAATCAAACCGGACTTTATTTTATTATCCTTACAAAAAATTTCTATATTAGCAATTATCTCTTCGCCTCTATCTATTCTTATATAGAAATTTCCGCCTATGTTTTTTACTATCATTTTACGCCTCTTTGTTTCTTGAAGATAAAATCGAAATAGCTGATTTATCCCAATCTAAAATACCGTTTACTGTGTCTTTTATATCACCTAAAGTTATTGCGTCGATTTTTGCTATTACTCCATCCTGTTCTTCAACGAACCCCTTTAGCAACATATTTTTACCCATTACAGTCATTCTAGAAGTTGTGCTCTCCATTCCAAGTATAAAATTCCCTTTAAGCTGTTCTTTAACTCTAACAAGTTCTTCATTGGTGACACCGTTTTTACCTATGTCTTCAACTTCTGCTTTGATGCATTCTATGGCTTCTTCCATTTCATCATTACCGGTGCCCGCATATATATTCATTATACCGGTTTCTGAGTAAGCCTGGCTGACTGCTCCAACAGAATAAACCAACCCTTTATCTTCTCTAAGATTCTGGAAAAGACGAGAGCTTATGCCGCCTCCAAGAATACTTGTAGCTGCAAGCATAGGATACCGAGCCTGGTTTTCATACCCAAATGACTCGAATGCTATTGTTAAATAGGTTTGTTCAATTTCTTTGTTATACTTGTGTAAACCCGGACTAAAAACAGGAGCTGTGAATCCTTCTTGTTTTATACCATTGCCTTTTTTAACCGCCCCGAACAATCTTTCCATTACAGCCAGCATTTCACTTTCGTCAAAATTTCCGGCCACAGAAACAACCGTGTTACATGGCGACATATGGGTTTTTGTGTAATCAATCAGCATCTCCCTGTTGATGCCTGCAAGGGATTCTTTCGTTCCGATTATTGGCATCCCAAGCGGATTGTTTCTCCATATCTCGTACTCGAGTTTCTCATGCACATAATCTTCCGGTGAATCCTGGTACATTGCCATTTCTTCAAGTATAACCTTACGCTCGCGCTCAATCATCTTAGCATCATAAAGCGATTCGAATACCATATCCGCAAGTATTTCAGCAGCTTTTTCAAAATGCATATCAAGGGTACTGGCATAATAGCAAGTGGCTTCTTTACCTGTAAATCCGTTCAAAATTCCACCTATACCATCAAATTCATCGGCTATGTCTCGCGCACTTCTTTTTGCTGTACCTTTGAAAATCATATGCTCTGCAAAATGTGATATGCCGTTATTACTCATATCTTCATAGCGTGATCCCGATTTGAACCACACACCGGTGCTAACAGACCTAAGGTGAGGCAACTGTTCATAAATAAGCACAGTATTATTATTAAAAATCTTCTCTTTTATCATATTCATCCATCCAAAACAACCAAACACCCTTAGGGTATATGGTCGAAGTTAAAAAAACCCGGATTGCTCCGGGCTTAATAAGTTATTTAGCTTTCTTCACGAGGCGCTCTTTCTGGTCGAGGTAAAAGCGCTTTCCTGGAAAGATTGATTCTTCCCTGTCTGTCGATTTCGATGACTTTAACATTCATCGTATCGCCAATCTGGCATACTTCTTCAACTGTTCCAACACGTTTGTGTTCGAGCTGTGAGATATGGACAAGTCCGTCTTTACCAGGAAGGTATTCAACAAATGCACCAAAGTTCATAAGTCTTACAACTTTACAGTTTTCAAATGTTGTTCCAACCTTAACTTCCTGAGTCAGTGCTTCTATAATACTAACAGCTTTTCTGCCTGCTTCGCTGTCAGCAGTTGCTACATAAACAGTACCGTCTTCTTCGATATCAATTTTAACACCAGTCTGTTCTATGATTTTATTGATAACTTTTCCGCCGCTTCCGATAACATCTTTAATTTTATCAACATCAATTTGGATTGTGATAATCTTAGGAGCGTATTCAGATAGTTCTTCTCTTGGTTTATCAATAGCAGCATTCATCACTTTAAGTATATCAAGTCTGCCCTGTCTTGTGATTTCAATAGCTTCTTTAATAATATTTGCTGGAATGCCGTGAAGTTTCATATCAACCTGTATTGCAGTGATTCCTTTTTCTGTTCCTGCAACTTTGAAGTCCATGTCGCCGAAGAAATCTTCGATTCCCTGGATATCCATTGTGATTACATAATCTTTTTCATCATCAGGATTTGTTACCAAACCACATGAGATACCTGCTACAGCAGCTTTAATTGGAACACCTGCATCCATAAGAGCAAGTGAGCTTCCGCAGATTGAACCCTGCGAAGTAGAACCGTTTGACATAAGTACATCTGATACCACTCTGATAGCATATGGGAATTCATCTTTTGATGGAATTACTGCTTCAAGAGCTTTTTCAGCTAATTCGCCATGTCCGATTTCTCTTCTTCCGGGACCACGTGATGTTCTTGCGTCACCAACACTGTAAGCCGGGAAGTTATAGTGATGCATGTATCTGTTTTCAGTTTCGCTGTCATCAAGGCCATCTACTCTTTGAACGTCACTTATTGAACTTAATGTTACGTTTGAAAGAACCTGTGTCTGTCCTCTTTGGAAGAGTCCTGAACCATGGGTTCTTGGTAATACACCAACTTCGCTGTAAAGTTCTCTGATATCTCCGATACCTCTGCCATCTACACGTGTTTTTTCTTTAAGAATCAGTGCTCTGATTACTTTCTTTTCTAGTTTGTAAATCGCATCGCCGATAAGGTTAGGAGTATCTGCATACTTTTCACCAAATTCAGCTTTAACTTTTTCAGTAAGAGTCTTGAGGTTTCCTTCTCTAATTCTCTTATCATCATTTTGAACGCCAATTTTCATTTCATCATAAGCAAATTCTTTGATTTCATTGAAAGCTTCTTTTGGAACACTAACTGATGTGTACTGGTATTTTTCTTTACCGATTTCAGCAACCATTTCGCTGATAAATCCGCACATTTTATTAATTTCTTCATGACCCTTAATAATTGCATCATAAACGATATCATCAGGAACTTCATTAGCTCCGACTTCTATCATACATACTTTTTCAGCATTTCCTGAAAGAGTCATATACATGTCTGAAGCTGCTCGCTGAGCTGCATCAGGATTAACAATTATTTCGCCGCCAACAAATCCAACATTAACTGCCGCAATCGGGCCATTAAAAGGGATGTCTGATATTGCAATTGCCATAGATGCTCCAACCATTGCAGCAAGCTCAGGCTGATTGTCCTGTTCTACTGAAAGAACTGTACAAACGATTACAACGTCATTTCTTAAATCATCCGGGAACAATGGTCTCATAGGTCTATCTATTGCTCTTGATGTAACGACGGCTTTGTCTGAAGGACGAGCTTCTCTCTTTTTGAATCCTCCGGGAATTCTACCAACTGAGTACATTTTTTCTTCATAATCAACTGCGAGTGGGAAATAGTCAATTCCATCCCTCGGTTTTGATGATGATGTTGCAGTACACATTACGGTTGTGTCCCCGTATCTTATGAGAACTGCGCCGTTTGCTAATTGCGCGTGTTTACCGGTTTCAACAATGAATTCTTTGCCGGCATATTCTGTCTTGAATATTTTGTGATCTTTGTGCATTTTATATGCTCCTTTCAGTTCACAGTGCAATATCCGAATACGCAGAAAATTAAAACCCACACTCCATTATGAGGACAAGTTTTAATTTTCTGTTGCAGTACCCGAATATAGCTTTCAAATTTTCTCATAGACAACGGCGGATAGATTCCGCCGTGGTCGTTTACTTTCTTAATCCTAGTTTTGCTATTATCGCTCTGTATCTTTCTACATCTTTTTTCATGAGATACTTAAGTAATCCCCTTCTTTGTCCAACCATTTTCAGAAGTCCTCTTCTTGAATGATGGTCTTTTTTGTGTGTTTTCAGATGTTCATTTAAATGATTGATTCTTTCAGTCAAGATGGCAACCTGAACCTCAGGTGATCCTGTGTCGCCGTCATGCAGTTTATACTGCTCGATAATTTCACTTTTTTCTCTTAGCATTAATTTATGCCTCCTAAAATAATTATCCCCGTAGGCCGTGTAATTGGTCGGAGTCGTCCAATAACCCAGCACCCGGTTCATCGGTTTGTAATTCTACCATACCGCCCTTTTAAAGTCAAAGAACTGCAGTGGTGCTTCCTATATATATTCTACCCTTTTTTAGGCACCTCAGCAACTGAATTCTGCCCTCAAATCTCTGATTTTGGAAAAACAGCGGAGGGATGTTTTTCCAATTTTAGGATTATGTTGTTAATGCAGTTTAAATATGCAACAGCGCTTGCTTTTATTATGTCTGTATCTGTGGCTCTGGCATTAAAAATTTCGCCCATGTAATTCATGGTAATCCTTGCCCGGCCGGAAGCATCTTTTCCTGAAGTAATGCTGTTGATTCTGTATTCATCAAGCACTGCATTAATCCCGGTGACCTTGGCAATAGCAGAATACATCGCATCTATCGGACCATCTCCCGTAGCACTTTCCCAAATCATCTTACCATCATATTTTATTTTTACAGTTGCTGACGGCATGGAGCTATTACTTACAACCTGAAGGTCTTCGAGGGAATAAAGACGAATCCCCGTATCTCCCATCTCAACAGCTGCCAGTTCATAAAGTTCATGCAGGTAAATTTCTTTTCTTTCATCTGCAAATGCCAAAAACTTTTTTTGCATTTTGGTAAGCTCTGCATCACTCAGATTATTGTATCCCATATCTATAAGTGTATGATTCAATGCATGTTTTCCCGATCTGGCTGTCAGAATTAATTCCATACCCGATACCCCTATGTCCGCGGGATTAATTATTTCATATACATCTCTGGACTTCAAAAGACCGTCCTGATGTATCCCTGACGAATGCGCAAAGGCATTATCCCCTACTATTGCCTTGTTAGCCTGTATATCCATTCCCGTAAGTCTGCTTACCAATTGAGATGCTTTTTTGATCTCTTTTGTATTGATTTTCGTTTCTGCCTGATAATATCCTGACCTTGATGCAATGGCCATCACAACCTCTTCCAGGGCAGCATTTCCTGCTCGCTCACCGATTCCATTAATTGTGCATTCTATCTTGTCGGCGCCATTTTTCACCGCTGCAAGAGTATTAGCAGTTGCCATACCAAGATCATTGTGACAATGAACACTGAGAATTGATTCGGGATTTACATTTTTCATTCTGTAATTTATCTTTCTTATAAGTTCTCCAAATTCCCCTGGATCTGCATAGCCAACTGTATCCGGAACATTCACTACTGTAGCGCCTGCTCCTATTACTGCTTCAATTGTCTTCCATAGATACTCAAAATCGCTGCGTGTAGCATCTTCTGTGGAATATTGAACTTCATTCATATACTTCTTTGCATATTTTACACTGTCAACAGCCATTGACAACACCTGCTCTTCACTCTTTTTAAACTTTTTAGCAAGATGCACACCCGAGGAACCAAGCACTATATGGATCATGGGATTTGCTGCAAATTTTACAGAATTGTATACAGCATCAATATCACTCTTAACCGCACGGGCAAGAGCAGTAATTACCGGTCCGCCGGTACTAAAGTTTTCTGCTACGGCTTTTACTGAATTGAAGTCACCCAATGAAGATGAAGAAAATCCTGCTTCAATATAGTCAACGCCAAGAAGAGCTAGTTGGTTTGCTACCACTAATTTCTCAGATAGATTTAATCGCGCCCCCGGTATCTGTTCGCCGTCTCTCAATGTTGTGTCAAACACTTTTACATTTCTCATTTTCTTCCTCCTTATATACAAAAATAGCCCTTCTTCTCCTTATAGAGACGAAAGACTTTCCGCGGTACCACTCTTATTGAAATAAATAAATATTTCCACTTAATCAGCTACAACCTAATAGCTTATCCTTTATAACGGGGGTATCCGTCCGCGTTTACTCGTTGCCTTTCAACCGGCTGCTCAAGAAGGAGTTTCATGCATTGAATCCGTCGTTTTACACCAACCAACGACTCTCTAAAGGTATTCTTTGCATTACTGGTTTCCGTCATCGCATTTAAATGATTGTTTTAAATTATACGCAATTCTATTTTTCTTGTCATTGAACTACCCGCCAATGAATTGGCAGGATTCCTGGTCGATAGACCTACCGTGGTCTAAGCTTACCCAGGCTACCTCCGCTGTCCCTACGGTTCTTTTCTTACCCGACAGAAGAAACAGTCC
>Ga0307988_1001883_pt1 | contig 11041 bp, 3 predicted proteins | sample EllFjometagen183_FD_203166 | JGI IMG/M metagenome (GOLD analysis project Ga0307988, IMG submission 203166) | Marine microbial communities from Ellis Fjord, Antarctic Ocean - #183 | ecosystem: Environmental > Aquatic > Marine > Unclassified | place: Southern Ocean | collected 2014-10-08 | reverse complement strand
TTGTTTAATTGGATATTGAAATTGGTTTGGTAGTTCAGTTGGTTAGAATGCCTGCCTGTCACGCAGGAGGTCGCGGGTTCGAGTCCCGTCCAGACCGCGGAAAGAGGTAATTGATTTTTCAGTTACCTCTTTTTTTATGCCTATTTTCCCCACATTTTCCCCACATCTGTATAAACTCATCGAGTTTAGGCTCTATTTCTCATATTAAATGAAAAATAAATTTAATTACATTAATAAATAAGCTTATTATCTTCACTGACTTCTCTTTTTTTTAAAAGAAAAGTGGATTAACTATTCATAAACATTCACAGTACGATTTACTCAGGTTAAAAAGTTACCACAACAGTTTAAAACTCAATTTCCCTTACTATATCATAACCAGCCTGGCAACTACAATCATCTCAGTATAATATTTTTGATATAGCTCTATATTTTATGCGATTAGTTGATAGAGCTTATTGACTTTTTGATATGCTATTAGGTTTGCTTAGACCTGTTACCAACCATTTCTTGGAATTTACCCCACTAAAGCGCTATTGAATCACGTTCTTTCCAAATCCCCACTTAATAACTATTCTCAATCTCGCCTAGACTGATCAAGTTAAACCGCAATGAGGTACTAACCTTAATCCGGTTTCTAGTGGTCACGTCAACCGTTTTTTCCAACTAATGACTAAAAAATACTTTGCATATTAATAGTGGGGTTTTTGTAAAAATACGACTTTTCTAGTTTACTACAAATGTAGCGTAACTATCTGATTATCTGGAAATGGGTCAGGATCTACCGTTTTTATTTTAATAAATGCTAATTTTTTGCTAATTTTTTATAAATTTGTTGCTAAACAATTGACAAAATTGTATTTTAAGTAAAATAACAACAGTAGTTTAATTATTACATTGCTTATGTATAATACATTTATTAAGCGTGTTATGTATATTTATTTAGTTGTCTATTATTTATTATATTTTTAAATAACACGTAATCATTATGAAACGAAAATTACTTTTACTTATGCTTGCATTAATGGTAGGCATTTTTGTGGCAAAGGCTCAGACCTGTGAACATAGTGTTGCTTTAATTAACACGCAGGGAAATGGATGGGAAGGGCGCACACTGGATATAACTGTTAACGGTATTGTTGTTCTTGACGATATAACATTATACACAGGATCTGGACCTCTCTATTTCTATTTTATTGCAGAAATTGGTGATGATATAGATGCTTATTATACAGGAACTAACTGGTCTTATTATGATGAATATATAGTTTGGGATGGTAGTGGAAATTCAATCGGCTACTCTGGTGGCGGGTATTCAATACCTACGGATATACTTAATATGGTAGCTGGGAATTGTCCAAGTTCTCCAACTTTTGGCATTTCACCTGATGAAACTAAAGAATATGGAGGATATGCCCTTAATAATATTTCAACAGCTTATTATACACAAACATATGTTGTTAGAAATAATGGAGGTGGAACATTAACAGTTAATTCTGTCGAAATTACAGGTGGTGATGATAGTGATTTCCCTTTGACTGATGGCAATACATATCCAGTTGATTTATTAAATGGAGAAACGCTAAGCTTTGATGTTACTTTTGAGCCAACAACTATTGGAGTAAAAACATCTACACTTCATATTGTCTCATCTGCTCCTCCATATAGTTATGTAAATGATATTACGTTAAATGGTACAGCTTATGTGGCACCACCGCTCAACCTAACAGGCGAGGCTACTATAACACCTTCTATTGATTTAACTTGGGAAATTCCTTTACCTGAAGGTGAAATTAGATATGATGATGGTGGTGGCGATCTAAACTCTACTTGGCTTGGGAACCCAACTTCTTTAGATCAATTAGTTTATACTAAGTTTAATGCAACCATAGCAGGAAATCTTGATTATATTGCAGTTTATTCTAGACATAATGGCCAAAGTACTGACACTGACCCACACTGGAATGCAATTATGGTATGTCCTGATGATGGGACTGGTAAGCCTGATCTTGTAAGCACATACGAGACCTTTCCTTCACAAGATGTTCCCTCAATATACGGCGAATGGATATTATTGCCATTAACTACACCTCAGGCTATGGCCTTAGATGATGTATTTTACATTGTTACACAATGGCCTGATAATAATGTAGATGCAGGGGGAGCGCGTATTGGAATAGATCTAGATAATAATTTTGGAAGAAGTGCTGAAACTGAAGATGGTGGTGCAAACTGGACTATTTTTCCTCGTAGCATGATAATGCGTGCATATATGAGCACTTCAAGAGCTCCTTCTGCAAAAATTAATGCAGGTTCTCCAGTTTCTGGTTCAGAAAATTTACCTGTTTATGCCTCCGGCAATTCATCAAGAGCATTTACAGATTATACCGTACATCGTGGCGATGTGTCAGGTACATATAATACAACATTTACGGGTGTAGCTTCTCTGAGTTATTCTGATGTTACTGCAGCTTATGAAACTACGTATTATTATGCCATAAGCAGTAACTATTCAGAAGGTACTTCTGATTTTTCAAATGAAGTAGAGGTAACATCACTACCCCAGTTTCCGCAGCCCGTTGATCAGGTTGTAACAAATATCACAGCAACATCAGCTGATCTTGGATGGACCGAAATTGGAACAGCTACTGCATGGGACATTGAATGGGGTGCTACACCATATACCTTTACAGGTACACCTACAGTATCTGGAGTTAGTAATCCACATAACTTAACTGGTTTAGATGCAAATACAGAATATACCTGGAAAGTGCGTTCTGATTGTGGCGGAGGTGATGTTAGTGAATGGGAAAGTCCAAGTACTTTTACTACATCAACCTTACCTATTACGACACCATATACTCAAGATTTTGAGTTAAATACATTCGGAGATTATATTCAAGCTGAGAATAATACGGAATCTGATATTTTTATTGATGCAGCAGCAGCAAATTTAAGTAATTACGGGGTTCAAATGGAAGGAAATACTGGTCTTGGATGGACAGGATTGCCAACATCAACCACTGAAGCACAGGCCTGGGGAACTAATTATTTACATATTTCTGCTATGAATATGATTGTAGATGCTACTGAAGAAACAGTAGTAGTACTTTTTTTTGATTTAAAGCAGAGATATTGTTGGGGACCTGCTCACTCATGGTTTAGAGTTGTTGTCAATGGTTCACAAATTGGTGATAGCTACAACCCTTCAACACAAAACAGTGATGCATTTCAAACCATTTCCGTAGATTTAAGTGCATATGCGGGTACTACATTTAATCTTGCTTTGCAACATAGTGGATTATATAATAATGCAAATGGTGAGTACGGCGGTGACAATGCCTATGTTGATAATATAATTATTACATCATGCCCAGCTCCAACAGCACTAGTAGAAACCAATATTACTCCAACATCTGCTGATCTTGGCTGGACAACAGGAGGAGCTTCTTTGTGGGATATTGAATGGGGAGATGCCGGATTTGCACCAGGTACTGGAACGCTTATAACAGGCACTGCTACAAATCCGCATTCACTTACAGGATTGACAGCTAACACATCCTATGATTGGTATGTGAGAGATGATTGTGGTGATTTTCAAAGTACATGGATTGGGCCGAGTACGTTTAGTACACTTACAATTACAATAGCTCCTTATTTTGAAGATTTTGAAAATGGAGGAGCTACTCCAAATTCTTGGACAAATACTAGTTCTACTGGTGAATTGTGGCAATTCAGTACTTCACGAGGCTACAATAATTGTGCTCCATATGATCACACAACTGGTACTGGTTACTTTGCCTGGGTTGATGACTCAGAAACACCACACTCAACAGATGTTACTTTAACTACCCCTTTTATTGATGTTAGTGGGCTTGCTATTCCTTATTTAAGTTTTTGGTTGTATAGCGACAATGAAGGATATACCAACATGACACTTAAGATAAATGTTTGGGACGGAGCTGCATGGAATAATGACTATGCAACTTTTACTGGTAACACAGGCAATCCAGTTGTATGGCAAGAATTTTTTGTTAATCTTTCCTCCTTAACCATTACTGGTCCTATTCAGGTTCAATTTGTTGGAGATGAAACTTCATCAGGAACAGGGTACTCTGATGATATTTCATTGGATGATGTAACTATTGGTGAACAACCTACTTGTCCTGTACCCACAACTCAAGTAGAAACAAATATTACTATAACATCTGCTGATCTTGGCTGGACTACTGGAGGAACTTCTTTGTGGGATATTGAATGGGGAGCTGCCGGATTTACTCAAGGCACTGGAACGGTAATAACAGGTACTGCTACAAATCCACATTCACTTACAGGATTGACAGATAATACATCGTATGATTGGTATGTGAGAGATGATTGTGGTGAATATCAAAGTACATGGACTGGACCAAGTACGTTTAGAACACCTTGTCTTGCTCCTACAACTCAAGTAGAAACAAACATTACTGCAATATCTGCTGATCTTGGCTGGACAACAGGAGGAGCTTCTTTGTGGGATATTGAATGGGGAGATGCCGGATTTGCACCAGGTACTGGAACGCTTATAACAGGCACTGCTACAAATCCACATACACTTACAGGATTGACAGCTAATACATCGTATGATTGGTATGTAAGAGATGATTGTGGTGAAAGTCAAAGTATATGGACTGGGCCGAGTACGTTTAGTACATCTTGTGCTGTTATAACAGCTCCCTATTTTGAAAATTTTGAAAATGGAGGAGCTACTCCATTTTGTTGGACAAATGAGAGTCCTACAACAACTGAAGTATGGCTATTTAGCACAACTAATATAGGTTATTCAGCGCCTTACGATCATACAACTGGAAGTGGTTATTTTGCTGCAGTTGATGACTCAGAATCACCACATTCAACAGATGTTACATTAACTACCCCTTTTATTGATGTTAGTGTGCTTACTTTTCCTTCTTTAAGTTTTTGGTTGTATAGCTACAATTATGGATACCCCAACATGACACTTAAGATAAATGTTTGGGATGGAGCTGCATGGAATAATGACTTTGCAACTTTTACTGGTAACACAGGTGATCCGGCTGTATGGCAACAATTTATTGTTAGTCTTTCCTCCTTAACCATTACTGGTCCTATTCAGGTTCAATTTGTTGGAGATGAAACTTCATCAGGAATAGGGTACTATGATGATATTTCATTGGATGATGTAACTATTGGTGAAGGACCTACTTGTCCTGCTCCTATAACTCAAGTAGAAACAAATATTACTACAACATCTGCTGATCTTGGCTGGACCACAGGAGGAGCTTATTTGTGGAATATTGAATGGGGAGCTATCGGATTTACTCAAGGTACTGGAACGGTAATAACAGGTACTACAACAAATCCACATTCACTTACAGGATTGACAGCTAATACATCGTATGATTGGTATGTACAAAGTGATTGTGGCGGTGGAGATGTTAGTAAATGGACTGGCCCTAATAGTTTTACAACTGCATTTATTACCCCATTCAGTGAAGATTTTAATGGTATATATCTGCCAAATTGTTGGTACGAAGCAACAGGTGATGTACCAACGCCAACTGAAGGTTCAAGTGCATGGTATCAATCAAATTTTGCCAATAACTCAGCCAACTCAAAAGGCATTAAAATGTTTGTCTATGATACTTATGATTGGTTAATTACGCCTGATATTGATTTGGGTACTGGTAATACAAGAATTAGATTTAAAGTAGCAGCAACTGAAAATAATAATAGCACAAACCCTGTTACAATGTCAGCGGAAGATACTGTTTTTGTATTGGTAAAAGAATCTGCTGGAGACTGGAGCCTGGCAAGCCCACTCGCTTATTATACAGATAGCAATACTCCATCAAATACCGGAGATGATGTTGCAATAAATCTTACAGGTTTAACAGGAATAGTCAATTTTGCATTTTATACAAAAGGTACAGGGAGTTCTTCATATATGAATATACACTTTGATGATTTTGTTGTAGAGGAAATACCTATACCAGCGTTCTCTATTTCACCTGATGAAAAAAATTATGGAAAGTTTCCAATTAATAATTTATCATCTGGATATTATACTCAAACATTTACAGTATCAAATTCAGGAGGAGGTACATTAACTATTACAGGAACAGATCTTTCAGATGGTGATGTTTCTCAATTTACTCTTAATGATGCTAATAATTATCCTGTGGATTTAGCATATACTGAATCATTGACTTTTGATGTTACTTTCAATGCTACTTCAATAGGGGCAAAAACAACTACCCTGATAGTAGATGATGACATTACCAAGTTCTCAAATAATGTACCGCTAAACGGTAATGCGTATGTCGCACCACCTCTAAACCTAACAGGTGAGGCTACTTCAACACCTTTAATTGATTTAAATTGGGAAATTCCTTTGCCCGAGGGAGAAATTAAATACGATGATGGATCTTCTGAAAATTGGTATTGGAAGGGTAGTCCTACTACTGTAGACCAGTTTTTTTATACAAAATTTAATGCTGCCATAGCTGGAAATTTAAATTATATTGCAGTTTATACCAGAAATAATGTAGCAGGTAATGATTGGGAGGCAATTATGGTTTGTCCTGATGATGGAACTGGCAAGCCTGATCTTGTAAACACATATGAGACCTTTCCTTCTCAAGATGCTAACTCAACAACCGGTGAATGGATAATATTACCATTAACTACACCTCAGGCTATGGTCTTAGATGATGTATTTTACATTGTTACACAATGGCCTGATGGTAATACAGATGGACCGTTTGTTGGTACAGATACTGATAATACTGGAAGCAGTGCTTATACTGATGATGGTGGTTCAAACTGGACTAATTCTACTGGTAAAAACTGGATCATGCGGGCATATATGAGCCCTTCTAAAGCTACTTTTGTAAAAATCAATGCAGGTTCTCCAGTTTCTGGCTCAGATAATTTACCTATTATTTCATTTTCAGGTAAAAGAGATAAAAAAGAAGAAACTTTAAATAATAACTTAAGTATTCTTGTGCCTGGTATTTATGCCTCAGACAATTCATCAAAAGCATTTACCGATTATACCGTGCATCGTGGCGATGTAGCAGGTACTTACAATATAACATATACAGATGTAGCTTCTCCAAGTTATTCTGATGGTACTGTAATTTATGAAACTACGTATTTTTATGCAATAACAAGTAACTATTCAAATGGTACTTCTGAATTTTCAAATGAAGTAGAGGTAACAGCACTTGCTGAATTTCCCCAGCCCATTGATCAGGTTGTAACAAATATCACAGCAACATCAGCTGATCTTGGATGGATTGAAAATGGAACAGCTACTATATGGAATGTTGAGTATGGAACTACCGGATTTACACAAGGTACTGGAACGGTAATAACAGGTACTGCTACAAATCCACATTCACTTACAGGATTGACAGCTAATACATCGTACGATTGGTATGTGCAAAGTGATTGTGGCGGAGGTGATGTTAGTGAATGGGAAGGACCACATACATTTATTACACTTTGTAATAATATTACTTCATTCCCTTATACAGAGGAGTTTACAACAGGACCTCCTGATTGCTGGGACTTAACTGGTATTACTTTCAAATGGATAGAATATGCTACAGCTCATTGTGCCCAAGCACCTTTCTATAATTATATTGTAGGAAATAATGCCTTAATGACATCCCTTACTTTTGATATTTCAGGGTTATCTTCTCCTGCACTTTGGTTTGATTGGTCACATTCTTATAGTACTTCTTATCCTGATGATGAGTTGGATGTTTTAGTTTCTGATGATAATGGAGTCTTATGGACTTCAGTTTGGAATAAAGCTGGTGCAGATTTGGAATCCAATGATGGAGCGGGTAATATTACTCCAGGATTATTTATTTCATCTGGAGCAATTGATTTATCAAGTTTTGGGACAACAGTATTAATTAGATTTAATGGTATTTCTGGATATGGTCGTGATTTGTTTATTGATAATGTAACCATTGGTGAAGGATATTGCCCTGCACCAACAGTACGAGTAGTAACAAATATCACAACAACATCAGCTAATCTTGGCTGGACTGAAAACGGAACAGCTACTACATGGGACATTGAATGGGGTGCTACACCATATACCTTTACAGGCACACCAACAGTATCTGGAGTTAGTAATCCATATAACTTAACTGGTTTAACTGTAGGTACAGAATATACCTGGAAAGTGCGCTCTGATTGTGGTGGAGAAGCTAGCGCTTGGGTTGGCCCAAGTACTTTTAGTACACATTGTGCTACTGTTGAAGCACCTTTCTATGAAGATTTTACTGCTACTTCAACACCTGATTGCTGGAGAAATGGAGGTATTCAAAGCTGGTTATTTAGTACTGATGCCGGTTTTGGCGCAGCTGCAGCTGGAGATCATACACCTGGTGGAGGAACAAATTATGCATGGATTTATGGTTCTGATGTTTCTATAAATGAGCTAGTAACCCCATATATAGATATTAGTAGTCTTTCAATACCAGCATTTGAGTTTTATTTTTTTAGTAATAATACGATCAATCTTGGAGATGATAATACACTTGAAGTAGATTTTTGGGATGGTGCTGCATGGCATAATTTATTAACTTATTCTGGTGATAATGCTTCATGGCAACAAGGTTTATATAATTTATCTGGATATACGATTACCGGCGATGTTCAATTTCGTTTTGTTGTAATTGCAACCGCATCCTATGGGCCCTATGCTGATATACTAATTGATGATGTTTCTTTGTTTGAATTTCCATGCCTTATACCAACAGTACAAATAGTAACAAATATCACAACAACATCATCTGATCTTGGATGGACTGAAAATGGAACATCTACTACATGGAATATTGAGTATGGAACTACCGGATTTACACAAGGTACTGGAACGGTAATAACAGGTACTACTACAAATCCACATTCACTTACAGGATTAACAGCTAATACATCATATGACTGGTATATACAAAGTGATTGTGGCGGTGGAGATGTTAGTACATGGACAGGCCCTCATACTTTTACTACTCTTATTACTAATGATAATTGTTCAGGAGCTATTAGTCTACCTATTGGATATACAATGAACTGGACAGAGGGAACTAACGTTGAAGCTACTGATTCAAATAATAATTCAGATCCGATACCAACACCAGGTTGTGCAAACTATCTTGGCGGTGATGTTTGGTATTCAGTAATAGTTCCAGAGTCAGGCTATTTGGTTATTACTTCTCAGGCAGTTACTGGAAGTAGTTTGACAGATGGAGGAATGGCATATTACACTAATACATGTGATGCTTTGATTCTTGGAGTCTGTAATGATGATGGAGGATATGGTTTAATGCCCGAAATTGTTATTAATGATATTGCTATGGCTAATGAAACAGTCTATATTAGGTTCTGGGAGTTAGGAAATAATGTGTCTGGAGTATTTGATATAACAGCCTATACATCATCTACAGCAACAACATGGACTGGAACAACTGATACTGATTGGCATACAGCAAGCAACTGGGATGTTGGAGTACCTGGGGCTATAACCAATGTTACTATCCCAGCCGGTTTAACAAACTATCCAACATTAACAGCAGATGCGGTGTGTAACAATCTTGCGCTATCAGATGGAGCTACACTAGTCTGTGCCGCAAACCTCACAATAAACGGCACCTTAACAATGCAATGAGATATAACCAACAACAACGGCTGACACCTTCTTTCATCACCTGTTGATGGAATGACTATTGTCGGTTCTGATTTTGTGCCATCTGGACCTTTATTACCTACTACATTTGATTTTTATAGTTTACTTGAAACAGAAGCTGATTACCCATGGATAAATATCAGAGCCTCAGATGCATCTGTTAATGGAGATTTTGAAACGACTTTCACAAAAGCAAAAGGTTATCTTGTAGCATATAGTGCTACTTATGGTACAAATGCATTTGATTTTAGTGGTACTCTAAATACAGGAGATATTGCGACACCTATGCTTACTTATAGCGGAAGTGCCCAAAAAGGAGCTAATTTAATTGGGAACCCATATCCATCAGCATTTGATTGGAGTAGTGCGGATAAAACACAGTTTGATGACAATTTTGCTTATATTTATAATGAGTCAAAAATTGGAGGAGCTGGCTATAAGGGACTTAATGATATAATTGCACCTAACCAGGGTTTCTTTGTAATACTAATGATGATAAGCAGGTTGCTATTAATAGTATCCCAGCTATAAGCGAAGAGGCTTCTATTCCTGTTGGTATTTATGTTCCATCTGAAGGAAATTACTATATCAGTTTAACCAATATTGCAGGTGAGTTTTTGAATAGTGCCATTTACCTTGATGATAATAAAGAAAATAATCAAATAAAGATTTCGGACGTGGATAGTTATGAGTTTGAAGCATCACCAAATGATGATCCAAACCGTTTTATCCTACACTTTGTTCCAACTGGTATTAATGACACAGACTTATCAAATAACCAAATCCAAATATGGTCATCAAAAAACGTAGTGCATATAATAAACAACAAGAATATTGTTGGTGATATTAGCATTGTTAATTTATTTGGTCAGGTTATTGGAAATTATGAGTTAACGGGAGAAACAAATCAACAAATAGATTTTAATGCAGCATTAGGTTTATACATTGTAAATGTAAAAGCTAATTGTTTATATTAATCGAAAAGTATACCAGTATTTCATTCCAAAAGTATACCATTTTTTTTAAATAAAAAAGGTAATTATTTAGCAGCCTCAAAACTACTCAAATTTCAATTTTGCTTAAAAAATATAGTTATTAACATTTTTGGTGCATGATTTTAGCAATTTCGGACTTTATTTTCATTATTGCTAAAAATCATATAGATACTAACAAAAAACTTGCCCCAACCTTAATAACTATGTCTGTAATTACTTGATTATCTGCATAAATATTACTTATTTTGGTAAATATTTATAAGCAAAGTGAATTCAGAATTTTTAATATCAGAAATTTTTAAACGTCTTAGTTTTTTAG
>Ga0307988_1001882_pt1 | contig 11049 bp, 10 predicted proteins | sample EllFjometagen183_FD_203166 | JGI IMG/M metagenome (GOLD analysis project Ga0307988, IMG submission 203166) | Marine microbial communities from Ellis Fjord, Antarctic Ocean - #183 | ecosystem: Environmental > Aquatic > Marine > Unclassified | place: Southern Ocean | collected 2014-10-08 | reverse complement strand
CCTGTTTTAGTTTTTCTTTATCCCCTATCATTAATAAAGGTTCTTTATCATATTCATGTTTAACAATAACATGGTTCATACTGAAGGTATGTTCAACCATATGCAGGATTTCTTCGATGGCTTCTATAATATTAAATTTTGTTATGTCTTTTTGACTGGAACGGGAAAAATTTAAAAGGTCTGCAACAATTTTGGAACAAATTTTTGTCTGTTTGGCAATGGTTGCCACATCTTCATATACCTGCCCGTCCTTTTCAACATCTTCAAGTAAAAGCTGGGCATATCCAAGGATAATTCCAAGGGGAGTGTTAATTTCATGGGCAACGCCGGCAGCCAGACGGCCCACGGATTCCATTTTCTGGGCATGGGTGAGCTGTTCCTGAACAAGTTTAAGTTCAGTAATATCCCTGCCGCTGCACACAAGGCCCGTCACCTTTTTTTTTGTTTCCAAAACAGGAATCTTTACCACATGCAGCCACTTTGATCCGTTTAAACTTTTTACTCTATTTTCTTTGACAAGGGGAATTTTTGTTTCAAGAATAGTTCTATCTTCAATGCTGTATTTTTGTGCATGGGCTTTGTGAAACAAATCAGCATTTGTCCGTCCAACAATTTCTTTTTTGGTTTTATTCAAAATTTCACAAAAAGCTTTGTTCACTGAGACGTAGCGGCCTTCATTATCCTGCAGGGATATGAAATCCGGAATAGCATCCAATATTGTCTGGAGCAGGGCTTTTTGTTCTTTTATAATACTTTCAGCACTTTTCAGATCAGATAAATTTTCTTGCATAAGATCCCAGCCGTCCTTCTCTTGTTTTATTATCGTCTATCTGTAAGCATATCAACCATACCATATGGATGGTTGTTTGGCTAAAAAAATTAAACAGATAGTTTAAGACCTTCAGGATTATGTCCCTTGTTCACAAAAACTAAAAAAGGCCTTGGATAGATTTTTTGAAAGATTCTCTTAAAGTTTTATATTAAGAGGATTGTATAATTATTTTATTATAATATTTAAAATCATGTAATACTTTTTTTATGCCATCCGCAACTGAAAATAATGGGTTCTCAGCAACATGTACAGTTACACCTGTTCCTTTTTCTATCATTCTATCAAAACCAGGAAGTTGAGAACCGCCTCCGGTCAGAGTAATGCCGCGATTAATTATATCAGAGGAAAGCTCAGCCGGTAATATTTCTAAAACATGAAGGATAGCATTAATAATTCCATATAGACATAATCTGTTTAAAAAAACTCATTGAAAAGGTAAAAACCTTTTATAATTATATACAATGCTTGATATCAAGTTAGCTTACGGTATAGACAGGAAGATGTTTTTTTGTCAACAGGAAGTATGAAAAAATTCGTAAAGCATGAATCCAGGGAACAAACATTTATCCAAGGATTCAAACTTAAGTCATAGAACTCCGGCTAAGCCGGAGGTCTCGGGTGATCTGTCATTTTATTCTCCTTAATTTTAATATTTTATTTTCGTGAATCATCACACATATTTCACAAGCAGACTGGATATTCTGACCATTAAAGAACAGTCAAACGCAGCGGCATTAAAGCTTGAAGAAGCCATTTTAAGTGGCCCGAAATGAACCGGTCACAAAGTGGTCACAGAAATTAAAAAAGGTCTTGGATAAAATTTCCAAGACCCTTGATTTTTTACGGTAGGCACGAGCAGATTTGAACCGTTGACTTCTACCGTGTCGATCTGATAAGGGCCTTTTTGATTAATATATTCTCTTTCAAAATAATGGCTCTGAATCTTTATTTCTAAGCCTTTCCCCAGAAGAAAAAGAGGTGAGGGATTTGGAACTAAAATTAAGGCGTGCAAAGTTGAAACTGAAAAAAAATCCTAAATAAGATAGGTGCCCTGGGAAAAGCAGCCAGCAATACCAGCTCCTAGTGAAGATGAAATTTGGACGATAAATGATATTTGCAAGGCCTTCAAACTTAAAAAAAGTAAAATTTATTCACTTACTATGCAGACAGGGCTTGGAACGATACCACGCTTAAAGGTAGGCAGAGAGCTAAGGTTTAAAAAATTTGAGGTTATTGAATGGTTTAACAACCAACGGGTAAAAAAATAGGTGGTGGCTATGTATGAAATTAAAAACATAAGTTTGGTTTCTTTAGTCCAAAGCCATGGAATATCTCTCAAAAAAAGTGGTAGCAGGTATGTTGCTTGCTGTCCTTTTCATGACGAAAAAACGGGCTCATTCTTCATTTTTCAGGACAACAGTTTTAAATGTTTTGGATGTGGTGCTTCGGGTGATGCAGCAACATTTATAATGAAATCTCGTAGTTGTTCTTTTCCTGAAGCTCTGGAACGGTTGGGAATTAATAGAACAAACAAACCTTATACTCAAACTGAAATTAAAAAAATAAAATTAGAAATTCATTGTTAAAATCTTTTCGAGCATGGGAATCAAAGTACAGCAGTAAACTTGGTAAATTAATCATTGCCGACCATAAAAAACTTTCTAAAATTAAAACAAATGACGATTTAATTCAATCCGCATGGGTTTATCCTTTCTTATCTAAATGGAAATATCACTTGGATATTTTATGTTATGGCACTGACAAAGATAAATACTATCTGTTTCAGGAGGTGCGTTGATGCAAGTACAAAAATTTGATTTAGGGGAAAGACTACTTGCTGAACAGAATTTACTTGGAATGAATGTTTCCGGTAATGATGTATTGACCACGATAAAACCAGATCCGGAGCCATTACCCGATGAGCTACTCCCGGTTGCACCTTTTGACTTTGCTCTTCTTTCCAAAAAATTAAAGCCCTGGGTGGAAGATATCGTTGATCAGATGCAATGTCCACCTGATTTTGTAGCAGTCGGTGTTATGACCGCACTTGCCGCAGTCATTGGGCGAAAAATAGGCATCAGGCCACAATCAAGAACTGACTGGACAGTGGTTTGCAATCTTTGGGCGCTTGTTGTGGGACTGCCTGGAGTATTGAAAAGCCCGGCGCTTGAGGCTGGATTATCACCCTTAAAAAGGCTTATTGCCACAGCTAGTGAACGATATCAACAGGATGAAAATATTTATAAGATTGCAGCTTTGGCAGCCAAAATAAAACGAGAAGATGGAGAGAAACGAGCCAAGGTTTTATTAAAAAAAGATCCCAATGCAGACATTATGACAGTTTTGGCAGTAGATGAAGTACCCATTCCCACACTTAAAAGGTATAAGGCAAACGACAGCGCACCGGCCAGTTTGGGCGAACTGTTACGGCAGAACCCGAATGGATTGCTTGTTTTTCGTGATGAAATAGTTTCTCTATTGAAAAGTCTTGATAGAGATGGTGCTGAAGAGGGTAGAGGTTTTTATTTGACTGCCTGGAATGGTGATTCACCTTATACCTTTGATCGGATCGGAAGAGGTTTGAATCTTAATATCCCTGCTATTTACCTGTCTATTTTAGGTGGTACACAACCAGGGCGCCTATCTGAATATATTAGACACGCTGTAAAAGATGGATCAGCAGATGATGGTTTAATTCAAAGATTTAATTTGCTTGTTTGGCCTGACACTTCAGGTCAATGGAAAAATGTGGACAGGTGGCCTGACACAGATGCCAAAAACAAAGCTTTTGAAGTTTTTGACTATCCTTGACAGGTTTGAACCCATACAGATTGGCGCCGAACAAGATAAGGGCCTTCATGGTGAACAGGACGGAATACCATACCTGAGATTTGATCCAGCAGCCGCAGAACTATTTCTGGAATGGAGAATTAATCTTGAGAAAAGATTGCGAAGTGATTTACACCCGGCTTTTTCATATCCAGCATTCCAGCTGCCCCATCTTTGCCCATACCGGTCAAGATAATACCAAGGGCATTGAACCCGGCAAATCTGGTAACAGATTTAAACAGGACATCCACTGCCGGTCTCTGGTAATGGACAAGGGGACCTTTTTTAACTTCCACATAATATCTGGAACCGCTTCGCTTAAAAATCATATGATAATTTCCTGGTGCAATAGGGATGCTGAGATAGCTCAAGCAGAATGGTTTCCAATCGATTGGCGGATAGGTTAATTCGATTGCTATTCGTCAGGGCCCATGAATTTCGGAGGGAGACCGGCCAAAATCCCCCCCACTGGAGCATCGGTAGCCAGACAGGAGGCACTGCCGAAAGCTATTAGACGGCCGGTCTGCTTTTCGATGACTCTAGCTTCGCTCACGGCCAGCAGGCGGCCAGCCTTGATTACCTTGCCAGTGGCAACCAAGTCATTGCCTGGTCTGGCTGAGGCCAGGTAGTTGACTTTCAACTCAGTGGTGGTGATAGCATTTTCAGTCTTCATGGCCGAATATCCGGCCCAGTAGCAGGCGGCGTCAATGATAGTGGCGATCACCCCGCCGTGGACTCCCTTGTGGGGATTGGTATGTTTTTCACCAGCTCTGATTATCAATACGGCCCGGCCAAGGGCCATGTCGATCATTTCCATATCCATCAGCTTGAATATCGGCACTTTTATGAGGGCACTAATGACAGCTTTTACATATTCGGGGTTTACAGATTTTGAAGCCATATCGATTTCCTTATTGGGATCACAAAATCATCCACAAGAATTATGAGTAAGAAGTTTAAGTTTTTGTCCTTTATGTTTAGATCGCTGGAATCAAGAAGTATTTTAGGATACGTAATCGTTTTTTGTCAATAAACTACAAGTTAGCTTTTGAAAATAAAATATGCCTATAGAATACACACAACGTGTTGTGCTTCTAACTTATTAATTTAATTTGCATTTATAGTTTTATAATTACCTGTTCCGGGTAAACCACGGTTAAGGATTTGGCCTTTAATGCTAATTTATATTTATTAATCTCTATATTTTTTTAAATTACCACGTGTAAGAGAGATGATTGCAAGTATTGTGAAAATGAAAAATATTATGGCAATAGGGCTTTGAAAAAATATCATTGGGTCCCCGCCAGATATATCCAGTGAGCGTCGAAGACCTTTTTCCAGCATAGGTGCTAACACAAAGGCAATAAGAAAAGGTATGGGTGACATACCCATGAAAAGCATGATAAATCCGACCACACCAAATGCAAACATGGTCAGAATGTCAAAGACTGAATTATTTATGGCATAACTGCCGTATACACACAAAATAGCCACTGCCGGGAATACAAATGAAGTGGGTACCTTCGTGATAAGTTGCGCATACTTTATAAAAATAGTCCCTACGATTCTTAAAGCGATGTCACACATCAATAGAGCACAAAACAAGCCAAAAACAAGGTCAATATGCTGAACAAAAAGTAGTGGGCCAGGTTTAAGGTCAAAAATCATAAAGGCTCCAAGCATAACCGCAGTAATAACATCACCTGGAATACCAAGTGTAAGCAGTGGGACTAAAGTCGCACCATTGACTGCATTGTTGCCAGCCTCGGCAGCTGCAATACCTTCAAGGGAACCGTTACCAAACTGTTCAGGAGTCTTAGACGCTTTTTTAGCTCGTTCATAACTTACAAATGCCGCAGGGGTTGCTCCAAGTCCAGGGATTATACCTAAGACCAACCCAATAATTCCTCCTCTGACCATATGCGGAAAAGAATTCTTAAATTCACCCCAAGTGAGGTTGCTGTCTGTTACTGAACTTGAAGTCTCAATATCTGCTATATGTGCCTTTCCTTTCATTTTTCTGGAGCGGTTTAACTGAGTCAAAACTTCAGGTATGGCAAAAAGCCCGATAAGAAGAGGTACAAAAGCAATACCTTTCATTAATTCCAAAGAACCAAAATCAAATCGTCCAGCTCCAGAAAAAGGATCCATACCAATAGTTGCAACTAAAAACCCTAGACAACCTGAAATCAGTCCTTTAAGCATGGATTTGCCTGTAACCCCACCAATAACTGTAATGGAAAATAATATCAGAGCAAAGTATTCAGGAGAACCAAAGTAAAGGGCCAGCTTGGCCAGTAATGGTAATATCAATATAACAATAGTAGTTGAGATTAAATCTCCTACACATGATGCCCAGTTTGCCATTTGCAGAGCTTTCCCTGCCTGTCCTTTTTGGGATAACTTAAATCCATCCATACATGTACAGGACGCTGCAGGTGTTCCAGGGGTATTAAGCAAAATCGCAGAAATTGAACCCCCATAAATAGCACCAACATAGACGGCTGTTAAGAGAGAAATTGCAGTTAAAGGTTCCATGCTAAAGGTAAAAGGCAGTGTCAATGCAACAGCCATGGTAATTGACATACCCGGCAATGCACCAAAAAAACAGCCGATTCCGACACCTCCAAAGATAGCTGCAATATTTATCCAGGTAAAAAAGTAGGAAATACCCATCTGGAAATTATCAATATAAGTTATAAAATAGTTGAATACAGCTTCCCATATGATACTTAAATTATCCACGTTCTCTCCTTAATCTACCCGAGCAACCATTCTAAAAGCAGTCCCTTTGGCAGAGGAACTTGCGCTACATTTTCAAAGAAAAATGATAGTATTAGTATTAAAATCACACTGAATATACCTATAGTCATTTTACTGCGAACACCATAAAGCAGCATTAAACATATTGTATATAAGAAACTGGCTGGAATAAACCCGATAATGGTAATAAGTTGCTGATAAGCAAAAAAACTGACAATACATATGATTGTCGGGGTATCAAATTTTCTGGCATCAGCCTGGGCACCTTTTTCATTTTTTATTGTTTGAATGAGGAAAGCAATACTTAAAATTAAGATTGACCCTGCAATAATGTAAGGGAAAAAACGTGGAGAAACTTTTCCACCCATGCCGTAGTCCAGTACATAATTTGGAATCAGCCAGAGCAATAAAACCAGTGAAAAACCAAGACATATTATACTGAGAATAAAGTCCCGTCGCACTCCCTGATTTTCATGGATCAATTCGAGAAACGATTTTGCTCTTTCAGCATTGTTCATTGTCATGACTCCGTATTGTTTGTAAAGGTATAGATTTTTCTTGATCTACACCTTTACAAATTTTTCTATTTAATCAACAAACCTAGATCGGTGAATAACTCTCTGTACCGTTTGAAGTCTTTGTGTACAAATTCGTTGTAATCTTTGGTATTCATGTATCCGGGCTCGTCTCCCAGCTTTTTAACCATTTTTATCCAGGACTTTGAAGCACAGGACTTGCGTATAGCTTCTTCCCATACTTTTTTTACTTCCTCGGGTAATCCTTTGGGGCCGGAAATACCGCGCCATCCTACAATGCTAACACTTGGATAACCAAGCTCGGTATAAGTTGGCACATCTTTGAGGCTTATAAGCCTTTCTGGTGTGGTGACGGCAAGGGCACGTATTTGACCTCCACCAATAGCGGCTGAGAAAGAAGCCAGATTCCCTTGAACAAAGTCAGATTCACCCTGTAGAAGAGCTAAAAGAGCAGCATTGTCAGAATCGTAATGAATAGCAACGGCAGCGGTATCTTTTAAGCCAAGAGCTTTTAATAGCATAGACGGACCGAGATCTGTAACGTTTGCAACCCCGGCAGTGGAGTATCTATGCTCACCAATATTTTTAAGGATAGAATCTTTCAAGTCGCTAAAGGTTTTGTACTGCGAGTCAGCCTTCACTATTAAAACATTGGGGTTAATTTGTGTTCTGCCAATATAATCCATTTCATCATAGCTAAAGGGTAGTTTGCTGTTTTTTGCAGGTGCTAGGACATTTGCTCCTATTGCGTTCATCATCATTGTATACCCATCCGCTTTAGAACGGCGAACGTTGTCAAAACCGATCGTTCCGCCAGCTCCTTTGATATTGACAACAATTACAGCCTGTCCGAGAAATTCCGGAATAACACTGACTAGAACACGAGCGGCCAGGTCTGTCGCGCCTCCCGGGCCGTATGGAACAACCAATTTAATTGGTTTTTCTGGATATGCACTAAATGCCTGACTTCCAAAAGTACTAAGACAAAATACCGCAACCATAAGAGCGATCATGATACTTTGCAATGATTTTGATTTCATAATTCGAGCCTCCTTAAATTTTGGTTAATATAGATATACAGTTTTCGATGCTCCTTTCTGGAAATAATATCCTTCCAGAAAGGGTCGATTAAACTTTAAATATAGATACCTATCTAATCAGATACGGTAAAGTATCCATTTTAATTGCCTGGCGTGGGCACATGAATACGCAGGAATCACAGTACCAACAGTCATCTAAGTACCGCATAAATGGGTAACCTTTATGATTAAAGCGCAGAACGTCCATGGGACAAATATCCACACATTTTCCGCACTTGTTGCACCTATCTTCATTCAACTCCAAATTGGAATAAGCCTCTTCTTCTGGGCAAATATTTCCGCAAGCAATTTGCATGGTAGTAATCCTCCCTTATTAATCCATAAATCTTTTAGGTGTTGCCATACCTTCTTTTTTATAATGTTCCGCCATCCACTTATCTTCAGCGGGATTCTTAACATCAGCTTTTCGTTTAAACGGTTTACCAACGTCAAAAGAAAGTTCCGGATACTTGTAATCCATTTGATTGGTAAAATTCCATTCTGCTCGGGGTACCGCACGTTTTTCCATTCCCATATTTTCACCGTCTTTACGGATAACAACCCAATGTCCTTCCCACTCATCTTTCTTTTCCGGGATATCAACTCTCCAGTGTTGCAGTCCCCAGCGGCTTTCTGTACGGAACAAGCTGGCTCTCGACATCATTTCACCCACTAGAAGAATACTCTTAATCTCATGAACTTTATAGAGATCATGGAAGTCTTTAGCCTTAACTTCCGGCAGGTCTTCTTGTCTGATACGGTTCATCCACCATACAGCAAGATCCAGGTAGTCTGGGTTCTTGGGTGGAACAATATATCGCTGTAACCTTTGCCTTGCTTTGAACTCTACCATGTGAGGTGGAATACCTTTATCTCTTCTTAGAGGAGCTTCAAATTCATCAATGAAATTGCGCATGAATGATTTTACCGCCTTAACTTCCTGCTGTTCATTCTCATGGGCAAATTTGGCAGCTTCTTTACCTATATGGCTACCCATACCAATGGCACCGCCCAAGTAAGAGTGGGGAAGACCACCGTCAACATCACCTGCTACATATAGGCCGGGAATATTGGAGGCGCCATTGATATCACTGTTTATGCCACAACTGCTATGTCCTCCGCAGGCACCGATATCTTCTGCAAATATAAATTCGACAGCGTTCTTGTTGCGGTAATCCTGTCCTCTATTTTTATGGAAAGTGCCACGGCTGGTCCTTTCATTACCAAACTGACATTTTTCAATAATCTGGATCATTTCTTCTGATAGATGATCCATCTGTAGGTAAAGAGGGCCTTTGCCTTCAGCGTAGTTCTTCCATACACGTAACCGGCTGTCACCAGACGCATATGGGTGAGAACCCATGGTTTCTCCCAATCTATTAGTGGTTTTTGCACCCCTCGGAGATGCAACATAGGCACATCCAGGTCCCATATGATCAGCAATTTTAACACTGATCTGGAAGCATTCCATGTTGACCAATTCAGCACCGGCCTCATAGGCTAAAGCATAGCCGTCACCGCTGTTTCCCGGGAACTCATAAGTGCCAGCAAGGTAGCCTGAGCTTGGCATGGCTATGCGGCCTGCGCATCCTGCTGTTAAACATACGGCTTTGGTTTTGATATAGCGGTATTCGCCTGTTCTGATGTTAAAACCTACAACACCGGCAATTTTTCCGTTTTCTTTGATGAGTTTAACAGCAGGGGTTCGGTCATAAACAACAGCTCCGGTTTTACGGACTGCTTTGGCCATAGCCCGTTTCATTTCTTCGCCATGCATTGGAATCATCAAGGCTTTATCAACCGGATGTAGATAGTAGAGCTGGTAGTTGCCGTCTTCATCCAGTGGAAAAAGGTCTCCTGGTTCCCTTTCCATGATTTCTTCTAGATCTTTGACAACTTCCATACCCATCTGACCATAAAGATAAGCCACTTTCTGGTCCAGGACACCTTCTGTCACATAGGTCAGATGTTCAACAATATCCTCAGGTTGACTTGCCGGAGGTATGGCAATAGTATTGAGAGCATCCATACCACGCCCCGCGGCCCCGGAAGTTTCAATTTTACTTTTATCCAATATAACGATACGCAAATTTGGATTTTGTTTATAAGCTTTTATCGCTGCCATGGCGCCGGCAGGTCCTGCTCCGATAATGATCACGTCGGCTTCTTCAATATGATACATTTATCCTCCTTAATTAAATTAATTTTTTTATGACTATTTCCGGTCTTTTTTCTAAATAAATATGTCCTTACCATTGTCTAAAAATTTTTTTCTTTCCGGAAAGACAATAACTTAGTCTATATTCATAAGGTTGTTCTTTGTATGTGTATGCAAGCATCTCTATTAGTAATACAGGAAAGCCTTCCTGAACTTGCAGATTCTTTGCAGCCGTTTTATTGGCCCCTACTCCTGCCATAAGTTCTTTATTGAATATTGTAGGCTTTCCATAACCTGTTTCTAATAATGAAAATATAGGAACACGTTCGAACCGCTGGGGTAGGATTTGATCTAAACCAGGAAACATTATTTTAGGGAAATACGAAACGGTATATATAGCTTCTTTTTTATCAGAAAGTAGCAGTCTTTCTAACTGGAAAATTGATTGATTCTTACGAATCTTTAAATAGGGATTCACAGTATCAATACCTTTAATTTCTTTGATATTCAAAAATTTAATCTGAATTTGTGCTTCTATTGAGTCAAATGTTTCAAGCATTCTATAATAATGTAAACTATCCCTTCTCAAATGCGTACCGGCCACAAAGGTACCACTGCCTTGAACCCTATAAAGGTAACCACCATTAACCAGGTTCAGTATTGCGTTTCTAACAGTTCCGATGCTGACACGATGCTCTTCTGCCAGAGCTTTTTCCGATGGTAAACAGGAACCAGGTTTCCAGTAGCCATTTTCAATTTCCTGCAACAACTGCATTTGTAGCTTCTGGTGAGCATGTAGACTTTTTTGTTTTTTTATTGAAAAATTAGATGCCATATCGCCAACTATATTTA
>Ga0307988_1001881_pt1 | contig 11059 bp, 9 predicted proteins | sample EllFjometagen183_FD_203166 | JGI IMG/M metagenome (GOLD analysis project Ga0307988, IMG submission 203166) | Marine microbial communities from Ellis Fjord, Antarctic Ocean - #183 | ecosystem: Environmental > Aquatic > Marine > Unclassified | place: Southern Ocean | collected 2014-10-08 | reverse complement strand
GGAACACTGAATATGTACTCTATTACCTTAATAATTATATCTATATTACTATTATACACTGAAAAAACAAAAAAAGAAAGTTCTTTTGAAAAAGTTTAAACAGAATAAACAAAAAGCCGCTTCCCTGAATCACAGGGCAATGAAAAAATATCTGTTTCATTCCAATCAAGAGAATACTTTTGAGAATCCTTTGCTACTTGCGGAAGCTCAAGTGTCACCTGTTCAGGAGTTTTAAAAAAAATAAACTGCCCATCGACTTTGATAAATCTCTTTGCTTCTTTGAATAAAGTTCGCAAATCACTTACCGCACGCGCGGTAACAATATCAAAACGCTCAATATACTCTGCTTTTCGATTCAACTCTTTGCTACGCCCTGTAATAACTTCCAGATTGTCTAGGCCGAGCTCTCGAGCCGCGGATTCCACAAAAGCAGTCTTTTTGCCAATCGAATCTATTGCTGTTATCCGTAAATTATCAAAAGCCGTCGCCAAAACCAGAGAAGGAAAACCAGCTCCACAGCCAATATCCGCAAGCGCAAGCTCTTTAGTGCTGAGTTGCGGAAAAAAACGGGCTATTGCTAATGAATCTGCCACATGCTTTATCCAGTAATCTTCTTCGGACTGAATACGTGTTAGATTGACTTTTCGGTTAGTTTTTACCAGCAATTCATAAAGTTCGGTCATTCGGGAAATAAAATCTGCCGAATCGGTAACATTGCATTGTTCGCAAAATTCTTTCAGATCAAAAGGTATCATATCCATCAAACCCTAAATATATGAATAATTCCAAGTGTCAGGCATAACAGAGCATAAGCACTAAAATAAGCTACAGTCGTATAGCGGATACGCGATGATTTTGCAAGTTTTCGGATAAAATCACGGCATAAATGAGGTTTTCCGGAAAAGAATAAACCGAGGATACCCAAAGCCCAGCACATAATCACAAACAAGGGCAACACCGGAGTATGAAAATCAAAAGCTTTATGAACAAAATAATAAGTCAGTAAAATAAAGAATCCACCTACAGCACGCGCGAACAAATAATCCAGAAACAGAAAACCGAGGATACTGAAAGTTATTGCCAGAGGATAAAGCCAGGGCAACATCCAATCCCAGACGATAGGTTTAGCATGAGGAACACACCACAACAGACACAAAAATACTAGAACCACAGCCATTTTTCTATCACGCGGCAAGCCTTCCCATTTAAAGAGGCGCGCAACATTCATGCGTCCCGCCCAGAAAGCAATCACCAGCGAAGCAAGCCCGCAAACGATTAAAGCTATAGTGTATATTTGATATGCGTTCATTATTTATATCCTTGTTTTTATCAAGTGCTTAAGATAGCATCAAAAAGACCAAGCACAAGTTATTTTAAGTTTTTTGCGTGTCTGAATTTATAAGATTTACTGACTGCAAATTTAGCTTTCTCAAAAAAAAATATATTCATAAACGAAGACGACGCTCGCCTTTTTTATGTTACCGCTTTGGGGTCAAAGATTTTCCTCAAGCCCTCTCCTGTAAAGTTAAAGGCGCAAACCGTAATGAATAATGCCGCTCCCGGACATAAGGTTAAATGCCAATAGCCAAGCGGGTCTTCAAAAGCTTGGCGCAACAAGGCTCCCCAACTAGCGGTTGGCGCTTGAACTCCGAAGCCCAAAAAACTTAGACCGCTTTCCGCGACTATCGCTCCGGCAACTCCAAAAGTAAAACTTATTAAAATTGGTCCCGATACATTCGGTAGTAGATGCCGGAACATAATCCTGCGGACTGGTACGCCTGTCGCTTCACAACTGGCAATATAAGGCAAGATACGTTGCTTTAAGACTTCACCACGCACTAAACGACACAAGCCAATCCAACCAGTCAAACCTAAAACCATTATTACCATTAAAATTGATTGCCCAAAACCTTTATCCTTCAACATCGACATCAAAATCAATAATAACAAGAAGGTTGGGAAACACATAATAATCTCCACCACACGCATGGTAAATAAATCCAGCTTGCCGCGATAATATCCAACACACATACCAATTGACGTTCCTATTATCAAAGCCAGTAAAGTCGCGAACAATCCCACCGCCAGTGAAACGCGTGCACCATAAAGCATACGCACCAAAACATCTCGTCCAGTCTGGTCGCCACCGAACAAATGCCGCAAAGAAGGCTTCTCGTAATGCTCCGCGGTTGTTTCATAAGGACCATAAGGAATCGGCGCGAATAGAGCAAATGAATGATTTTTTTTGACTTCATCACGCCAACAGGTTTTGTCCATGCGTCGTTGGGTCAGAAAAAACGGCACTAATAAGGCAAGAGCGCAAATTATTAATATAATATTGCGAGTTTTAATATGTTTTTTAAAAAATAGAAATATCAAACTTGCCGGGATGAACAATAATAAGATATAGTTAAATACTTGTTCAATAATAATTTCAGAACTATCAGGAGCAAACAAGTAGCGCAGAAAAGGAAAGGACATTTCGCCACCATTTATAATAATGAATGGACGATTATTGGCAATCAGGGGCACAAAGAGAGCAAGAAGAAACATCACTACTACTCCGCCCAGGCCAATCATCGCCAAACTATCTTTGCGAAAGCGATGCCAAGCGTTTGAGCTGAAAGAAATATTTTCAGTTGACATTGCTTGTTCCTTTTATTTTACTCTTTCCAAAATGGAGATAATTTTCTCAGCCAGGCTATTATTGCAGGCATTTCTTTTATGACAAAGTCTATTTCTTCTTGAGTATTGTAGGTTGATAAACTGAAACGAATCGCGCCGTGAGCAATAGTATAAGGTACTCCCATTGCTCGCAGAACATGCGAAGGTTCCAGGCTTCCAGTCGTGCAAGCACTGCCACTGGAGGCACAAATACCAAGACGGTCCATCATCATCAGGATGGATTCACCCTCAATAGCCTCAAAACCAATTAGAGTGGTATTTGGTAAACGATTTTTGATATCCCCAAGAACTTTTGCTTTAGGAATACTATTACATATACCATTTTCCAGCCTGTCTCGTAAACCTTTAATCCGGCTATTTTCTTCTTCTATAGAACGCATAGCCATTTCCGCGGCTTCGCCTAAACCAATAATTGAAGCAACATTTTCTGTTCCAGCACGACGTCCGCGTTCCTGATGTCCGCCAATTTGTCCCGGACGGAAACGAATTCCGCGTCGCACATACAAGGCTCCAACACCCTTAGGGCCATGTAGTTTATGTCCAGACAAGCTCAACATATCTATTTTAGATTCAGACATATTACATGGAATCTTGCCAATCGCCTGAACCGCGTCCGTATGGAATAAGGCACCGTAACGATGTGCTATTTCAGCGCATTTTTCGACCGGATAAATATTTCCTGTTTCATTATTCGCCCACATTATCGAAACAAGTGCTGTTTCAGTATCGACCATTTCCTCATAGCGTTCCATATCCAGCGCGCCGCGCGAATCAACTGGCACATATGACACCGGATAACCACGTTTTTCCAAGTCTTTACCCAAACTTAAAACAGCTGGATGTTCGACTGTTGACATGATAACCTTTTTCTTTTTCGGGCAAACACGCAAGGCACTGTGGATTGCGGTGTTATCGCTTTCCGTTCCACAACTAGTGAAAATCACCTCAGTAAATTTGCCATGTCGGTCTTTGCGGTCAGCACCAATAAGAGCCGAGACCTGTTCGCGCGCTTTTTCTATTTTGGACATCATCGAGCCGCCGAAAGCATGAATACTGCCTGGATTTCCGTATTGCTCACAAAAGTATGGGCGCATAGCTTCGAACACTTCAGGATCGACAGCTGTAGTGGCATTATTATCCAAATAAATAAGTTTTTTATCAGTCATAATCCTAGCCTTATTTTAAACGTTCTCAACAACAATTTCGGGGAAAATACAATCTTTCAAAACTGCTTCAACGCCGCTTTTTAAAGTTATTCCGGCACTCGGGCAGGATGCGCAATGCCCGGTAAGTTTCACATAAACGACATTGTCTTTCATGTCAATCAAATCTATACCGCCGCCATCCTGCTCCAACATTGGCTTGACTTCACTATCAATGATCTCCTGAACCTTGAGAACACGTTGAATTAATGGCATAGCCATGAATTCAGCTTGTTTTGATGAAGTACTTTCAGCCTTCTTTTCCTTCCAAAGTCCATCAAGAATATCCTGTATCTCTTCCAAGCATGCTCCGCAAGCTCCACCAGCTTTACAGTAATCTGTAATTTCTTCGACTGTATGCAAATCATTATCAAGTGCCGTATTGCGTATTTTAGTATCAGTAACGCTGAAACATTTGCAGACAATGCGTCCTTCGTGATTGTCTTCTTGTTCAGCATCGCTTTCTTCCCCGCGATAATTAGCTATCGCCGCCTGTAAAGCCTCCATGCCCATTACGGAACAATGCAGTTTAGCTTCCGGCAAATCTCCGAGAACATCGACAATATCTTTATTGCTGACTTCCTCAGCCTCGTCCAGAGTCATTCCTAGAATCAATTCTGTCAAAGCTGATGAAGAGGCAATCGCGCTGGCGCAACCAAAAGTTTGAAACTTAGCTTCGCAAATTTTACCATCTTTATCTAATTTAAAACTTAATTTCAGCGCATCTCCGCAGGACATATTACCTACTTGACCAACGCCGTCGGCATCTTTCACTTCACCCACATTACGCGGATTGAGGAAATGATCCATCACTTTATCATTATAATCCCACATTGGAATCTCCTTTTTGCGTGTTACTTATTACGAGCTACGATTTTTATTATTACTCGTATTTTTTATATTCTGTGGCAATCAACTGCTTCATTGTATCGACAATATTGTCAATATCTAGTAAATCTCCCTCTCGAATGCCGCGACTTTTAAATTCAACTTTTCCTTCACAAACTGTTTTCGGCGATACAACCAGACGCAATGGAATTCCTAATAAGTCAGCGTCATTAAACATAAATCCTGCTTTTTCGCCTCTATCATCATAAAGTACTTCGATTCCTGCGGCTGTCAAGTCAGCGTATATTTTATCACTGACTTCAGCAACATTCTCTTTTTTAGGATTCAAAGCACAAATTTGCACTTGGAAAGGTGCGATTGTAATCGGCCAAATCGGCCCGAATTTGTCATTACTCTGCTCAATGACTGACGCCATGGTACGTCCAACTCCAATACCGTAACATCCCATAATCAAGCTTTTCGCTTTACCATTCTGGTCGAGAACTTTGCAGTTCATCGAATCCGTGTACTTGGTGCCGAGCTGGAAAATATTACCAACTTCAATACCGCGTTTTTCGAGCAATGGTTCACCAGTCACCGGACATGGATCACCAGCCCTTACTGTTGCGATATCCGCAATTATTATATCTTTGGTATTGGTCATATCTCTTTCAAAATTGAAGTTTTTATAATGATAATCTGCCTCATTAGCTCCAACTACAAGATTAGATGATTCCAACACTGAAAGGTCTACTATTATTTTTACTTTGCTACAGTCAATCGCTAATGGCGATGCAAAGCCAGGCTCACAACCAGCCGCACGAATTGCTTCATCACTAGCAAAAGATAACTCTGGAGCTAATGCAATATTTTGCAGTTTGCTTTCATTCACATCAAAATCTCCACGAATTACAGCAAGAATTAGTTCACCGCTGACTTCATTCTGATAAAATACCGCTTTGCCGGTATTTTCAGCTTCAACACCAAGAAAAGCAGCAACTTCTTCAATAGTTTTAGCATTTGGCGTGTGAACTTTTTCCAACTCAAGCGCAGTCTCTTTCTGGAATTTCCATGCCGCTGTCGCGATTTCACGATTTGCCCGGTAAGTTCCGTCTGGAGAAACAAAAATTGTATCTTCTCCATTTTCAGAAAGAGCCATAAATTCATGTGATATCTTACCGCCCATCATGCCGGAATTAGATTCAATTGAAAGAACATCATTCATGCCGACACGACGGAAAATATTTACATATGCCTCATGCGCTTTTTCATAATATTCATCAAGACATTCTTGTGAAATATGGAATGAATAGGCATCTTTCATAGTGAATTCCCGAACCCTGATAAGACCGGCACGCGGTCTGGCTTCGTCACGATATTTAGTTTGGATCTGATAAACCATTGCCGGTAATTGCTTGTAACTGCTCAACTCTGTACGGACTAAATGACATACAGCTTCCTCATGCGTCATCGCCAAAAGCATTCTTTTGCCGTTGCGATCCTGGAAACGTAAAAGTTCCTGTCCAACCGATTCATAACGTCCGGACTCTTCCCATAATTCTGCTGGCAGAACTACTGGCATAAGAACTTCCTGTCCATCAATTTTATTCATTTCATCACGGATAACAGCTTCAACTTTATCAACAATTCTTTTGCCAACAGGCAGTAAGGAATATATTCCCGCTGACACCATTCTAGCGTAACCGCCACGAATCAAAAATTTATGACTTACTGTCTTGGCGTCTTTTGGGTCTTCTTTAATACGGCGACCAACCATTTTGCTCATTTTCATAATATCTAAATCCTACTGTTTATATATAATAATTTTTAATAGATGCAAGCAAATAATTTACTTTAAAATATTACTTTTACAACCCAAAAGCCTATAAGCTGTCAATGGAAAAACAGATTAAAGTGAAATTTACTTGAAAGAACAGTTAATGAGTTGTATTTTTAGCGTATAAATTTATTTATAAAATTGGATATTGATTATGAAAAATGTGGTTACAACTTTCCTTATTATAATATGTTACATCGCTTTTATGCAAAATACCTTTGCCGCAAAGCATGAGCTCAAAGTAGACGTTTACTCAAATGAAAAAAGTTTTCCCCGAAAAGTATTCAGTTTCTACATTGATTTTCAAAAGGAAATTAATCTCTCTTCATTAAAAATGAAGCTTGCCGGGAAAAAAAACAAACAAGTAGCAGTATATGCCGTCCCGCTTGGCAAATATAAAGCTTTTATCTATTTTATGCCCCACAAGAAGATGGAGGAAGATAGTGAATTATCTTATGTTTTGAGCTTTGAAAACGGCAAATGGGATGAAAAAGCAGTCGGTAGCGACAGCCTTAAAAAAATTGTCAATAAAAATCCAAATTTGATACCAAACTACAGCTTTGAAAAAGTTACAAAAACTATTGATAGATATATGACGTGGAACGGACGGACCTCTATAACAGCTTGGAGTTTACAGGATTACAGCATGCGTTTTTCCTCTCTGGATGATATAAAATCAACTTGCCGTTCATCCAGCAAAGAGGCTTTTATGGGTAAACGCAGTCTTTGTTTCTCAAATGGGAAACCACGTGTTATTAAAATTAGAGGCAGAGAAAGAAATACTCTAATTTCGGGTTCTGCTCATAGCAAAAAAATAATCAAACTTAAACCTGATACGACCTACAAATTAAGCTTTTTTGTGAAAATCACAAAAAGAATTGATAATGAAATGAATTTCCAGGGCGTAAGTGTCTCTTTGTCTTTACAGGATTACTATAAAAGACCTATTTATGGTGGACTATTCAGTGCTCTTTATTCGATCAATGCTATTATGGAAGAAGAATACCTCAACAAATGGGTATATGTAGAAGCATATGAACGTACTGGCAAAAATACTTATTACGGAAAACTCAATATTAGCGAAAAAATATCAGGAACAACCTACATTGACGCAATAGAACTACGCGAAGTAAAAAGTGTTGAATTCCCTGAAATTGTCATCGGAAAAGAGTAAGACAGCTTTAATCTTCACTGTTTTGCTGGCAGTTCTGTAGCTTCAATAATAACGGGGGATTGGAGAACTTTAAGTTTTTCATTATCGAAATTTTCGACTTTTGCTACAGGATGTATGACTTTTGCCGGTTTGGATGGGCCGGAAAGAATAAAGACCGCAAGCCCGACTAAAGCTATAAAAAAGATTAATGCACCCAATAATAACCAGGCAAAATGACGTATTTTTTTCTGACTTTCTTCATCAATCTCGTGATCAATATTAATATTTTCAATCAAATCAGCAGGCAAAGAATCATCAAGCTTTTCTTTGAGTTCATTGGCAATAGCGCTTATTTCATGTTCAGGAACTTTATAGCAAGAACAAAGTTTGCGTGCATAAGCTAAAATATAAACAGACGGCAGCTCTAAACGAAGTTTTTCCATCTCAAGAAGCTCAATATATTCCCCTTTGATTTTGGTAAGTTGTTCAACTTGGCTTATGCTGTAATCGTTTCTGAAACGCATATCCTGTAAAAATTTCCCGAAAGAACCAACTCCCAAACCAAGATGACCATCCTGCAAATCTTTTGAAACTTTCTTCTTTTTCTTCTTTCTAGCTTTATTAACTTTTGGCTTTTTCTCAGAATTATCAGCTTCTGAAATAGCTTCCTTTTCTGCACTTGCCGCTGTCTTGGAACTTGTATCAAAATCTAGCGACAATTGCTCGTGGATATAAGCATCTTCTTCCTTGTCTTCTGTTTTTTTATCAAATAAATCCATTATCACTCATCTTTACATTCAGGGATTATCAATTTCATCAAAAACGAGAATTTCACGTTTGGAACCACCAGGTCCGGGAGGACCTACAATATTTCGTTCTTCAAGAACTTCTATTAATTCAGCCGCGCGGTTGTAACCTATTTTCAAGCGTCTCTGTAAATAACTTGTACTTACCTTTTGTTCCATTACAACGATTTCCAAAGCTTTTGCGAGAAGCTCGCCGTCACCAGCTTGCAAGTATTTTTTAATGATTGGAGCAACATCAGGTACATCATGGATAGATGCTTCTCCTGTGCTATCTCCATCTGAAGATTCATCTTCTGCCTCTTGTTCTTCTTCTGATACAATTTTATTATTGAACTCCTGCTCAGCCTGACCGGAAACAAAATCAACTATCTTGGCAATATCCGCGTCTTCAACCCAGGCTCCCTGAATACGCTCAAGTACCGCCGAGCCCGGAGGAACTAATAACATATCCCCGCGACCTAGCAATGTTTCAGCACCCTTCTGGTCAAGGATAACCCGGCTGTCAACTATTGAACCAACGCGGAACGCTATACGGGTTGGGAGGTTCGCTTTGATTACACCTGTAATAATGTTAGTTGACGGGCGCTGTGTCGCAATCACTATATGAACCCCTGCCGCACGACCTTTCTGGGCGATTCTGGCAATAGATGTTTCTACTTCCGCTTTAGAGTCAGTCATCATAATATCAGCTAACTCGTCAATAATGACCAACAAAATCGGCATTTTCTCCGGTATTCTGTTGCCATCTTTATCAAAAATCGGCTCAGGTCCTATCGTGCGAGAATTGTACCCTGATAGATTTTTAACTTTAGCTTTAGCCAGAATACGATATCTCTTTTCCATTTCATTAACGACCCAGCGCAAAGCAATCGGTACTTTATGTGGATCATTAACTACTGGAGTAATCAGATGCGGTAAATTAGAATACATCTCCATTTCCACAACTTTCGGATCAACCATTATTAAACGCAGATCATCTGGAGAAAATCTGAATAACACGCTCATGATAAGAGTATTCATACAAACACTTTTACCACTGCCAGTAGCTCCGGCAATCAAAAGATGTGGTGCTTTCGCTAGATCAAGAATAATCGGCTTGCCGCCAACGTCCTTACCCAACACAACTGGAACCTCTGATTTTGAATGACTCCATTGAGTACTTTCAAACATTGAACGCAAATAAACTGCTTCTGCTTTTGAGTTCGGAGCTTCGACTCCAACCGCATTTTTGCCAGGAATAGGAGCAAGTATACGAATGCTTTGAGCTTCCAGTTCCATAGCTATATTATTACCTATATTGGCTACTTTTTCAACTTTTACTCCTGGAGCTAAAGAAATCTCATAACGCGTTACACGTGGACCGCTGATAATACCAGAGACTCGACCATCTACATTAAAACTTTCCAGAGTCTGTTGCAGGATCGAACGACAGCGTTCAATGTCAACACTGCTTTCTCCATCTGTTTCAGGCCCTTTGGACAGCATCGTGATCGGCGGTAGAATGTATGCATTTTGTTTTTTGGGTGCGGCAAGCGACTCGCCTTTTACTGTAGAATGAATCGCTGGCTCCGCACTGTTTAATCCTGATACTGGAATCGGTTTTTCTTCCGGCTGCATTTCCGCATGTCTTATATCCATAGACTCCTGCCGCAAATTGAGCAGAGCCTCTCGAGAACTTTCCAAATTTTCATTTATCGGCATAGAAGTCGGGGGCAAGGAAGGCAGAACAGTCTCCAAAGTCACATCTCTCTGGAAACGCTTAGCAAAGCCGTTAACCGCGAGAGCGGCATCGGGAGCCTTGGCAACTAATGATTTAAAAACAATAGCCCAGTCGGCGAGCCAGATAAATATTAGCCCGGCAAGAACAAAAATACCGGCAAGAACAACAGTTCCAACAGTTCCGATAAAACGACGAATATAACCTGCTGGTATGCCTTCACCTCTAAAAGATGGCGGAGCAGCCAGAATTTGTCCTATCACTCCTCCCGAAAGAGCTGATTCAGGCACATTGGAGCGACCTATTCCAAGAGAAGCTGTCCAGTCAATAAAACTCTCCGGCTTACTGGCGAACAAAATCGCAGTACCAAGTATAAGTATTAATAATGCTCCTGAATACCCTCTCCTGGAAGTAGGATAAGGCAGTATAGGTCGTAATGCGCAAATAAGCAACAGAGCAACAATCGGAAAAGCCGCAATACCAAAGAAGAAGAAACAATAGCGTGAAAAATAGGCCCCTGCATAACCAATCCAATTTTGCATCAAGCCCTCACTGCCACCGTCAAGAATTGAATTATCCGCTGGACTATGAGAAACTAAAGCCAGAATAATCAATAAAGTTGCGGTCATATAAAACGCATACCTTAATTTAAACACTCTGCCTTCCGGTGTCTTTTTACTTATTTTCTTATTTTTTTCTTCTGCCATATAGCAAATGCTCTCTATGTATATATTATATTTTAATATAGCATTTCAAACAAAAATTCAAAACACTATAAATAATTACAATCATTTTGTACTATATTCAAGGCGTATTGCATGCTATTTATCA
>Ga0307988_1001880_pt1 | contig 11060 bp, 8 predicted proteins | sample EllFjometagen183_FD_203166 | JGI IMG/M metagenome (GOLD analysis project Ga0307988, IMG submission 203166) | Marine microbial communities from Ellis Fjord, Antarctic Ocean - #183 | ecosystem: Environmental > Aquatic > Marine > Unclassified | place: Southern Ocean | collected 2014-10-08 | reverse complement strand
ATCAACAAGTAACATAGGATAATCATAAGGTAGCAACTCTTTAATATCCTGCACAGAATATACTTTGTTTAACATTTTAGTTAATCCTTCTTAATATTTAAAATAGTGATTTGTATAGATTATTCACTTAGTAAGATATATATTTAATATACAAGTGAAAACAGTAATTGATAATTATTTTTTATAATTATAGTGTATACTGTATACATTATCAATAATTGCAATTATTTCTATAATTAATTTAATATGATATAATCTAAAATAACATGACCATTCAAAATTATGAATAACACAAATAAAATAAAAGTAATAGTTATCACCGGTCCAACAGCTACAGGAAAAACATCTCTTGCAGTAAAAATTGCCAGATCTTATAATGGAGAGATAATTAGCGCTGACTCTAGACAGGTTTACAGAGGCCTAGATATTGGAACTGGTAAAGATATTGAAGAATATGGTACAGGAGATAATGCTGTAAAATATCATTTAATAGATATTGCTTCTCCTGGCGAAGAATACAACCTAAGACAATTTAACCTTGATGCAATCAATTTAATTAATAATATAGAAAATCATAATAAATTACCAATTATTGCTGGGGGCTCTGTACTATATATTGATTCTCTTATTTCAAATTATGATTTTCCCAGGCTTCCACCTGATGAAGAATTAAGAAAAAAATTGAACGATCAATCAATATCAGAGCTTACTGCATTTCTAGAAGCTAATTATCCTGACATCATTAAAACACAGACCTCTGATCTTACCAGGCCTAGATTAACACGTCTTATTGAAGCAGTGTTGTCCAAAAGCAGCAAAAGGTATAGTGATGCTTCAAATTTTGAATGGCTTATTATAGGAACTTTTTTCCAAAGATCAATAGTCCACGCGCGAATTGAGTTAAGATTAGACGAGAGATTAAAGGATGGAATGATTGAAGAAATAGAACTGCTACACAGACAGGGGATTTCATGGGAACGCCTTGATTCTTTCGGACTAGAATACCGCTACGTAAGTAAAATGTTAAAAAATGAAATCAGCTTTGCAGAAATGCGTTTAACTCTTTTAGCAAAAATAAGAAAACTTGCAAGAAGTCAGGATGTTTGGTTTAGAAAATTAGAAAAAAAAGGACATAAAATTCATTGGATTCCAAAAGGAGACTTCAATAAAGCTTCACTATTAATTTCTAATTTCTTAAACAATAAACCTATTCCAGAACCTACAACTAGGTTGATGGATATATACTATGGACCAAAATCTTAACCCAGCCAAGCTGGAGCTTTGAATCTGCCCGAGGTAGGCAAGTTTTGAATTTATCAACCTTTGGCGGATGTTTAACGTTGAACGCGGAATGCTGAACAATTAGTATTTGAATTCAATATTTCACCGATGCTGCGGGATCAAGACTTCGGAGTTAAATAAATAATACTTACTTATACTTTAAATATTCTAGAATTGATTAAAAAGTCTCAAAAATATAATTTTTTTTAAGTATTCCAATTTGCAAAAAATAAAATTCAAGGTATTTTATAGTCCTTTTTTAAGACGTCCCCATCGTCTAGAGGCCTAGGACACCGGGTTTTCATCCCGGCAACAGGGGTTCGAAACCCCTTGGGGATGCCATTTAAAAAATATTTTATTTTTTGAATATTTTTTAAATAGCGACTTGAATTTTAGAGTTCTAAAAGTAATTTATAGCTCTTTCTAAGACGTCCCCATCGTCTAGAGGCCTAGGACACCGGGTTTTCATCCCGGCAACAGGGGTTCGAAACCCCTTGGGGATGCCATTTTTCTTTTTTTATTATATTAAATGAATTTATATACTACATATGAATATTTAATTTTTGTTTTATCGATTTTATTCTCATTTTAATTTCTTTCTTCAATAGCAATTTTTTCTTAAAATTATAACATGCACCCGATATACCTCCTAATGTTATACTTTACTGAAATAAGACTTTTACGGATTTTATCAACAAAAGAATCACAACCAAGAATACTTTGAGCAAGAATCGCAGATTTCAAATTTTCTTTAATATCTTCAAAAACACCCAATCCAACAAATGCTGAATATATAAGTGAAAATGATTTGTCATTAGACAATAACTAATAACTGTGATATTATATATTTCAGATAAATATGACCCCACAAACTTTTCTATAGGGTAGCCTCAATAATATTTAATAAATGAAATATTTATTTAGAAAATATTAATAGATGATTTTACAATATTTAACACCCCAGGTTTGACCTGGGGTGTTAAGAATTGAACGATTTTAGAAGAATAATTAATTAATTTTTCTTCCAAAATAAAAACTGTATTGTTTTTAGTTTAGTCGTTTAATACTCTTTACGGCACCACCTTCGGGGTGCAAAAATATTTTATTTTATTCCCTGCATTAAAATGCAGGGCTACCAAACATCATCACTTCGTGATGAATATTAAACAGTTTATAAACAACTATTTATATATACAAATACTTAATATTGATAAATTTATTATTACCGCAAAGTTTACCCGCCTGTGGCGTGGCGGTACAGTTTGGTAGCCTCACATTTTAATGTGGGGTAAGTTACCAGCAAACAATTACACCGCAAAATTTACCCGCCTGCGACGTGGCGGTGTAGTAAAATCAATACCTTATAGCATAATATCTGCTATAGGTTAAGTACGAACTCACAAAAATAGAGTATAGAACATTTTAAACATTAGACTCTTCAATTCTTAACACCCCAGGTTTGACCACACAAACTTTTCTAAAACAGTATTATAAATTATTATTTATAATAGGTTTTAAATTACGGTAAGTAATAGTAACATGTGAATATTTATTATGTGTATTGATTAATTTGACTTCTGTAATATCCCCGGTGAAAGTGTATTCTACGCTTTTATTAACTTTATCATGAAATTCAGTTCCTAATCCATATTTTAATTCTAAATCAGTTAAAATTTCTTTAAAAATTTGTTCTGATACAACTTTTGAATACTGTTTTTGAGAAGCATACCTTCCTTCTATTAGTTCCTTGTTTTTATTAAAAATTAATACTGCTAAAAACAAGTCCCCTGCTAGTTTTATATCTTTTCCTATATACAAATATTCTATTTCGTTTGTTATAGGATTTTTCGATACATCAGTCACGACTTGATTATTCGAAAATTCTGATTTTTCTTCAATCGTTTTAAAAGGAGTCCCCCATTTAAAGTTTCTAAAACCATCTAGTTTGTTCAATGCTTTTTTCTCGATTTTGCTCTTCCGCTTACCCAGAATGTAATAGTAAGGTATATATTCAGTAAACTGCGTTTACTAATCTATACAATTGTAAGTATTCAGTGAAGTGCGTATAAACGTCTTATTGAAGTACCTGCTTCAGCAGGATAATCGCTCTCAGCTCTTCCGCCTGAAGGCGGTACTCCAACTGAAAACACATCATTTACTGAATACATACCTTTATTCAACAAATTCAGCCTGTTCTTTTATAGGAGATTCCATTCCGTCCTTATATAACCAATAAAACACAGGTACACTGCCTTTATAACTGACTACTTTATAATTATCATTTGCATCTATAGCATGAATAGTGACTTCATCGAGATAACCACCTTTTAATGATTTCAAATCCTGAACTGCTTCATAAACAGCATCTTCAACTGACATTCCCATTTTCATATATAGTACAACTGATCTAGCAGTACAGGCCCTTATTGTCATTTCTCCTGTATGAGTACAAGCACAGGCGCCATATCTACTATCAGCATAAGCTCCACCTCCGATAATTGGACTATCTCCCAATCTGCCAGGATGCTTCCATCCCCAGCCGGATGTACTTGTAGCAGAAGAAATTTTACTATTCAAATCTTTTGCTAAATAAACTGTAGTATCAAAACATTTTTCGGGATCAACTGCTCTGAGGTTTATTTTCCAAAGTGGAACATTTGGAAAATTCTTTTTTTCATAACTGTTTAATGCTTTATCTAAATGTTCTTTCCAAACTTTTTTTGAATCAGGAATTAAATTTTCACATGCTTCAGCCCCAACATCATGGGCAAAACGTTCAGCCCCTGCTCCAACAATAATTTCATACTGTAATTTTTCCATAATTTCATATGCAACTTCCACAGCATGTGCATATCCTCGCAGTGAACCAACTGCACCAGTTCTTAATGTATCACCGTCCATCACGCTTGAATCACATTCTACTTCACCAAGAATGTTTGGCCAACCACCAGTTCCAACAGTTCTGATTGTCGAATTTGATTCAACTAATTTAATCCCTTCTATTATTGACCGAAGAGAATCATTACCTTTTGCAAGTAATTGTGCAGAAGTAGGAACTCCGCATCTACCTTCATCATTTACAATTAATATCATTACATATCTCCTCTAAAGTACTTGGAGCAGCATAGCCACAACCAAATTAAAACTGTCAACGAATTTTACTAATTTTACTAATTTTTTTCATTGTCTTTATATTGATCACAATCTTTGTCGATAACGATCACGACTATGATAACGATCACGGTAAAAAAGTTCAATTTATAATCAAATTAAAACTGTCCGCGAATTTTCCGGAGCGGCTCAATCGCAAAGGGTGCAAAAAACTATTTTTAATTTGACTCATATTTATTTACTGGCAAATAAGTTATAATCGTTAAATTTAAAAAACTTTTTAAGAAATCAAGAAAATGACTGATTGTCGTATGAATACATATTATTTACTCTTAATTTTATTCAAAAGATATGCCATTATACCCTTTGGCAAAAACATTTTTGTAGGTGTGATTTGTTCACTTAAAACTTTCGAAGCACCAGAGCAAATTTTTTTACTATTAAGCAACATCCCAAAAAACATTTTACGTGAAGTTTTCTTTTTACAAAAAGAATTAGCCAATCGGTATGGATAATATTTTAGTTTAAATGGCTTACCCAAACTTTTCCTGTATTCTTGTAAACTATATGAACCTTTTAAAACTAAAGCCTTATGGATGATTTTAGATGCCATTACACCAGTTTCTAAAGCTTTCCCTATTCCTTCACCGGTAAAAGGAAATGTTGTTCCCAAAAAATCACCAACCAGCAGTGTATTATTACTGGCGGCATATTTGATATTAGAAATATCTGTTCTTAAAAAAGCTCCTTTTACAGGAGAAACCCAGTAACCTGTTGTATCGTTGAGCATTTTATTGTTTGCCATAAATTTATTTAACACTGATTTAAAATCAATTTGTTGATATGAAGCGCATCCACATCCAACATTGAATTCACCGTTTCCCATTGGAAATACCCAAAAGTATGCATTTCCCAGATTATCATCCCAATTAAGCCCATCATTAAAAAAGACAAGAGGATGATCAATATTCCATTCCGCTTTGTAATATCCTCTAACAGCAATTAAGTCAGGTTTCTTAAAATCTTTATATTTAAGATTTTTCAAATGTTTAGTATACTGACATCCCATTGCATATATAACATACTTGGCTTTAATCTCTATAATTTCTTTGCTATCTTGACACTCAACTTCAAGAACTGCAGAAGTATTTGAATCTTTTCTATTACCTGTAAATTCACACTGTTTAAATTCAGCACCGCATTTGAGTGCATAATCCAAAAGAATATTATCCAACCTCTGCCTCTTTAGAGTAAACACTGAATTATTCAAAATAAAAGATCTGTCAGCCTCAGGAAATAGTTCTACATATGCATTCTCATGTGCCTGAGACCTTATCAATTCCCAGACACCCAGTTCTTTAAGAGTATTAATACTATCACCTGTTATCCCATCACCACAAATTTTATCTCTAGGGAAATCTGATTTATCAATTATTAGAACTGAATGATTCTTTTGAACAAGATTAATTGCTGCTGCTGAACCAGCCGGACCGGCACCTACTATAATAACATCATATACTGAAGAACTTGATTCTGTCATAAAAATAATACTTTATTCTCTTTGAAAATTGATGAGGTATTCATATTAACGTATACAAACAATACAGTATTACAGGATTGTATGCAATTAGAGACACAATGTAAAATATTAAATTATTATAATCTGTTAAATTTCCTTTCTTAATATTTGAAAATTCATGAAATAAATAACAAAAGTATTGATTTATATAACAATACTATCTCTTTGTTATCATCAAGTCAGAATTTCATACAATCATTTTTTTTATATTATAATATTTTTTTCTATGGGAAAAAATACAATACAATGAATGACTATAATAATAAGTAATTATTGGATTCAGTATTACTTTTGATGATAATTTCCTGTATTATAATTAGTATCAGTATGATACTAATACCAAGACAAGGATTAAAAAATGAATATATCTAATAGTTTATTTGATAGTATAAAAGTCGGAAATTTAAGCTTGAGGAATAAATTTGTTTTATCTGCAGCAGCAGATAACCTGGATAATGATTTAATAGCCAAAACAGATCGATATAAGGAATTGGCCAATAATGGTGTAGGTTTAATAATTTCAGGAGGTATAACTGAAGATAAATTATCAGGCTGGGATGCTATAATTAACACAGTCCATCAAAATGGAGGCAAACTAGCAGTTCAGCTGGTAACTCATGCTGGAATAGGATTCAGCTCTGAAGGAGACAGTGTTGCTGTTTCAGTTTTATTAAAAGACAGCCCTTTTTTTAGTTCTCTGCTTGTCCATAGCAAACATCATGAGGCAAATGATGAAGAACTAGAGGATATAATTAATTGTTATGCCAGCGCTGCATTTAAAGCAAAAACCCTTGGAGCAGATGCAGTGCAGGTACATGCTGCCCACCAAAGTTTCTTAAGTCAATTTTTATCACCTATCACTAATCAACGCTTGGATAAATGGGGTGGAAGTATAATTAATAGAACAAGAATTCACAGAGAAATATATAAAGCAGTAAGAAAAAAAGTTGGTAAAGACTTCCCAATTTTAATCAAACTAGGTGTTGAAGATGCAATACCAAACGGTTTAAAATTCAATGAAGGAAAAGAGGCTGCAGAAATAGTAGCAAACTGCGGTTATGATATTTTAGAAATAAGCCAGGGGTTGCAGGATTTCAGCAATTGGAATGGTACGCCGATGCGTAATCATCCTAAAACTGAATTTGATGAAGGTTACTTTCGTAACTGGTGTAAAGAGATTAAAAGTCTAATATCGAAACCGACAATAATGACAGGTGGTTTAAGGTCAATTTCTTTAATTGAAGAAATTATTTATAATAAGGAAACTGATCTAATAGGACTTTGCCGTCCATTGATTAGAGAACCTGGACTAATAAACAGATGGAAAAATGGAGATCTCGAAAAATCTACCTGTATTTCATGCAATAAATGTATATCTGAGTTGCTTATGCAAGGTAAAAAGCTGGAGTGTTATCTGGACCAGTAATATAGTTCAAGCGTTCATTAAAAAGCAAGAAGCATTATTTTCATCAGAACTCTAAAAAGCACGCAAGTATTAATCTATTTTTGTGAGAATAATAAATTTTCAATACTTAGGTTTTGTATAAAAAATAGAATAAGTTGAGAAACTCCAGCGCCCTGACACTATCCCATAAAACAGGAATAGTGTTACGATGTCTCTATAATTTTACAGCATACCTTACGTCGTCGCTAAGGCTATGCCGAGACAAGAAAGGCACACAAATTGTTTGTGGTTACATACCCAGGGTTAAAACCTATCAATTATACGCATTATTGCGCCAAAGGTGCATTTCCATCCCAGCATAGGGCAAACGAAGAGCAGCCCTATGTAAGATTTACATAGTTCATCCTCTGAAAGAGGATTTCAACTATAGTTCTATTATTTGGTCTTAAATTTTAAAGTCCTCCTTCAGAGGACAAAATATATTTTTATATATCCTAGGTCTACGCTTCACACTAGGCTGTAATGAGTTGCACTTTCAGTACAAAAAAAATCGAATACAATATATATAATTAATAGTACTGTATAGATTTAAGAGGTAATGTCAGCCCACGCCTGCAGGATTAGAGTTCACTACGATTAGTCGTGTGTTTTTTAGGACATGACTATCGCCATGACCACGCTATTCGCCGGGATAAATACTCTAACGTTCCAATTAAGCAACCAGCAGGTTTTAGAGGGATTACATTTTTTAAAATTTAATTTTCAGCTAAAAAACACAAGCCGGAAGCTTATGCTACATTTTCAATAAAACACACAAGCTGGAAGCTTATGTTACATTAATGCTATGGTATTCGGATAAAAACTGTATTTTCAAGAAGAAATCCAAGTAAAATCAAAACCAACGCTGAAATAATCAATGGTGCACTAAGTTCACTATAGTCAATAAATCTAGAATGCTCAACGGAAGTTTTTTCAAGTTTATCAATCTGATTCAATACTTTTTCCAGACCTTCAGCATTTCTGGCAGCATAATATTTACCACCTGTTTCTTTTGCAATACCTTTAAGAAGTTTTTTATCAAACTGACCTGGGAGAGGAATAAACTGCTGCCTAAATCCGACATTCTGAATCACATAAGCATTTTTACTACCAATTCCAACAGTATAAATAATAACATCAAATGTTTTAGCCAACTTGGCAGCTTGAATTGGAGAAATTCGATCATTTACATTATTACTTCCATCTGTAAAGAGAACTAATACCTTACGTTTAGACTCAGCATCTTTTAACCTACTTACTGAGCTTGCAATAGGTCCTGCAATATTAGTGGCATCACCAATCATTCCGGCATCAAGAGACTTCAAATGGGAGAGCAGCCAGGCATGGTCTAGAGTAGGAGGACATGCAACATATGGCATAGGAGCAAAAGCAACTAGACCGATTCTATCATTAGGTCGTTTATTTATAAATGTCCTAATTTCATCTTTAGCATATCCAATTCTCTCTTTTAATTTTCCACTATTAAGCTTATTGATTACATCTCTTTTAGTGCTATTTTCAGGTACATCAATACCTTTCATACTACCTGACAAGTCTAAAGCTATCATAATATCAATCCCTTCAGCACGCTGTTTGAGCTCTTCAACACCCTGCTGGGGTCTAGCTAAAGCAAATATAATAATAATTGAAGCCATCACATAGAAAATAAACGGAATAGAAGTTTCCTTCATCCTCTGTTTTTTTCCTTTTTGCAAAAAAGGTTTAATCCAGGGAATAGTTATAGTAGGTAATTGACGCTTAGACGCAATAATAATCAAAATAACCAATGGAATCAAAAAAAGAAGATACCATGGTGATTCAAATCTAAAACCTTTTAATAGAGTATCAAAAAAAATCATATTTTTCCTATATCATTTGTAGATTCGTCAGGAATTGTCCCATTAATTAATTCTTCAGCTCTATTTATAGCTGACTCAACCTCATTATTTGAAGTATCATATTTAGCGAACTTCACCATATCAGCTGATGTCATAAATTCTTGTAAAAAATTTCTATCCAGATTATTCAAAGGGCTATTTCCACTTTCCATATTTCTTAAAAACTCTTCAGTTGTTTGACGAGGGGCATGGATGCTAAACCTATCTTCTAAGTAATCTTTCACAATGTATGTTAAGCTTGAAATACATTTAACCGTATTTAATTTACCGGAATGAAAATCATCATTAAGCTCTTTTAGGCTACCTAATGCAAATACCCAAGGTTGAATTATAAGTTCTTTATCACGGGGTTTCCTGATAATAAACCAATATATTAAGAGTAAGGCCATCACGACTGCAACAACTATGAGCCAAATATAGCTGGATCTACCCTTTTGCATTTCTTCATCTTCATTTACTTTAGCAGCAAGAGTTAGCTGGTCTTTTCCGTCTGCAAGAGCCGTTGATACAAAAGATGGAATTTTTAATGTAATTTTATCTGCTATGCCATTTATATCAGGTGTAAATTCTAATTCAATTTTACCTTCAGGAATATCACCTGTCAAATATGGCTGAATCTTGTACATCACATTCCAGACATTATATCCCCAGCGTGTTTTGTCCCTCAAATACTCAGGTTTCCCTATTTCATGAGCACCCTTTCCAGGAAAAACTTCAGATATGGCAGGTTTTTTGTTCCAAGGACATTTAATTTGATAGTCAAGAGCTATAGATGTCCCTAATGTTTTTCTGCCCATATCCAGAACTTTAGTGTGTAATAGCTCTGGTTGTATATTCTGTGTTTCAACACTTGAGTATTTCATATATATTGAAACAGCAAAAACAGCAACACCAACTATTAATATAATCAAAACAATAAGTAGTAGTTTTATGATTTTTCTCATGAATGCTGCACCAACTTTTCTCTTTTTCTAAAAAATAACATCAGAGGTTTTACAAAATCTTCATCGCACCTTATATCAATTAAATCAACTTTAGCTTTTTTACAAATTTCTTTATTTTTACTATGAAAATCAGTTATTGTTTTTGAATAGCTTTCAACAGCCTTCTTGCTACCGGAAAAATATCCTGTTACTCCAGACTCAGAATCTGTTAGAGATATACCCTGAATGCTTGGAAACTCAATTTCTTTTGGGTCAAGAATCCTTATTGCAATAATATCATGCCTCTTATTTGCAACATTTAAAATCTTATTATATTCATGATTTTCATCAATTAGGTCACTAATTAGAAATATAACAGATTTTTTGTTAAGAATTTTCACAATTTTTTCCAACGCTGCTGAAATATTTGTTCCACTCTGTTTAGGCTTTCTTGCAACCAGTTCTCTAATTAATCGAAGCCCATGCTGTCTACCTGACTTAGGAGGAAGATAGAACTCAGGCTTATCAGAAAAAAGTAATAAGCCAACTTTATCATTATTCCGAATGGCACTGAATGCAAGAAGAGAAGCAATTTCTATTGCAATATCATTTTTAGTTTTTTCTCCACTTCCAAAATACCCTGAAGCGGAACAGTCAACTAAAAACATTACACTGAGTTCTCTTTCTTCCACATATTTTTTAATATATGGATGCCCCATTTTTGCAGTAACATTCCAGTCTATACTTCTTACGTCATCTTCATGTGTATACTCTCTAACCTCATCAAACTCAATTCCACTTCCTTTAAAAACGCTATGATAAGC
>Ga0307988_1001879_pt1 | contig 11063 bp, 10 predicted proteins | sample EllFjometagen183_FD_203166 | JGI IMG/M metagenome (GOLD analysis project Ga0307988, IMG submission 203166) | Marine microbial communities from Ellis Fjord, Antarctic Ocean - #183 | ecosystem: Environmental > Aquatic > Marine > Unclassified | place: Southern Ocean | collected 2014-10-08 | reverse complement strand
GCCGTCCTTGTACCAGGCTATCTCTTCAGGGGTTATTGGGCTGCCGCATATAGCGATAATTTCCGGTTTCACATCCATATCAGCCAAATGGGACCAGCGCATAGCAGCACTGGCAAATTCTCTGCCCATCAAACCGGTACCAATAATTCCAAACTTAATCGTTCTCATAATTAATACCCAAATTCCTTCTCAACTTCAGTAATTGACTCTTCAATTATCTGCAGACCCATCTCGGCATACTTCTCATCCATGATAATCGGAGGAGACATGCGCAGGATATGTCCGGCTGGAATCCAAGCTAGTCCCTTTTGGAATGCTTTCTGATAGACCAGCTTACCTGCCTCTTCAAAAGGTTCCTTGGTAGCCTTGTTTTTAACCAGTTCGATTCCAAGAAGCATTCCTTTACCTTTAACATCACCAATAATTGGGTGATTTTCTTTCATTTCAGTCATTCGTTTCATGAAATACTTACCAACACGGGTTGCATTGTTAAGGAGATCCTCGTCTTCAATAACTTCAATCGAAGCTAATGCTGCAGCACAAGCCATGGGGTTTCCACCGTAGCTGGATGAAGCAGAAATTTTATCAAGAGCACCGGCATTCTCTTCACTTACAACCATTGCAGTTACTGGAAATCCGTTTCCGAATGATTTACCTAAAGTAACGATATCCGGTACAACATCCCAATGGTTCATAGTAAGCCATTCTCCGGTACGTCCCATACCAGCCAGAACTTCATCATCCATCAGGAGTATTTCATGTTTGTCACAAAGTACCCGTAATTTCGGGAAAAAGTCATCCGGTGGAAAGATTGATCCGCCCCATCCCTGAACAGGTTCAAGAACAAAAGCCGCAATATTACCAACGGTCGCTTCCTGGATAAATTCTTCATAAAATTCAATATAGCGGTCAGTATCGATAGTACCGTCCGGTTTGGAAAAAGTAGGTCTATAGGGATTAGGTCTGGGTACCATATAGAATCCAGGTGCTCTTGTAGGTCCATAACTCAGGACATCACCACGCACCATCTGTGCACAGCTGACTGCACCCATTGTTTTTCCATGAAAATCACGAAAACAGGAGATAAATTCATGTTTGCCTGATATTGCACGGGCAGCTCTCAGTCCGGCTTCAACTGCAGCAGTTCCATCGCTATAAAGCTGAATAGCATTAAGTTTAGCAGGAAGAACGTCTGCCATTTTTTCCATCAGTTTCTCTTTTACCGGTGTAGTAAAATCGTGTGCGTTCATCAATCTTTTGGCCCAGTAAGAGATTGCCTCGGAAATTTTCGGGTGGCAGTGCCCCAAAGAAGTTACATAAATACCGGATGAGAAATCAAGATATTTATTTCCGTCAACATCAGTCAATGTTATTCCATATCCTTCGTCAAAACAGACCGGAAACAATTTGACCTGTCCACTGAGTCCGTGCATGTACTTCGAAGTTCTTTCATGCATTGCCTTTGATTTTGGTCCAGGCAAATTCGTTACTAAATGCGGAATACCTTCCGCGTTCTCTTTCCACCAATCTTTTCCCATACTATTTCCTCCATAAAATTATACGTAGTGCTTCTTTCAAAATGTTTTATTTTGAAAGATTATCGTTTGAAATTATTTCCACACCTTTTTCTTTATACTGCCCAATAAGCTTACTAGTTACTTCCGAGTCAGTTATCAGGGTATCAACAAGTGAGACGGGGGCAAAACGAAAATAGGAATCTTTCTCTATTTTAGAAGAATCACACAATAGATATACCTTCTCCGCATGCTCAGCCATCGTTTTTGTAACCATTCCCTCTTTCTCATCAAATGAGCTGAGGCCGTTTGACAGGGAAACCCCGTCCATACCAATAAAGGCTTTATCAGCCCTGAATTCTGAAATTATTTTTTCTGCAATACGTCCGTAAGAGGCCTGCCGGTCACTATCAATATCCCCGCCAACAAAACTTAATCGAATCTGCGGGTCATTTAGCAGTTCCGAAACTACCGGTAAAGAGTTTGTAATAACACGAATCCGTCTGTTTTTAATAAAATGAGCCAGTCTAAACAGGGTTGTTCCGCAATCTATAAATATAATATCACCGTCATTGATGAATCGGGCTGCGGTCCTGCAGATTGCCTCTTTCTGGTCACTATTCCGTTCAACTCTACGATTAAAGCTAAAAAGTGTGTCCACGGCTTCGGTTTTTACTGCCCCGCCATATTTTCGAATCAGAAATCCCTGCCGCTCCAACTCTGTTAAGTCACGTCGTACTGTCATTTCCGAGGTTTGAAACAACTTCACTAAATCCTGTAGGTTCACCCGGCCTGTTCGGTCAAGTTCTTCGAGAATATGCTTTTTTCTGAATTCCTGATCCATTTTTCTTCAACCTACTTGCAGGATTATGATAATATAATAGAAAATTTGCCTTAGGAATGTTGTTTCTTTGTTAAATCTAACATAAACTAACATTTTGAATTTAGCAAGGGGTTTATATGAAAAAAAAGATACTTGTTCAGTTTGGTGCCGGTAATATTGGAAGATCCTTTATAGGACGTGTCTTCGGGACAAATGGGTATGAAGTTGTCTTCGTAGATATTAATAGTGCTGTTATTGATACACTTAACAGAGAAGGTGCATATACAGTTGTCATTAAAAAAAATGATGTTCAGGACAAAATTATTGAAGTTCCAAATGCCAGGGGAGTCCACAGTCAGGAAATTGAAACTGTAAAAGAGTTGGTTAAAAATGCTGATATTATAGCTACTTCGGTAGGTAAAAACGTCCTTCCCATTATTGCAGCAGCTATAGCAGCCGGGTTGGTGGAGCGGTTGAATGCCTATCCGGAAAATCCGATAAATATCATACTCGCTGAAAACCTGCATAATGGTGCTGATTTTTTCAAAAACGCTCTAACCCCGCATCTCCCAGAAAACTTTCCACTGAATGATTATGTTGGAGTTATTGAGACAAGTATCGGGAAAATGGTACCGATAATGCCGCTTGAAGTAGTTAAAGAGAACCCTACTATTGTCTATTCCGAAGAGTACAATGATTTAATTCTTGATAAAAAAGCGTTTATAGGTGATGTTCCCGATATCACGGAAATCAAAGCCGTAGACTCCATTGATGCATACGTAGACAGGAAACTTTGTATCCATAATATGGGTCATGCAGCCGTTTCCTATTTTGGTAATGAGGCTATGCCTGATGCGGTCTATTTATATGAAGTACTGCGTGATCAGAATATTTTAGGTAAAGTACGGCGTACTATGGTTCAGTCAGCTGACGGCCTCCTTGCTGAATATCCGGGAGTATTTACCCGTCAGGATCTTGATGATCACATTGATGATCTGCTGGAGCGTTTCCAGAATGTAGCTTTAGGTGATACCATCTTCCGGGTGGGAAGAGACCTCCCGAGAAAACTTTATAGGGATGACCGGGTTCTGGGTGCGGCAAGACTCTGTATCAAACATGAATTACCTTACGATACAATTATTGATATATTTCTTGCAGGATTACGATTCCAGGCAAAAGATGAATCAGGATTATTGTTTCCTGAAGATGAGAGACTGCTTAAATCCATATCTGAAAATGGATTGGAATGGGTATTGCTGAATATGTGTAAATTAAATCCTGAGGATCCGGCAGATAGTGAATTAATCCGGAAAATCAGTGAATACCAACTCTAACGGTCTTGTAAAAAGAAGCCCGGGATGGGGTTCCCGGGCTGAAAATCACGGTAAAAAGACCAAATCGTAAGGGACACTTAATGATCAAAACTAACAACTTATAAATAATTCACCTACTCCCGAGGCAATTTTCTAGAAAATTGCCTTTTGAAGTTTTCTAAAAAATGTAATATCTTTTTATATAGAAATTAATTATACATCTTCAGAAAACTTCACTAATAGGTAGATTGATCCAAATCAATGATTTGGATTTATCAAAATTAATAATTTTGAAAGATCCTCTCCCATATCCGGAAACTCTATAATAAAACTCATCTTTTTTTATATAGCTATTGTTAGAAAGTTTTTTTACCTGTAATGATAGTAACCTGCAATTTGATTATTCGATATACCTACTATTAGGTATTTTTCATACTAATAGTAGGTATAGCAAAGCCCCCTAAAAAAGGGGGCCAGGAAATAATTTCTTATCACTTTGGATAAATATCAGTCAACAAATCCATCAAGCAGACCCTGAGGTAGCGGATTCGGTCTTTCGCAGGTACTTTCAAGCTCTACATGCTTACCCTCTACCGAAGATTTTTCAAATGCATGCATTACTTCCAGTACATGGTATGCAAGTTTTCCGCTGCACCTATGCTTCCTGCCCTGTTCAATAGAAGCCGCCAAATCTGCTACCGAAATTCCACGTGAATTATCGCTGTAATTATGCGTCAGACCAACATTATTCCATTCGCTAGAGTTAGGAGTAAACAGTTGCGGTGTTCCGCCAAAAGTATTTGGATCCGGGACTTTCAGACTGCCAAGAGTCCCATACAGCTCAATTGGACTATGTCCGTGAGCACATACATCAAAACTCATAACCACCGTCACTGAAGCTCCATTATGAAACTCAAGAACTCCGGACACATGCGTTGGCGTCTCTACCGGTATACATGTCCCGCGAATATCCTCATTACCAGCAACTCTTTCAGCAAACCCGGTTGTAGTAATACCTGCAATCCGTTTTACCGGTCCCAGCAAATGCACTAAAGCAGTTATATAATAAGGTCCCATGTCGAACATCGGGCCGGCTCCCTTTTCATAGAAGAAAGATGGATTTGGGTGCCAGCTTTCCGGTCCCTTACTCAACATAAATGCTGTTCCGCTTATTGGTTTACCAATCCAATTATCATCAATCAGTTTACGGCAAGTCTGTAATCCTGCACCCAGAAAGGTGTCAGGAGCACAACTAACTCTCAGTCCCCGCTTTTCGGCTATCTGCAGGATTTTTTTACCATCTTCCAGCAGCACTGCCATGGGTTTTTCAGAATGCACATGCTTTCCTGCTTCCAAAATCTGTAAAGAGACATCAGCATGGACTGCCGGAATAGTAAGATTAACCACAATATCTATATCGGGTTTTGCCAACAGCTCCTCTACAGTCATAGCCAGAGTTTCATTCTCCTCAGCCTTTAACTCAGCTGCCTCCATATTTATATCTGCGCAGCCTGCAAGTTCAAGGTTTCTGAACCGTTTTATTCCATTGAAATATGCCTGGCTGATATTACCGCATCCAATAATTCCAACTTTCATCAATTTCTCCCCATCCCAAGCCCATTATTAATCAAATAATTATAACTTTCTTCCACTGCAGATAGCATTTTTCCACCAAAATTATCTAATTCTACCACCAGCCACTGGAGCACTGCTGGATCTGCTGCTGCTATAACAGCAGGAACGTCCATTTTACCACGGCCAAGCGGCAGCTGCAGCTCTTCTTTCACTAAGGGACCATCTTTTATATGCAGAAGCGGAGCTCTGCCGGCATACTCTTTTACAATTGCAATAGGATCTACTTTTCCAAAATTGGCAGCCCAATAGGTATCAATCTCAAACTGAACCCCTGGAGAGAGTTTAGCTAGGTGACGAAAAGCAAGATCTCCTTCAATCTCTTCAAACTCCCACCAGTGGTTATGTAAAAATAGGGTAAGGCCGGATTTTGCCAATGTTTCATACATCCCGTTCACCATATCTGCTGTTTTCTTAATTGCATCCATTGAAGAAAATGCATCTGCGCCAAAACCACTGGATACCAGTTCAGTTCCCAACTCTCCCGCTGTATCAATAACTTCCTGCAGATTATCAGGAGAAGCCCAGGGTCCATGACTTGAAGAGACAATCATCCCGAGATCGTTTACATGCGTGCGGAATTCCCGCGGAGTCATATCGTATAATCCTGCCGGCTCAACACCTTTAAATCCTATAGCAGCAACCTGTTCAAGAACTTTTTTAAAATCCTTTTGAGAATCCTCTCTTAATGTATACAACTGAAGTGATATTGGTTTCATTGATAACTCCTTGACTTATTCTATGTTATATTTGATTATAACAGCACTATATTTATTAATTATTGATATTTTCTCTATTCTGCTGATGTATTATATACACTGAGGATAAAAGTGAAACTTGAACATATAAGCTGGTATCAGGCGCCTCCTCAGAAAATCACCCCTCGTATAATCCCGAAAGGACACCAGCTTGTTGAAGTACTTATCGGCGGTGAAGTCCAGTTTGAGGTTGATGGAGTTGGTCAATTCCGCTCCTGCGGTTCCATATTTTGGCATACGCCCGGAGAAAAAACTGTTTTCCGTAATAATATAAAAAATACCTACAGTTGTATTACCTTCCTATTCCAATTAGAAAATGCAGACATCAGGCCAGTCCCGCACTTCACATTCTGGGATGAACCTTCAGAAGTTGTTCATTTTTGCCGTGAATGTCTTAGGCTGTTCAATACCAATGGGATTTCATTGAATTGGCTTGGGGATTACTGCCACTCTCAACTTCGTTGGAAAGCTTATTTATACCATATACAGGTTAATGAGCGTCAAATGCCAATTCAGCTTAATACTATACGAGCCTATTTGGATAAGGCTGATTTAGCTGAAGTAACGGTAGAAACTCTTGCTGAGAGTGCAGAAATAAGTACTCCTTACCTGCACCAGCTCTTTTTGAAACATATGGGAATTCCACCCTATCAACATGTTCTTGATTTAAAAATGCAGAAAGCTAAACTGCTGCTGGCTTCAACCGGGACGCTGATAAAAGCTATTGGTTTCACCTGCGGATTCAGTTCTCCAGAGAGTTTTTCCAGATCTTTCAAACAGCATGTTGGAATGACACCGGGAGAATACCGGCAAAAACGAGGCCCGTACTATCGTCTTCAATAATTTTTCGGTTCTTCTCTCACCGGGTAAATTTGCTCCAATGCATGTGCGCAAGCAAGCAGCTTCCCTTCTGTGAAAGGTTTTCCGATAAATGTTGTCCCTATGGGAAGTCCCTGGACATATCCAGCAGGGATTGTTACAGAGGGATATCCTGATACTGCAGCCGAACTGGAATTTCCTCCGGTATACCGGTCGCCATTCACATGATCAATTTTCCAGGCAGGCCCATTAGAGGGAATCACTAAAGCATCAACAGTATGTTCCTCAAAAACTTTCTGCAGCCCTTTCTCTCCAGCCTTTATTCGGCATGTTTCTCTGGCAGAAAGATACTCTTCTTCCTTCAACGTACCCTTTTCCTGTGCCTGTATTAACAACTCCTGTCCATAATGCGGCATTACTTTTTCAGAATTTTCACTGTTAAAAGAGATTAGTTCTTCAAGTGTGTGAATATTGATGGTATCTCCACGCTCTCGTAAATAACTGTTAAGGAAGTGTTTAAATTCATAAAGGAGAATTGTCATCTCAGCAGAATCATACGAATCAACTTCCGGGATAGTACAATCATCAACTATAATAGCTCCTGCTTTTTCCATCATCCTGATATGATTTTCAAATACCCTATCTACACGCGGATCAAATCCGCAAAGATGTCTGGGGATCCCGATTTTTCGACCTTGTAAGCCTTTTGTCTTAAGCTCATAAGTTAGTGTCTCCTGATTCAGCTTCCCTTTTTTCACAACTTCGAAAAACCGTTCAGTCATACTATCCTTTGTGTCATAACCAGATAATGCATCTAATAAAATTGCCGCATCTGCAACATTAACAGCCATAGGGCCGGCAGTATCCTGTGAAAAAGCGATGGGAATTATTCCTGATCTGCTTACCCTTCCCATGGTCGGTTTTATTCCAACAATCGAATTCATAGAAGCGGGACAAATAATTGAGCCGTCTGTTTCTGTCCCTACAGCAAGGGGAACTATCCCGGCTGCAACAGAAACGGCTGAACCGGAACTGGAACCACAAGGACTTCTGGTAAGATCATAGGGATTTCGGCATTGCCCACCCCGACTGCTCCACCCGCTGGAAGACTTAGTTGAACGAAAATTTGCCCACTCACTAAGATTCGCTTTTGCTATTACCACAGCACCTGCATCTCTTAGCCGTTTTACTATATGAGCATCATTTTGAGCTGGTTTTCCTAAAAGTGCAAGAGATCCGGCGGTTGTCTGCATTGCATCAGCAGTATCTATATTATCTTTTAATACAATGGGAATTCCATGTAATAAGCTTCGGAGGCCTTTTTCTTCTCTCTCTTTATCAAGTTGTGCGGCTATATGGAGTGTATCCGGATTTTCTTCGATAACTGCCCGAAGTTCGGGTCCCTGAATATTTAACCTGGCTATCCGGCTCAAAGTCTCCTGGCAAAGCTCCCTGGATGAAAATGCACCTTGACCCATCATCTCCTGTAAATCTATAACCGATAATCCGTTCATAGAAACACCTCACTCATCAAAAAAAAACGAAAAAAAACCGCTCTCCTATTGGAGAAGCGGTAACCCCCTTTTGCTTCCTGGAATTTCCATCCACAGGGAACAAAACATCGCAATTCCGGCCTCTACGATTATAATTGTCAAAAAAAACGATCGAATATGTTCCAGTGAACTACTCGGTCGCTAAGCTATTATACACCATATCTCCCATAAGCAAAGAAAAATATTTCTTTTTTGTAACTCTACCATTTCTGTATGGTATACTTTTATGTATAGTCCTTTTTGTTCATCGTTCATTTGCCCAGATGAGTAATCTCATCCACTCTCGTTCAGACGTGATACGCTCGTCCAATTTCAAATCAACAGGAGGTTTTCCATGAAACGATGTTCCATTATTTTCCATAGTGTTTGCGGTAATAATTATATCCTGGCTTCTGCATTCAAAGAGGCTCTGGATGAAGAGGGTTTTGATACCCGAATGTACAATGTGAAAGACGAAGATCTTCACATCTGGTCGAATAACCTTGAAGCAGCAAATGATTATTATGAAGAAATCAAAGAACTCCCAACTGCGAATTATGAAACTCTGTTAAAAAGTGATCTTATAATTCTGGGAAGTCCCACCTATTTCGGCAATGTCTCCGCTGAAATGAAACGTTTCATGGATGAATCATCGATTTATTTCCACGACGGCAGCCTTTCCGGGAAATTTTTTGGTTGCTTTACCAGCTGTTCTCAAATCGAAGGCGGTGGAGAATTATGTCTTCAATCTATGATCCATTATGCACAACGAATGGGTATGATCCACATTCCTCTAGGCATGCAGGCACAGCATATTGATCCATACCAGCCGGCAAGCGGGGTGATGCATCATTCCGGTTTTGAAAGTACGATCAGACCTTCAGCTCAACTGGGTGAAACTATTAACTTTTATGCGCGCCTGTTAGAAAAGTTTGTTTTACGGAAACCAGACGAAGTTTAGCAGAGTGATCATGCGTACATGATTTAGATTACTTGATTGGGGGTTTGTAATAATACAAACTCCGATTTTATAAGGGTCTCGCATTATACCGTTTTGTTAAATATATTTTTAACCCGGTCAAAAAATCGTTTTAAAGGCGGGAGTTTGTATTTTTCGGCAAAATCTTTTGATGCATCAGCGGGATGAACGTCATTACCAGTCTTCCCTTTCAAACGATTCCAATGCTTTACAATCCACATATAAAGGTCGCCACTTGTTCGACCCGGAAATTTCGAAAGTAATTTCTGATCTCTAACTGCTTCCGCTATAGGATAATAGACGTTCAAATACCAGGATTTTGCTGCCTCTTCAAATGAAATCTCTTTCGCTTTTCCCATATTTAGATAATATTTATGTACATTGATATGATGGAGCATTTCAGTGTAGCGACCTGGAGCGGTAAATAAAATAGAACTCATATCTATCATACTCTCTATACCTGTTGTTTTTAACACCCGTTTTCTCTCATAAGCAATAACTTTCTCACGCAGTTGTTTATCTGTCATCCCGGGCTCAAGATTAATCTCTGCATCCAGTTCAACTATGTCAGCGTCAATAAATTCAACACCTATAGTTTTGGCAACAGAAACTCGGTGATTTCCATCCCGGACAAAATAAGCATTACCAATCTTATAAACACTGATAGCCGGCAGATCGATCATTTGCATATGGGCTCTACTTATACTCTCCCAACGCCCTTTCAGCATAGATTTTTTAGGAAAAAAAGCCTTGTTAAAATCTCTATACCGTCCCTCACTTCCAATAATTCTATCAACCCTAATTGCTTTCAAGCCGCGATATGTCTGCTTTTTGGGTTTAACCAGCTCTTTCACATCATAAAATGAGAGGAGTTCCGTCCGTTCCATCTGCATTCTTGACAAAAATGTCTGCAGTTTGGCTTTTTTTAAAGCTCGAAAAAAATCATCGTTAGCCTGATAATCAAAATTTCCCATTATTTTTGCTCAACTTCCAGGATATACCTGCTGTAAACATTTATTACTTTTGTATTTTCGTACTGAGTTTCACGTTTTTGGTTTAGGTCTAATAAATGGACATGGCCATGAAGTAAATATTCTGGTTGAAATTTCCTCATAAACCAGAGAAACGCTTTAAAACCTATATGACAAGCATCCTCTCCATCATGAATGCCTAATGGCGGAGCGTGTGTTACCAGAATGTCCAGCCAGCGCCCATGAAAGATTTTATTAAACAGAAGTTTTGGGAATAATCTGAAAATCTTTATATACATTTGACTATTGGAATATTGATTTTCTCCATGGTTATATTTCATAGATCCGCCAAGACCTACAAGAATAAGTCCTGTCTTTTTATCCCTGAAAACCTTATCTCCAATATAGGTTGATCCGAAATAACTTTTTTCATAATTTGTCTCATTTTGATAATTATCCGGTTCTTTTTTCTTAAATCTCTTAAGAAATTTCAAATCATGGTTTCCAAAAACAAAATAGAGGGGTTTATTCAGCATGCTTACAATAAATCCATAATAGCGCATCTTTAAGTCGCCCGCTCCAATAACAAAGGAGACGTCTTTATAGCGCTCTTTTACATTCTGAGAATATACTACTAAATCTACACTATCTGACACGCACAGAATCTTAATCATCTATTATTCACCCAATCAATATTATGTAATTTTGAAAATATCGAAATA
>Ga0307988_1001876_pt1 | contig 11081 bp, 8 predicted proteins | sample EllFjometagen183_FD_203166 | JGI IMG/M metagenome (GOLD analysis project Ga0307988, IMG submission 203166) | Marine microbial communities from Ellis Fjord, Antarctic Ocean - #183 | ecosystem: Environmental > Aquatic > Marine > Unclassified | place: Southern Ocean | collected 2014-10-08 | reverse complement strand
TGGCCATACAAAAAGTAATATAAGGAAAACTGAGAATATTGATCTATCGAGATGTGTAGAAAATGTTCTCTGTTCCTGCTTATAGGTTGTGAAATAATTTCCTGTTGCTAACCATTGATTTACTGCCATAGTTTATACCCGCTCAATTTCATGGATGCCAAACAATCCATGTGGTTTAAAAAGAAGAATGATTACCAAAATGACATAGGGCATAACATCGCCTGTGGCGTTAAGTCCCCAATGGCCATCCAGATAGCCACTGGCAAACTGTTGAATAAGACCCATTATTATTCCTGCCACAACTGCTCCTAAAATCGAATCAAGTCCACCCAAAATTACCACAGGGAAAACAACAATACCGAACGCATGAAGTGTATCAAAATTCAAGCCTGTAATGTTCCCGATAATACACCCGGCTGCAGCGGCAGACAGCCCTGCGGTTGCCCAGGCAAGACCGAATACTCTCGGGACCGAAATTCCTACAGACATGGCTGCAAACTGGTCATCGGAAACAGCGCGCATGGAGATTCCAATGGTTGATTTCTTAAAAAACCATGAGAATGCCCCGATCAAAATAAATGTAATAATGACTCCCACCAGCTGGGTCCAGGAAATTGAAACCCCGCCAAGAGATAGTGTGGTCTCAGGTAGAAATGCAGGAAACGAAAAATTCTCAGTTCCAAAATCAGTCAGATAAATCAACCCGTCAATAATAGATGCAAGACCAATGGTAACCATAATAACAGAAATGATCGGTTCTCCGATGAGCCGTCTTAGAAATATTCTCTCAACACTCATGGCAAGAAAAAATGTGACAATCATGCTCAATATAAATGAAAAGAAAATATGCACGCCTGCCCATACTGTTAAAGCGTAGGTTATAAAAGCACCTGCTGCAATTATTTGCCCATGGGCAAAGTTGGCAACACGGCTGGATTTATATACCAGCACAAGCCCCAGAGCTGCCAGAGCATAGATAGAGCCAACCACAATACCGCTTACGACAATTTGAAAAAAATAACTCATCAGACTCCTTTCATCGTGTAAAACTTAATACTTGTTTTAACAGTTGTAGACTGCCCGTCCTGATACTTATAGAGAGCTTCAACTTCCATATTATCTGTGTCCTTATTGTAAAGACCTTCATAAAGATTCTGGTATTTTTCCTGGACAAATTTACGACGGATTTTTCCTGTTTTAGTTAATTCACCATCATCTACATCCAGTAATTTATACAACAGAGCAAAACGTTTTATTTTAAAATGTTCTTTTTCAGCCCTTTCATTCACATCAATGATCTGTTCCATTATAAGGTCAGCGATTTCAGGTTTTGAAGAAAGATCCATATAAGTTGTGTAGGAAACACCTCTGTCTTCTGCCCATTTCCCAACAACAATAGGGTCAACATTGATGAGGCATCCGACAAAATCTTCTTTGTTCCCATAAATAACAGCCTCTTTAATATACGGGCTGAATTTAAGCTTATTTTCAAGAAACATGGGAGAAAACATTTCATCTTTTTTATTGTGCATCACATCTGAAACTCGATCAATAACAACAAGGTGGCCATTGTCATCAATGTAACCTGCATCACCTGAGTGAAGCCAGCCACCCTCCAGCAGTTCTTCAGTCTTTTCAGGAAGCTCAAAATAACCAGGTGTAACTGAATCAGATTTTGAAAGGATTTCTCCCTCATCGGAAATTTTACACTCAGTGCCGGGCAAAGGCTTTCCTACGGTATCAGACCTGACATCGCCATCTCTGTGCATATAAGCGATACCAACAATTTCTGTCTGCCCATATATCTGTTTTAAGTTAACGCCTATTGCCTGATAAAAAGTGAAAAGCTCCGGTCCTAGAGCTGCACCCCCGGTATAGGCTCTTCGCAACCGGAGAAAACCGATCTGATTAATTAAAGGCCGGAATATTAATTGCTTACCTAACCATGCCTTTATTCTAAGACCGAAAGGCATTGATTCCCCTTGCATACGATAGTTGGCAGCTTTCTCACCCACTTTTATGAAATAATTATATAAAAGCTTATTAAGCCAATAAGACTGGTCAATTTTCAACCATATTTCTGAACGTATTGTTTCATAGATCCTTGGCGCACCAAACATAAAATGAGGGCCGATTTCTTTAAGGTCAGCCATGCTTGTTTCAACAGATTCAGGAAAATTAAGCGTAATTCCGGTTGCCATGGCAACACCAAAAGAATTCATCTGTTCGCCAATCCAGGCAAACGGTAAAAAAGATACATATTCATCGGTTGATTCAAGATGATCTACTTGAGTTATTTGCACACCCATATTGATATAATTTTTGTGAGTGAGCATTGTCCCCTTTGGCAGGCCAGTTGTTCCGGAAGTAAGGCAGAGATGGCAAACATCGTCAGGCTGACCTTTGTCCACAAGCGATTCAAACAACTCAGGGTCTTGTTCATGCGATTCCTGCCCAAGCTTATAAACATCTTCAATGGCTACAAACCAGTCATCAGACATATAATCTCTCATGCCTCGGGGGTCTTCAAAAATAACCTTTTTAACATTGGGAACCTGATCCCTGATTTCGATTAGCTTATCAACCTGTTCCTGGTTATCGCAAAAAACAAAGGTAATTTTAAGATAATTGATGATTTGAGATATTTCGTCAGGCATGGATGTCTGATAAATTCCAGCAGAGATTGCGCCAAGGCAATGGGCACCGATTGCAGAGAAAAGCACTTCAGGAATATTGTCACTTATAATACCAATGGTTTCTGACTCAGCCATGCCTAATTCTTGCAACCCCAATGCTGTTTTACGGACATAATCATAGTATTCCGCCCATGTGTAGGAGTTCCAGATACCAAACTCTTTTTCTTTTAATGCCGTTTTTTTAGGGCTTACACCAACTCTCCAACGAAGCAATTGCGGGATCGTGTATTTTAGTAATTGATCAGTGTTATCCATTCTTATCTATTCTTCTCCAATATAGGCTTCAATAACTTTTGGGTTTTCAGAAACCTCTTGCGGGGTTCCTGAGCCGATAACCTCTCCGAAATCCAGAACATAAATCCTGTCGGAAATATCCATTACAACACCAAGGTCATGCTCAACAAGCACCACCGTGACACCGCGTTCCTTCTGAATATCCATGACAAAACGGACGATATCCTCTTTCTCTTCAATATTCATGCCTGCCATTGGTTCATCAAGCAGCAGAAGTTCAGGAGCAAGTGTTAATGCTCTTGCCACTTCTACTTTTTTCTGAACACCATAGCTTAGATTACCCACAAGGCTTTTTCTATAAGGCTCAAGCTCCATGAAATCTATCACACCCTCAACATAGGCTCTGTTTTCAGACTCCACTCTTGACGCTTTACCAAAAAAAAGCAATGCCTGGAAAAAATTGTAATTAAGATTCTGATGGCGGGCCAAAAGAAGGTTATCCAGAACAGAAAGTCCTGAAAAAAGTTCAAGGTTTTGAAATGCCCTTGCAATTCCCATATTTGATATCTGATGGGGAGACGCATGGGTCAGCTTTTTTTCCTTATAAAAAATATCTCCTTTTGTTGGATGATAAAACCCGGAAACACAATTGAGCATGCTGGTTTTACCGGCTCCGTTGGGGCCAATGATTGAAGTGATCAGGCCTGGCTCGATTTCCATATTTACCTGGGAAAGAGCCTTAAGGCCACCAAACGAAAGTGTAACATCTGATACAATTAAATGTTCCATAAAAAGATTCCAAATAATCAGTACATTAAAGAAAATAGAACGGTACAGCCCTTATTTTCATCCATAATAAATCAGCTTCTAGGTGTCAAGAACAAATAAATAATTCTAATTACTTAATTTTATCTTTTCACGATCTATTGATCCATCTTCTGCTTTAGGTAATTCTCTCACAAAATCAACATATCGCGGTTTTTTATAACTTGCGATTTTTGATCCAGTAAATTTAATAAGATCTTGTTTGGAAAGTTCATAATTTTCATGCAACGCGCAGACCGCTTTAATGCCTTCACCAAACTTTGGGTCAGGAACACCAAACACACAAACTTCTTTTACGGCCGGGTGATCTAAAATGACTTTTTCCACTTCAGCAGGAAAAACATTTTCCCCGCCGGGCTTGATAAGCTCTTTCTCTGCTTTACGCCCTTTGAAAAATAAAAAACCATCAGAATCCAACATACCAAGGTCACCTGTGTGGTGCCAGTTTTCTCTAAAAGTATGCTTGTTTAAGTCGTCAGACTGCCAGTACCCCTGGAACACCAGAGGTCCCCGAACAACAATCTCTCCAACTTGACCGGAAGGTAAAAAATTATCTAAATCATCAATGATTTTAATGTTTGCCAGCACTGAAACTTCACCTGCAGAACCAGGTTTGCTAAAATATTCGGAAAAGGTGATAAGACCTGATGTTTCGGTTTGACCATACATCGTCCAAAACTTGGAATTTGTAAGATTTTCCCACTTTGTAACAGTATCCGGCTGTTCAATGCCCGCAGCAATTTTAAGGCTTGCAAGGTTATAATCGCCCTGTTCTGCTGCTTCCATCAGGTTATTTAATATGGGAGGGAAAGAGCCAATCAGATTAACTTGCTGGCTCTGGATAAGTTCAAGCGTTTTTTGAGAGTCAAATTTTTCAAGTATTACATTTTTACCACCGGCCTGAAGAGTAGCAAGGCCTAAATTGACTCCCATAACATGGAAAAGCGGTAAAATATTTAAATAGGCTTGGGACTGATCAAGCTTAAAAGCAGAAATAACCTGCTGATTTGAGAAAATCACATTGCCATGGGATAAGACAGCTCCTCGCGGTTTACCCTGCACCGCAGCAGTATGGATGATTATATAGGGATCATCCATTTTACACGAAACCCTTGATTCAAGAGCTGTAGAAGAATAAAGATTTGAGATGTCATAATCATTATTGTCTTTAGACCCAACAATAAAGTAATTTTCCAAAAAAGAAAATTCATCAGTTAATTTTTCTGCAAGGTCTTTTTGAGAAAAATCAGCAATAAGTAAACCGGGGGTTGTATCTTCAACTATGTATTTAATTTCCTCACTGCTCAGCCGCCTGTTGATCAAAACCAGAACCAGGTTCAAACCGGCACATGCCCCAAAAAGATGAAAAAATACAGGGTGATTCTGGCATATAACAGCAACCCGGCTGCCAGGCTCAAGGCTTAAATCTTTCATTCCCTGGGCAAGGGATCTTGTCTGATCAAACAGATCTTTATAGGTTAAGTCAGCGGAGTTAAAATTTAAAGCAGGAAGGTTTCCCTTGCTGTCTGAATTACTTTCATAAATATCAAAAATATTTAAACTTTGAAGTGTATTCATACACAAAGATAGTATTTAATAATTTTTGGAGAGTCAAGCTTTTTTTTTTAAAAGCGAGCGCTCGCTTTTTTTTCAAACAGAAGGGAATAATACAGAAAATACAGTATTTCCGGCTTGCTCACAATCTTGTTTTGATTTACAAAATTCACAGTTTACAATATTTCCCGGACAAGAATAATCCGGGTTTTCAACAAGGAACCTACATCGCTTGGATTCCAAAGAAATACTGAATCCAAAGCGCTCGGCAAAAATCTTCATTCTTAGAAGGTCTGCCCCCTTACCGCCGGCATTAAAGGCATAAGGATTTTTAGTAGAATAGAGCAGAGTTTCCTGGGTTGTAAAAAAACCGCCAAAAATACTTGTTCTGTCATCTTCTTTAATACCAACACCAAAATCATGAACCTTTAGCAACACTCCATTATTCCTGCTTTCCAGGCTGACAATAATACTACCGCCATCCGGGGTGTTTTCAACTCCATTTTTAATGAGCCCTTCAAGAATTTTAGATAAAATATCTCTGGGAATGCTAATTTGAGGAACTTTGCCATTCATGGTTATTGATACATCAACATTCCTGTCAGTATATTTTTCTTTCAGCTTTTTATGAAATACAGGCAGACACTCATTAAGATCTACATTTTCGCTACCGCTTTCACTGGGACCAAATTTTTCATCAATCATCTGTTTGACTGAGGCCATGAGTTCATCAGATTCAATGTTCTGGGATAGTAATGTTTCCAGTTCATCCTTGCAGGAATCAAGCATTTTCAATAATAACTTACGAGCTGAATACTCCTTATTTTCCATGATATCAGCAGTTTCATTCTGGATCTCCACAATCCTGTTAAGATTGCGTTCAATCCTTGCAATTGTACTTGCCCATTTATTTTCTTCCGTGACAAATAATTTCTTTTTAAGAGCACCCACAGATCCTGTCAGGATTGCAACCGGTGTTTTAAGCTCGTGGGAAAGATGGTTTATTGCCTTACCTTTTGCACGGTTCATGACTGCAACTTCTTTATATGCCTTGCGCACTTCTTCGGAAAATCTTGCATTTTCAATGGAAATAGCAACAGTACCAGCAATCATCTCTAACAGTTCAACATCAACATCTTCAAAAAGACTTTTCTTTTTATTTAAGGCAACAAGGGTCCCAATTATCCTCTCATCGCTCTTAATAGGAACAATTAAAAGATTTCTGGTTTCATACCCAAGTTTTCGGTCTCTCTCAGGATATTTAGCACATTTTAGCGGGTCGTTTTCAATTATGGGTTTCCCTGATAAAATAACCTCGCCGGCCAGCACTTCACTCAAAGGGAACCTAATTTTTTTAGCTCTTTTCTCAGTATCTGAGTTATCATAGGCAGCGCCTAGGAAAAAGACTTCATTTTTAAGCTCATCATAAAGGAGTACAATTGCCCCTTCTGTGTCGAGAAGCGTTTTAATTTCTTTCGTCAGATAGTTCATCAACTCTTCCAGCTCGGGGTATTCCGGCAGGGCTGTACTGATTTTCATTATTGTTTTATTGTATGCAGCAATTCTTTTTTCTTCAGTGATATCCCTTAAGATCACAAAATTTTCATTAAACGTATGCCCAATTCTTGCAAAAGAAGTTGCCCACATAATAACATCTAAAAGAGCCCCATCTTTTGTATATCTTTGAGTTTCATATCTTTTTAAGGATTTTTCCTCAAAAAATTTCTTTAATACATCCTTGGTTTCCTTATCCAGTTCTTTAGGGATAAAAGGTATATTTCTCCCTTCCAGCTCTTCCAAAGTCCAACCAAAGGTCTGGGTAAAAGCAGGGTTCAGGTAAGATGCAAGGCCTTCACTGTCATAAACAATTATTGGATAGGGTACAAACTCTACAAGCATTCTGTAATGCTTCTTAGAATTATGCATTTTTTCTTCAGCATTTTTCTCGTCAGTAACATCCTGAAGGGTTTCTACAGCACCTATGATTTCATCATTATTATTTTTTAGGGGGGATACTGTAAAAGAGAGCCATTTACCTTTTTTCCCCAGATCAGGAAAAAAATCTACAGCAGCATATCTTTCATTGGCTTTTTTCAAACGTTTATACTTAAACCCGTAATGTTTAAAAATATCATCATCCGAGGCTTCATCAACAATCAGATCAGCCATAACAGGACGTTTTTCCGAATAAAACGCTTTCCACTGGTTATCAGTTCCAATCATCTCTTCTTTTGTGTAGCCAGTCAATTCCTCACATGCTTTATTAAAGTGAATAATTTTATGATCTTTATTAATAACAAGCATTGGGATAGGTGCTTCAGAAATAACAGAATTAAGCTCTTCTATCGTGTAAACAAGCTCATTATCCAAAGACTCGTTTTTATTCATCAAAAAAACCTCCAAAGCACTTTACAAGAGATGCAATATTCATATAACATAGGATCACTTTTAATATAGCAGGAACAACTTTACTATTATATTAAGTAAATTACAAGATTATTAAGCTGGAGTGATAGTATGAGCAAAAGCGAGATAAAAATAGAGCTTCTAATCCATGATCTCAAAGTTCCGATCTCTGTGATAGATGCTGGTGTAAAATCCCTCCTAAACAGACTTGATACTTATGGCCCTTTAACAGACAAACAGACAAAGGTCCTAAAAAGAATACTCAGAAATACTAAGAATACTAAGAGAATTGTAAATGATGTACTGGAGTTAGGCCGGTCCAGCGAAGGTATAATGATTTATAAAGATACCTGCCTTGCCGGCATCGTATCCAATGTTTTAATTGAAGTATTTGACCTTTCTGATACTAAAGCTGCCGAGCAGATAAAAAATTCCACAACCCTGGTAGAAATCCAGAACGCTATTGCAAACAATGGTGTCTCCATTACCATTGAAAATACTCTGTGGAATAAAAATCTCTTTCTTGATGAAAATAAAATCATACAGATATTAAGAAATCTTGTTACAAATGCTTTGAAATTTCGCTGTGAAACAATTGAAATATGCAGTGACCTTGAAGATGACTGCCTGATCCTGACAGTAAAGGATGATGGGAAAGGGGTTGCAAAAGCAAATCAAAAAAAAATATTCAACTCCTACTTTACCTGCGGCACTTCTATTAACAATGTTGTTGAAAGTCATGGCATTGGTCTTGCCGGTGTAATGGTGCTTCTCAAAGACATGGGCGGAGAACTGGTTTTAACTAGCTGCGAAGGTCAAGGTGCAGAGTTTTTAGTAAAAATCCCCCTGAAAAAATGTTAGAGATTATTTAACACGCTTAAAACATATTCAATATCGTTTTCTGTGTGAGATGCATTAATCTGAAACCGGATTGTCTCGTCACCTTTAGGCACAACAGGAAAAGTCAAGCCAACAACAAGCACACCGTTTTCAAAAAGAGTTTTTACAATCCCATGGGTTTTTACAGTATCCCTCACAAGCATTGGCACAACCGGGTGGGGGCCGTCTATTGTCTCCTTACCCTGGGCTTCAAGCCCCTGCCTGAACTGGTTGGTTCTGGCTTTTAAGTTTTTAAGGCGTTCAATACCCTGGGGGCTGTCACAAATATCTATTGCCTTGATGGCAGCAGCACAATCTGCCACACTCAAAGGGTTTGTATAAATATAAGTATCTGCTTTCTGCCTTATGGTTTCTATTACCATATCACTTGCTGCAATAAACCCGCCATTTACGCCAAAGGCCTTGCCAAAAGTACCCACAATAATATCAGGGGATGAATTACAATGTTCAATTGTTCCCCGGCCCGTATCCCCATAGGCTCCAATCCCATGCGAATCATCAACTATGGTTACAACTCCATCTTTAAACTTTGAGTCGTATTGCTTTACAATAGCTTCAATTTTATCAATGGGTGCACAATCACCGCGCATACTGAAAATGCCGTCAAAAATAACAAGCACCCTTTCCATATTCTCCGGGACTTCATCAAGACACCTTTTAAAGTCATCCATGTCATTATGCTTAAAAATTCCCTTATTGGGGCTTGGGATATTTGCGATGCGCATAGCTCGTATTATACTGTTATGGTTTAGCTGATCACCGATCCAGTAAGTTTGTTTATTGCTGATGGCAATGGCTAATCCCAAATTGGTTGTATAGGCGGAGTTAAATATCTTTGCAGCACTTTTGCCTGTAAACTTTGCAATCCTTTTTTCAAGAGTGGCATGATGAATAAATGTTCCATCAATAAACCTTACAGCGCCGGGCCCGACACCAAAATCATGTGTCGCTTTATCAGCAACTTTTATCATATCAGGGTTATTAGAAAGAGAAAGATAAGAATTGGAATTAAGCCGGATAAATTCTTTATCATAACCCATAAGTTTATATCTTGGCCCTTTATCTCCTTTGGGAGCCAGATATTTTTCAATAATTTTTTCCGGGATTTTAGCCCTGCCTTCGGATTTAAGGGTACCTATTTCATTTTTTAAAGAAATGTTTAATTTATTTAATGACATATTTTTAACTCCTGTATATTTTTAATCCCAGTCAAGAATAACTTTTCCTGAATTGCCAGATCTCATAATGTCAAATCCTTTTTCAAATTCAGTATAGTGAAATTTATGTGTAATAATCGGTTTTATATCAAGGCCTGACTGCAGCATTGTTGTCATTTTATACCATGTTTCATACATTTCCCGGCCATAGATCCCTTTTATTGTAAACATGTTAAAAACAACTTTATTCCAGTCAATATCAGTCTTGTCCGGCATGATCCCTAAAAGCGCTATTTTCCCTCCATGGCACATATTATCAATAATTGAATTTAATGCAGCAGGGTTCCCGGACATTTCCATGGCAACATCAAAACCCTCTTTCATACCAAGGGTTTCCTGGGCCTGCTCAATGGTTTGCTTAGAAACATCAACCACCAGATCAGCACCTGTTTTTTTGGCAAGCTCAAGTCTGTAGGGATTTACATCTGTGATAACTACAAATCTTGCGCCGGCATGCCTGGCTATCATTGCAGCCATGCAGCCTATGGGGCCTGCCCCTGTAATAAGAACATCTTCTCCCAAGACATCAAAGGATAGAGCGGTATGGGTTGCATTTCCCAAAGGATCAAAACAAGCAATAACATCCATGGGTATATTTTTATCACAATACCATACATTTGTTACAGGGATGGAAAGAAATTGTGCAAAAGCTCCGGGCCTGTTAACACCAACCCCTTTAGTATTTTTACATAAATGTCGTCTGCCTGCCAGGCAGTTTCTGCAATGCCCGCATACAATATGACCTTCTCCTGAAACAAGGTCTCCAACTTTATAGTCTTGGACATTATTGCCAATCTCAACAATTTCGCCAACAAATTCGTGTCCCACATGCATGGGCACAGGAATTGTTTCCTGAGACCATTTATCCCAATTATAAATATGCACATCTGTACCGCAAATAGCAGTCTTTTTTATTTTAATTAAAACATCGTTCTGATCTATCTCAGGCATATCAACATCTTGAAGCCATAACCCTTTTTCAGGTTTTGCTTTTACAAGAGCTTTCATTTTTTTCATTCTGAGTACATCCTTTTTTAACTTTGTTTTAGCGCGTATCTTCCACTCTTTACAAAGTACTAAGGATTCTTCTATAAGTCAATGTCCTGCTGTTCAGGCTATATTTATTTAATTTAGATTGACATTACCACTCTTTATTCTTAACTTTGACTATGTTTCTTCCCACTACAAAACAGGAAATGAAAAAGCTTGGATGGCACAAACTTGATATCATCCTTGTTACTGGTGATGC
>Ga0307988_1001875_pt1 | contig 11092 bp, 11 predicted proteins | sample EllFjometagen183_FD_203166 | JGI IMG/M metagenome (GOLD analysis project Ga0307988, IMG submission 203166) | Marine microbial communities from Ellis Fjord, Antarctic Ocean - #183 | ecosystem: Environmental > Aquatic > Marine > Unclassified | place: Southern Ocean | collected 2014-10-08 | reverse complement strand
CTTTCAGGGCGAATAAAGAGGCTTTGGAAAAAGTTCAGTTCAACATGTCTGTCCTGGGAGAACATTTTAAACCTGATACCTCAACATCATTTCTCGGCATTGATTTAAAATTCCCCGTGATACCGGCATCTACAGCAGGTGTTTCAAAGTATAATGACAATATGGATGAAACAGCATTCTGTACATCTGTGCTAAAAGGTGCCCAGGAAGCCGGAACAATAGGTTTCCGTGGAGAAACATGGTTTTATAAACCTGATGACAATCCGTCTCTTAATTCCATGAAAGCATGTGGCGGTTATGGTATCCCAATATTTAAACCAAGAGCTCAAGATGTTCTTAAACAACTCATTGAAAAAGCTGAGAAGCTTGGATGTAAAGCGGTTGGTATTGATATGGATGGCTGTGGTTCAACCATTATGGCGCGATATGGACAGCCGGTTTTTAAAAAAAGTGTTAAGGATATTGAAGAACTTGTTAAATTCTCATCTTTACCTTTCATTACCAAGGGTATCATGTTACCGGATGAGGCCAGCAAATGCTTTGATGCAGGGGTTTCTGTGATTTCTGTATCCAACCATGGAGGTCGGGTTCTGGATTCTACACCCGGAGTTGCAACCATGTTACCTTTGATAAGGAAAAAGCTGGGAAGTTCTGCCATTATAACCGCTGACGGAGGAGTCAGAACCGGGTACGATGTGTTAAAAATGTTGGCGCTGGGTGCAGATATTGTCCTTTTAGGAAGGGATATTATAAGAGCAGCAATAGGTGCGGGAACGCTTGGTGTTAAAATGCACCTTGAGCATATTCATCAGACATTGGGAAAAGCAATGTTTATGACCGGAGCTGAAAATATTAAGATGATTGATTCAAAGATTTTATTTAAACAATAATATAATAAGGGGGTGAGTAATGAGAGTTAAAACTATTGTTCTGGTATTATTTGTGACTGTTTTTTTGGTAATTGGTCTGGCTATCGCTGACAACCACAAAGGCGCTGAAGACATTAATCTTGACGGAGGCAATAAAGGCGCTGTTGATTTTCCTCATAGTGCGCATCAGAAAGCATTGGGGGATTGCAATGCCTGTCATGATGTTTTTCCAAAGGAAAAAGGGAGTATCAAAAACTTAAAAGAGCAAAATAAATTAAAAAAGAAACAGGTCATGAATAAAACATGTATCAAGTGTCACAGGACAATGAAAAAGGCAGGAGAAAAAACAGGCCCGACTGGCTGTTCTAAATGTCATACTAAATAGGCGGTCCGTTTTATTATAGTTAAGTTAAAGGAGGATTTTGAGTATGGGAGAAGATTTAAAGGTTGGTTGTGCAATACCAGCAAGCGAATCTGCTGAAGAACCAAGTGAAACGATAGAAAACGAAAACAAAATAGAAAATACACCTAAGGAGGCAGCAATGATAAAAGTAGGACAAAAAGCACCGGATTTTACAGCACCGGCATATCACAATGGCGGTTTCACTTCAGTTAAATTATCAGATTATTTAGGCAAATGGGTTGTACTCTGCTTTTACCCGGGCGATTTTACCTTTGTCTGAGCTACTGAAGTTTCGGCAGTTGCCGGAAAAATTTCTGAGTTTCAGAAATTAGGTGTTGAAGTTCTTTCAATGAGTGTTGACAGTGTATTTGTTCATAAGATGTGGAATGATAATGAGTTATCAAAAATGGTTGATGGCGGAATCCCTTTTCCAATGCTTTCAGATGGCGGTGGTAAAGTCGGAACCATGTACGGAATTTATGATGATGTGGCAGGCATTGAAACAAGAGGACGTTTTATAATTGATCCGGATGGTGTTGTTCAGGGTTATGAAGTCCTTACTCCTCCTGTTGGTAGAAATGTAAGTGAGTCTATAAGACAGATCCAGGCATTTCAGCTCGTAAGAGAAAGCAAAGGAACCGAAGCTACTCCTTCAGGCTGGGCTCCTGGAAAAATGACTTTAAAGCCGGGACCGGATCTTGTCGGAAAAGTCTGGGAAGTCTGGAAAACAGACATGGCTTATTAATAATATAGAGTAGAAAAGGAGAACTGGTATGGACCCGTCTATACTGATACCGTTACCGGATGCCATACCGGTTCACTATAATTTTTTAAATATCTTTTTTATATCCACCTTTGTTTTGCATATTTTATTGGTTAATGTAATGCTTGGAACATGCATCATTGCATTGATAAAATCTATTACAGGCAAAGAACAGGATATCTTCCAAGCAAAAGAAGTAAGTCTTAACCTTCCCTATGCTATTGCCTTTGCTGTAAATATGGGCGTGGCACCTTTGCTTTTTATACAGGTTCTTTACGGAAGTTTTATCTACACAAGTTCTGTGCTCATGGGATGGTATTGGCTGATGATTATCCCCATCTTAATCATTGCCTATTACAGCGCTTATTTATTTGATTTTAAATTTGATTCTCTGGGTTCCGCAAGGAATGTGGTTATATTTTTTTGTACTCTGTTGCTTTTGTTTATTGCATTTTTATTTGTGAACAATATCACCTTAATGTTAACCCCTGAAAAATGGACTGAGTACTTTACAAATCCCAAAGGCACAATACTGAATTTAAGTGAAGTAACATTGATTCCAAGATATTTACATTTTGTTTTTGCCTCACTGGCAGTGGGAGGCCTTTCTATTTCGATTCTGGGCAAAATAAAGCATGGGAAAGATCCTGACCATTATTCTCCAATGATTTTTTCGGGCATGAAATGGTTTTTTTACGGAACCCTGGTGCAGGTTTTTATTGGCGCATGGTTTTTGATGTCCCTTCCGAAAAATATCAGTTCTCTGTTTGTGGGTGGCAATTTTTTTGCCACTTTTTTATTGGTTGCAGGGCTTGTTTTTGCACTGATTGTTTTATATTCAGGGTTTAAGGAAAAGGTCTGGACCTCATCCATTATGATTTTTCTGCTTACAATCATTATGGTTCTTATGCGAGATATAGTACGAACAGCTTACCTTAAGCCTTATTTTTCTCTTTCAGATCTTAAAATTGAGCCACAGTACTCACCTCTGATTTTTTTTCTGATCTCAATTGTAATAGGCATAAGCATTATTGCATACATGTTGCGGCTTGTTGCAACAAGAAAGAAGGAGGCCTGAAATGAATTATCCTGTATGGGAATTATATTCTGCCGGAGGTGGCTTCCTCATAGCATTCATCGCTGTGGTCCATGTATATGTTGCTCATTTTGCCGTGGGGGGCGGACTGTTTCTTGTATTGACTGAAATGAAAGGGCTCAGGGAAAATTCCCCGGCGGTCCTGAGATACACAAAACAGCACAGCAAGTTTTTTCTTTTGCTGACAATGGTGTTCAGTTCGGTGACTGGTGTTGGCATCTGGTTTACCATTTCTCTTTTAAGCCCTGGAGCAACATCTGTTCTTGTCCATAACTTTGTGTTCGGTTTTGCCATGGAATGGGTATGTTTTACTATAGAAATAGTTGCGATTTTTTTATATTTTTATACGTTTGATAAAATAGATGATAAAGCACATCTGATTATCGGATGGATTTATGCTATTGCGGCTTTGATTTCTCTGGTTTTAATCAATGGCATTATCTCTTTTATGCTCACTCCGGGTGACTGGCTTGAAACAAGAAATTTCTGGGATGGCTTTTTTAACCCGAGTTTTTTGTCATCCACGTTTTTCCGCATCACTATTGCTCTTGTATTGGCTGGTATTTTTGGTTTCTTAACGGCTGTTTTTATCAAAGACAAAGATTTTAGGGAGCATATGATTCGCTACTGTGCCAAGTGGCTGTTATTCCCATTCATATTTATGGTATTGTTTGCTTTCTGGTATTTTTCTGTATTACCGGAATCCGTTAGAGAGATGATTTTGGGAAAATCTCCTGAATTAATTCCCATTGGTCAAATCTTTATCATTATTCTTCCGATTTTATTTTTATCCGGTCTTTTTATGGCGATTCGTATGCCTTCAAAAGTAAAGAAACCCATGGCTTTTGTTATCCTTTTTGTGGGGCTTGTCTATATGGGCTCTTTTGAATGGATAAGAGAAGCTGGCAGAAGGCCTTTTCTGATTCATAATTATATGTATTCCAATGGTGTAAAACTTGATAGTGAGAATCATATCAATAAGAAAGGAATACTTGAGACTGCTAAATGGGTACAACATAAAAAAGTTGATGGCAAGAATGCTTTAGCTGCTGGAAAAGATATTTTTAGACTCCAGTGTATTTGTTGCCACAGTGTGGGCGGAATCATGAATGATATTCTACCCCTGACAGAAAAATTTTCTGTATCGGGCATAGATTCCCAGCTTGATGGCCAGGGTAAAATTAATGAGTATATGCCAAAGTTTATGGGCAATAGAAAAGAACGTTTTGCCCTGGCAAAGTATATTGTTGAAGGCCTCCATGGTAAAAAAGAGATACCCGATATAATTAAGGCACAAAAGTTACCTTTTGAAATCCCGGGCTTTGATGAACAGAATGATGAGTACCTGTTGCTTGCTTTTAGTCATTCCGGAATGCGATTTATCAGTGATGGTTCTTCCAAATGGGAGCTTCGTTCCCCGGGAAGTGATATTTCAGCCCAGCTTATTCACAGAGGAGAAACTCCGGAGATTGTTACCCAGAATGTTGAAGTTACATACCAGGCTGAGTCTGGGACAGATACTAAAGGAAACATGCAATTTGATGAGGATAATCAGATATATACAGCAAGGCGTATTCCGATAAAACCTTATACGGAGAACAACACATTTAACCCCTATCCACTTTTCACTATTCAGGCAAAAGACCTGGAGACTGACAAAATACTTGCCGAGACAAAAGTGGTCACTCCTGTTTCCACAGAAATGGGTTGCAAAAATTGCCATGGTGGAAAATGGGGTGTTAATGGAGTTACGGGGATTTCTGATGAGACCTTGCAAGATGTCTTAAGTGTTCATGATAAAATAAGCAGAACAGAATTATCAAAACAGCTAAAAAATGGTGAGCCTATGCAATGCCAGTCATGCCATTCTGAAACCCGTTCCCAAGAAAAGAGGGAGGGCTTATTGAACATGTCTGCAGCCATTCATGGTTTCCATGCAAACTATCTGACTGACAGAGGTGCAGAGTCATGCAATATGTGCCACCCTTCTTCTCCTTCCGGGAATACTCAAAGTTTCCGGGGTGTACATCATGAGATTGGGCTTGATTGTACAAATTGCCATGGGAATTTAGAAGATCATGCATTGAGTCTTCTAAAGGCTGAAAAAAATGCAGGAAAGGCTAATGCTGAAAAGCTTATGAAGCACCTTGTTCCTGTTAAAGTTGATACAATTAAAGATGTTCAGCCGAGACACCCCTGGGTCAATGAACCTGATTGCTTAAACTGCCATGTTGATTTTAATGAGCCTGAAATTGATGAGACCTTTAATCTCTGGTCTGAGTCTTATGAAGATCTTTACCGGTCAAGGATGGATGATGCCGGGATTATGTGCCAGGCATGTCACGGCAGCGCCCATGCCCTGTATCCTGCAACTAACATTTACGGGAAAGACCGGGATAATATTCAACCCATGCAGTATCAGGGTAATCCTTACCCAATAGCTGCTAATAAAAACTGTAAGGTGTGCCATACAATTGATATGGATGAGGAGATGCATCATCCGAATTCTTTAGGCATGTTTAGAAATGTTCAATAGTCATAAACATGATATTTAATTTTAAGTAGCTCTCTGGTATGGATTTTGCTCTTATATCTCATTTAGAAAATTAAGTGATTTAGGAATAATTGATGAATAAAGTAAAAGAGGAGGACCCATGGGAAAATTTTTAATAGTATCTGCAAGCAGGGCTGGTGAAACACAGAAAATTGGGGAATTAATTGCTGAGGGCGTCAGAATAGCCGGTCACGAAGCTGTATTAAAAAAAGTAAATGAAATAAAGAGTGAAGAAGATTTAAATGGGTATGATGGATATGCTTTTGGATCAGCTACTTACCATGGAGAAATGATTTCATCCATGAAACAGCTTTTATTTATTGCCGAGCGCGCAGAACTTAAAGATAAACCTGCTGGGGCGTTTGGTGCTTACGGGTGGAGCGGGGAAGCTCCTTCACGAATTTTTGAAACCATGACGCATATTTTTAACATGAAAATGGTGTCTGACCCTTTGATGCTCAAAGCAAGCTGGATAGGCGGAGGAGCTCGGATGGCCCAGGATTATGGTAAAAGTATTACTGCCATGGGATAGGTGGTATTATGAATGATAAAAGTTTAATATTGGCATGTCCAAAATGTGGCGCAAAAAATAGAGTTCCGGAGTCTCGGATTAAAGAGTCCCCAAAATGTGGGAAATGTGGCACTGCATTGTCCACAGATATTTTAAGCAGGCCGGTTAATGTGACTGATAGCACTTTTGACCAGGAAGTCTTAAACTCAGCTCTTCCGGTTCTGGTGGATTGCTGGGCACCCTGGTGCGGCCCCTGCAAAGCAGTCGGTCCAATCCTGGATGAGCTTGCACTGAAGTATAAAGCCAGATTGAAAATAGCTAAAATTAATGTTGATGAAAATCAGGGGATTGGGTCACGGTATTCCATTTCCAGTATTCCTACAATGTTTCTTGTGAAAGATGGGAAAATAATTGATACCCTTGTAGGCGCATTACCGAAACATGAGCTGGAATCTCAAATTGCAAGAATTCTTTAATAAGGGTTGTGAAAATAAAGAATTTTTACAATGGCTGAATTTTCAGTGGAATATTGAATATAAATGTGTTCGTCGGGATGTTGATATTCAGGGCAGTCCTGAACGGACACTGTCTCGTATTGTTATTGAAGATAAAGATAGAAACCTTTTTTTTCTTGAGCAATTTTCTCGTAAAAAATTTGAGACACGGCAGAATGTGGCACTTGCTGTTGACCATTTGAGCACACATGGTTTGAAAGAGGCTCTACCCTATCAAAAATCAAATCAGGGTGAGTTTCTGCCTTTTTTCAAAGAAACATGTTTTCAGGTTTCATCTTTTTTAGACAGTAGTGGGATTAAACGCCCGGATTACCTTATGTCTTCTGAAATCGGTGAGGGCTTTGCGCTATTCCTGTCACATTTGTCTAAAGCATCGAAATCTATTACATTTCCCGGCCAGCCTACCCCTTTTTCTATTAATGAGTATATTTATAGCTTATTTCAAAAAATGGAGATTCATGATCCAAAGTTTTACAAACTGTATCTGCCTTTTTTAAAGTTTTTGGAAAAAGGGTTTTTGGATGAGAATAAAAAATTGCCAGTCTCTTTTTGTCATGGAGACCTGCATCCTTTAAATGTGATATGGAATAATAATAAAATTAGAGCGGTCATTGACTGGGAGTTTGCCGGTTATAAACCTGATATCTATGATGCAGCCAACCTTGTGGGGTGTGCCGGGATTGAAAATCCTGAGGGCCTTGGTATGCCGATGGTTACAACATTTATAAAAACTTTGAGAGAAGAGGGGAGTATCAGCAAGAAAAGCTGGAATTTATTCCCGGAATATATCCTTGCCCAGAGGTTTGCCTAGGTTTCTGAATGGTTGCGTAAAAAAGATATGGAAATGTTGGAATTAGAAGTATGTTATTTGGAAATTCTGATTAAAAATATTGATGTTTTAAGAGATGTCTGGGAAGTCTAATTTATTTAAATGAGGGCAGCATAGTATCCCATACTGCCCCGAAAGTTTAATCAGTCAAACGCTCCCATTCTTCTTTTTCAAGTAATTAAAAAGTGCTTGTTTAAAAGGTGATTATCTCATAATCTTTTTCTCTGTATTCTGCTAGGGCCGGATGTCCGGACATACTGTCCAATAGTTGCAAATTTTGTTCTTTTGCATTGTCTAAAGTACCAAGTTTATTGGAGCAAGCTTTGCAAACCCCTTCCACAAGGTTGAGATCAAGCACTTTTTCCCAAAGCTTATTTAAAGGGTTATCAGTTTTTTTCAGTTCCGGAATCAGCTTGACACTGGCACCTTCAAGAATGATTTTGGGATCATGGCCTTTTTCTTTCATATCCAAGGCGTTTAGTAAAACATGGATAAAACACAGGGGGTCTCCGTTAAATACAAATAAAGCAAATTTTTTCATTAGTATCTCCTTGTCTGTTTATTTTAAAATCTTTCTAATACATAATACAAATTCCATACCATATATTGCTGGCAGTTGATTAAAGCAGGTTTCGGAGTTTTTTAACTGATTATCGTCATTGGTGATACAATTTTGTATTGAAGATAAGTGTCTCATGCAACAATATTTTTATTATGGCCGTTGCAGATATTCGCAAGTATTCCTAGATAGCTTGTATTGATCATTAGTGATATAGATAATAACTGGTTTTAGTTTCATTATATATGTTCAGGCACGATGATTGCTACATTAAACAGACAATAATTCAATGATGAGATTTAAGAGCTAATTTTAATAAAAGGAGATATCAAATTATGACAAAATATCTGATAATCGGAAATGGTGTTGCCGGAACGACTGCAGCTCAGGAAATTCGGAAAAATGACCCCCAGGGGCAGATTACAATAGTTACTGAAGAGACGACTCCTTTTTATTCCAGAATAAAATTACCAGATTATATTGCCGGTATTGCTGAACAGGGTGATTTGATTATCAAGAAAAATCAATGGTATGCTGATCAGAAAATTGAATTAAAAACTGGTGTTAAGATAACGGGTATTGATAGTGCAAAACATCAGGCAATAGATCATGATAGGAATGTCTTGGAGTATGATGTGTTGTTGATTGCAACCGGAAGTTCACCTTTTGTACCACCCATTGAAGGTAGCACAAAGCATAATGTATTTACTCTGCGCACTGTTAAAGATGCGGACAGTATAGTGCAGGCGTCTGACAATGCAAATAATGTAGCCGCTATCGGTGGTGGACTTCTGGGTATAGAGGCTGCTCATGCATTAATTAAAAGAGGGCTAAAGGTAATGATTATTGAATTTTTTGATCGTCTTTTGCCAAGACAGATGGATAATGAAGGTGCCGTTCTTTTAAAGAACATGTTGGAGAAACAGGGCTTTGAGTTCAGGCTTGGTGCCAAAACAAAAAAGGTCCAGGGTGATAATGTTGTGACCGGTGTTGAACTGGAATCAGGTGAAATTATTCCTGCGGAGTTAGTTCTTTTGTCAGCGGGTGTGAGGCCTAACCTTGATCTTCCCAAAGCTTTAAATATAGAAACAGACATGGGTGTCGTTGTTGATGCCGGCATGGGCACTAATATTGAGGGTATTTATGCTGCAGGCGATTTGGTGCAGTTTGAAAAGATGAATTTTTGTATCTGGCCTGAAGCTCAGGAACAGGGCAGAGTTGCCGGCGCTAATATGAGCGGTATCAAGGATTCTTTTAAGGCTATTGTTCCTTCAAATCGTTTAAAAGTTGCAGGAATAGATCTTGGGTCGGCAGGGGATATTGACCCTGATGGTCTTTATGAAAGTGAAGTTGAAAAGAGTGATACAATTTATCGTAAATTTGTAAAAAAAGATGGTAAATTAATCGGCTGTATTATGCTTGGAGACATCACAGGCTTTTCAGATGCAATAAAGCAAATGAGTGCAAACTAAATGGTTTTAATTTAATAGGGCTTGTTTAATCGATTCAAGCCCTATTCGATCAATCATTTTCCCCATGCGTTCTCTTCTTGAGTTTTTTTGATAGAAATCTAAAATTGCAGACAACACCAGAACTTTAAAATTGTGGTTTAGATTTCTCGATAGAACAATCAATAATACAAATGGTGTCTTTAACAATCAGGCTAAATGGTATTGAGAAATTTTTCAACTTCACCAAACACCTCCCGGGCAATTGATCCCCGGATCACTCCATGCTGGTGGAAGTCAATTCCTCTGTAATACGCATCAGGGTGACAAATGCGCTGGAATATCCTTTCCCCGCTTTTCCCATCTACTTTAGGATCGCTCGTTCCTTGCATAATCAGGGAGGGTATCTCAAGGGAAGAAAGGGAATTGTAAACTCTTTTCATGAGTGCCTTGACCTCCACAATGCTCTGTATCGGGCAGCGGTGGTAATTGATATGTGGATTATCAGGATGATTTCGTGCATATAACATGGACAGCTGGTTCATTTCGAAACAGCACACCAGGCGGTTCCAACCATGGAGGAGTTTCACAAAATTGACGGATAGGCCTTTAAATTTAAGGGGGGCGCTGATTGAGATCACTGCATCAAAATCATTAGGGTTCTGTATGGCCTGGTAAAGGGCGATGCCTGCCCCGGTTGAAAAGCCGCCAATCACAATCTTGTTGCAGCAGGCTTTAAGGATAGCAACCCCGCAATCCACTGACTCTATCCATTCGTTATAATGCCTGGTGGAAAGATCAACTGCAGAGGTTCCGTGCCCAGCAAGCCGAGGCGCATACACGGTATATCCTTTTGAATATAAAAACTCGGCCCATTCACGGACCTCTTCCGGTGCAGCCATTAACCCGTGAATAAGGAGAATCCCTTTGGTTGATGAAACATTATGCAACAGAAACGGCTCACCGATATGTTTCGGCTTTGTTTCGCCTTCAATAAAATATGATTGGTAGGCCACATAAAACCGTTTGAGTTCTGTCTCAAGAAGGCCCTCACTAGATAAAAAAATCTCGGAAGCGTTACGCACTGGCTGCAATTTCAAAATAGACCCGATAAATCATGGCATAATGAAGTCCGCCACCAATGAGAACCATGACATGAAACAGTTCGTGAAAACTGAAAATACCCGGAACCAAGCGGGGTCTTTTAACGGCATAAATCAGGCCGCCTAACGTAAAGGCACCGCCGCCTGTGAACAATAAGACCTCTTCAAGCAGTGACAGGTTTGCCAGCACCTGTTGCATGGGGAGAAGGGTGACCCAGCCCATGATAACGTATATCAGGACATAAAGGGTTCTTGGTGCCCGCGGGAAAAACAGCTGCGAAATCACGCCAAATCCAACCAATCCCCACTGGATGATAATCATGGTCCAACGCCAATACCCTTCCATGCAAAAATAACAGATGGGGGTGCAGGTTCCGGCAATCATAAAAAAAATGGCCAACCGGTCCATTCTCCGCCAGAATGAAAGTTCATTGAAGGGTAT
>Ga0307988_1001871_pt1 | contig 11105 bp, 10 predicted proteins | sample EllFjometagen183_FD_203166 | JGI IMG/M metagenome (GOLD analysis project Ga0307988, IMG submission 203166) | Marine microbial communities from Ellis Fjord, Antarctic Ocean - #183 | ecosystem: Environmental > Aquatic > Marine > Unclassified | place: Southern Ocean | collected 2014-10-08 | reverse complement strand
TTGATATCCTGATAAATCAAAAGGTGTTGACCGCCAGGCAGCGGCAATTTATCACCCTGGAGAAAGGAAAACAGCGGCAGAAACTTTTGCGAAGTGTCGATAAAGAGAGTGAGGTCGATAAAAACTATCCTGATCTAGTTGAAATAATTACCGCTTTCAATCTTAAAATTGCCGGCAATAAAGGCAAAACTCTTGATGAAGAAACGATCATGAGGGCGGTTGCAAAAGAACAAAACCTCCCATTCAAGAAGCTGGATCCTCTTGACTTGGATATGGATGTTGCCACCAAGACAATACCTCGTAATTTTGCCATAAGACAGCTTATTTTGCCCTTTAGCATGGAGAATGGACTACTTGAAGTAGTTGTGTATCACCCTGATTGCCAGGCTGTGCTGTCAGATATTGAGCAGGCAAACCAGGTCAAGATAAAGCCCTATATTGCGACAAAATCAGATATTAAAAGGATTATTTCTGAATTTTTCGGCTTCCAGAAATCGATAAGTGCCGCGGAAGACCGGTTTGGACTTTCCGCCGGGGGCGCGGCTATTGATATCGGTAATCTGGAGAGGTATGTAAAAATATCTTCTTCCAAGGAGATTACCTCTTCCGACCAACATATCAAAACTGCCGTCAACCATATTTTTCATTACGCTCTGGATCAGCGGGCAAGCGATATTCATATTGAACCAAAACGGGATATCTGTATGGTTCGATTCCGGATAGATGGCGCGCTTCACACAATTTATAATCTGCCAAAAGCCGTACACTCGGCGATTATATCAAGAATAAAATTTCTGTCCCGCCTCGATATTGCTGAAAAAAGGCGTCCCCAGGACGGCCGAATAAAAATAGGTAGTAAAGATGAAAAAGATGTTGAAATAAGGGTCTCCACCATTCCCGTTGCCTTTGGTGAGAAGGTGGTGATGCGTATCCTTGACTCGGATATGATTTTTCAAAAGACAGAAAATCTTGGTTTTTCGAAAAGGGATATGGGCGTCTATAACTCTTTCGTCCATGCACCCCATGGCATAATCCTGGTGACGGGGCCAACGGGAAGTGGTAAATCAACGACCCTCTACTCGACCCTGAAAGAGATCGCAACACCAGAGAGAAATATTGTTACGGTGGAAGATCCTATCGAAATGGTGCATGAGGAATTTAACCAGATTGCCGTGCAGCCGCTTATTGATGTGACCTTCTCCACGATTTTGCGCAATATCCTGCGGCAGGATCCTGATATTATAATGATTGGTGAGATCCGTGACCGCGAGACCGCCAGCTATGCGGTGCAGGCGGCAATGACCGGCCATCTTGTGTTTTCGACCCTGCATACCAATGATGCCGTTTCTTCCATAGCCCGGCTGAGGGATTTGGGTCTGCAGCCATTTATGATCGCTTCCACCCTTCTTGGCTGTATGGCTCAACGACTGGTAAGAAATATTTGCCTCGACTGTGCTGAAGAGTTTGAGATGAAAAATGCGGATCTGTTGAAGATGGGTTTTCCCGTTGCGAACTCAGGGAGTGTTACTCTCAAGCGTGGCAAGGGGTGCAGAGAGTGCCGGGGGACTGGTTATAAAGGCAGATGTGGTGTTTTTGAAATATTCCCGTTGTCTTCTCAGATAAAGAAAATGGTCAGCGATGAATCCCATACGCTTGAGATGAGCCAGGTTGCCATTCGTGAAGGAATGACTACATTACGCGAGGACGCCTGGAGTAAGGTCAGATCTGGTATCACCACTTATGAAGAGGCCTTACGGGTGACTTCCGCTTAATTGCGGTGTGTTGATCCCGTATAGTGCGGAAAAAGAAGGATTGAAGCGTAAGATGGGAATAAAGGTTGTAGCAAAAAACAAAAAAGCATATCACGACTATCATATCGATGGCAAATATGAGGCCGGGATGGTGCTTTCCGGGCCGGAGGTGAAATCTTTACGAGCCGGCAAGGCTAACCTGAGGGACGGCTATGCCCGCATCAATTCCCGTGGTGAAATGATGCTTTATAACGTGCATATTTCTTTCTATTCTTTTGCTACCCATAATCCGAATGAACCTCTCAGGGTGCGTAAACTGCTTCTCCACAAGCGGGAGATAAAAAAACTCATTGGAAAATTAAGAGAGAAAGGGCTTGCCCTGATACCGCTTAAGATATACTTTATAGAGAACGGTAAAGCAAAAGTGGAACTGGGGCTTGCCAGGGGCAAGAGGCAGTATGATAAAAGAGCAGCGCTTAAAGAACAGCAGAGCAACCGGGAACTGCAGCGGGTTATGCGGCATGATAGAAAATAGTGTTGTTACATAAGATAAACTCGTAAAAACTTTAATATTGGATGGATAAGTAAAAAGATTCATATTGGAGGCGTGTATTTTTTCTATTATTTTGGCGTACATAAGGTACGTCGTAATGATAGAAAAAATGTAACAACGAACAAGATGAAGAGTTTTTACGACGCCATCGCATAAGATAAATTCAAAAGATTAATGGGGGCGAAACGGATTCGACGGGGATGTGTAAGCTTATTGTTGCATGCCGAGCTTCTATTTGCTCGTAAAACTGATAGAACAATAAATATAATCGCAGACGATTATAACTACGCAGTAGCAGCTTAATAACTGTCATACTGCCGTTCCACCGGTCTTCGCCTGTAAGGCCGGATTTGGGGCGTCGACTCAACGGGCTGGTCTCCTGAAAGCCGTCTGTCTTTTAAGAGATAAGATTTAACAGTCTAGCGTCAGATCCGCTTTGTTTCCACGGCATATCTGGGGCGAAAATTCACGCTGGGAACTAAGCATGTAGATACGAAAGGGGAGCATTTGCGGACGCGGGTTCGACTCCCGCCGTCTCCACCAAGTTGTTGATATTATTGAGAAAAGAGTAGATTCTCGATACAGTAGCCCATCTTTATCCACTTCTGTTATCCACAAGATAGCAAAAGAGAGGTAAAAGATGGGCTTTTCTGTTTCTACCGCTACTAATCCTTCATATGTGTACCAGAGTCCTTCTGGCTACATCTTCCGATTACGAATACCGAGTGATCTCAAAAGTGTTGTTGGCAAGTGTGAGTTCAGGTATTCTCTCCGCACTGGAGCTTTACGAGTGTTGCCTTACAAAGGAATCGGTTCTGGAATAAGAAGGGCATTAGATGATTGGCCTGATATCGATTTTCTGGATGACAGAGGTGGTTGCATTTTTACCGTAACAGTGTACCGGAAAACTAAAAAAGGTTCGGGGGAAATGGTTGTTTTTCCTAAAGAACAGGTACTATCACAAGAAGGTTCGGAGAAAGGTTCGGAGAAAAGTTCGGAGAAAATACTGAAACTGCTGGCTGCCAGCCCCCAAATGACCATCCTCCAACTGGCAAATCAGCTCGGAATAAGTACCAGAGCGGTTGAAAAACAAATTGCCAAATTACGAGAAAGAGATTTTTTGAAACGGATTGGCCCTGCCAAAGGTGGTTATTGGAAAGTTTTATAAAACTGGGTGATAAAGTCAGGCTTCGAGCCATATAACAAGACGCGACTGGAGATGTCTTGGGTCGTCATGGCGGTTTAGAAGGAAAAATTACGTGGTTTTTGCCCTGCACAATTACGTAAACGATTATGCTCTCCTTCGATTCTTACCTATCGTATTATGGCCGTTCAATCCTCTCCTTGTCGCTGAGAAGATTCAGGAAACATCTTAGCCATACCACTCTACAAAACCCTTTGGGCTGGCAGTGCAAATCTTCGATCTGAGATTGCTCGATACTGTCGTGCTATCAGTAGTAGAACCTAACACGACTTTCGAAGTGAGCAGCAAACATTGTCTGGAAACATCTTTGATCGCAAAATGCTCCATTTACCGCCAGATTTTTGGAAATAACCTTGGATTTTTAAAATTGTCAGAATACTCCTCTTCTGGTGAGTTTTGGACATAATCACGTATTAACTGACCAGGTCATTTCTTACGCAAAAAGATTCTGTTTTAACTTAGTACATTCTAATTATGTGCTGGCGCTGTAATTTCGAATAGCATCTAGTCGACAAGTTTCAATGCAATCCCAACATCCCATGCACATGTCCTGGAATATAATTGGGGATTGAAAAACTCCATCAAGCTGTTTTATGACTTTATGCGAACATACCAGCGCTGCTGCACAAACACCTTCGCTGGGGTTACATATAAGCGGATTACAGATTTCATAGTTTATCATGGCAAATGATTTTTTTGGCTGCATGGACATTCAACCTTGTTGTTTTTAGTTTAATAATAGGGCAGAACCGTATCATCCGAAATAAAAAACGGCAAGTCCCCGAGAGATATTTGCCAATAATTTACTAACTGAATAATTTAGTTAATCTGTTGTAATCATGGTATGAAAAATATGGTGGAGGCGGCGGGGTCAAACCCAAGTTTCTGCACGACTTGTAAAGGATTACAGGAGTCTTTCCCATACTTGACCCACCATTTACCCGCTGGTTTTCTGGAGTTAATCTTGAAACTTTTCAGGTATAAAATGCTCCTTTTGGAGCAAGTTTTAAGTATGATCAAATTAAAATTTAACAGGAAAAAGGTCAATTATTCTTTAGTGATGCATTCCGCAGGACATGAAGCGATTGCCTCATCAACACAATCCTCATCGCCGTTTGCACCATCGATAACAACGGCTTTTTCACCGTCGTCGTCCATAGCAAATACAGAGGGGCAGGTTTCCACACATGCTTCACAACCTAAACATTCATCTTCATCAATACTTACATTTGCGGCCATGTTATTCTCCTTTCTGGTTCGGTTTAAAAAGTTTCAATAGTTCTTCCGGGTACCCTAATATTGATGCAATGCTTCTTACATTTCTTCAAAAATTTGAACAGTAGAAGAAACACTGCATCATTTCACGACCCAACACAAGATATCCAGGACATCATTTTGTAGGTGGGCAGCCGAGGCTTTACTTGCCGGCCATCATAGCCTCTACATCTCTCTCAACCGTGCCTATGGGTTTGATATCAAATTTTTCCACCAATACCTTGACTACATTAGGTGAAAGAAAAGCAGGCAGCGTGGGCCCTAGTCGAATTCCCTTTACCCCAAGAAACAAAAGGGCTAGGAGCACAGCCACTGCCTTTTGTTCGTACCAGGCAATATCATATGAAATCGGCAGATCGTTGATATCCTCAAGGCCAAAGACCTCTTTTAACTTCAAGGCAATAACTGCAAGTGAATAGGAATCATTGCATTGACCGGCATCAAGAACGCGGGGAATACCGCCGATGTCCCCCAGGTTGAGCTTGTTGTATCGAAATTTGGCACAGCCGGCGGTAAGTATTACCGTATCTTTTGGCAGATTTTCGGCTACTTCCGTATAATAACTCCGGCCTTTCTGGCGACCATCACATCCGGCCATGACAACAAATCGTTTGATAGCACCGGACTTTACCGCTTCAACCACTTTATCTGCCAATGCAAGTACCTGATTGTGGGCAAAACCACCGACAATAGTGCCTGTCTCAATCTCGGTTGGGGAGGCACAGGTTTTAGCTTTTTCGATGATGGCTGAAAAATCTTTGGCTCCCCCTTCTGAACGATCTGCAATGTGTACAGCATTTTCATATCCGACTACGCCGGTGGTATAAAGCCGGTCAAGATAAGTACTGTCTTTTTTTAAGGGCACTAAGCAGTTTGTTGTCAAAAGGATAGGACCGTTAAACGATTCAAACTCAGTTTTTTGTTTCCACCAGGAACCGCCATAGTTGCCAATAAAATTGCCATATTTCTTAAAGGAAGGATAATAATTGGCGGGCAGCATTTCACCGTGGGTATAGACATCCACGCCAGTCCCTTCAGTCTGCTTGAGCAGTTCTTCCATATCCTTGAGATCGTGACCGGTAATAAGGATTCCGGGTTTTGTACCGACACCAATGTTTACTTCGGTGATCTCAGGATTACCGTAAGCCGTAGTGTTTGCCTCATCCAATAACGCCATAGCGTTGACTGATATTTCGCCAGCTTTCATGACGAGCGCAATCATTTCGTCCACGGACAAATCTTTAGTGGTTGAAGCCAGGGCTTCCATAATGAAATCATTGATATTATCTTTTTGAAATCCCAAGATAGCTGCATGGTCGGCATAAGCAGCTGCACCCTTTAAGCCAATAATCAACAATTCACGCAAAGAACGAACATCCTCATTTTTAGTGGACAACACACCAACTTCTTTTGCTTTTTCGGCATACACTGTTGTATCAGTCGCAGTCCAGGTGGCAGCGTCTGGGAGTGCTTCATCGAAATCTTTATTGTTCTTTGCTTTGAATGCAGCCAGAAAACGGTCTCTGATCGCATCTCGGCGCTTGAGCCCGTCTGTGACCATTGCGATGAAACGGGAATCATCCCAGTTGGCATTGGTGATAGTGGCAAATAGGCTTTGGGCGACAAAATCATCATTTATGCGATCAGAACTGCCGAGTTCTTTGAGCTTTTCGCCGTAAACGGATATTCCTTTGAGGACGAATATGAGTAAATCCTGAAGATTGGCTGTCTCTTCGGGTTTACCGCAAACTCCTTTTACTGTGCAACCGGTGTTTTTTGCAGTTTCCTGACATTGAAAACAAAACATGATTTTCCTCCATCTTTGGGTATATGTTTCTTAAGTATAAGGACCTTGCCTGGGCAGTGTCCTTGCTCCATATTATGTAATATTTGTAGTCTGTGATTACGCTTTGACTGGCGTTAAATAAAGCCATTTTCTTTGTGTTTTTCGGCAATTATCTTTGCCATAGTAGTTAATGCAGTAAAGGTGTCTTCACGAGGCACACCTTTGCAGAGAACGGGATCAATAATTTCAACCTTGAGATTGGGGATCATTCCGGCAAGGGTCTCTACGGTTTTACCACCCCAACCATAGGAACCGATGACCGATAGAAATTTCACATTCGGGCGCAGGGCGTTGGCTAAAAATGTGGCATAGGCAGCATATGGATGTGGCCCTGCAAGAACAGTGGGTGTCGCAACAACTATAGTTGCTGCATCCACAAGAGACATGGCCAATTTACCGATATCGGTGACTGCCAGATTAAAGGGTTCAACTCGTACACCTCTATCCACAAGTGCGGTAACCAAGTGATCAACCATCTGTTGGGTGCTTTCGTGCATCGATACGTGGGGTAAGACCACTGTATTTTGAGGGGCTCCCAAAGCCCATTTATGATAGGCATCGATGATAAATTTTGGACGTGGAAATATTTGTCCATGCCCGGGAGCAATCATTTCTATATCGTAATCAGCAAGTTTTGTTAGATTCTTTTGGATCACTTTTCTAAAAGGCATCATGATTTCGGCAAAGTAGCGTTTTGCAGCCTCGTAAACACGGCCTTCATCTGTGACGAAAAGGTCGCTTGAGGCAATATGTGAGCCGAAAAAATCACAACTAAAGAGGATCTTATCTTCTTCCAGATAGCTCACCATAGTTTCTGGCCAGTGAACCCAGGGAGTATGAATAAACTTCAGCGTTTTATCGCCCAGAGAGAGCGTTTCTCCATCTTCAACAATTATGAAATAATTCTCTGGGATATTCAAAAGGTCGGTAAGCATCCCCTTTGCTTTTGGGGTACAGACGAGTTTGGCTGCAGGGAATTTTTCAAGAACCTTCATGATGACACCGGAATGGTCCTGTTCGGCGTGCTGGGAGACGATATAGTCAATCTTAGAAACAGTCTCAAGCTGTGCCATGAATTCCTTGGCCATATGAGGTTCATCTGTATCCAGTAAGGCCGTCTTCTCACTTCCTTCAATGAGATAAGCGTTGTAACTTGTCCCGTCGGGAAGAGGGACAAGAGTATCAAAGAGACGACTGTCCCAATCAACAGATCCCATCCAATAAATATTTTCTTTTATTTTTCGTCGGAGCATTTTACACCTCCCTGGTGTCATTAAGATTATTAGAGTGGTTTTGCATTTGGCGAATCCACAGATAACAGCAATTATTGTGACGAAGCATTATCTCTAATACTTTCATTAAGACGCCTGAGTAGCGGTTTTACGTCTAGTTTGTATTCCTGGGCGACTTCTGCCAGGGTATGAAAAGCCTCAGCAGGACACCCCACACACAGCAGTCCCATATCCATAAATATGTGCAAAAGCTTGGGGTGTGTTTCCAAAAGTTCCTTAACAGTTATAACACTTGATATATCTGTTTTTTCGGCCATCTTTCATTCCATTGTTGTCGTTTGAGTCTGAAAAATATTTAACTGATGAGTTCAAGCAGGATGACGCTGACAACCCCGAACATGAAAAACAAGGTTGTTTTTTTGCCACTGTTGTTTGTAGCTGCAGGCATCAATTCGCTTGCGGAGATATAAATCATTAATCCTGCAGTGGCACCGATTAGCAACGACATGGTTTGGGGTGTAATTTGGTCAAAAATATAGCGGGCAACAAAATACCCTGCTACTATGGGCAAAGCGCTCAGTGAAGACATGACAAACGATTTCAGTCGGTTACCGTACGCGTAATAATGAGGTGCTGATGTACATATTCCTTCCGGAATATTGTGGATTGCTATTGCTGCTGCAACTACAAGAGAATCGCTAAAATTTGTTGATCCACCAATGCCAATAGCCATACCTTCTGGGAAATTATGCAGAAATATTGCCAAAATAAGAAAATTTGCGGTATGCCCCATATGGCACTCATTTTCACCACATGCCGAACACTCATGCACGTGAGGGAAGATGTGGTCAAGCAACCACATGGCAGCAGTTCCGATAGCCAAACCGGATACACACGTTGCGGTGGAACCAAGGTGACGGCTTTCGGGGATCAAGTCGAGAAAAGAAATAGCCAGCATTATACCCGCAGCAAAATAGAGCATATTGTGAATATAAGCTGTGGAAGGTTTTTTCAAGACTCCAATGCCTGATCCTATAACTGGTCCGAGGGCAGATAGTCCAACAATCATAACTTCCTGCGTCATAGTCTTCTCCTGTTTGACTCTCTCTACTACTTTTGTAAATACACCAGAAAAATGACCTCTTTTTTTATGAAGCCAACTGGCGGGTCAATCAATGTTAAGGAGGAAGATAGTCTGGATTTTCTTTTCTTTCTTTGCGCTGGAACAAACAGGCTTATTTTTTTTTGTGGAATAGTAAAAAAACAAGAGGGTGGGGGACGATGAGGGTGATTAGCACACTATAAGACACTAACCCCTGTAAACGGGGAAATTAGCCGGGACTCAGTTCAGTGTGCTCCTTTGAAGGGGATCTAAACGCCTTCTGCGAAAAGAACTAATGCATGGGGATCTTTTATAATAATTTTTTCGCGACCAGATTTAATCCAATCTTTTTTTTCCCAGCTGCTGAGAATCCGGCTTACGGTAAAAAGAGTTGTTCCGCAATAGTCTGCAATGTTTTGTCGACTAAGAGAAATATCAATGTGAATCCCTTCAGGAGTTTTTATGCCAGCTCGGCGCATAAGTCGAAGTAAAGATCTAGCTATTCGTTGATCCACATGCTCACTACACACCTCGAGGTAGCGGTGTTGTAGATCATCAATACGATCAAAGACAATGCCAAGCAGGCTAATTGCAATAGCCGGATATTGGTGCATCAATGCTACTATTGTCGGTTTATCCCAGCCGATGACTTCTGTTTCGTCCACGCATTCAGCAGTAACCGGATATGTTTGATTTCTGAGAACAGCTATCACGGCAGCCAATTCACCGGTACTTAGATACCTGAGAATTACTTCTTTTCCCTGCTCGCTGAGCTTGGTCAACTTCAAGCGGCCCCGATTTACCATGAAACACCTTTCAGCCAGGTCATCCTGGTGAAAAAGTATACTTTTAGGTTGAAGGATAATTTGCTGACCCTTCTCGATAAGAGTACCGAACTGCAGACTTGATAAACTTTCAAAAATCTCAGATTTGTCCAGGCTGATCAACATAAGCAGTATTGTCCTTTTGAATGACTACTTTAACGGAGCTTCCCCCAGCAAAGCGGTCGTCTTTAGCTGTTTAATATGCTGTAATTAAATCAGTTACCTCTCATCTTGAATCTTTTTTTATTGTAATTACACGATTTTTTTTCCGTATACATCTATTTTCAGTGACCAGATTTTTGCTTTTGGAGTTAATTTTTTTAGTGCTGTGGCAACCTTTGCACGAGAATGGCTGCCGAGATACTGCGTTTGTTTATTTGCAAAGTCTTTCAGCGAATTAAACTTTGACTCCCTGTTTCTGGCAATTTCTTCATTGGAACAGATTGAGGAGTGTTTTGTGTTTTACTTTACCGTTTTTACAGTAAAATGTACTTTCGCTTTTTGTAGGTCAAAAATCACCCAGAAGAGCCTGACGGAGAAAAAGCACCTTCAAGGAGAAGATAGTGCCAGTATCAGCAAAAAAAGAGGCCCGATTCCTCTTAAAATGAGAAAAATCAGGCCGAAAGAAACGAAGTGAGTTTAGGTTGAAATTTCATTGGTGAGAAAGTTAATAGCTTCTCTGTCAATCAAACCATATTCTACAGAGAGGAGGACTCCGCTGTTCTTATCGGCAAACCACCAGCGACGACATGGCTTGTCGATAAAAAGCGCCAATCGATTTGAAATGGCGACGAGGCCCTGTTTCTTTGCCAGTTTGACGATAGCCTTCCCCTGTTTTTTAAAATCTTTTTCAGAATGTACACATAGTGTTGTCAACTTCTTTTCCATACAAACCTCCTTATTCGATTATGAATTTCGAAAACTCTATTGGATCTGGCATGAAGAATATAATTATCCCAGCCCCACCGACGCAAGAATGCATAGTTCTATGTTCTAAAATCATCTCTATTTACACTATATCCCAACTTGATTTTCAAGTCTCAAATTAAAAAATACTTCTGTTTTTTCTTTTACCCATGGGCTGTACGGAGGACAAGCTTTGAGAGTAAAACTATAATGATGACCAAAGTGGAGAAGCTCATTGTTAAAAACTTCCTTACCTCTGTTTCTGCCAATTACTACCTGCTTAATGTTATTATAGAGGATCTCTCCCGGCACACCCTCCAGATAGTGAAAAGTATTAATGTGGCATTCCATAAAGCATGCTCAACCCCTGCCGATGTAATGAAATGATGTCCATAAATGCCTCTGTTGTAAT
>Ga0307988_1001870_pt1 | contig 11111 bp, 12 predicted proteins | sample EllFjometagen183_FD_203166 | JGI IMG/M metagenome (GOLD analysis project Ga0307988, IMG submission 203166) | Marine microbial communities from Ellis Fjord, Antarctic Ocean - #183 | ecosystem: Environmental > Aquatic > Marine > Unclassified | place: Southern Ocean | collected 2014-10-08 | reverse complement strand
ACTAGAAAAATTAGCCGAAACAGAAGAAAAATCTGAAGAAAACTATCTATAAAATGACCTTTCTTGTGCAATGTCCTAAATGCAGGCAAAAAATGAAATACCAAGCAAGAGCGAGTAGCACATTACCTGGGAAAAAAACTTGCGTTTATTGCAATAGGCATTTCACAGTAAACCGTGAAACTATAGTCTCAAGAGTATAAATACATCTTTCTAAGCCTGAAAAAACAACTAATTTAAGCAAGAGAAAAAGTCGTAGCGCAAGACTTATAAACGTCCAAGAATTCTATGAGCACGTGGAAGACGACAAAATAGTAACTAATCCCAACCCCTCTATTGAAGGGGAAGGAGAACAAATTATTCAAGCAGTAATAGAAGACGAAATGAAAGAAGCATATCTTGATTATGCTATGTCAGTTATTATTGGAAGAGCACTCCCTGATGTACGAGACGGACTTAAACCAGTCCACAGAAGAATACTCTTTGCAATGAATGAATTAAGTATGTTCCACAACAAACCATTCAAAAAATGTGCTAGAATCGTAGGAGAAGTTCTGGGAAAATACCACCCTCACGGAGATACTGCAGTTTATTATACTCTTGTTAGAATGGCACAAGATTTCTCACTAAGATATCCACTTATTCACGGACAAGGAAACTTTGGAAGTATTGATGGCGATAGTCCAGCAGCAATGAGATATACAGAAGCAAGACTTGCAAAAATAAGTGAAATGCTCCTCGCAGATATTGACAAAGAAACAGTACCATTCAGAAATAACTTTGATGACAGCCTCAAAGAACCAACAGTACTACCAACAAAATTTCCAGCATTACTCGTTAATGGAACTAATGGGATTGCAGTTGGGATGGCAACAAATATTCCACCACACAATCTTGGAGAAGTAATTGACGGAACCATAATTGTTCTTGAAAATGAAGAAGCAAGCATTACAGAAATACTTACAAAAATAAAAGGTCCAGATCTTCCAACAGGAGGAATAATCATAGGAAAAAATAATCTCTTACACATATATCACAAAGGAAAAGGACGCGTCAAAGTACGAGGAATATTTGTTGATGAACAAGTACGAGGACGAAATGCAATCGTCGTTACAGAAATACCTTATCAAGTAAATAAATCAGCACTCATAGAACAAATAGCGGACGCTGTACGAGATAAAAAAATAGAAGGAATCTCAGACATTCGAGACGAATCCAACAGAAAAGGTATTCGTGTTGTTATTGAACTAAAAAAAGATGCTAACAATGAAGTTGTTAAAAACCAATTATTCAAATACTCAAGATTACAAGTAACAATTGGAGCAAATCTCTTAGCAATAGTAGATAATGAACCAAAAGTTCTCAACTTAAAAGAAATTATACAAGAATTTGTAAAACACAGAAAACAAGTCGTAAAAAAAAGAACAGAATATGACCTTAGAAAAGCTAAGAAAAAAGCACATCTTCTTGAAGGACTCACAATAGCATTAGGTCACCTTGACAAAATAATCGCATTAATTAAACAATCCACATCCGCACAAATTGCAAAAGAAGAACTTCAAAAAAATTACACTCTTTCAGAAGAACAAGCACAAGCAATATTGGACATGAAATTACAAAGATTAACAGGACTTGAACGAGAAAAAATAAAAACAGACTATGAAAATGTTCTAAAAATAATTGAAGCACTCGAAGCTATCCTTGCAAGTGCAGAAAAAATAAAACAAATTATCAAAGAAGAACTTTTAGAATTAAAAGAAACATACAGCGATGAACGAAGAACAGTAATCAGCGACATTGAAGATGAATCTATTGAAGACGAAGATCTTATACCTCAAGAAAATCAAGTAATAACAATCACCGAATCAGGATATGCAAAAAGACAAGCGATAAGCAGTTACAAAGTCCAAAATAGAGGAGGACGAGGAGTTATAGGAACAGGAATGAAAGAAGAAGACATCGTCGAACACATCTTCATAGCAAACACTCATTCATACATGCTTATTTTCACAGACAAAGGAAAAGTTCATTGGCTTAAAGTATACAAAGTTCCTGAAGGATCAAGACAAGCAAAAGGAAAAGCAATAATTAATCTTGTAAACCTTGACCAAGATGAAAATATTGCAGCAGTTATACCAGTTAGTGAATTTGATGAAGAACATAATCTTTTACTCGCAACAAAAAAAGGAGTTGTTAAAAAAACTAGTTTAGACGCTTACTCCAGACCTCGACAAGGAGGAATCATAGGCATTACTTTAGACGAAGGCGATGATGTTGTAGCAGTACGTATGACTAAAGGAAATGAAAATGTACTCATAGCAACAAAAAAAGGACAAGCGATACGATTCTCAGAAAAAGACGCAAGACCAATAGGACGAACAAGCAGAGGAGTACGAGGAATATCCTTAAGCAAAGACGATGAAGTTATTAGTATGAACATAGTATCAGACGAACAAACAATACTCACAATAACAGAAAACGGATATGGGAAAAGAACACCAGTAACCGATTACAGACTCATTAACAGAGGAGGTAAAGGTGTGCGAAATATTGTTTGTAGCGAAAGAAACGGTCAGGTTGCAGCGGTACGAGCAGTTGAAGGAGATGAGGAAGTATTACTCATATCAAAACAAGGAATAATTATTAGAACAAATATACAACAAATAAGTGTTATTGGACGGAACACCCAAGGACTCAGAGTAATGAGACTTGGTTCAGGAGATGCAGTAAAAAATATTGCATTAGTAAATAAAGAACACCTTGCTGATGAAAATCAAGAAACTGAAGAAACCACAGAAGAACCAGTTCAAGATAGAAACGAAGAATAAATATCTGACACATATCCTGCAAACTAAGTAAAGGATAGATTTTTAAGGAAGCAAATCACAAAACGAAATATGCAAATCAAAGAACAAGAACTAAAACAAAAAGGTTGGAATGATGAAGAAATAAATCATGCCAAAAGAGTTCTGTTAAAAGCAAAAACTAATCACAAACCATTACCTTGGATGAAATTCTTAGAAAAACTAGGGATATGGCTTTTCTTTGTATTTATTATTGGAGGAGCAATTCTAGGAGCATGGCTCATTGAACCATTTCTCTTAATTCTTAACAAAACATCTGCACTCATAAGCATATTCATCATAGGGCTATTATACGGCAGTTTAGCGAGCATTCTTGCAAGAGACATAGAAAGTATCGAAACACACCACCACATCCTCATAAGTCTTTGTATACCTTTAAGCGCAATAGTTACAAGCATCATTATTTCAAAGCAAGCAGCAAACATAAGCCAAATAATAGGTCTAGGTGTAGAACACAACCCAATATTGTTAGGGATTACATTCACCGTAAGCAGTTTCATCCCCTACGGTATTTTTCTATTAAATCAAAGGAGACAGTCACATGGAGCTCTATGAATGGACAAAACACAACATCACCTACAAAGACAGTATGAAAAAACAAATACTTAAACAAACATTTAATGAGAATAACATACTTGTTGAAGAAAAAAAAGGAAAAAAACATTATTATATTAACGAACAATTACAAAAAATAAGCAAATATGCAAAAGAAAAAGAAACAATATATTTAATCTGTTCCAACACAAAAGAAAATATAGAAGAATTATACAAGTCGTGGGAACAATTTATTGCAAATAGAAAACTAACAATTATTTTTGCAAATCCAGAAACAAATCAAAGCTGGCTTATCCACCCTAGAACACACGAATTCATATCAGATAGAGAAAAAATAGAAGAAGGATTTCAAACACTACATAAAGGCATAGAGGTTCTTGAATAATGAAAGATATAAAAATAAGTACCGGCTCAGACATTCTTGACTGGCTCCTTGAAGGAGGATATGAACGAGAAGTTATTACAACAGTATATGGACCAGCGGGAAGCGGGAAATCAAATATTTGTCTACTCTGCGCAAGTTCATTTAAAGAAAAAAAAGTTATATACGTTGATACTGAAGGATCGTTCTCATTATCTAGATTCAGACAACTCAACGAAAACGTTGCTGAAGCACTCAAAAAAATTATTATTCTCAAACCAACAACATTCGCAGAACAAAAAAAAGCATTTGAAAAACTAAAACTCATGTCTCATAAAAACACAGGAATAATTATTGTAGACTCAATAGCTATGCTCTACCGCCTCGAAATGGGACAAACAAAAAATATATACAGCGTGAACAAACAACTAGGAATACAACTAGCCACACTCACAGAAATCGCAAGAAAAAACAACATACCAGTTCTCATTACAAATCAAGTATATAGTGACTTTGAACAAAAAGGAAAAGTAAATATTGTTGGAGGAGACCTCCTCAAATATCAAAGTAAATGCCTTATAGAACTACAAAATGTAGAAGATGGAGTTCGAAAAGCAATAATAAAAAAACATCGATCCATTGAAGAAAACAAAAGCATCTATTTCAAAATACACGACTTAGGACTTAAAGAAGTAGAAATGGAAGAAAAAGAAAAAGAAAAAAATTAATTTATAATGCAAACTATTCTTCAGTAAATTGCTCAGCAGAATACTCAAAAGCTTGACCTTTATTGATTAAACCTCTTTTCTCTAAATACAATTTAGAAAGTAACCAAAAAACCAAACCTAAACTTTTCTTACCCTTATTATTGCAAGGTAAAACTAAGTCTAAATTATTTGCTTTGTTATTTGTATCACAAAGAGCAATAATAGGAATACCAATACTCATAGCATCTTTTACAGCATTTTTATCAGGACCAACATCAGTTAACAACATTACTTTTCCTTCAACAAAATTTTTTAGTTGAGGATTCGTCATAACACCAGGAGGATACCTTCCTGCAAAACATTTTGAGCCAGTTACTTTTGCAAACATACGAACAGGCTTCCAACCGTTTTCTCTTCGAGAAACAACGACAATGTCTTCAGGTTCATAATTGCTTAGCAAATTAGCAGCAGCATTAATTCTTATATCAATTTGCTTTATGTTCAAAACAGAAAGACCATCAGGTCTTGTTTTATACACAAAATTTTCCATATATTTAGTTCTAAATTTAGTTCCAATGTGAATACCAGATTTAAGATAATCTTCAGTTGGAATCAATAGTTCTTCATCAGCCATAATATCACCTAATGATGCAATCAAAAACCTCTCCTTGAAACATAAAACCTATTTAAAAAAAAACATGTTTTTCTGCCAAAGCATAGGTTTTTGGAGTTCATTTCAGACAACTAAACCCATAAAGGCAAAGTATACTTTATGAACAATCAAAAACGAGAACGAGAAAAAACTCATTCTGCACTATTTTGACCTGTGCACCGATTATAATCGGTTGTAGACTCGATATCACAACGAGAGGTTGCAGATAAACATAAAGCTCATCTTAACAAGCCTACAAAAGGTTATACAAATTGAAAACGAAGAGGGATTTATAAAGATGCCTCTTCAAAAAGCTACGAGAATCTAGTCATCATCCTCAGAATCATCGTCGCCAGAATCACCAAAATCTTCAGAATCACCAGTTGTAGTGAGTAATTCTGCAATTTCTTTACTAACAACTTTCTCTTTTTTAACAAACTTTTGTTCTTCAGGTGGAGGCGTATCCAATTTCTCAACAAGTTCTCCAAAAGAAACTTTTTGTAAAACTTTAGTTATTCGTACTTTAATAAAATCGCCTTTCGCAACTTTAGGGACGAATACAACAAAACCTTTTATGCGAAGAACACCATCGCCTTTCTCACCCACTGCATCAATAACGCCAGTGTACACTTCCCCTTCTTTGATAGGGGGTTCCATATTAAAAGAATTATTAGACCTTTGCTTCATATATTTAACCTCAAAAAAGAAATAAAAGACGCTTGCTCGATAAAGATATTTCTAACAGCGTTTTGAAATAGACTGCAACCTCTTACAAAGTTGGTATTATTTAATGAAAAGAAAAAAAATAAAAAAGTCATTTTAATTAGTTTTTCACCGATTTTTTCAAAGTATTCCAGGCCAAATTAAATAATTGGTCAAGAGCAGATGCAAAGAAAGGAGTATTTACCCAAATTCCTATGTCATACGTTGGATGTACAGCATCATCATTCATTACCATGAAAATTACTTCAGCACTATCTACAACAATAAACCGTGCAGAAATTTCATCTAAATGACGAACATCAGCAATGCCTTCCAAATCTTTAACAACAGCTTTTGCTTCATCAGTTGTTAGAGGAGCAGCAATTTTTATTTTAACGCCTCGTTTAACCAATTCTTCAAATAGTGGTTTAAATCCTTCAACTTTTCTAATTAAACCTTGAGTGGTTGTCATAATAGTGACAGACTCTTCTGCGCTTCGAATAGTAAACTCCATGTGATTGTAGAGATTAAGTCTACCACGAAGAGAACCAGAAAGATCAGTAGGTTCAATAAGCTCAACACCTTGAGTGTGTAGAGAATTAAGTTCTTCAATAAGATCAGTTGTTTTTAGTTCATCTAATTTTTGTACGTGTGCTTCAGTCTTAGAAATTAAGTTCTTTTTTACTCTTTCAAGAACTTCTTTAGGTGGTACTGCAATGTATTTGATTGGTTTTCCAATCTTCATAACAACAAAACCTTTTTTTTCAAGTGATTCTAAAACATCATAACTTCGTGAACGTGGAACATTTGCAATGTCCGAAAGTTCGCCAGCAGTACTCACACCTCTAGATAAAAGTGCAGTCCAAACCTTTGCTTCGTATAAATTCAACGAGAAATATCTTCGAAGCTTCGCTAGAAACTCTTCTTTAACAATCATATATTTTACCCTCCTAAAAAGGAACCTCACCCTTTTTAATAATAGATGTAAAATAACTACTATTTATATGTTACTGTTTTTAACTTTCGTGAAATAGTTACAAGAACCCTTTTTAAGAATTTCCTTTTTTAACAAGGTAAAAAATCTCATTAGCGGTTTGAATAGTCTTTAAAGACCAATTATTAGTTTTACAAAATCTGTCAAACCAAGAACGTTTCTTTTCAGAAATATGATTGCGACCACCGATTGTCGAGAGCGCAAAAGAAACAACAAAAAAAGATGTTTTAATCGAAGACAAAAGCTTCTTGGAACTATTCTTTCGCACAGTCTCAAAAGAATCGAGAGCTTTGAAAAGAAAACAGACATCAACAGAAATAGTTGAAATCCAAGAATCAAACTCCGTACTAAGGATATCAAAAGAAAATGCTTTGGCAGAAATTTTCGTTTGTGAAAAAAATTGATTAAGAGCAAACATATCACTTGGAGAAAGATCAACAACCAAATAATTTGATGGTTTCGTAGGAAAAAATTTGTACGCGAAAGGATTATAGCCACAAGCCAAGTCTAGCAAAGAATAGTCTTTTGAAAGACCCATAGAATGCAAAGTAGAAAATAATAAATCATATATAACAACATAATCATCAAAACGTTCAGCAGTTGATTGGTGATACCTCAACAATTCATCAATAAGAGGATTATTGATTGAATCTAAAGATTCTAGGGTTGAAACACAAGTTTGTAATGGTTTTTTTATGAATAAACCATACACTTCTCGAAGATGTTTTCTAGAAGTAGTTACTAATAATTTACAAAGAGCGCTTCTTCGGAATTTCTCAAAAGAATCATAAGAATCCATTTTAGATAAAGAAAATGTTGCAGTAGTACGATGTAAAACAGTACTCACAAAAGAATCACTCAAAGAAGCTAATTCTTTTTTTTCTTTAATTAAAGAAATTAACTCTGTTTCGAAATTCATGGAGCAACCCACCGGAGTAAACCAACAATACCACCCAAACCATCAATTCGTTTTAAAGATTGAGGTGAAGAAAGAAAATGAACTTTACCTTTCATTCTATCAACTTGTTTTAATAATCTATCAAGAACATCATAAGTACCGTCTTGGCGAGAAGAAATAATAAAATTTTCGGAGACGCCGATTTCTTGTATTGCACCATTATTTGCAGCTGTTTGAACGTCATGAAAACCGTAAGCTAGCTTATCCTTTACAAGAGATTCTAAAACAAGATCTATAAACGATTCTTCTTTTTGCAAACGCTGATCCGCCAGTACGCGAGCTAGTTCTGGACGACTAAGTAATTTTTGTATGGAAGATGGATCAACAGTATTTGTTGTTATAAAAATTATTTTTTTCTTCAAAATTGCAGGTAACAGTTTTTCTAAATTATCTTTCCAAAAAGCAGGCGAAGCAGCAACAATACCACTGCAATCATAGGTTTTCATATATGTTTCTAGCTGAGTAAGAATTATTTGATAAATTGAATCGGTGGACGACTGAGCATACTGTTTCTTTTCAGTGGAAGATTTTATATCTGCAAGATATTCAATACCTTGCTGTCGAACAAGTGCAAAAATCGCGCGCTCCCTATCAAAAACAATAAATAATATTTGGTGCGCAGTATTTGTTAAAGCAGAATCTAATTTTGATCTCAAGAATAAAGGCCAATCATTTTTTGAAAGAGTGAAAGTGTCATTCAGTTCTAAACCAATTGCATGATATACGCCTTTAGGAACATCATCACGGCCGTCTTGAACCAGACCATTCACTCGTAATTGAGATCCTTGATCTGAAAAATCAACAGATTCAACAAAGATTTTAAGAGTCATCGTTTTGCGAATAACGCGAACGTTTCCTTTACTTGGATCGCCAATTTTTATTTTTCGTTCAGTCTTAGCAGTAAGGAAATCTCCAGGAGAGATTATTTGCGATAAATACCATAAATCATCTAAAAGAGTTATTTTCAGAGAGACAGTACCGTGTTTAAAATCCTTTTTTAACGAAAGCATAGGAAGAATAAAAAAAGCTCAAATATAAAAAACTATTCTTTAAGGAAAAATGTAAGAATTACAAAAAATGCTAAAAAACAAAAATATTTTTGGCACATCTCGCAAATTCAATGAAAGAAAAAAAAATTAAACATCACGAATACCTTCAGTAAGAACTTGATATATGCACTCTGCATCAGGGAGATTAGGACTATCAACAAGTTTTCCAACTCGCGTACCTTTTTTACCTTTCCTCAAATATATTCTAAAAGTGCTGTTGTGAGCAACAATATGACCACCAATTGCTTCAGTTGGATCACCAAAGAATGCATCTGGCTTTGACATTACCTGATTAGTTACATATACGCAAATATTATGAATGTCTGCGATCTTTGCGAGCACGTGCATGTGTTTGTTTATTTTTTGTTGGCGTTCTGCAAGCGTTCCTCGACCAACAAACTCTGCACGGAAATGCGCAGTTAAAGAATCAACAACAACTAATCGAACAGCATCGCCGCCTTTAATTAAGTCTTCAACTTTTTCTGCTAAAAGCATCTGATGATCTGAGTTAAAAGCTCTTGCAACACGAATGTTTTTAAGAACTTTCGCAGGATCTAAACCCACGCCTTCTGCTATTTGCATAATACGTTCAGGACGGAAAGTATTCTCAGTATCAATATAGACAGCAATAGCACCTTCTTCTTGTAATTGAACATTTACACAAAGAATATGCGCTATTTGTGTTTTTGAACTTCCATACTGTCCAAAACATTCAGTTATTGCACCTGTTTCGAAGCCTCCCCCAAGCATAGCATCAAAGCCTTCGCTTCCTAGTTTTAATTTTATTACTTTACTGCGTTTAACAAGTAGATCATCACCTGTTTGAAAACCCATATCCATAGAAGATCTCGCTCCTTGAATCATCTTTCTAGCAGCTGTTTCTGTAACTCCTGATGCATCTACTAGCTCTCCAGGGGTTGCGACAGCAATAGCCATTAAGTTATCAAAACCGCCTGAAATCAGCTTGTCTGCAGTTGCTGCACCCACGCCTGGTAAATCTTGTATTCCTAATTCTTTAGTCATAAGAATCACTCTTCTCCAATCAAATCTGGTTCATCTTTAAAGCTGACGTACTCGAAAACCTTGTTTAAAAGAAGAGTTGCTTTAGGTAAATCGCTTATTCTTAGAGAATTTGTTGATTTCCAAGAACCTTCTTTGTCCTTGTATGAGCGTTCAAGACTAACTGTTCTGTACATTCTTGTTTCGCCTTCTTTTGTTTGTACTTCGTTTGCCCAAACAGTTGCTGTAAGGGGACTTGCTCGAAATTTCTTTTCGGGTGTGTTCTTATCTACGTTTATTTGTTCCATGGTTATACCTCCTTGGTTTCCCTTTTTATTTCACTCATAAACTTATTATGAGGGGGTGATCCATTAATAGTAAGAATATTTGGGACGTTTAAATAGCTTATGAGTGGGTGTCCAGTGAAAGTAAAAGAGCTTACAAAAAGAGGAAATGAAGGTTAGTCTCAACAAATAGTCTCTTGGTGAGACAGTCTCAGGTTGAGACACCCCCTTGTTTCCTATGGAGATTAAGGGTAGAAGGCTTGTGAGACTGAATGGAGTCTCAGGTAGCGTCTCTGAGACTAACTGAGACAGTCTCAAAAACAAGAGTTTTTGTTGGAAAATAGAAAAAACCTTATAATTTAAAGGATAATTCTAATCTATTGTGAAAGATCTGTTCAAATACGAAAAAAGCAAAGAAAATAGAGAAAGAAAAGGAGTTAATGAGGTAAAAATACTCATTAATCGGCTCGAAGAACTTCTTCAGAGACTTAAAGAAGAAAGCAGAACAGTTCAAACACAAGAATTTGAAGGAATTAGTCCTTTTGAGACAACAATCATTGAAGACAATGAAGAAGAAATTACAGAACTCATTGAGACTGTGAGATTACCTCAACAAGCAGTGAGACACAAAAAAGAGATTATACTACAAGAAATAATGCTTCAAATTTCTACAACTAACCTCGCACTTAAAGAATTAAAAAAAGAATTTGTTGATCGAAGAAAGTATTGCTCGAAAGCAACATTCTATAGATATGTTCAAGAACTTAAGAAAGAAAGGAAAATAGAAAAAATAATTATTAATAATGAAGAATTCGTTTATTTAAGTATCGAGAAATAAAAAAAAGAAAAAAGTACTAAAAAACTTATTTTTTTTCAGATTTTGCAATATTCTTTACAGTTTTTGATTTTTTAGGTCTATCAGATGGTTTTTTAGAGTTAGTTGAAGCACTAACAATAAGACCTTCTTTTTCAAAAGCAGCAGCGATAAC
>Ga0307988_1001867_pt1 | contig 11130 bp, 14 predicted proteins | sample EllFjometagen183_FD_203166 | JGI IMG/M metagenome (GOLD analysis project Ga0307988, IMG submission 203166) | Marine microbial communities from Ellis Fjord, Antarctic Ocean - #183 | ecosystem: Environmental > Aquatic > Marine > Unclassified | place: Southern Ocean | collected 2014-10-08 | reverse complement strand
CAGTCCTGTAGCAAAAGGAGGTCCATCATAAAAAACATACTCCTTGCAGCCATTTCTGTTATCAATTGATTTTTGGAATATATTATTATCTTCCCAATATTTTAAGATATTTTCTTCCATTTTCGGGAAATTAACTTTCGTATCTACCGGATTAAACACAAAACCCTCCTAAAGGTATTGAAAATTATAAGATGCTTCTATCTGTTTTATTTGATATGGTCCCATCGACAAATCGGGGACTCTTGAAGGGATTCATCTTATTTTAAACAACAATATATCTATTCCTGCTATTATTTTCAATCGGTATTGACAAGAATACCACCCAATGTTTATCTGTTTATAATGAAAACTTTTAAGTTGCCGGAAAAAATTAAAAAATTTGCTAATGTGTTTCACAATCACTCTTTTGAATTATACGTCGTAGGCGGGGCAGTTCGTGATTTTTATGCGGGAAAATCTGTTAAAGATTATGACTTCGCTACAAATGCTTCCCCCGATCAAGTAATATCACTTTTCCATCACACTATTCCTACAGGAATAGAACATGGTACGGTTACCGTTATGTTCAAGGGAGAAGGATTTGAGGTTACCACATTCAGATCCGAGGGTAATTATACAAATTCCAGACATCCTGATGAGGTAAACTTTATTGGAAGTATCGATGATGATTTAATGAGGCGTGATTTTACCATTAACGCTCTCGCAGTAAATACTTTAACCGGTGAACTCCTGGATAATCATCAGGGCCTGTACGACCTTAAAAATAAAACAATTCGTGCAATTGGTATTCCTAAAGCACGATTTGAGGAAGACAGCTTGAGGATGCTTAGGGCTTTTAGATTTTCATCAGTTCTTGGATTTTCCATAGAAGAGAAAACTATTGCTGCTATTGAAACCTGTAGTTCAGAAATTAAACATGTATCATTTGAAAGAATTCAGGAAGAATTAAATAAAATTCTCACTGCTGCCTACCCTTCAACAACACTTATCTCCATGGAGGAACGCGGCCTTCTGAATTATATACTTCCAGAACTTACAAATTGTATAGGCGTAGGTTCTAAAGGCATCACTAATATTGATACCTTTCATCATCTATGCCTAACCTGCGACGGAGTCCCTCAATCTAATGCACTTGTGAGATGGGCAGCACTTTTACATGATGTGGGTAAACCCGATACAAAAAAATTTGATATTGAAAGAGATAAAATAATTTTTCATGGACATGATACACTTTCTGCAGAAATAGCAGATAAAATATTAAGAAGGTTAAAATTCTCCAATTCTTTTCGTAAAGATGTTGTACATCTCATTCGTCATCATATGTTTAATTACACCCAGGAGTGGTCTGATGCGGCAGTGAGACGCTTTATAAGCAGAGTTGGGTCCAATTCAATACACAATCTAATTCTTCTTCGTGAAGCAGATATTTATGGAGCTACCGGGGTAAAGCTGCAAAAACCAATATTTTCTCACCTAATTTTGCGTGCAAACTCTATCTTGAAGAATAATGAGGCAATTCAAATTTCAGACCTAGACCTTAATGGAAAAGATTTAATGGAATCCGGAATTAAAAAGGGACCAGTCATAGGAACTATTCTCAAACTTCTGTTGGAATCTGTAATTGATGACCCGAAACTAAATAAAAGAGAAACTTTGCTCAAAATTGCTGATGAAATGTATAAAAAGTATCACTTACAATAGGATTTCAAAAAGACTGTTATTCAGGATTCATACTCAGGTAGGCTAATCCAGCAGCACTTTGTTCAGCTTCTTTCTTATTTCGACCCTCGCCAGGTCCATAGGTATTACCATTAACTTCAACTTCAATCCAAAAAACCTTATCATGATCAGGACCAGTTTTTTTTACTACAGTATATTTGGGATATGATTTATATAATTTTTGTACAAATTCCTGAAGAAGTGTTTTATAATCTTTTTTATGCTTATTGGCAAGAACTTTATTTATTTCAGGAATCAGACTATCCAGAATAAATGTTTTTACTGCTTTCAATCCCGAATCAAGATAATATGCCCCAATTATAGCTTCTAAACAATCAGCTAATATAGCTTTTTTATTTCTGCCGCCGGAGTATTCTTCTCCCTTGCCTATAAGAATAAAGTTATCGATTTTTAAAGTTTTTGCAATTTCTGAAAGGCTGTCTTCACTAACAACAAATGATTTTATTCGTGCAAAATCGCCCTCGTCCATATCAGTAAGATGAGTATATAAATACTCACTAACTACCATTCCCAGCACACTATCACCGAGAAATTCAAGTTTTTCATTATTTTCAACGAGGCCTTGATACTCATTCGAGTATGATCTGTGTGAAAAAGCAAGGTTCAGAAGCTGAAGCTTTCTGAACCTTATTTCAACATGCTTCTCAAATAATAACAGCTCACGTTTTCTGTCAGAATCAATATCCGGACAGGACGCAAGCCGCTTTTCATTCATCAAAGACATTGCCTGTAATTATAGCTGTGATTTTAGATAGTCTACAGCATCCTTCACAGTTTCAAAATCATTAGCTTTTTCATCGGGAATAGTAATTCCCATTTCTTCTTCGATAGCGTATACAAGTTCATATGTATCCAGACTATCAGCACCAAGATCCTTCCTGAAAGAAGAGTCCAATGCAATTGATTCTTCATCAATTTCCAGTTTTTCTGCAATCAATGATTTCATTTTAGCAAAAAGGTCATCCATAACTTAATCTCCTTATTAATGATTAACCAATATCTTCAAGATTCAAAACCTGTTGTCCGCGATAAAAACCGCATTTTGGACAAACTCTATGAGGTAGAACCCTGTTTCCACAAGTACCGCACTCAACCAAATTTGGAGCGGTCAGTTTCATATTGATTGATCTTCTAGATCGAGATTTTGCTTTAGAAGTTTTATATTTTGGAACTGCCATTTCTTTTCCTCTTATAAATCGTTATCAGTCAAAGGACATTACCTTAATAGAAAGTTAATGTCAACTAAAACTATTTAAAAACATCACTTTTTAATCTTTTTAATAAGTAAACTTGCTACCTCTGCAGGTACCATTTTTGATATATCCGCACCAAAAGATGCCAACTCTTTTATTGCTGATGATCGAAGTACAAAATACTGCGGATCAGTAGGCATAAAAAATATTTCTATATCAGGATTCAGTTGTTTATTTGTCATAGCAAGCTCAAATTCATAACTAAAATCAGCAAGTGCCCTAACGCCTCTCAACATAACTTTAACATCATATTCTCTTGCAAAATCTACAATCATCCTATCCCAGGAAAGCACTTCAATGTTTTTATACTGCAAAAGTAGTTGCTGCAGCATTGTTCTCCGTTCTTCAACACTAAAAGTACAGGTTTTTGCTGAATTGTCTGCAATAATTATATACAGTTTATCAAAGATTGCTGCTGCACGTTCTATCAGATTTAAATGCCCGTTTGTAGGCGGATCAAAAGTTCCTGGAAACATCGCTTTCATCATAATAAATTCACCATCTAAACCCTTGCCGTTCTCTTTCTTTCTGAAACAAGCTTCTTAACTGAACTTTTCATTTCCTGGTTTTCATAAGATATTCTCTTAATAACTGAAAACCCTCCTGAAAAATTTTTCTTATTGTATTCAATTACAGCAAAATCACCATTCCCAATATAACAAATCTTCTGACCTGATTGAATAGTTTCGTTTTCTGATAATGTTCTAATAGCACAATCAAAATGAGAAAACTCATCTTTCGCAGGTCCACCTATTGTTTGAGCTATTGTATCAATAGCTTTACCGCAAATGGAACAGCTTACAGGAGGTAATTTTTCACTTTTATTTTTTGGTTTTCTAAAATTTTTTCTATTGCGATTTCTGTTCCTGTTTCTTGATTCAGGATTCTTTGTCACATCAGGCTTTTTTTCATCCAAATCAGAAGGCTCCTTTAATATGATTTATATCATCATTTTGAATTAATATAACATCATACCGAATATATTTATAGATATTTTTTACGGTGGTGTAAAGATAATTTAGTGATGTTTTCTTTATTTTATACCTTTTATTAGAATTTATAGAGTATTCTAAATCAAAAAAAGTGAATTTGTTCCAGGTTTTTACTTCAATAAAAACTATCGTCGAGTCGTTTATTCCAGGCTCTTCAGCAATTATGTCAATCTCACCAAATCGTTGTCTATAATTTTTTGTTAAAATATTATACCCGATACTAACAAGATAATCCTCTGCTTTCTGTTCACCTAATTTACCCTTTTCTATTGCTGTCATACTTATTGTAACATAAAAAAAAGCGGAAAAAATTCATTTTCTCCGCTTTTTCTTTTTTTTACCGCTTTATGCAGTAAATTTATTATTTAGCAGCAGTAGTACTTTTTCTTTTAATAAGTTCTCTAACTTTTGCTGATTTACCTACACGATCTCTGATATAGTAAAGTTTTGCACGTCTTACACGACCTTTTCTCACAACTTCAATTTTATCAATTCTGGGTGAATGCATAGGAAATATTCTTTCAACTCCTACACCATAGGACATTTTACGTACCGTCATTGTTTTTCTGGATCCACCGTTATTTATAGCTATAACAAGACCTTCATATATCTGAATTCTTTCAGTCTGGCCCTCAATGATCTTGAAAAATATTTTAATAGTATCACCTACTCTAAAATTTTGTGCATTCTCTTTCTGTTGTTCTAATTCAATTGCTTTAATTACATCCATTTTCGTTACCCCTTCGGAATCCTGGTTTTCTTCAAATTATTTAGCAAATCGACCTCATTGTCATTTAATTCTGCTTTATCTATTAAATCAGGTCTGTACTCTAAAGTTTTTTCCAGCCTTTTTATTAAACGCCATTTAGCTATTTCGGCATGATTTCCGGATAATAATATATCAGGAACTGTCATTCCGCAATAGTCATACGGTCTTGTATAATGAGGATATTCAAGAAGACCGTTTGAAAAACTCTCTTCTTTTAACGATTCCTCATTTATAACACCATCTATCAGCCGATATACTGCATCAACTACCACCAATGCAGCTACTTCTCCGGATGATATTACATAATCACCAATACAAATCTCATCGTCAACATAACGATCTATAATTCTTTGGTCAATCCCCTCATATCTCCCACAGATAAACACCAGCTCTTTTTCAACTGAAAGTTCTTCAGCATACTTCTGATTAAAGGATTTTCCCGAAGGGCTGAGATAAATAACCCTTTTACCTTCCGCTCCAATTTCTTCAAGCGCATGAGCAAGCGGTTCCGGCTTTATAACCATTCCCGCTCCGCCTCCATAAGGAGCATCATCACACGTTCTGTGCTTATCTGTAGTAAAATCCCTAAAATCAATCAAGTTATAAGATATATCACCCTTCTCAATTGATTTTGCCATAATTGAATTAGTAAAAAAACCATTCAAAATATCGGGGAATAGTGAAAGAATCGTAAAAGTCATACTAAAATCCAGTCTACTTTTAATTCAACTCTTTTTTCCGGTATACTCACAAAACCGATGTATTGTGAAAGAAAAGGTACAAGATTGGTACCTTTTTCTGTCTCAATTTCAATTAACGGAGCCTGTGCGCCATCTATTACCGAAACAATATCACCAATTTTCTTGTCTTCAAAATAGACAGCACAACCAATAATATCAGCCTGGTAAAATTCACCCTCTTCAAGTAAAGGACTTAACTCTCTGGGAATGCAAACTTCCCATCCATTAAATTTCCGTGCCTCTTCGGGGGTATTAATCTGAGAAAATTTCATGAGCACCTGCCCACTGGATAGCTGCAAAGCCTCAATCTCAACCTGTTTTTCAACAGAATCTTTTTTCAGTACAACCTGTTTTATTCTCTTTAAATATGCATGTGAATCTGAAAAAATATGTACTTTAACAAATCCTTTCAACCCATGCGAGGTGCGTATCACACCGGTAATTAAATATTCCATTAATCCAGTATTTCGAGAACTACACGTTTCCCGGTTTTTGTTGCTGAAGCACTTAGGATAGTCCTAACAGCTTTTGCTATCCGGCCATGTTTCCCAATAACCTTTCCAATATCATCCTGGGCAACACGAAGTTCAAGAATTGTGGATTTCTCACCTTCAATCATGTTAACAACAACACCATCCGGTTCATCAACCAATGATTTTGCTATATACTCAACGAGATCTTTTTCCATTATTCTTCCTCCGATTATTCGGGTTTGGTTCTGTCTAGTGTAATACTGTTTTTGTTAAGTACTCGTTTAACTGTTGCAGTAGGCTGAGCACCTTTACTAATCCAGTCTTTAATTTTTTCAGTTTCCAATTTGATCTGACTTCCGACAGGTTCAACAGGATGATAAAGTCCTACTTCATCTAAAGTCCTGCCGTCTCTAGGTGCACGGGAATCCATTACCACGATTCTATAATACGGTCTTTTTTTTGTTCCAAACCTCTTCAGTCTGATTTTTACACTCACCTGTACCTCCTGTACATTCCAACTTACATGCCCAATTGTTTGAGCATGGATTCCTGGTATTTCTTATTTTTTGCGAATTTCTTCATAGTCATCCGCAGCTTTTCAAATTTTTTCAAAAGTCTGTTTACATCATAAACTGATGTTCCACTACCTCTTGCAACTCTTTTGCGACGAGAAGGGCCAATAATTCTAAAATTGATCCGTTCTTTCAGCGTCATCGACTGTATAATAGCCTGTTCCCGGCCAAGTTCTTTCTGGTTTATATCTTCTTCTGAAATATTCCCTTTTGCGCCCGGAATCATTTCCATAATACTTTCCAATGGTCCCATTTTATTCATTCTCTGGATTTGTTCAAGATAATCCTGCAGGTCAAACGTCGCAGAAGACATTTTTTTCTGCATTTTCTCTGCTTCCTGAACATCCATTGTCTCCTGAGCTTTTTCAACAAGAGAAACAACATCTCCCATACCGAGAATTCTGCTTGCAATTCTGTCAGGATAAAAAGGATCAAGATCAGATATCTTTTCGCCAACACCAATAAATTTTATAGGTTTTCCTACAACACTTCTAATAGAGAGTGCAGCACCACCTCTGGTATCTGAATCAAACTTACTAAGTATTACGCCGCTTATTCCGACTCTTTCCTCAAACTCTTTTGCTATAGTAACAGCTATTTGACCTGTCATTGCATCTGCAACAAATAACGTTTCATCAGGTTTTGCAATTTTATGTATAGCTGATATTTCATCCATCATAGTTTCGTCAAGATGCATGCGTCCGGATGTGTCTATAATAACAGTGTTTATGAGATTTTTTTCAGCATAAGCAAGTGCATTTTTAACAACACGTTTAGGATTCTTTTCTCCATGCTCAGCATAAACAGGAACATCAATTTGCTCACCAAGAATTTCCAGCTGTTTTATTGCAGCAGGCCGTACAAGGTCAGCAGCAACAAGCAATGGGCGTCTTCCATCCTTCTTTATCATTGCGGCAAGTTTGGCCGCTGTAGTAGTTTTACCAGATCCCTGAAGTCCCATCATGAGAATAGTAGAGACGGTATCTGGACCTTTTAGCTCTAAAGCTGATCTGTCATCACCTAAAAGCTGGACTATCCGATCATAAACAATCTTTATAAATTGCTGTCCGGGATTAACAGCTTTAAGAACACTGTCCCCTGTAGCCTCTTCTAATGTTCTGTTAACAAATCTACGCACAACTCGCAAATTTACATCAGCTTCGAGTAAAGCTATCTTTATTTCTTCAACTGCTTCCTGGACATTCTTTTCAGATATCTTACTTTTTCCGGAAACTTGTCGAATTATGTCTGTAAATTTATCAGAAATGCTGTCAAACATATATATCCTTGAAAATCTCAATTACTGGTGATCACATACTTATCTACCGTAAAGACTTATACAGCATAATACCGCTGATTGTCAACCTATAACGCTAATTGATCCATCCTTTTCAATATCCTGAATTCTGTAGCTTATTGCTTTTGAAATTCCAGCCTCTTCCATCGTTACACCCAGTAATGTTTTTGATCCAAGAACCGTTTTTTTATTGTGTGTAATGATGATAAATTGGGAGTCTTCACTGAATTCCTGCAGAACATCCAGAAAGTGTGCAATGTTTGCATCATCCAATGCTGCATCAATCTCGTCCAAAATACAAAATGGAGACGGCTTGACCATATATGTTGCAAATAGCAGTGCTACAGCTGTTAATGATCTCTCACCGCCCGATAAAAGTGAAATTTTCTCAAGCTTTTTTCCTGGCGGCTGTGCAAGAATGTCTATTCCTGTATGGAGAATATCATCAGGATCAATTAATTTAAGTTCCGCCCTGCCGCCTTCAAACAATCTCCTGAACATTGCATGAAAATTCACTTTCAATTTTTCATAGCAGGCAGCAAATAATTCTTCGGATTTTTCAGTTATTTCATCAGTTATCTGACGAAGATTACTTTTCGCATGTTCGAGATCATTTATTTGCCTGGTGAGAAATTCGTAGCGTTCCTTCACTTCAAGATACTCTTCTGCGGCCATGTGATTGATATATCCAAGATTTTGCATCTCAATTTTGCAATTTTTTAATTTTTGCCGCAGCTGCTGGATATCATCCCGAATCTCAAAAACCTTTGAATCATACTCTTTTAAACTCCGTGAGTAGGTATCTTCAAAATTATCATAAATATAGGTTGTTTCATGTTCCAATGAATCCTGCTCAGCTTTCAACCTCTCCAATCTGCTTGTTAATGTAGAAAGTTGACCAAATTTTGAGTTAACTGACTCTCTTCGTGAACGAACACTATTATTCCTTCTCTCTATTTCGTTTACCACGGCATGCAGTTCCAGCTGAAGCTCTTTTTCTTCTTCTGCCACCGCAATGAGTTCATCCTCAGTCTGTGTTATTCTTTCTTTAGTTTCAGTAAGCCTTTCTAAAGAGACATCAATATCTTTTCGACTATCTTCAAAAAGCAGTTCCTGCTCCTGAACTGATCTTTTTAAGTTTGAAACAAGAGACTGGAGACTATCAGCACGACCTTTCATATCAGCCTGAGAAACTTTAAGATTTTCTAAGGTTTGCCGGTATTGCGAAAGCTTCTGGTTTAGGTGCTTATTTTCTTCACGTAAATCCCTGATCTCATTATTATAGGTTTTAACGGTATCAAGCGATTCTGTTAAAGCATTATCATTTTTTCTTTTTCTGGTAATAATTCCTTCTGGGGAAAGAAATTCATCAAGAAAGGAGGGGGTCATTTCAATATAAGAACTAACTAATTTTTCAAGATTCTGTACATCCATAACCGTTAATTCAATAGAATCCAGCAATTCTTTAAGATACTTTTCTACACTTTCGCTTGCTTCAGATAGCGTTTTAATAAAATCATCAGTAATTTTGTATTTACCTGAAAGCCGTATAATAAGATTTTTTGTATGATTTTTAATTTCGATTTCCAGATCACGTCGTTCTTTATAAGAGTATCCGGACTCTTTTAACTTTTTATCCAATTCAACAACAATTGCATCAGTTAATAATAACAATTCATCACGGTATTCAGACTGCTTCTTCTCTTCCTGTGCAATAATCTGTTCATTTGTCTGAATAGCCTCATCATTCATAACTATCCGTTTTTCAGCAGTTAACACATTAATTTCAAATGTTTTAATCTCATTATTAATGTCTTCAATTTCATCAAAAAGATCATTACGGGCTTTTATCTTGTAAATAATATCATTTTCATCACGTTCAATATGGCTTTTGAGATTACTGCCCCTATCTTTTGCCTCATTAACCGATTTCTCAAAATCGTTTATTCTATCGGTAAGGAGCGAAATCTGATTTAATTTACTATTTTTAAGTTCATCCAAACGGTGTACGCGTGTCTGCATTTCAATGCGTTCCCGTGACATAGCATTAATTTCATCAAGATTTTCTTCCAGTTCCAAATTAGTTTTATCAATATATTCTTTAACTTCCGTATGCTGTTTTGCGATAATGACAAATTCATCAAATTTTTCATTATGCTTTTTCTTTAAATCATTTATTCGTGAAAGCTGCACTTCTACTTCAATCTCAAATATTGATTCTTGTAATTTTTTTGATTGTGCTGCTTTTTCAGCCTGAACCTTTCTGGATTCATAAGTTTTACGCACTTCGCGAAGGATATTCTCAACTTGCCTGATATTCTCATCAGTTTTCACAAGCTTTCTTTCCGCTTCAGCACTTTTTTGTTTATATCTGGTTATACCTGCAGCTTCTTCAAATATATATCTGCGGTCTTCAGGTCTGTGAGAAAGTATCTGATCAATTTTACCCTGTTCAAGAATAGAATATGACGACTTTCCAATTCCCGTATCATAAAACAGCTCACGAATTTCTTTAAGCCGTACAGGAGTATTATTTATTAAGTACTCATTCTCTCCTCCACGGTAAATTCTTCTTTTCAGCTCTATTTCAGGCAAATCTATTTGCAGGTAACCGGAATCATTTGCAATAGTGAGTGCCACTTCAGCTACATTTAAAGGTTTCCTGGATTCTGTACCATTAAAAATAACATCGTCCATCTGCCCGGCTCGAAGTGTTTTTATTGATTGTTCGCCTAATACCCATTTAATACTGTCGACAATATTACTTTTACCGCATCCATTTGGACCTAATAATGAGATTATTCCATCGGAAAACTCAAGAGTAACTCTATCAGCAAAGGATTTAAATCCAAATAACTCAACTTTCTTTAAGAACATTGTACCTCTCACTAAAATAAATAAATATTCTTATGTCTAAAATCTGCCTCAGCAAATTTAAAAAGGAAAATCCTGAAAAGTAAACCAATATTTTGATTTGGATTAGTAGATTTTTCAAAATTTCTTTCATTAACACAATCAAAACTCTCTGAAATGAATATATCATGAGTTACTTTTATAATTCAAGGAAAACAATACTTTCTCAGGATTCTCAGGATTCTCAGGATATAAGACTGCCTGCGCAGAAGCCGGTAATAAAACTATACATAATGAATATTAAATGATTCGTTTACTATTTCTCAGGATTTTATTAAATTATTGTTATTGAGCTTACAAGTCGCTATATTTTCGACTTACAGTATAATCCAGAGACAAAACACTACTAAGCAGATCAAATTTTGTTATTTAATAATGGCT
>Ga0307988_1001866_pt1 | contig 11141 bp, 10 predicted proteins | sample EllFjometagen183_FD_203166 | JGI IMG/M metagenome (GOLD analysis project Ga0307988, IMG submission 203166) | Marine microbial communities from Ellis Fjord, Antarctic Ocean - #183 | ecosystem: Environmental > Aquatic > Marine > Unclassified | place: Southern Ocean | collected 2014-10-08 | reverse complement strand
ATGGGCGAATTTTTCCGCGATAAAGGGGAACATGCTCTGATTATCTACGATGATCTTTCTAAACATGCGGTAGCATATCGTGAACTCTCATTATTATTACGCCGTCCACCGGGACGTGAAGCGTATCCTGGTGATGTGTTCTATCTGCACTCACGCCTTTTGGAGCGTGCAGCAAAACTCAGCGATGCTCTTGGCGCAGGCTCACTTACAGCTCTGCCGATTATCGAGACTCAAGCTGATGACATTTCCGCCTATATTCCAACCAATGTGATCTCAATTACAGATGGTCAGATTTATCTGGGCTCCCGCTTATTCAATTCTGGTGTAAGACCAGCGATCAATGCGGGACTATCAGTTTCTCGTGTGGGTGGTTCTGCTCAGATTAAGGCTATGAAAGGTGTGGTGGGTCAATTACGTTTAGATTTGGCTCAATATGTTGAATTGGAAGCATTCGCCAAGTTCGGTTCTGATTTGGATAAAGCAACTCAGGCACAATTGACTCGTGGTGAGCGTTTAACAGAGATTCTCAAGCAAAACCAATATGCACCACTAGATGTGGCTAAGCAAATCTTCATTATCTTCATGGCCAACGAAGGCTACTTGGATACTGTACAAAACAGTGATGTAAAGAAAGTGGAAGAAGATCTTTTCATCTTATTGGATGCTGAGCATAAGGAATTCAATAATAAGCTGGTTCAGGGCAAGATCTCTGACGAAGTAAGAGAAGAGATGCACAAGATTTGTAAGAGAGTAATAGAAAAATTTTAAAATCAGCCACTTTGTAATGGAAGTAGCAAAAGAGGTATTGTGGCAAATATCAGAGATATAAAAACAAGAATTGATAGTGTAAAAAGCACGAAGCAGATTACCAATGCTATGAAAATGGTAGCAGCAGCAAAATTGCGTCGTTCTCAGGAAGGGATTGTTCAAGCACGTCCTTATGCTGACCAGATCAATTCAATGTTGCGCCAGATCCGGGCTAGAAATAATGATATTGAGCATGAAGTGATGCAGGATTCCGATGAGAAGAAGAGAACCGCTTTGGTAGTGGTGACTTCTGATAAGGGATTGTGCGGAGGCTTTAATTCCAATATTATCAGAAGAGCCAAAGAACATATTGCTAATAATCCTGATACAGATCTTATCTGTTTGGGTAAAAAAGGGTATGACGCAATAAAGAAAATTAGCCCAAATATTATAAATCAATATCTGAATCTCTTTAATGAGATGGACTTTACCATTTCCAAAAGCGTGGGAGAATACCTGATGAACCTTTTTATGGAAGAAGGATATGGAAAAATAATAGTGGTTTATAATGAGTTCAAATCTTCAATTCAACAGGATATTATTTTTAAGCAGATACTTCCGATTATTCCGGAAGAATTGGCTGATGATAGCAGTAGAGTTGATTTTGTTTGTGAACCTGATGAAGAGACTTTGGTGGCTGAATTGGCCAATAAATATATTGATGTGGAATTGTGGCGTATCATGCTGGAATCTTCTGCAGCTGAACAAGGCGCGAGAATGACAGCTATGGACAGTGCAACAGAAAATGCTGCCGATTTGATAAATGAACTGAGTTTGAGCTATAATAGAATTAGGCAGGCTCGCATTACCACTGAGATTATAGAGATCTCATCCGGCGCAGCTGCGATTAATTAAGTGAGGTAAGAATGTTAGAAGGAAAAATTATACAAGTTATTGGACCTACAGTTGATGTAGAATTCCCTGAAGGGGGTTTACCGGCTATTTTGAATGCACTGAGGATCAAGCGTGAAGGTCAAGCAGATCTAGTCTTAGAGATTCAGTTGCATTTAGGTGAGAATAAGGTAAGAACGGTAGCGATGGATTCTACTGATGGCTTGATTAGAGGTCAGAAAGTAATTGATACTGGTGAGCCAATTACAGTTCCTGTAGGGGAGTGTGTATTGGGTAGAATCATTAATGTAACAGGCGATCCTATTGATGAGCAGGGTGAAATAAAAGCTACTGAACGCTATCCTATTCATAGAGAGGCTCCTCTTTTTGAGAATCTCTCAACTGAAGAAGAAATTTTGGAGACAGGTATCAAGGTTATCGACCTTATGGAGCCATATTCCAAAGGTGGAAAGATTGGCCTCTTTGGCGGTGCAGGAGTAGGTAAAACTGTAATTATTCAGGAACTTATCCGTAATATCGCGATGGAGCATGGTGGGTATTCTGTATTTGCTGGAGTGGGTGAGAGAACCCGTGAAGGTAATGACCTATTCTTGGAAATGAAAGAATCTGGTGTGATAGATAAGACAGCACTTGTATTCGGTCAGATGAATGAGCCACCTGGAGCTCGTCAGCGTGTAGCTCTTTCTGGACTTACTGTTGCAGAATATTTCCGTGATGTATCTCGTAAAGATGTACTGCTATTTGTTGATAATATTTTCCGTTTTACACAAGCGGGATCAGAGGTGTCTGCACTTCTTGGTAGAATGCCTTCTGCAGTGGGTTATCAACCTACATTGGCCAGTGAGATGGGTGATTTGCAAGAGCGTATTACTTCTACAAAAGATGGATCAATTACCTCTGTGCAAGCTGTATATGTACCTGCCGATGACTTGACTGATCCGGCTCCAGCTACAACCTTTGCCCACCTTGATGCCCAAACTGTGCTTAGCAGAAAAATCGTGGAATTGGGGATTTATCCTGCTGTAGACCCACTGGAATCATCTTCACGTATTATGGATCCTAATGTGATTGGTGAAGAACATTATAACGTAGCCAGAGAAACTCAGAGAGTGATTCAGAAGTATAAGGATTTACAAGATATCATTGCTATTCTTGGTATGGATGAGCTTTCCGATATTGATAAACTTGTGGTAAATAGAGCTAGAAAGTTAGAAAGATTCTTCTCACAGCCGTTCTTTGTGGCTGAAGAATTTACCAATACTCCAGGTGCTTATGTGCCGCTATCAGAAACTATAGTTGGCTTTAAATCTATCTTGGATGGTGAATGTGATGATTGGCCTGAGCAGGCTTTCCTTTATGTAGGAAATCTCGATTCAGCTCGTGTGAAGATGGAAAAAATCTTAAATAAATAAAGAAGTGTAACATGGATAAATTACTAATTGAGATAATCCAGCCCAGTGGGATTTTAATTTCTGGAGAATTTGATCATATTATTATTCCCGGGGTTGAAGGTGATTTTGGTGTTTCTATAAATCATATTCCCTTCATTACAAAAATCCGTCCTGGCATCTTAGAAATATTCTCAGGTGACGAAGCAAAAATATTTGCTATTCACGATGGCTATGTAAGTGTAGAGAATAATCAGGTGAAGATTGTGAGTGAAACAATTGAGTCGGATGAAAAAATAGACACATCAAGAGCTGAGAAAGCCAAAGAGAGAGCGGAAAAGCGTATGAAATCAAGTAAGGAAGATACAGATTTCCGAAGAGCAGAGTTGGCTTTAAAACGCGCTTTGGTGAGATTGAACTTGGGTGATTAATATTCTCAGGTATTGAGATAAATATTGAATAAACCTTTGGGGGATCCTCAGAGGTTTATTTTGCTATAAATGAAATATAGGGAGAACTGGGAAATTGAAAAAATGGTTATCTATTCTAGCAGCAATAATAATTGTGGGCTGTGTGCAAGAAAATTCTGGAGTGAAAAAAGATACTTCTGAACAAGAACAACTAAATGAGCTCAAGAAAACTGTCGAAGAAAAAGTTGCAGAGCAAGTTCAAAATAGTTTAAATGAACAAAGTATTGAAGAACCAGAACAAGTTGAAATAAATAAAAGTTCCAAGATAAAACCTTATGCTTTTACAAAAGGTATATATTTAAGCGCATATTCAGTCGTTTCTAAACGATTTCCAACAATTCTCGATTCTGCCCAAGCGGCCGGGATTAATACAGTTGTATTTGATTTGAAAAATATGAATGGGGATGTCTTCTTCTCAGTGCCTCAAAAAGACGATTTGAGAGACGATCGCTATAAAACGATTGTTAATATCCCTAAAGTCGTAAAAACCCTCCATGAGCGTAATATGAGAGCTGTTTCCCGAATAGTTATGTTCCATGATCAGTTTTCTGCAGCTGCTGATTCTACTTTACGGATACAAACTAAAGATGGAAACGCCTGGCAAGAAAATTCCCGCAGAAAAGCTTCCTGGTTAGATTCCTCGAATCCAATTGTTCAGGCAGACCTTTTGTATCTAATTGAGCAGGCAGCTCGCAAAGGTGTGGATGAGGTTCAACTTGATTATGTAAGATTTCCTACTGGTGGAAAACTGTCTGATACAAGTTTTCATTTCATGAGGGAAGATAGTTTAGCAGTAAAACGCGATACAAATTATGTATATAGAGTGAAGCCTGATATTATAGAAGATTTCATGGAGAGAGCTCAAGCGATCTGTGATGATTATAATACCACTTTAGCAGCGGATATTTTCGCAATTGTAGCTTGGCAGAATAAAACTGATGTTGCAAACACAGGTCAGGATATTCATCGTTTGACTAAACATCTGCAGATGTTGCATCCAATGATCTACTCCTCCCATTTTGCCGATAATTTTGGCTATAGAGAAGATGTGTCAAATGAGCCATATTTTATTGTATATAAGGGGACTAAATTATCTAAGAATTATTCAGATGAGAATTGTAAAGTGGTTCCATATATCCAGGCTAATAGCTGGAGAGTTAATTATAAAGCAGAATATTTGCAGGCTCAAATAGAAGCAATCAGAGAAGCTGGTGGTGATGGCTATTTACTTTGGAATGCTAGCAACAAATACTTCAAAACTTTAAGCTGGATAAAAGATTATTAGGGTAATGTTTCACGTGAAACATAAAAAGGGGCGATCCAAATGGTCGCCCCTTTTTATGTGAATAAGGAATTAGCTGTTTGCTATGTCTTTTGTTAATACTTCTACTATCTCTTTGGGGTCAGTCTCTTCTCTAAGAATATCTAATATCTCGTCATTCATGAGAAGCTTGGAAATATAGGAGATAGAGAATAGATGCTGTATGTCATCGTGTAATAGTAAGAGGAAATACAATGTAACAGGCTTGTTATCGATAGCGTTAAATTCAACTTCATCTTTTGATCTACCGAAAATAATAGTAGGCTTTTTGATTTTTTTGGGGTGGAAATGTCTGGGGTGGAGTAAGGTAACTCCCTTGCCTATTGCGGTAGATACGAGATCTTCTCTTGCCACTACTACTTTATACAGCCAGCGGTGATCACGTACAGCCTTGATATCCCTAGCCTTTTTAGACATCTCTGCAATAGCCTCGTATTTGTTGTCAGCATCGAAATCTAAAATAATGTTTTTTACTTTAAAATAGTCTGAGAATTTACAAACAGAACGCTTTAGAGCTAATTGTTCCAATTCTCGGTCGTTTAAATTTGCCAACCACTCGTCAACGTCATCTTTTCTAATTTTATAAGTACTACCTTTCTTCTGAGCTTCAAACACATTTGTGTTGATCATCTCTTTGACTACGGAATCAGTTACTTTTAATAACGATGCAGTCTGCTTGATTGTTAATAATTCATCAGACATATATACTCCTTGTTACCTTTTCTTTATATCTTTTATTTAAATATTAAAAGTCTTTTTAAGAGGATAGAATAATATCTGTCAAGTTAAGATATTGTCTTGACAGAAAAAAGCTGAAAAAATAGCTAAAGTTATGAAAATAATAATAATAATAAGTCTTTTGGTGGCTGTGATGGGGTGTACATATTCGGTGTATTCAAGTGGTATGCCGCATCTTAAAACTGTCTCAATTACAGAATTTGAAAATCAAACCGATCAGTATCAACTTGAGACTGAACTGACAGATGCTTTGTCAGCAGATTTCATCCAGGATGGTAGGTTGCGGTTGGTGGATCTCAGCCCTGATTGTGTATTACAAGGGGAGATTCTAGATTATTCTGATAAATTGGCTACATATGGCAGTAGTGGTGTAGATGAATACGAAGTGAGAATAATGTATTCACTCGAATTTACAGATTTAGTGAAAAATGAGGTTATCTGGAAGGTAAATAATCTGATATTCTCTCAAATATATTCGAATGATGAAAATTCCGAGATTAAGACGGAAGAAGATGCAGTAAAAAAAATAGAGCAGGATTTGTTTGATCGAATTATGCGTGAAAGTTTGGAGGATTGGTAATGAGAATAAATAAATATTTGGCGAAATGTATGGTTGGTTCACGCAGGAAAGTGGAAGAATTTATTGTAAATGGTCGAGTAAAGGTAAATGATGTAGTTATTAAAGATTTGGCTTATCAGGTTGATGAAGAAAATGATGCTGTCTCTTTTGATGGAAAAAAGTTAAATTTTATTTCAGATAAGATTTATATTATGCTGAATAAACCAAAGAACTACCTGGTTTCGAGTAAAGATGATTTTGATCGCAAAACAGTTTTTGATCTCATTCCAGATTTTGGTGCCCATATGTTTGCCATTGGTAGATTAGATTATATGTCGGAAGGTTTACTTTTGATGACAAGTGATGGTGATTTTGCAAATCAGATAATTCACCCGCGCTACAAATTACCTAAAGTATATAAGGTGAAGATAAATGGTGTATTGGAAGAGAAGCAGATCCAGAAATTGCGGGATGGTGTGAAGATATCTGGGAAAATTACTCAACCAGCTTTGGTAAAAGTAAAAACAAAAAATGAGAATAACATGGTTCTTAGGATCACCATTTTTGAAGGTAGAAAAAGACAGATTAGATATATGATCCAAAAAGTTGGGTGTGAAGTTACTGATCTGAAAAGATTGCAGATCGGTGAGCTTACTCTAGGTAACTTACCAATTGGAATGTGGCGTGTCTTGAAACCAAACGAAGTAAGATCTTTGCAATCATTAAGTAAGAATAAAGGATATAGAGGATAACATGAAGATAGGATTAATCGGATTACAAAATTCAGGTAAAACAACAATTTTTAATGCACTGACTGGGCAAAATGCTGAAGTTGCCTCATATTCAAGCCAAAAAATTGAGCCAAATTTAGGGGTAGTAAAAGTTGAAGATGAGAGAATAAAAAAACTCGCTGAGATGTATGATCCCAAGAAAACAATTTTTGCTACAATCGAATATATCGATTTTGTTGGCTTAAGTGGAAGTAAAGATGGTGATGCTTTTGCCGGTTCGGCGATGGGTTTGGTAAAAACTGCTGATGCTTTGGCGTTAGTGGTAAGAAATTTTGAAGATGCTACAACAGGTGAAGAACCTACTCCACTTGAGGATGTAGAATCTATTACATCCGAGATGATGCTCTCTGATATGATTATTGCTGAAAAGAGAATGGAGAAGATCGAAGGTACTAAGAAAAGTGGGCTTAAAGATGCAGATGTGATTATTGAAGAGAAAGCCTTGATCAAAGTATTAGAGCAGTTAAATGCAGATAAAGCATTGCGCGACTTGGTATTAAGTGAAGAAGAAGAGAAATCTATCCGCGGATTCCAATTCAGTACCCAAAAACCTTTTTTAGTAGTATTGAATTCTGATGAGGATAATTTCCAAAATAGTTCTGATGTTATGGAAAAATTGCAAGCTGAATACAAAACTATCGAATTTGCCGGAAATTTTGAGATGGAATTGAATAACTTGGATCCTGAAGAAGCTGCTGAATTTATGCAAGACATGAATATCACAGAATCTGCAAGAGATCGTTTAACTGCTTTTTCTTATGCATTGTTGGGCTATATCAGTTTTTTCACGGTAGGAAAAGACGAAGTACGCGCCTGGACGATTACCAAAGGTGATGATGCAGTCGAAGCTGCTGGTAAAATTCACAGTGATTTAGCGCGTGGATTCATTCGCGCTGAGTGTTTCTCTTATAATGATTTAATCGATTGCGGTAATGAAAAAACTATCCGCGAAAAAGGTTTATTCCGCTTGGAAGGCAAAAAATATATTGTGCAGGATGGGGATATTCTTAATATTCGTTTTAGTGTGTAAAATCTATAAGAGGTGATAATGGCAAAAAAAGCAAAAGATCAGGAGAAGAAACCACGTTTAGGCAAATTGCTGATAAGCATTATTGTTTTGGTTCTCTCTGTTTTGATGTTTGTATCGATGATACAAGGTATTTCGATAATTGACGCAGATTATAGTTACATTCAAAATTCAGATATGAATATTTTCAAATTCATAAAAATGGATTTCCCTGAAGTAGATAATCTAATTGGTCCCTTTGGTGCTTTTTTTGGTTATTGGTTCATTAATATTTTTGGTCATTTCTTTAGCCTCTCATTAATACTTGCTGCTTTTTTTGTATCTTTTTTTCATATATTTAAGATGCATGATGATAATTTTGTGGGAAAGATATTGGCTTTTATCTTCTTTGCTTTTTCTTTAAACTTGGTCTTATATGCTTTAAATCCCATAGTTCAGCCTCATTTCGGAATCGTACCCGGTGCCATTTACAGTTTGCTGGTGAATATATTCGATCGAGTAGGTGCCATTATTATCTGTTTCGTAGTTGTATTAGCGATGTTGATTTTTATTTTCGAAGTGGAAAATGTGAAAAAGTTTTTGGGTTGGTTGGGCAAAGCAATAGCAGCCTTTGTGAAGAAGGTAATGACCAAAGAAGCAAAACCAAATAAAAAAACTGCTAAGAAAAAATCGGCAGTGCAGAGAAAAAAAGAACCTACTAAGAAAACTAAAGACTTGAATATAGTGGATCATGCTTCTCCCAAAGATGTTGAAGATAAAAGGAAAGAAACTCTAAAACCTCAACCAATTCCTCAGAGAAAAATATCTCAAGATCCAAACTTAAAGCCCGAGAGTTCACTAAAAAAATATGATATTCCTAAAGTGGGAAATTTCCTCAGTTCAAACAAACTTAGCAAACGGGACATAAATCAATCCAAAGGGGAGATCCAAAGGGTCTCTGAAATTCTGCAGGAAAAATTGGCAGAATTTGGAGTTGAGGCAGAGGTGAAGAATGTTAATATAGGTCCTGTAATTACTCAATACGAGATCGAACCGGCTGCAGGTGTGAAGGTGAGTAAGTTCAATTCTTTAGCTGATGATTTGGCTCTTGCTATCAAGGCGAAATCTATCCGGGTACAAGCTCCGATTCCTGGTCGTGGTTTGGTGGGTATAGAAATCCCTAATAGCAAAAGAGATTTTATTTTACTGAAAGATGTCTTGGAAGCGGAAACGGATCTGAAAAAATATAACTTAGCTATTGGTCTGGGAAAAGATATTGCTGGAAATGCTGTCATCGCCGATCTGGCAAAAACGCCACATTTACTCATTGCCGGAGCTACCGGATCGGGAAAGAGTGTGTGCATCAATACTATCATTGTAAGTTTGCTTCTGCAGTACACTCCAGAAGAATTGCGTATGGTATTGGTGGATCCTAAGCGGGTAGAACTTTCTGGTTATGAAGGTATTCCACATCTTATCCAAAACGTAGTGACAGATAATGAAGATGCTCTGAAAGCCTTGGAATGGGGCGTTTATGAGATGGAAAGACGTTACCAGCTACTGCAGAAATATCGGGTTAAAAATCTGGAAGCATACAATCGTGAGATCAAACAGTTACGGGCGAAAGATCCTGCAATAGAGGATAAAGCTTTGCCTTATATTGTGATGATTGTGGATGAATTAGCAGATTTGATGATGACTGTGGGTCGTGATATCGAGCAGCCAATTACCAGACTGGCACAGATGGCTCGTGCGATAGGTATTCATCTCATTTTGGCTACACAAAGACCTTCTACTCAGGTTATTACTGGTATTATCAAATCAAATTTCCCATCCAGAATTGCCTTTAAAGTATCCTCAAAAATTGACTCTCGAGTTATTTTAGATGCAAATGGAGCAGAGAAATTGCTGGGAATGGGAGATTCGCTATTTTTAGGACCTGGAAGCAGTTCGCTTCAGAGAATTCACGGCGCTTTCATAGAGACAAAAGAGATAAACCATTTGGTTGATTTCCTCAAGGCTCAGCCCAAACCGGAAAATGATATTAAGATAATTCCAGAAGAAGAAGATATAATAGTAGGTGCTTTCGAATATGATGATGAGCTTTTCCCGGATGCTGCTGCGGCAGTTGTGATGGCAGGGCAGGCTTCAGTTTCGATGTTACAGCGCCATTTTAAAGTAGGGTATGCTCGTGCCGGTAGATTGATAGATATGCTGGAACGAGCTGGAATAGTAGGAAAACACCTGGGTAGTAAACCCCGGGAAGTAACAGCAACAGAAGAGGATTTAAAAATTTATGGTTACATTAAAGAGTAAACTTGTTTGGTTAGTATTGTTATTGCCACTTTTATTAATGGCGAATCAGGAGAAAGCAGATCAATTGATGCGTGAGATTTCAACTCGTTATGAAACGATTGAGACTTTTGAAGCGGATTTTACTCAGGCAAATAGCTGGGCTGCTATGGATAGTGGAATCGAATCTAACGGTAAGATCTATTATGATCAAAGTAATTTGATTATGCGGTATCAAGCACCGGAAGTACAGATTATGAAAGTTACTGATGAAGAGATCACTGTTTTTAGTTCTACTAGCAACCAGATGATGATAAGTAAAAATAATGATATCAGTTTGAAGCCACTGGAATTGCTAAAACAGTATTGGGATATTTCCACAATTTATCTTCAGGAAAATACTGATGGATATAAGGTGAAATTGCAGTATGAAGGCGGAAGAGTGGAAGCTAATATCATAGATTCATTAATTTATGACATAATCTTGTACGATGTTTCTGGAAATAGCGTGAAATACCATTTTAGTAACATGAAGATCAATAAGGAATTGCCGGAGAATATTTTCCAAGTAGAAGTTGATGATTCGGTAGAAATTTTGGACATGTCAAAATAACTTAACCACGAAGGAGTACCTCATGATAGCTTTAATAATGGCAGGTGGAGTGGGCAGTAGATTTTGGCCGCTCAGTCGCAAATCGAATCCTAAACAGTTTTTGAATATAATATCAGAAAAATCGATGTTACAGATGACTGTGGAGCGTTTGCTTCCTGCAGTAGAGCTGGAAAAAATATATATCGTGACGGCAGCCTCTCAAGTGGCTCTTACTAAGCAGCATCTGCCTGATCTACCGATAGATAACATCATCATAGAACCTTTCGGGATGAATACAGCTCCTTGTATTGGCTTGAGTGCGAAA
>Ga0307988_1001865_pt1 | contig 11144 bp, 10 predicted proteins | sample EllFjometagen183_FD_203166 | JGI IMG/M metagenome (GOLD analysis project Ga0307988, IMG submission 203166) | Marine microbial communities from Ellis Fjord, Antarctic Ocean - #183 | ecosystem: Environmental > Aquatic > Marine > Unclassified | place: Southern Ocean | collected 2014-10-08 | reverse complement strand
CCGCCGTGGTGGCCGATCTTGCCAAAATGCCCCACCTGCTGGTGGCAGGCGCCACCGGAACCGGCAAGAGTGTTTCCATCAACGCCATGATCCAGAGCCTGCTCTATACCACCACCCCTGAGACAGCGCGATTCCTCATGGTGGACCCCAAGCGCATTGAGTTATCCGTTTACCAGGATATCCCCCACCTTCTTCACCCGGTAGTCACCGAGCCCAAAGATGCCAACAAAGCCCTTAAGTGGGCCGTTCGAGAGATGGAACGACGATATATGCTGCTGTCGGACAGGGGGGTCAGGAATATTGACTCCTACAACCGAAAAATCGTGAAACAGGCCAAAAAGAAAGATCCCGTCAAAGAGGGAGAGGGTGGTGAAGACCGGGGCACTGATCGCCATCTCCCCTATATCATTATTATCATCGATGAACTGGCGGATCTCATGATGGTCAGTTCAAAGGAAGTGGAAGAGTCCATCACACGCCTGGCCCAGATGGCCCGGGCCGCCGGCATTCACCTGATCATCGCCACCCAGCGACCCTCGGTGAACGTACTCACCGGCATTATCAAGGCCAACTTCCCCACCCGCCTGTCATTCCAGGTATCTTCAAAAGTGGACTCCCGTACCATCCTGGACACCAACGGCGCCGAACATCTCTTAGGCGATGGGGATATGCTGTTCATGCCGCCCGGCGTGGGCCGCCTCCAGCGCATTCACGGCGCCTATATTTCGGATGAAGAAGTCAAGGAGGTGGCCGATTTCCTGAGAAGCCAGAAAAAACCGGACTATGATGCCACCATCCTTACCCACATGGTCGAAGAAGAAACCACAGATGAGGAACCCGTTGAAATGGATGAAAAATTCGATGAAGCCGTTGAGATGGTCTGCAAATCCGGGCAGGCCTCTATCTCCATGGTGCAGCGCAAACTGCGGGTGGGGTACAATCGAGCGGCTCGAATGATCGAAGTCATGGAGACGGAAGGAATCGTAGGGCCCTCGGATGGCGTCCGGCCCCGTCAAGTATATGGCAGGAAGGGAGGTTGAAATGCACAAATTTTTTTTGATGATACCGTTGCTCACATTGCTGGTGCACTCGCCTGTCCTGGCGGAAGATGCCCTATCCAATATCCTCCAGGGGATCCAGAATCGTTATGGCATGACTTCAGGGCTCTCAGTACCCTACACCCGCGACGTCATGACCCGATCCATGAGCATGCTGGGCGCCCAGGCCAAAGGAGACCTGGCATCGGGCATCATTTATTTCAAATCCCCTCATTTTCTGAGGCTGGACCAGAAAAAACCCTCCCCTGAAATCATCATCGCCAATGACAATATCCTCTGGTGGTACATCCCCCAAAAGAATGAAGCCCACCGATATCGTGCAAAAGATTTCGGCAGGGAACTGAGGTTGCTCAGTGATATTTTCCGTGGTTTAGCAGAGGTTAAAGACAGTTTTCAGGTGCAACTACAGGAGAAGGATGAAAAAGGAGATAATTTAATTGTGCTGGTGCCCGATCCGCCCTGGCAGGAAATTAATCGCATCATCCTCACCGTAAGCCCCGGACATGAAATTCGCTCTGTCCGCATTTTCAACGCACTGGGGAGCGTCACCCGATTCAACCTCGGGGATTTTAGCTTGGGAAAAACCTTTGAAAAAGGATTCTTTGAATTTGTCGCGCCACCCGGAGTCAACGTCGTCATTGAAGGGGAAAATCAACCATAAACAAACAGGGGTTAATTATGCAAAGCGCCTTGGAAAAGATGGCGTATGCCGTTCAAAATGCGCCGGCCGTTCTTCAAAACATTAAGGCCGAAACTTCCAAACCAATAATCGGATATTTTTTTCCAGTGTTTCCAGCGGAAATTCTGTATGCAGCCGGTATCCACCCGGTACAATTGTATCCCCGTTTAGAGGAACCCATAACCCTTGCGGATGACCATCTTCAAACGTATCTTTGTGCCTATGTGAGGGCCCAATGGGACCAGATTTTAAAAGGGAAGCATGCTTATCTGGATGGCGCTATCATCCCTCGAAGCTGCGAGGCGGTCACCTTCCTTTATCAAACGTGGAAACGTCACAATCCCTTTGATTTCATCGACTACCTGAATATCCCCTGGAAAAACAGTGCCAACACAATTTGGTTTTTCACAAAAGAACTGCAACGGGTCAAAAACAACCTGGAATCCTTTATTCATAAAGAAATTACATCAAATGCCCTGGCAGATGCCATCGTGCTCTATAACCAAAACAGATCGCTGTTAAAAAAGGCCTGCGGGCTGAGAAACGCCCGGAACCCCATTTTTTCAGGCCGGGACATCTTTAACATGGTCATGAGCGGATTTGTTCTGGACAAGAAAGAACACACGCAAATGATGACCGAACTCTTAAGCCAAGTTGAAGAAACCGCTGCCCCCACCACCCCTGAACCACCGCTGGTAAGACTTCTTTTGTCGGGAGGTTGTGTCCTTGACACCCGGCTTCTGGATATCATCACCACAGCGGGGGCCATGGTTGCTATAGATGATTTCAATAACGGTGCCAGGTCCTTCCAACCCATTGTGGATGAAGGAAAAGACCCCATGGAATCCCTCGCCAGAGCTTACGCCACCGTACCCTGCGGATTTAATACCGCAATTCGGGATCGCTTTTCATTTATGGCGGATGCCATCTCAAAACACGCGGTGGATGGCGTTCTTTTTGCCGTCAACAGGAACTGTGAAACTGAAAAATTCGATTATCCCATACTGGACGGGAAAATCAGGACACGCTTCAATATCCCCACAATGCTCATTGAAACCGACTACCTTTGCGCCATGGGACCCTTGCAGACACGGATAGAGGCATTTATTGAAATGATTGGGGGGAAGGATATCTGATGGAAATTAAAAAACGGGAACGCCCGGCCTTTAACAGGGATATCGCCGCCGCCATGAAGAAACATTACAGCCATACGCGAAGTCGAACACCCCTGGCCCATACCCTCATGAGTTCAAACCCCCTCATCGAAGTGGCCTACGCCGCCGGCATTCAACCCGCTTTTCCGGAAAACTATGCCTGCGTTTGCGCCGCCAGACACGCATCCCCCACATACTGCGCAAAAGCCGAGGCCCATCACTATACCCAGGATCTGTGCTCTTATTGCCGAAACAACCTGGGTTACACCTATTCCGGTGATGAAGCACCGGTCAATGGCGGCATCGGTGATCCGGATTTGCTCCTGATGACGAGCAGCGCCTGTTCCCACTATTTCAAATGGTGGGATACCCTGCGGGAAATTCACCAGAAACCTCTGGTGTTTGTGAACACCCCGCGGGTCATGGATCCATCCAACAGACCGGATTTTTATGTTGATTTCGCCAGGAGAGAAATCCAGGCCGCCATCGGGGAAATCGAAACCATTTTGAACATCTCAATCCCTCAACATAAACTGTCCCATGCCGTATACCAGAGCGATAAAACCGTCGCATACTGGCAGAAGCTGCTGGAACTTCAAAAGTGTATCCCCGCCCCCTTGGGATTATCGGATTTAAGCAATGCCCTGTTTGTTTTGATTGTTTTGGCCGGCACGGAAGAAGGAGCGAACCTCATGGAGAAAGTTTATCATGAAACCGCCCAACGGGCAGCAGAGGGCAAAGGAATCCTTGACCTAAAAGAAGAAAAGCACCGTCTTCTGTGGCTGAATATCCCCTTCTGGTATAACCTCAAAATTCTGGGATATTTTGAAAACCGTGGATGCACCTTTCCCATGAGCGATTACTGTCAATACATCTGGGGCGTTACCCGAATGGACAGCAAAGATCCCCTTGAAGGGCTTGCACGAAAATCCCTTGAAGGCGAACTCAACACCAGTCTGGATGATCATATTGACCTATTGATCCGGGATATTCAGGCGTATCACATCGACGGCGTCATTGCCCACTCCAACAGGAGCTGCCGGGTATTGTCCGTGGGGTTATTGGATGCAGCCAACATCATCAGAGAAGAACTCAACATCCCGGTGCTGATCCTTGATGGTGACCATGCCGATGAGCGGGTCTACTCCGAAGCCGAAACCATGATGCGAATTGATACTTTTCTGGAAATGCTTGGATGAATGATTCAACGCCGTTTTATTCAACCTATTATGAAAGAGGACGATCAACTTATGCTGAAAATCTGGCCCCCTGAATATGACGCGAAATACGTTCCGGAACCCGACTCCCCATACTGGAACCGGGAACTTGAGACCATGGATCCCTTGAAACGGGAAGAAACCATCATTTTGCCAAAATTGCAGGCCCAGCTGCAATATGCTTATCAACATTCACCCTTTTATCGCAACAAATGGGATCTGGCCGGTGTTACACCAAAAGACGTTCAATCCTTTGCCGATTTCGAGAAAATTCCCTTTGTGACCAAGGACGAAATCCGAGAAGATCAACTGAAACACCCCCCTTTCGGCAGCAACTTGTGTATTTCTCCGGATGAAATCGCTTCGGTCCATGGAACTTCGGGCACAACGGGAAAGCCCACGGCCTTCGGCATCAGCAACGGAGATATGCAAAGAATTGGAGAAGCCCACGCGAGAATCATGTGGGGCTTCGGCATACGACCGGATGACACGGTATTTATCGGATCATTTTTCAGTTTATATCTGGGCAGTTGGGGAGCACTTGCCGGTATTCGAAGGCTCGGAGCAGCGGCGTTTCCCTTTGGGGCGGGCGTTCCGGGGCAGACCGAAAGGGCCATTGAGTGGATCCGGGAAATCAAGCCCACCGTATTTTACGGCACGCCTTCCTACAGCCTTTACCTGGCCGAAAAAGCCCGGAGCCTGGGTGTCGATCCGAAAAAGGATTTTAATTTCCGGATCCTCTTTTTCTCGGGAGAACCCGGTGCCGGTGTGCCCGCCACCAAAAAGCGCATTGAAGAAACATACGGCGGCATCTGTATCGACACCGGCTCCACCGCTGAAATGACCCCATGGATGGCCAACGGCGAATGTTCACACCGAAAGGGCATGCATTTGTGGCAGGATATTGTCTATGGCGAGCTGGTGGAACCTGAAACCCAAAAGCGTGTTTCCTACGGTGAGGAAGGTGTCACCGTATACACCCACCTGGAGCGGACGAGCCAGCCCATGATACGATTCTGGGCAGGTGATATTTCCATGTGGACCCTGGAACCCTGCCCCTGCGGTCGAACCTATCCCCGTCTGCCGAGGGGTGTTTACGGACGTGCGGATGACATGTTTGTGGTGCGGGGGGAAAACGTATACCCCAGCGCCATCGAAAACGCCATTCGGAGCATTGATGGTTTTGGCGATGAATTCAGAATTGTGATTACCCGGGAAAAAACCATGGACGAACTAATCGTCCAGGCTGAACCGGTTCCAGGAACGGATAATGAATCGACTTTGAAGCTGGCGGGGATGCTGGAAACCGCCCTGAAAACAAAAGGGTTACGCACCCTGGTCCAGATGCAGCCTCCGGGCACTCTTGAGAGAACGGAATTCAAAGCCAAGAGAATCATTGACCAGAGAGATCTTTATGATGAAATGACAAAAGGATAAAATCACATGGAAACAAGCATTAATGTGTCTTTTACTGGCGGAAAAAAAATGGCCGCCAAGGTGGGTGACAAAACAATCACCACCGATGTGCCCTCTGAAATCGGTGGAAACGGCACAGCACCCGCACCCTTCACCCTGTTCCTGACATCCATTGCCACATGCGCCGGCCTCTACGCACTCAACTTTTGCGAAGCGCGACAAATTCCCACGGATGACATGGCATTGAGTATGCATTATGACTTTGATCTGGCGAAAAAGCGATGTGAAACGTTAACCATTGACCTGAAGCTTCCCTCCGGATTTCCATCAAAATATCAAAAAGCGATCTTAAAAGCCATGGACCTTTGTACCGTCAAACAACACATGGTGAATCCACCCGAATTCATCATGAACACTTTTTAGAAAACCCATGCCATGTAATCCATGAATCATATTCAAAAAAAATTACTGGACTGGTATGAAAAACACCACCGTACCCTTCCCTGGCGAAAGACATCGGACCCATACCGTATATGGGTGAGCGAGGTGATGCTGCAACAGACCCAGGTCAAAACGGTTATCCCCTATTATGACAGATTCCTCTCGGCTTTTCCGGAACCCAAAACACTGGCTGAAGCCGATTTACAGAAGGTGCTGAAACTCTGGGAAGGCCTCGGCTATTATGCCCGTGCCCGCAACCTGCATCGGGCAGCCCGGGAGATCATGGAATTTCATGGGGGTGTTGTACCGCAAGACCGGACATCCCTGAAAGCCCTTCCGGGAATCGGAGATTACATCGCCGCAGCGGTTTCAAGTATTGCCTTTGGAAAGCCACATGCGACCGTAGACGGAAATGTAAAACGGGTGCTGGCGCGATTTCACAAAACGGATCTTCCCATCAACGATCCTGCCGCCGGAAAAGTGTTCAAAATCGCCGCCGAGGCATTCCTTGAAAAATCGAACCCTGGGGAGTTCAATCAGGCCATGATGGAGTTGGGCGCTTTGGTTTGTACCCCCAGAAATCCAGATTGTCCGGGTTGCCCTTTGGTCCGGAAATGCCGTGCTTTCAAAGAAAAGGGTGTAAACGAATACCCCAGACGCATCAAAAAAGCCCGAATACCGGAATACCGTGTTGCCGTGGGCGTTGTCTGGAAAGGTACCAGGGTTCTCATTACGCAACGTAAACCGGAGGGGTTGCTGGGAGGCTTATGGGAATTCCCGGGTGGAAAAATCATGAATGGCGAAACCCCATCCGGAGCCTGCGTCAGAGAAATCAAAGAAGAAGTCAACCTGGTGGTGGAAACCGAAGATCGGATTGCCCGCATTCGGCATGCCTACACCCATTTCAAAATTGTGATGGATGTATTTCCATGCATCTACCGCAACGGCAGGATAAAATTACGAGGACCGGTGGATTTTAAGTGGATTCGGCTTCATGAAATCGACCGATTCCCTTTTCCAGGGGCCAATCGAAAATTCATTCCCCTGATCAAACCCCGAGCAGAAGGATCTAATTGACACCACCATGCCGCAATCGATCCACAGAATCGAAATCCAGTCCCAGCTGGAAAACCTTCCAGGGGCGCGCCTGTTTGTTCGCAAGTTCTGCCAAAAGGACCCCTGCCAGCGGCTTGCCGGCGAAGACCTCTGGCAGTTGGAACTTGCAGTTCACGAAGCGGCCACCAATATTATTCGACATGCCTACGGAAATCGGACGGACCAGAGGATACTTATCGAGATTGAGGCATTTGAAGAGCGTCTCATGGTGCATCTCAACCACTGGGGGAAACCATTTGTTCAGCGGGGGTCCGTATCCCCGCCCGTTCTTGATGGCACATCAAAAAGCGGTTTTGGTCTCTACCTGATAGAACGATGTGTGGACAGAGTGCGCTATGAGTGCACCCCAACTGGAAAAAATATCATCTCCCTGTTAAAATACAGAACCCGGGTCACACCCCCTCAAGGCCCCCCAGGGCGGCCTTTCAAACAAAAAGGAGACTTCTGAATGAATCTTGAAATGGAAAAAACTGGCACCGTGGTCATCGTGATCATGCCGGGCGAAACCTTTGAAGCCGCTGCGGTGGAAGACTTTAAGCACAACATCGCCCCTGTAATCGAGGATAACACCCATGTAATCTTTGATTTGTCAAATATCCGTTTTCTGGACAGCATGGGTTGTGGCGCACTTCTCAGCTGCCACAGAAAATTAAAGGAAAAAGAGGGCAAAATGGGCCTCTGCTGCGCGCAGAAGCAAGTCAGTGCCATCTTCGATTTAATGGGATTTCCACAGTTGTTCGACGTGTTCGAAACCCGCGAGGAAGCCTTGGAAGCCTACTCATGAACCGGTTCTACTTCCCCGTCTCGTCCCACTTAAATACCGTTTTGCCCTCTTCAAGATAATCCGCGACAGCCATGACCGTATTCACGTATATTCTGCTGTGGTTATAGTTGTAAATGGCCCTACGCTGTTTTCTCCGGCTCCGCATACTTCCCCGCCAGCCATTTTTCATCAGGTAATTGCCCATGCTGAAAAGTGCATCATCCAGAACAAAAAGATCCACAACGCCATCCCCATTTCCATCCACCCCATGGCGAAGCGCCTGAGAGGGCATGAACTGGGCAATACCGATGGCACCATAAAAAGATCCTGGGATGCTCAAAGGGTCTCGACCGGACTGGCGCGCATAGGTAAGCAGGGCCTTGCATTCACCATAGGCCCATTTCGCCTTCTGGGCGGTCCGCCGGTTTAGCCAACGCCGCCTTCTTTTGGTGACATGTTGATCTTTAAATGCACTTGCCACACACCTGTAATCATCGCAAAGGGCCATGCTGGCCAGGGTCAGGAAGGCACTTTTATCACCCAGATAGGTTCCTAGCCGGGTTTCAACGGTGAGGATGCCCACCGCAATTTCGCCAGGGATCCCATAATGCCTCTCAAGACGCAACAAAGTCCTCTGGTTGGCCGACAAAAATTGTCTCGATTCCGCCAGACGTTCATCGGTCATAATGGTCCTGTAAACCAGCGGTCCCGCTTTTGAAGGTGGAATTCTGATATTTTTTGGCGCCCTTTTTCGTTCTTTGAGAGCCATTTTCAACAATTGCTCAGTGAACCTGCCGTCAACGGTCAGCCCGTGGGCTGCCTGAAACCATCGGATGGCCCGCCTTGTTTTGGACCCCTTCTTACCATCGGCCTTCCCAGGCTTATATCCCAAAGCGGCAAGCCGCTGCTGAAGCTTCCGGACAGACGCGTCACCATACTTGGTCCGGTACAGGGTTTTCATTTTTACGGTCATGATAGAAGGATCAAATCGGACTTCCGGACGATCAAAAAGCTGTTCCAGCCATTGCTTTTTAAACCCATCCGCCGCCAGTTTATCCACCAGCGGATCCCACTGGCCGGCAACTGCCGAAGACGGCATAAGAACAACTAAGAGGATATACAGCAGAAAAGCAAAACAGCGCCACATAGAGTTTCGACGGGACCCCGCAAGTTTCTTTTGATAATTCGATCCTTCGCTATTGGAAATTCTCATAATGGCGGCTCGTCTGGAAAGTCCAATTTGCCCTTTTCATCCTTCACACTACCATATATAATCAATATTTCTGAGAGCGTAGGTCTTCAATTTCGTAGCGACACTCACTGTCATCCCTGAGCTCTGGGGTATGTTTCCATGGCCATCTATGAAGACATACGACCCGTTTTGATCTCTTCCCGCTTCTTATGGGTTGCCGCTGCATCGGCAAGACCCGTTGCAGAATCGATAATCACACCGTAGTTCTTTTCCGCCGCCTCAAGGCTCACGTAACCTTCCCGAACATCCGCTTCCACCCGTTCCACTTTCCGCTCCAGAGGTTCGCCGTATCCGCCACCGCCCGCCGCGTCCATGGTCACCACATCGCCTGGTTTCAACTGGCTGAGGCCATAGGGGTTGCCGGGTTCCCCGTTTACCAGAAACGATGCTTTGGCACCTTCGCCGCCACCAAACAGACCCTCGGGGGCATACTGATGACGTCCGGACTGAATCCCCAGGTTCACCGGGGGAAGAGGGGCGTAGGCATCATCTGGAATTTTCAAAATCATGCGCCTTCCCAGACCCCCTTTCGTACGACCGATACCCCCCGAATCCGTCACCAGTTCCCGTTTTTCAACAATCAGGGGCGTGTCGCTTTCGAGAATCTCTACCGGTGTGTTGGCACCGTTGGCGGGAAATATATAGACATAATTGCCGTCGGCCCGTTCGCTGGCACCCATGCCACCGCCACGGATCCGCACCGAATGCCAGGGCCGGCCGTCCCCATGCTTACCGTAGAGCACATTCATGTTGGCGGGCGTTCCGCCGCTGCCCGCAATCACCCTCTCCGGCAGCACATCCGCCATGGCCCGGTAAATGATCTCCGTCACGAAATGCCCGATCTGCATACGAGCCGCCACCGCCGCCGGGAACTTGCAGTTCACCACGCTGCCGAGAGGCGCTTTCATGGCAATGGGCGCGGTGCAGCCGTCATTGTTAGGAATATCCGGATCAAACATGCTTTTCATGGCCATAAACACGTAGGCGTAGGTAAAATTAAAGACCACATTGCCGCCCCAGTCCACCTGCGGAGAGGACCCTTCAAGATCCACCATGATATCACTTCCCTCAACGTGAACGGCAGCCTTGATAACGATATCCGCCTTGCCTTTGCCCTGCTCTATGATCCCTTCCGCTTTATAGATACCGTCGGGGACTTTCGAAATGGCTTCCCGCATGCTTTTTTCCGTACGGCGGATGATTTCATCGGCCAGATCGTCCAGTCCATCCAGCGGGTACTCATCCAGCATCTGGGAAATTTTCTCCGCACACACATGATTGGCGGCAATCTGACTTCGAATGTCCCCAATCACCTCATCCGGAGTCCGCACATTCCACTTGATCATCTCCACCACGGATTCATTAATCCGGTCCGCATCGTAGAGTTTCACCAGGGGAATAAACAGACCATCCTCGTAAACGTCGTGATTGTCGGAGGCGACCCTTCCGCCGATATCCGAATGATGAAACACACAGGCGGTAAAAGCGGTCAGTTTTCCCTTATGAAAGATGGGGCTGAACACGCAGACGTCGTTTAAATGACCCGCCAGGGCCCAGGGATCGTTGGTAATATAGACGTCCCCTGCATGGCAGCTCTCCCCTGGGATCTGGCTCACCAGTTTCTTGATGCCCAGGGCCATGGCACCGGACTGACCGGGCGTGGCAAAAGACCCCTGGGCCAGCTCGCGCCCTTTTCGGTCCGTAAACATGCAGGTGTAGTCATGTGCATCCCTTAAAAGGCTGGAGAATGCCGTGCGCGAAACGGCGCTGTCCGCTTCATCCACGATGGAAATGAGCCTTCGCCAGAGTATTTCGATTTCAATGGGATCAAAATGTTGACCCATGGTTTCCTCCCTTTTATTAGGGTGCAGTTATCAGGGTGCAGGGGGCAGAAAAATCAGCATTAACCCTCATCCTGCCCCCTGACAACTGTCCCCTGCACCCTATTCCCTTCCATCCAATTCAATCCACAAAAACCCGTATTTATCGACCGATACTGCGGCATCCTCGCCCACAATCAACGTGGATTCCCGCTCTTCAATGATAGC
>Ga0307988_1001864_pt1 | contig 11149 bp, 8 predicted proteins | sample EllFjometagen183_FD_203166 | JGI IMG/M metagenome (GOLD analysis project Ga0307988, IMG submission 203166) | Marine microbial communities from Ellis Fjord, Antarctic Ocean - #183 | ecosystem: Environmental > Aquatic > Marine > Unclassified | place: Southern Ocean | collected 2014-10-08 | reverse complement strand
TGTAAATTCGTTGACTGGCTTGAACCTTGAAATACAGGGGAGCTGGTCTGCAAGAATATTTTTCCCGGAGGCATTTAAAAATTCATAAAATGTCATAGGCTGCATCCATTCAAAAGAAACCCTCCCGACCGGGAAAGAAATTTTACCTAATGCAAATTCAAGCATTGAGCCGGCAGCGATGATATGAAGTTCTGGCATCTCTTCATAAAAATATCTTAAGCTTAACAACGCTCTTTCACATTCCTGTATTTCATCAAAAAACAGCAGTGTTTTGCCAGGAGCAATTTTTATTTCTGAAAATATTTCTATATCTTGGATTATTTTTTTAATCGACAAATCTTGATCAAAAATTTTATGGATACTTCGGTTTTGCTCAAAATCTAATTTTATTAAAGATTGAAAATAGGTTTCGCCAAATTGTGAGATTGAAAATGTTTTACCGACTTGTCTTGCACCTCTTATTATCAAGGGTTTTCTGAAATTTTGAGTTTTCCAGTCGATTAGTTTCAAATCAATTGTTCTTTTCATATGGCCTCTTCTTACTGTTTGTTAGTAATTTTATGGCGTGATTATTATATCATTATGGTAATTTTACAAGGTTGTTTTTTTGATTGTGCATTCAAGTCTGAATCATTTCAGCTTAGCATTAATTTCCCCAAGATTAATACTCCTCCAAAAATTGTTGATAGGTTATACCATGTTTTTTAGATTGTAATTTTATCATTTTTAATCTCTATTTGATATGGCACTTTTTCTGGAAAATATGATTTTATAAGAATATATGGAAAATTGAAGACCCTTGTTTTAAATGGGGTTGCCGCGTATCAAGGATGTGTGAAAATCACGGTTCGCTGTCTTCTAATCCGTAGGTCGCAGGTTCGAATCCTGCCAGGCGTACCACTAATACCAAGGCTCTTGAGGATTTACCTCAAGGGTTTTTTTGTTTGGTACAGGATTTTTGCCAAAATTTTGCCAAAATTTGTTGTTACCCTTCTTCATTGTTTGTTACCTATATCTCATTATAAATTTTATCGAGTTTTTTCCCATCAGCAAAACCATTTATGTTTTCAATGTATTTACTGTACACTCTAATGACCATATCGGTGTTACGATGACCAAGGACTTTGGATATCCAAAGGGGATTTTCTCCACAACTTAATGCATTTGTGGCAAAACTATGTCTCGTTTGTCTCATATCCCTGTATTTGATCTTGGCTTTTTCCAAGGCAGGTCTCCAAACACATTTCATAAGATGGCTTACATCAATAAGATCTCCGGTTTGGGAACAGAAAAAATACTTTCCATTAAATCCATCATAAATCTCTTTCTGTTTTGAAATGGCATCCAACATTGTGAGAATCAGTTTTATGGTTCGACGGCTATATCTATTCTTAGTATCACCAACTGCTTTCCCCCCTTTTTCATCCCTGGTAATGGCCCTTCTTATATGAAGAAGACCTTTACTCCAGTCTATATCACCGGTCTTTATGGCTATCTGTTCGCCTTGTCTAAGGCCAAGTTTGAATGCAACTTCAAAATATGGCTTCCAATGGTTATCAAGGTTCTCAACAATTAATTTCTGTTCTTGAATTGAAAGGGGGAGCAAGTTTTCATACGGATCTTTTTCTGGTAATTTTTTGAAACCATAGAACGGATTATAGTTACTTCTCCAGCCGTACTCAATAGACGCTTCTTTACAGATCATTCTTAAGGGAATAAAGATCTTATTCATGGTGGTATTGCTAATAGCTTTATTCCTAAATTTCTGTTTTTTTGACCAGGAAATGAATTTGCTAAACAGAGCCGTGTTTAATTCCGCAAAAGTTATTTTTCCGAAAAAAGGATGAATATAGAACTTAAGTTGACTTTTATAGCCTAAAAGAGTCCTTCCCTTAACCCGCCCAGAATCTCTTAGCAGACCATACCAGTACCAAATGTAATCCCCAATAAGTACTGTATCTGGTATTTTTTTTACACCATAGAGGCGAGATTCTTTCTCTGTAAAAAAATCCTTTTTCTTGCTCAATGGAAAAACTTCAGCAAAACGGAATGTCCCTGATAATATTGCCTCTTCAATTTTATTTAGCAATTGTCTTACCATTTTTTCATTGTTTTTATTCCATGGAAGCTTTGATGATTCTCTAACCCTCTCCTCTAAATACATAAAGTCAATATACACTTTCTCATTAATTTTCCTTACAGAACCAAATTGATCAATATTACAACCAGTTTTTCGTTTTGAAAATATTGTACTACCCTGTGTTACCATCATAAAATACTCCTTTACTCATCACCTCCTTCCATTGAATTTCACCAATAAGATTATGTCACATTACTTTCGAGGCGTAAAGCACTGTTTTTTATATCTTTATCGCACATTCTTCATCTTTCAACTCTGATTCACACTTTTCAGTAGGGAGTGGTTTCTTTACAGCAAAATTTTGAGTAGGTCCTTCAAAGGTAATATCTTCCCCCATCCATTGAAGAATAGCCGTCCACTTAAATAGAATTTTCTTGGGTGTTGGTTTGAGATAGTGGCGCTTTAATTTTAGGCTTCCACTATTAATAAGATTATAAAGACTCTGCACTGAATATTTTATCCTTTCAGATAGTTCAGCAACTGTTAAATATTCCTCTTTCATTTGATCCCTCCTGGCCAGATGGCCTGAGATAATATTGTCTCTTACTCCTGATTGCTATTAATTTTCATCTGGGAAGAATTTTATCTGAATATTCACTTTAATTACAAGCTCTTAAGGATCAAGTGAAACTTTTTCTTCTTTTACCCTAAACTTTTTCACTTTTGAGTAGTCTATGAGGCATTTAACAATGAATTTACAGTTCAAGTTTCCATAACTCCTTGTTATCTTGATGTTTTTTTAAAAGATGGTATGATTCATACAGGTTAAAATTTAAAGAGAAAGGCGGTGGTCGTCAGAAAAGAAACTTCTCCAGAAAAAGAAGTTTCAGTGTTTTTCTGGGATGACATCACGAAGATGCTAATGAACAAAAAAGCAGCCCGAAGTTAACAATTAAAAAGTTGGAGAATTTCAAGGGTTATGAAAAAAGTTACTGCTAAAATACAGATACTCAAAAATGAAATTGATACTTTCCCACGCAATTCAAAAGTCACTATTTTTCATGATGAGTTTTTATCGACTGAGATTTTCGATCACATCACGATTACACGAAAATCGATCCTTTCTGGATTGAATTTTCAGCTTGAGAATGGGCTTTATATACGTTGCCTTTTATTTCTTTCCGAACGCTTTGAAAATATTGAAGTTGAAGTCCATGAAATCTCTGCAAAAGAATTAATCTTTAAAAATAACAAGTTTAAGTTGTCAATATTTGTGTGGCCTACCATATTTTCTCCGGCAAACGTCGGTCTCTATACTAATGATGTAATTTGGAAAAAATGTCCTTCTGATTTATTTAACGGTATTGATCAAATTATAGATGCTGTTGCTGAAAGCAATGACCACACTCAGCTTAAAAATGCAATTGCCATTCAAGCACAAGATTGTTGGGTTACAGGAACTGATGGAAATATTAGTCGCCGGTATAAATTGTCTGGTTCCCTACCGTTTGACATTAATATTGAGGGAGCAATTCTAAAACCCCTTCTTCCAAAACTTCGGAAAAAAGATGTTGTTAGAATATATTCCCTGTTAAAGTTAATATCTTTTAAGATACGTTTTTTATGAATATTTTTATATTTCAGGATGGATAGTTTTTGTTAAAATCACCTCTTCATCAAATGTTTGCAGTATCATTAATTGATAAATTTTCTTGGTATTATTATATGCAAATCAAAATCAATTTAATAATAATTTATTATTGTGATAAATTATTATTATTAAATATGCTTGTCAATACTTTTTTTATGATTCAAACCAATTCTCCATATTTACAAAAAAACCACCGGAGGTATGGACATAGTCCACAGTCTGAGTTAAACAAAAATTTTATTCTTTTTGGTGGCGACGCAGAGAGACTCAATGTTCTCTGGCCCCAAAACATTTGGTCGGCTTTTGACGCATATGCTTGATTTTATATCCCATCCTTGAATAGGTCTGATTCTTGAACGCCTGGTCAATTTTGAATGCTGGATATAATTTTTTAAAGTCGATTTTTCATTTCAAAGTTCATAAACCGTATACACAACTTAGCAGAGAAGAACTCCTTGCTATCAGTCAGCACATTTCGGGTATGACGAGATTTCCAGGAATGGGCCCGAGGCCCGGCCCCGCTGCCGGAGCCACACGGCCAGGCGCCGGCTTGTCAATAAGATCACGGCCCGTATCCAGAGGGTCTGTCAGATCTATTGTTGCCATCATCGTGGCGGGTGGCGCGCCTGCCGCAAGATGCAATGCTCCAGCAGCGGCGATCTGACCAGACCACCAACCGTCGATCCGCACGTTAACACCTGCAGCGGCGCACAAATCGCGCGCAGCTCGGGCGACGCTCAGCCCTCCAATCACGTCAGGTTTGATTACCAGTGCAGTCGCTGCCCCATCCTTAATCGCGCGGACAAAGGTCGGCAGATCTTTAAGGCATTGGTCAAACATCACCGGGGTACTAAGCGCACGCGCCACAGCAAGATTGTCGTCGTATCCATAGCAGGGCTCTTCCCACATCAGGCGTGCGTCGTTGATTTCCGGCAAGGCACGGATAGCATCATCAGGTTGCAACGCACAGTTGAAATCCGCCAGAAGCAACTGATCCGGCCGCATTACCGAAAGTACCGCACGAACACGTTCCAGGTCAATACCTATATCGCCCCCAAGTTTCGCTTGGATTGATGCGAAGGCCGACCCTTTCGCTCGAACAATCTTAGCCATAGCCTCGGGGGCATCACTCGACAGCGACAGGTACTCCGGCATATCCGTGACAACTGCGCCACCCAATAGAGATGACACAGGAACACCCAGTTTCCGCCCCATCAAGTCCAGCATCGCTAATTCAACGCCAAATACCATCCCCTGCAACAGCTTCCCGCCGCTGCGCCATTTTGCCAAAAGGCCTGGAAGGTCGGCCAGAGAAATTCCATCCAGCCCTGGCAAATGGGCGTCTTCCAGCGCCACGACTTCAGACAGGTCATAGATTGCCGGGTGAACAATCTCTCCGACGCCTTTTGTGCCATCTTCAGCCGTTAGGCGGACCAGACGGTGAAAGAGCTTTGTCTGATTGCCAAAGGACATCTTATAACCACTACCCAAGAAGCGCGGCTCGAAAGGGTAGACTTCGATATTTATTATGCGCATATTTTTCTCCTTATATCTTTGACCACCAAAGGCTGTCATTGCCAGATTTTTCTTGCCTGTATTGACCTTGGCACCATCTAATTAGGGCTTCTATCAGGAAACCCTAATAAATTTTAATCCAATGTAGAATCTTTAAAACAATAAAAATTTAATAGGACGGTAAGAGAGGAACGGGGGCTTTAAGCAACTGGTCAGGGGGGCCTCCAAAAAGGGAGCATTCCCCTACCTTTTTATATCTTCGATGGTAGTGCTCCATTTTCTCTCGGTCCAACTCAACGCCCAAGCCTGGTCCCTTTGGAACTTGCAAATATCCATTTTTGAATTGCATTTTCCCTCCTTTAATGTAGTCGTCATCGAACCAGTCATACATGCATTGATTGGCCAAAACAAAGTTAGGTGTTGAAGCAATTACATGAAGAAAAGCTGCCTGTGCTACACCTAACTCAGCTGCTGAAATTATGGTCACTGGCATACCTGCAGCCTCGGCAATAGCTGCTGCTTTCTTAGTTGCCAAAAGGCCCCATGTTATCCGTGGCCCAACACTGATAATATCGGCGGCATCCCGTTTTACAACATTAAGTACGTCATAGATGGTCCGGCTACTTTCGTGAGACAGAATCTGGGTAGAAACTGAATTCTTCACATACGCCATTCCGTCCAAATTTGACGCCAGGACCGGCTGTTCGGCAATATCTATACGGTACTTTTCCATTTCGCGGAGAAATTTGACTGCAAATCCAGGTGAAAGAGTCTGATTGAAATCAACCCATAGCTTAGGCTTTTCGCCTATCGACCCTCGGATGGCCTCTATTGCTTCTTCCAGATGCCGGATGTCAGTATATTTACAATAGATAGTATTGTAACCCTGATTTACGGCTTCTAACGCCTCGGCGGCCATTGTTTCTACAGCATCGTGGTGAATGTACTTAAAACACTCCACTTCACTACGGATCGTACCTCCCAAGAGCTTAAATACCGGCTGCCCAGTAGCCTTGCCCATTATGTCCCACAACGCCATATCAATCCCTGACAGAACATATCCTGCAAAATTACGAACATGCCCCCAGCCCCCCAGTCCTTCAAGTTTTTTCCCGATACGTTCAATGTCAAAAGGATCTTCTCCAACAAGGAAAGACTTTGTGCCGTCAATAAATATCTTGAAAGCCTCGGCCATATTCAAGATGCAAAAACTTTCACCGATTCCAACAATCCCCTCGTCGGTTTCGATTTCGATGATGATGACCGTTACGCCATCCCATTTGCCGTAGGGCCAAAAGGTAGTTTTCTCAAAGGGGACCGAAAGAATGGTGCTTTTCAACCCGGTGATTTTCATTAAAATTTCTCCTTTAATTTTGATAAACTTGTAAAAAAGTCATATTTTAGTTTTTTACATATATATTGAAAATGTTGTTACCTATTTTCATAATTTCGACTTTTTTCAGGGCCATCAGTTCTATCTTTGAACTAATACCAATTAGGTGCAGTGGCTTAATGAGCTTGTTCACCTCTTTTTATTCAATTTGGTAAGAATTTTCACCTCTTCTCGAAACTTTTGAGTTTCGATCCAATCGATTTCTAAGTTCACCTCATTTATTATAACACCATAAATATCTCGCGCACGCAATATACTAATCTTTTCATAGAGCACGTCTTGAAGAACCATTTCAGGATCACGTTCCAAGGGATTTCCCCATCCTCCTGCACCGGCTGATTGAATTCTAATGGAGCCGCCTGGGCAAAGCTTCGTGGTGATTTTGCCGACATCTCTATCCTCTTTCCCATCTTTGATAGTAGCCTTTAATAATGCTCCAGGATGTCCGCCAAACAAGCCATAGGGACCTAAACTTCTTCGGTCTACTCTGAGTTGCAAACCTAAATTATCATCCCCGACGTTTTTCCACTCGCGCACGACTGCAACACTACCGCGAAATTTTCCGGCTCCTTCGGTGTCGGGCACATAGGCGTATTGGACATACAAAATGTCCGGGTAAAGTTCTTCGTTAACTTCACATGGTACATTACTATTGTTGAGGATGGGTGGAGTATTGTAATCAACTCCGTCAAGATTTGAGCGACCACCCCATCCACCCCAGAAGCTTTCCATGAGTATCCACGGTTTAAGATTTTTGTCTGCACCTGAAATATTGATAAGTGTATCGACCCCGGAGGTACAAGCCATCAATTTTTCAGGGCGAATTGCAGCTTGTGCTCCAAGCATGACATCACTTTCACGCTGGATTGTACCCCCTCGACTGGCAACTGCAGCTGGCATTTTGGGATTTAGGAGAGTTCCCTCCGGAACGACCAGACGTACCGGTCTGTAAGCACCGCTGTTTCTAGGAATTTCCGGATTCATCATGGTTCGCAAAGCGGTTAACACCACCGCACGGGTGGTCCCAAACGGATTGTTCATGGCGCCTTGGACTTGCAGGCTGGTCCCGGTGAAGTCATAGGTTATTTCATCATCCTCAATAATAATTTCTAAGGAAATTGGTATCTGTTTACCTTGAGTTATGCCATCATCGTCAAGATAATCTGTAAATGGGTATATACCGTCTGGCATCGCCTTTATTTCCGCACGTGTCAGTTTTTCAGTATAATCGAGCAGCTCATTAAGATACATTTTCAGATTTTCTAATCCGTGTTCTTCAATCAATTCCCGGTAGCGTTGTTCCCCTAGTGAGCATGCTCCGTAAAAAGCACCGATGTCAGCTAATAAGACGTCTGGGACACGGGATGCGGCTTTGAGTATTGTAAATAACGTTTCGTTCGGTTCACCTCTTTCGTATAACTTAACTGGCGGAATCCTCAGACCCTCTTGGAATATTTCTGTGGAATTATGCGGACAACTTCCGGGCGTTAGACCCCCAATATCCCTCTGGTGTCCTCCGGCCACCGCCCAAGCTACAATTTCATCACCGACAAAAATAGGACGATAGAGATATATGTCAGGCAAATGGGCAGCGCCCGAGTAGGGATCGTTTGTGATGATAACGTCACCCGGGTAAGTATCTTCTTTGTTTTGTCTCATCCAGTTGCTGATAAGGCCCTGATAGATAAGAGAATGAATTAAGGTACCCTCACCTTCGAGGACCAGTTCTCCATCTCCTCGACAAACGCCACATTGAAAATCAAAGACATCTCGTGTTATCGGTGAAAGCGAAGTGCGTACGACCGCTTGAGTCATTTCATCTACAACCGAGTAGAGGAAATTATTAATCAGTTGCATTTTGATAATATCAAAATTTTTTTTCGCGTCGATCATTATACCTCCTTATTACCAATCTGGATTATAGCATTTCCCCAATCCCCCCGAGTGATTGAACACTCAGGCGGCACCACGATGGTTGTGTCATAGGTATCAACTATAATTGGGCCTTCAAGCGGCGTTTTTCCGAGCTGATCGATGTCTAATGCCGGTGTGTCGATAAAGCCAAAATCGGGTCCCCAATATGCTCGTCTGCTATCGATTTTTTGACTGCCGTGGTTTTTTAAGTGGCCCTTAGTTTCCGCAACAGTGCGTGTCGGGTGTTTGGCCGAAAGTTTTGCTACGAGCCGGAGGGAATGCACTGTAATCGGGTAATCTTGAAGCCTGTGTCCGTATGTCTTTAGATGCTCTTCCTCGAATGACTGACTCAAGAGTTGAAGATCTTTAACCGATAATTTCTTTGAAGGTGCCGGAATAGTCAGCCGCCAGCCTTGGCCAAGATATTGGAGATCGACAAATCGATCCATTTTGGGTACCGCTTTTTTATGTCCGCCCCACTCTTCAACGGTAGAAACCGATTCTTCTTCCATCAATTCAAATATGTGGTTCAACTCATTCAGGATGGGTGTTTCCCATCTTTGTGAAAAACTCCTTGCGTAATGTCTTTCGATATTTGCACATAAAAGCCCATAAGCACTGCAGACACCAGGCACAGGAGGCACTACAACAGTTTTAATACCCAATTCTTTTGCCATTCCGACGGCATGGATCGCGCCGGCGCCTCCGAAGGCGTAAAGCCAAAATTTTCGGGGGTCTCTTCCCCTTTCAGAGGAAACAGCACGGACAATCCGCGTCATGTGGGAATTGGCGAGGGTGTGTGCTGCATAAGCTGCTTCATAGACATCTTTATTCATTGGGATGGCCACTTCAGCTTCTAAAGTCTTGAAAGCCCTTTCAGGCTTTAATTTTAATTCTCCACCGCATAAATAGTTTTGATTCAGGTAACCAAGAACTAAATTCGCGTCCGTCAAAGTAGGCTTTTGTGCACCAAAACCGTAACATGCCGGCCCAGGATTTGAGCCTGCACTTTGGGGACCAATGTGGAGTGCACCCCCGAGGTCTGTCCAGAGTATGCTACCTCCTCCTGCTCCAATTTCGGCGATATCTATGGAGGGTACTCTCAGGACATAACCCTTTCCTTTAAGCAGTCTGCTGGCGCGATTAATTCCACCACCAACTTCATATTCAGGGGAACGGGTATATGTGCCGTTTTCTACGATCGACGCTTTGGCGGTTGTTCCCCCCATATCAAAGGTGATCAAATTCGAAATTTTCTGCTGTGTCGCCAGGAATGCGGCTCCCACCACACCGGCAGCCGGACCGCATTCAATAATCTCAATTGGTCGTTGGGCGCTGACCTCAGGGGTAATCATCCCACCGCTGGACTGCATGATATATAAGGGGCCCATGGTGCCAGTGGCTTTTAAGTTGTGACGAAGCCGGCTCAAATAACCGCTTACAAGGGGCATAACATAGGCATTTAGACAAGTTTCGGAAGACCGTTCATACTCCATAATCATTGGCATGATTTCAGTTGAAATACTGATGTGCATATCGGGGGCGTGTTCTTGAATAAAGGTCGCTATTTGCTGTTCATGGATTGGATTTTTAGGTGAATTGATTAAGCAGACCGCGATCGCCTCGGCACCTTTGGAAACCAGTTCCGCTATCGCTGCCTTGGCTTCAGCCAAATCAAGTGGCTTTAAGATGTTTCCTTTGGAATCAATACGTTCAGTCACCTCGATTCGCATGTCTCTTCCGGCTAATGGCACAGGTTTGGTCCAGGACAGATCGTACATAACCGGCATACGGCCTCTACCTATTTCCAGTACATCTCGAAACCCTTTTGTGGTAATTAAGCCGATTTTAGCTCCGGTAAGTTCAATACACGCGTTTGTAACAACGGTTGTTCCATGCACGACCTCTTCGATCTGAGATGGGGCAATGCTGTTTTCCAAACATATTTCTTTTAATCCATCTATGACAGCTCGACTATAGTCGTCATGAGTAGTAAGACATTTTTTGGTGAACATCCTCCCATCGTAGTTGACCAGAACGATATCGGTGAAAGTACCACCAATATCAACTCCTAATCTACATCCATCTGATGTAACATAATTCATGTGAAGTCCCTCCCTTGGACAACGGCGCTTAGAAGCAAATATATTTTACATACTTTACCCAATCTTCTTTTGTTACATTTTTCCTGCCTAAATTAAGTTTACTTGTATCGATTTCAGTTTGATATTTTTGAATAATACAATGATAAAAAAAAAATATCAATAGTTTTTTGAGTATAAAAATAATAAATTAATATAAAACTATAATTTATTGAACAAAGATTCAACATGTATAAACTATAAAAATAAATCATCCAGAATTTACAAATTGTAAAAGACGTTAAAAAATGCAAGATAGGAAGCATGTAGTTGAAGTGGAGGAGGCTATTTCCCATAAGGCTGCGGATCTGTTCTACCTGAAAATTAAGTAACTTCTCAATAAATATGGGGAAATCGTAAAAAGACCTAGACATTGCCTTTTTTATATACTATATTGGGTATATGAAAACCATAGGGCGAATACTCAAAATGGCGAAAGATGAAGCATCCCCAAT
>Ga0307988_1001863_pt1 | contig 11155 bp, 7 predicted proteins | sample EllFjometagen183_FD_203166 | JGI IMG/M metagenome (GOLD analysis project Ga0307988, IMG submission 203166) | Marine microbial communities from Ellis Fjord, Antarctic Ocean - #183 | ecosystem: Environmental > Aquatic > Marine > Unclassified | place: Southern Ocean | collected 2014-10-08 | reverse complement strand
GTATAAGTGACATTTCAACTGATGCTTTACCCTACAAAATACTTAATGACTTAAAAATCCTTCCCAACTTCGGACAAGGATTATTCCCTGATGACATAACTGCTGATCTTTCGCTTTCCATAGAAGCAGTTGCAAAAAATACACGAACAGAAGTTCTTTCTTCTCCAAAAATTATAACTACCAGCGGGCACGAAGCCACTATCAGGATGGTTGAGGAACGTTATTATCCGTCCGGCTGGGAAAACCCTGAGATCACAGTCAATAATAATACGGTACAGACACAATCTCCAATTCCGGAATTTGATGACTCTACCGACATCGGTATTAAACTCACTGTTCTGCCAATCGTGAACCCTGATAATTATACAATCACACTACATGTAAAACCGGAAATTGTGAGTTTCATAAAATTCTCATCCTATCCAGTAAGTGTTGAACAAGGACAGATACAAGCAGATGGAACAACCAAAGCTGCTATCAAAACCACTTATAACATATTAATGCCTGAAATCGGACGCCGCGATATCGACACTCATATCAAAGTCTATGATGGCGAAACTATTGTGCTTGGCGGTATGGTTAACAACCGTAATGTATATCGCGATGACAAATGGCCTATTATTGGAAATGTCCCCTTAATTGGGCGTTTTTTCAGTAGTCAGTTAGCTTTTACAGAACAAACAAACTTATTAATCTTTCTTACCGCACGCTTAATCAATAATGATGGTGTGCCGGTGCGACGTGAAAGAGAACAAGGAATCCCGGACTTTTACAGATAATTATTATTAGCATTATATTGGAGGTTTCCATATGCGATTATTAAAATTTTATAATAAATTACTTATAAGCATTCTGTTTATTTGTTCTCTTAGAGTTATGGCTGTTGATAAAGCTGGAAGGATTGAAAGGAATATTACTGAAAGTATTAGTAGAGTACAGACGGTTGAACAGCAAAAAGAAGAAAAAGCACAGGTTCATGTGCGCAAGGCCAAAGATCTTTTCATACACAACAAATACAAAAAAGCGATTGACCAGTATCTTGTCGCGGTAAAAATACTGAAAACGATCGGTATCGGTAACAACAACTCATTCAAAAAAGAAATTAAATATTGCGAAGAACAAGTTTATCAATGCTATTATTACTGGGCAATGGATGTTGTCGCAAAAGTTGAAAAGAAATCCTTTAGTAAAGATTATACTGAAGCTATCAGATTATGCAAAAAAGCTGCTGAAATATATCCTCCATACAAAAAGAAAATGGATGAGAAAATCAAAAAGTTTACTATCCTCAGAAATGCTGCAGCCCGTAGATATAAGACTTCTGAAAGTAAATTGATTCCAAATAAAAAAGAAAGCGCCTATGATATTCAAATTTTATTGAAACAAGCTCAAGTATTAATAAGAGCCAGTAAATACAACCTTGCCAAAGAAAAATATGAACAAGTAATCTTGAGTGATATATATAATTATAAAGCTATTGAAGGATTACGCCTTGTTAATACCAAGCTTCGTAAAATGGGTATTAGACGTTTATATACACAGGATAAAGAAAGAATTGCGGAAGTCGCCTGGAAAATGACGACTCCTATTATCCCTCAAGTTAAAGATAGACGTGCAGTCATTGGCAAACCAATAAAAAAATATTCAGCAGTTAGCAAGATTAGACAAAAATTACAGAGCATTATTATTCCAAGACTTGACTTTGAAGATATAACTGTTGAAACAGCTGTTCGACACTTACGCGAACAAAGCAAACAGTTAGATCCGGAGGGTGTTGGTATTAACATATTCCTGAGATTGAAAGCCCCTGAAGTTAAAGACAGCGCGTTGGATGTTGGAACAGCAACTGAAGTTACCACGCAGGCTGGTGCCGATCCAACTGATGACGAAGAGGAAGAAGAGGAAGAGGACGAAGAAGACAGTGAAGGGGATGGAGGAGTAGGAAAAAAAGTTGTTGACCTCGTGCTGGTAAAAAGAAATTTATATCAAGCCATATATTTTCTATGTAAAGCTGCTGATTTGAAATTCCGTATTGAAAAATACGCTGTTGTTATAGCTGCTAAAAATATTGCTCTTGATGATCTTGAAACTAAAATATTCCCTGTAGAACAAGGTGCGTTAGCTGCGGTTGGCGGTGATGACACCGACAGCCTGAAAGAATACTTTAAGGATCGTGGTATAAAATTCCCGAACGGCGCTAAAATTGTTTATGATTCTCGTATAAGCCGTCTTATAGCAACAAATACTTTGGATAATTTGAACAGGCTTGAAAGTATTATTCAAAACGAACTCAGTTCGAAAGACCCAATGGTACAGATTCAGGCAAAATTTATTGAAATTGAACAGAATGACCTTAAAGAATTGGGATTCAATTGGACAGTGCAAAATACTCCAGCTTCAGATAATGGAACTTTTAGTATTGGTAAAACTGATTCTGCTCTAGCTAGCGTCAGCTCCCCTTCTCCTACTATAGCTCGATATGCTCTTGACTCTGGTGGTTTTAATTTGAATTTTGATGTTAATGCTTTGAATCAAGTGGATTCCAGAAATTTACTTTCATCTCCAAGAATTACGACAATGAATGGACAGGAAGCATCAATACGAATGGTTCGTGAAGTATACTTCCCGGATGATTATACAGAAGCTGAAACCACCACTACTTCTGGTGGTACAAGCGGAAATGATACTTACTCATTTATGAGTTCTATCCCTGAATTTGCTGACCCTACTGAACTGGGTATAATCTTGCGCGTAACTCCAGATGTGGACACAGATCACAGAACTATTACCATGCGTGTGAATCCTACAGTTCAAGCTTTTGTAACATGGACAGACTATGCATATAACGTTTCCAGGGGAGAAGGTATCGAACCTGAAACAGTACATATTCTTAAACCAGTTATCGCGGCGCGAACAATTGATACAAAGATCACGATATATGACGGAGAGACTATCGTGCTCGGCGGAATACTTAAAGATACAACAAAAGTCATAAATGAACGTGTTCCAATCATTGGAGAGATTCCCCTCATTGGACGCATGTTCCAAAGTATTGGCACAGAATCAACAAAGGTGAATTTACTTATCTTCCTCACTTGCCGACTAGTAAAACCAGACGGAACTGCTTTCTTCCCGAATGTCAGGCCAAACGCTTTGGCAAAGTTCAAGCGACTTAAGTAAAAAATACCAAATGCTCAGATAACCCTGACCATTTCTCATATTATCTGCAAAAACTGTTAACTTTATGTTAGGGAAATATTTTTTTTAAATTAGTTTTTCCTATTTGCTATTGTTAAAATTGACATTGATTATATATTCATATTTTAAAGAGAAATAATAATAATGTAAATAAGGAAATTTAATATGAGTAAAAAATTAAAAGCAATTAAAAATTTGATAGACAAAAAAGGCTTTGTCTCCGACATGGATGGCGTTCTCTATCACGGCAATAAACTTCTACCAGGCGCCAAAGAATTCGTTGAATGGTTGAATAAAAATGACAAAAAATATCTGTTCTTGACCAACAGCAGCGAACGTTCCCCTAAAGAACTGCATGAAAAACTCTTACGCTTAGGCATAAACGTATCTAAAGAACATTTTTATACCAGTGCCCTAGCAACAGCCGATTTTTTGGCTCGTCAACATCCAAATTGCACAGCATACGTTATTGGTGATGCCGGCCTGATAAATGCCCTTTACGAAAAAGGCATCTCAATGAACGATACCAACCCTGATTATGTGGTTGTCGGCGAAACCCGTACTTATGGCTTTGAGCGCATCGAACATGCTACATTATTAGTCCAGCGCGGAGCAAAACTTATTGGAGCCAATCCTGACTTGACAGGACCGACCGAAAGGGGTATTATCCCGGCAACCGGAGCTTTAATAGCCCCTATTGAACTGGCATCAAACTGCAAAGCGTATTTTGTCGGCAAACCCAACCCGGTCATGATGCGGCGCGCAGTTAAGACTTTAGGCTGCCAGAGTGCAGAAGCTGTTATCATTGGTGATCGTATGGATACCGACATTGTTGCCGGAGTCGAAGCCGAAGTTGACACCGTTTTAGTACTAAGCGGAGTCAGTGATATTGACACTCCAAAACAGTTTGCATATCGACCAAATTACATATTTTCAGGTTTGGATGAAATGATACAACTAATAAAAGCATGAATATAGCATTTCGGACTTGAAAAAACGCGAAAAGATAATAGATTTGGTATCGTAGATTTTAATTTTTTATTATAATGGAACGGTACTCTATGGATCTAAATATTCAATGGTTTATTTATGCCTTATCTGATAACCAAATCATGGATTTGGAAGACTGTGTTGCTCTATATAACCAGCTTGAAGATGGCACCTCACTGGAAGGATATGCTCAGGCAGTCCTTAATGTAATGGCTCAGACTTTAAACTCTGAAGAAGCTGCAGAGTTACTCGAACAATTTCAGATAGCAATACAATTTGCTATAGGACAAGCAGAAAAAGGTGTTTCGCCAAGCGTTTTTAAAGAATCAGAAGCAGCTTCAGCCAACATTGGCCTTGACCAACTTCCTGATCTTAGCAGAATCGCAGATATGCCAGACGAGGAAGTTGCTCAATTAGTTGTTACTATGCTTACTACTGTTCAGGAAATGGGCGCAAGTGATTTTCATATCTCTGCAGGCAGTCCTCCGTTTATTAGACATAAGCTTGAAATTCAAAAATTAAGCAATACAATCCTTACAGCACAAGATTCGCTACGCTTAAATACAATCTTTCTATCCGAAGAACAACGCCAGATTTTCAATGAAAAAATGGACTTAAACTGCGCGCAAAAAATCGATAATTCACGTTTTCGTGTCAGTTTGATGATGCAGAAAGATGGTGTCGCTGGAAGTTACCACATTGTACCTGATGAAATCCGCTCGCTTGAACAACTCGGTTTCCTGCCAAAAGACGCTACTACTATAGAACGTATGCTTGACTATCATAATGGACTAATTCTAGTTACAGGACCTCTCGGCAGTGGTAAAACCACAACCCTCGCGGCTATGATGGATGTTCTTAACAAAAAACGTAAAGATCATATTATTGCTGTTGAAGACCCCATAGAAATTCTCCATGAATCTAAGAGCTGCATTGTTACTCAACGTGAGATCGGCAGACATACAGATTCCTACAGTGTCGCATTGAAAGGCGCTTTGCGTGAGGACCCGGATATTATTGTTATCGGAGAACTGCATAACCTTGAAACTATTGAGAACGCGATTACCGCTTCTGAAACTGGCCATTTAGTTATCGGAACTCTCCACACATGTGATGCGGCAAATACTCTGAATCGCCTGCTTGACGTGTTTCCTCCAAGCCAGCAGCAGCAAATAAGAACAATGACTGCCGGTTCTCTGCGCGGAATCGTTTGTCAGCAGCTAATACCAGCAGTCAATGACGGCCTAACTATAGCTTATGAATTACTTGTAGGTAACCTAGCTGTCTCAAATATTATTGTGGAAAAAATGACACACCGACTCAAAGGTGTTATGGAAACCGGCAAAAAAGCTGGAATGTGCAGCTTCGAAACTAATGTGCTTGAAAAATATAAACTTGGCAAGATTACTGAAATCACAGCCCTGGCATATATTCGCGATAAAGCGACATTAAGTGAACTTAAACGTGAAATTGCGATTAATGGAGCCAAACAATTAGCTCAGGGAGGTAAATAATGGCTATAATTGATAAATATTTAACTGATATGCTTGACCAAGGCGGTTCAGACCTCCATATGTGCATAAATCAGCCACCAAAGATCCGTACCAGCGGTGAACTTATTCCTTTGGATGAACCTCCGGTTCGTGAAAAAGACATGGAAGAACTGCTTCGCGAAATATGCTTGGAAGAACGCTGGAATAAATTCCTTAAAAAGCATGACCTTGACTTTGCTCATGAAATTCCGGGTGTTGCCCGTTTTCGTAGTAACTACCTCTATAACCACTTCGGCATGGCTGCGGTTTTTCGACAAATTCCAACAAAAATAGCAACTTTAAATGATCTTCATCTGCCTGATGTCTTAAAAGAAATATGTGAATATAAAAGCGGCTTCATATTGGTTACAGGACCAACTGGATCTGGTAAATCAACTACCCTCGCGGCAATGATCGACCATATTAATCGTAATCAGGAAAAACACATAATTACTGTTGAAGACCCAATTGAATTTGTACATAAAAATAAAAATTCGGTGATTGTTCATCGTGAGATAGGTATCCATAGTAAATCTTTCCCGGAAGCTCTCCACGGAGCAATGCGCTCTGACCCGGATATCGTGCTGATCGGGGAAATGCGTGATTTGGAAACTATCCGTCTTGGATTGACTTGCGCGACTATGGGAATGCTTGTCTTTGCTACATTGCACACTAATAACGCTCCTAAAACCATTGACCGTATCATTGACGCTTTTCCTGCTGCTGAACAGTCGCAGATCAGAACGATGCTTGCGGAATGTCTACAGGGTGTCGTATCACAGCTTCTTTGCCGTAAGCTTGGCGGCGGGCGTGTTGCCTGTCATGAGATTCTGCTTTGGGCTGATGGATTGGCAAGTGTTATTCGCGAAGGAAATATCAGTAATATTCGTACAATAATTGAAGCGAATAGAAATATCGGTATGTGTTCTATGGACGGTAATTTGAAAGATTTGTATGAAAATGAAAAAATTTCTATCGACGAAGCCTACATGAAAGCAACAGATAAGAGCGGATTCCTTGAGATAATGAAGGAATTAGAATAAAACACATCTCCAAAAAGGTTAAATATGCCATTCAGTTCAGAAGAACACTTGACTTACCCCGTTATTATCATGCGTACTGGTGGACTTGACGGCGTTGCTCTTCAGGCAAGAGAATATCGCCATCTTCTAAATAAACTTGACATTAATGTTCATGTTATTACAGGACGATGTCAGACAAAATTTGCTCCGGCAAACCCTATCGGACATAAACAAACGACCGTCTCACGATTAGATTTCCATCATCATGATTCAATGCTGTTATTCGCAAACCAATTTACTCATGGCTCAGAAGTCAAAGGAATTGAAAAAATATCTGACACAAGGTGGCTCGATATATTTGAAATCCATAAAGGAAAAATTTTTAAGCGTATAGATAAAATACTCAGCAGAATTTCACATAATACCCCTGTATTGGTGTATAATTTGGTTTCTCTTCGACACGCTCAGCCTGCCGCGGCTATAGCACTCCTCGAAATTATGCAGAAATACCCGAATCGTGCTTTCATCAGTCATTCCGCCGACCCTGATGCTGAACGTCCTGAAAAAATCGAAAGAATCAAAGATTTTGTTCTGGAAAAAATTTCCGCTACTCCAGGGAAAGGCGATTATTCCGGTGGACCTTATAATTTGCCAAATCTCTATCATATTGTTTTGAATCCGACACAACGCAAGAGTTTTTTGAAGAAATATAAGATACCTGCAAATCATATTTTTGAGATACCGGACTTCCTTGATTTTCCATCTTCAGAACCATTTATCAGACTGGCTCCGCGAAAAATATTCGTCAAATATCTGTCTGATCGCAAATTAAAAAGCAAAGAAGATTCTTATAAATATATCAGCGGGCATATAGATAAAGACACCTTGATATTTATTTCTCCAGTCAGGCCTGTGTACCGCAAACGCCTCAAAGAAGCCATGCTGCTCGCTAGTGAATATGGACATAACTGTGGTAAACAAGCCATTTTTATTGTTACTCATCCGAATACTGATGATAAGCACTATTTTGCTAAAACCATTAAATTTGCCGAGAAAATTGATTTACCTTATTATCATCTGGGTGAAAATTTCTCACTTGAAACTCTGGATCTGGTATATGAGAATCTCGCCACATTTGGTTCTGTAGGAATTATCGCCAGCGCTGCCGGCGGCTGGGAAAATGCTCTCAATGAGATGGCGCGTTTCTGTATTCCATTCTGCATGGATTCAAAACTAAACTCTTTTAAGCCTCTAACTAAAGAAATCGGAATAAAGACTCACGGCATAGATTTTTCAGAGTTCACACCTGCTATTGAAAAGATTAAAAAGAGCAAATATACACCTGGTCAATGGATTTCTGAACCTTTCATGATCGACGCTTTTAAGTGGATAGATAAAATGTTTAATTCAACAAAACGCCGTAAACTTGTTGAACACAATTTCCATAAAGCTTATGATTATCTTTCACACGACGCAACATTACCAAAACTGGTAAAGAGCATCGAACACATTTACGAGCGCCACAATAAAGAACTAACTGATTAAACATCGGAAGAACACTTTAATAATTGCTGGAGCAATTTTACTTGGATTTTTAATACTCGGTTTATGTCAGAGATATAACCTTATCGCTCCTGGTGGAAACTCAAATATCATGTTAATTGATCGTATGACGGGACGTATATGGATTAAGTTTCAACATCCTAACTCGGGACCAAATAACTGGAAGCGCATAGATTAATTATAGATTCGTTAAAAATTAAATATCTGCATTTGTTTTTTTATTCGATGTTCGATGTTGAACGTTCGATGTTCATTCTTTTATTATTCTGATATATTCGTCCAAATCGTGAATTTCATCTTCACTGAAATGTAGCTTTAGAGTTACTTTGTATTCTTTGTCCTTTGACTGATCGTCTGGAGCGGAAATAAGAGGTCTGGCAATCTTTACATAAGGGACGATATAAGCACGTTCTCCTTCATCAAGCACCAGTTTTAAAGATGGACGTAATTCGTGATCGTCAACATGTATTGAGGCTATCAATATTTGAGGTTTTGCAGCAATAATATTGGCTGTCGGGGTAATTGTCGCTATTTCTTTTTCACTGTCATATTCAATCTTGTACTTAACAGAACTGATTTGAATGTCAGAATTTTTGAAAATCATAAAACTTATCCTTTTTATTCGCAGGTCTTAAACTCGAACACTCGCATCTTTTCAAAACTCGCTACAGCTCGTTTTAAAAAGCCTCGCTTTTTCGAGGAAGGTACTTTACAGGTGCGGTAAACCGCGCCAAATTTCGACCATTGGAGATGGTCGACAAACAGTTTCGCCTGTTTGATTGGCGAGGCGTTACATCCGCCTTTTTTTATAAAATATTTGACACTACCTTAACTTTGAACACCTAACCAGCCTTCTCTGCCTGGGAATGACTCTTGCGAGACTTTTCCTTCTGGAATATCTCCTGCTTCATTTACTAATTCACCGAGCGTTACAAAGCTCCAGCCATCTTTCTGAGCGCGGATTATGTATTGTTCGAACATCTCTAGGCATTTGCCGCCTTCGGCTTCAGCGTGAATAGTCAAAATATTCAGCTTGTCGGGTTTCAGTTGTGACAACATAAAATCATTGTAGTTTTCGTCACTAACACCGTCACGTCCAAGTACTTCGTCATAAGTCGGCATTGTTACAGGAACTTGCACTTGATCCAAAGCTTTGCCATCGACTACCGGACGGAAAATAAATTCGCCGCGGCAATCGCTATTATAAGTGAATGGCTGCTTAGATTTTTCGATTAATAAGGCATCTGTACAACGCCAGCCGGGAACAGCTGAAGTTACCGGAGCTTGTCCGCAAATCTCAGTCAGGCAGTTGACGCCTTTGGTGAGAGCTTCTGCAATTTGTTGTGGAGACATTTTATCTATTTTTGCCTGAATGCGGTGATGATCCCAAGAATGCAGACCCATTTCATGTCCAGCGTCAAAACAGTCCTTTATTACATGCCCAAGATGTTTACCGATCTTAATGCCCGGCCACATTGTGCCCATAAAGATTATTTCAGGTCCGTAAAGTCCAGCGGCGTTGGTACGTAGCATTTTCCAGGCAAAAGCCGGTTTAAGCATGCGCCATAGATGACGTCCCATATTATCGGGACCCACTGAAAAATAATATGTCGCCTTAATATCGTATTTTTTTAACAAAGCGTTCAAGTTTGGAACACCAACTTTTGTGCCACGAAAAGTGTCGACATCAATTCTTAAGCCAATTTTTTTCTTAGTCATATTTCATCACCCAATATTTTCTGCGGTCAAGTTTAAATTCTTTCTGCATCTTGAATCCTGCTTTAATGAACAAATCAGAATAAGCCCGGTTAATTAACACAAGCATATTCGGGGATTTTTTACTTGTATTAAATATAAATTCTGGACAGTTATGTCCTAAATAAAATAATGCCGCACCGCTTTCGCGTTCAATAGGCATGTAAAGATATAATTTCTTCCCAGTTTTGATCTCTTGTTCACAATATTTGAAGATACCGTTATAAGATTTTCGATAATTTTTGGCTGAACGCGCAATAGTATCTACACTGATATATGTTGCCGCTAAACCTATTAACAAAGCCAGACAGAGCTTAGCAATATCTTTATAGAGATTTAGATAGAATATATGTATCATCAGGTATAAAATCCATATCCCGCTGCCAAGCATTATGACAGGAGCGATATAAAGAGTTATCGGTCCCTTTGCTGGAACAAGAATATTAAAAGCTATTCCTCCGCCCACTAAAGCGACAGTAAATGTTATTGTAAAAATTCCAGTTAGTAAATTAACATAATCCCATTTAGCGGGGAGTTTAAATTTAGAACGGTATATTTGGTCGAGCATAGTTGCAACCAGCAAAGCTTCAGCAGCGTAAAGCGGCAAGACGTAAACTTGACGTTTTCCCGCAGATACCATCAGGAGCAGGTAAGGAATAATCAGCCAGCAGAGCATAAAAAGTGATTTTTTATCTTTTTCTCGCCAGACTTTGTAGATATTAAACCACAGCGCGAAAGGTAAAAGGAATGCCCATGGCTGGAATTGTTCAAACAATTTCGGAGCATAGTACCAGAATGATTCGATGTGTTCAGCGTGTGAGCCAGTAAACCTGCCAAAATTATTTGTCCAGACGACCGTATGAGCAGCGTCATAACCGGATTTTTCGTACAATGCCCAGACCCATAATGCTACAGGAATAAAACTCAAGGCGGCTCCGCCAAATAAATATATCCAGCGTTTCAGATTAAATTTTTTCTCTATATAAAAGTCATCTATCGCCAGATAAAAGAACAATGCCGAACATGGAATCGCCAGCCCGATAAGTCCTTTGGAAAAAATCGCTCCACCGAGCATTAAAAGAAATAAAATAAACC
>Ga0307988_1001861_pt1 | contig 11156 bp, 10 predicted proteins | sample EllFjometagen183_FD_203166 | JGI IMG/M metagenome (GOLD analysis project Ga0307988, IMG submission 203166) | Marine microbial communities from Ellis Fjord, Antarctic Ocean - #183 | ecosystem: Environmental > Aquatic > Marine > Unclassified | place: Southern Ocean | collected 2014-10-08 | reverse complement strand
TGTCTCCGGTTCGCATGACGGTCGATGTGATCGGCGTGGTCATGCGAACCGGAGACAATCGTGGCGTTACTAATCTCATCAGGCATTAATGCTGGCGCAATCAGTCGCGCTTTGTCCGGCGTGAGATACGGATCAATATAAATGACAGTTTCTCCCAGTTTCAGGATAAAACTGTGCTGTCCAAGATGACACAGCGCATATTCCCCGTGTTTCAGCTTAAGGGCATTCAAACGTTTAATTAAAGTATTTTTCATTGCATTAATTTCCCTCCGTCCACCACCAGGTTCTGCCCGGTTATCCCGTTCGCAGCGGACGACAACAAAAACAGTAAGGGCGGTGTAATCTGTTCTTCCGTCAGCAAAAACGGCAAGGCCTGGTCGCGCAATAAATCGGCCTTATCCTGCTCGGAAACATAGTTTTTTAGTTGTTTTTCGGTCATAATCCAGCCAGGTGAGAGCATATTTACCCGGATATTTTCCGGCCCCAACTCGCGGGCCAACGCCCGGGTAAAACCCAGTAATCCAGCCTTGGCTGAACTGTAGAGTGTAAATGGTGCCAGACCAAGCATGTAATTGGTCGTACCCAGATTGACAATCGCCTTTCCGCTTCCCCTGCGCAGTCCCGGTAAGGCCGCTTGGCTCACCAGCAAAGCCGAGCGTAGATCAGTAGCAATAAATTGATCGAACTGTTCAATGGTAGCCTCCTCAAATTTCACCCGGCTGTCCATTGCAACATTGTTAACCAGATAGTCGATATGCCCGTTGAATTTAAGCGTTGCATCAACGAATTCGCTAATGTTTTCAGGTTTGGTCACGTCGCAAGGATAATAGTGTCCGCGCCCTTCACACTGTGATTCGACCAACTTGCCTTGTGTGGAATCTCTTCCGCAGAAAAAAACTTCCGCGCCTTGCTTGGCCAGCATCAGCGTAAGATGACGCCCAATCCCGGAGGTGCCACCGGTGACTACCGCCACCTTTCCCTTAAATTCCGTATTTTTAAAGTTATTCATGGTACTCTATGGGTTAATGATTACTTTATTGCGTTCTGGCTGACCCATAACCGCAAGCGCATCATGGATTTTGGTCAGCGGAAAACGGTGCGACACAATCAGTTCCGGATCGACTAAGTTGCGCTCCATCAGTCGGATTGCACTCTGCATTGCCAGCGGCGTAGTACCAAAACTGGCATCCATTCTGCCTTCCAGAAAATGGGTTAAGCCTCCGTCAAGCTCGAATTTTTCGTGAGTAGTAATGCCAAACACATTCCATTTGGTGCCGCGTCGTCGCAGGTCGACCATTAGATTGACTGCCTGAATTGGTCCTGCTGCCTCAATTATCAAATCCGGGCCACCGGGAATAATGTTATAAAGCTGTTCTTTTACATTGCTTGACTTTGCGTCAATCACATGGCTGGCGCCAGTTTTGAGGGCATTCTGTCGGGCGTATTCACTGGCGTCAATCGCAATCAGACGTCCAGCTCCAGCGGCTTTCGCCACCATCATACACAAAAGCCCGATACCGCCAGTGCCGATTACCACGACATCGTCGCCAACTTGCATTTCGCTTTTTTGAATCACACCTTTCCAGGCACCGGATAGCGGCTCGGTCAGTGCCGCCGCATCAAAACTAATGTTCTTTGGTTTATGGAAAAGACAGGTTTGACCAGTGACCATATATTCAGCAAAAGCTCCCGGACGGACATCATCGGGACCGTCGCCCCCGGTGGTGTAGGCGTATTCACAATAATGCGTGTTGCCCTCGCGACAATACTGACATACGCCGCAGTAGCCGGAGGGTTGACAGATCACTTCGTCGCCTTCTTTAAAGTTCCTAACGCCGCGTCCGACCGCAGCAACAATACCGGACGGTTCATGCCCGGCGATTAGTGGAAATGTAACGTTCTTCCGAATGCCAGTAATCGCTTTGTAGTCAGTGGCGCAGAAGCCACAGGATACGATTTTTACCAGCACTTCGTCATCCTTTGCTTGTGGAATCGGAATATCTTCGAGTTCTAGTTTATTAAAATCTTTCAATATTGCAGCTAACATGATTTGCTCCTAATGTTGTTATTATGGAATAAGAATAATCCCTTTTTTACCATATGTCAAGATGTGATATAAATAAAAACTTGAAATTATATCATTCAATGATATAATTATAATCATGAATAAAAAATTTATTAGACATCAGCAAATGAAAAACGATACGCTGACGGAAGTTCTGAATGCAATCAGCAAAGGAGCCGCCTGTAAGCGAGAGGTGCAGTCGCATACTGGACTTTCCTGGGGAAAAGTCAGCGAAACCATTAATCTGCTACTAGAAAAACAAATTATCAATTCCAGCGATGATATCGACAGGGAATCCACTGGAGCTGGACGTAAAAGCTCATATTTTGAGTTCAGTCGGACGAATTTTCTCTGCATGGGTATGGAATTGCAGCGTCACCGAATAATCACAACGCTTATCAATATTGGCGGAAAAATTATCGGACAAAATTCTAAACCGTTGGCTAGTGCTCTCGCCCTGGATAATTTGCGCCAGAATGTGCGCGCGGCATTCGATGAACAACTTGAACAAAGCAGTATATCAGAAAAAAAGGTCATTGCGCTCTCGTTTTCCCTGACCGGTGCGGTGGACAGTTTCAAGCAAATCTGGCTGCAGTCCCCGCATATTCCTGATATCCGGAACTATGATTTCAGTTCCGTTGCCGCTGATTTTTCACATCTTATTCACTTTTCTATAGAACACGATATTCAGACCCGGGCTCGTTCCGTATTGAGCAATGAAGAATGGTTGGATGACAACTTTGTCTTCATGCACATTGGCGCCGGGGTCGGCATGGCGATTCATACCCCGTCCGGATTTTTCTGCGGCAGTCGCGGCCTAGCCGGTGAAATCGGTCATATCCCGGTAATGAATGTGCTGCCTGATAGTTCTGACCGCCAATGTTCCTGCGGACAGCACAATTGCCTAGAAACCTTTCTTTCTGATCATGGTCTGCTGCTTTTTGCCAAGGAAAAGTTTGGCATCGAAGCCAATGACCTGTCAGCATTGTTTGCTACCGCCACACCAGAAAATATGGATGCATTTTACAATTACCTTCAGCCATATTTACTGCAGGCGGGCATCACGGCGGCCAATCTGTTTGACCCCGCCACATTGATTATCGGCGGCGAGCTGCTCGAACCCTGGCTGCCACAACTGCAGGAAGAATTTCTTTCGAAACTGCAAGCCGTCGCTTGGATTCATTCGCCGTCACAACTGAAATGTTATCGCATGAATTCATGCGACAGCGCTTTTGGCGTGACCATCAATGCGATCCAACCGGTAATATCAAAGCTTGCTACTGAAATATCCATATCATTTAAAGGAAAAATTTAAAAATAATCATGCCAATCGGGTTGGGATATTTGTCTGTCAGCACCCCGGAGTCTCCCCGGTATTTTCTGCAAATCTAATATGTTGAGGAAATTCAGCGCAAGCATTTTTCAGGCAAAGTCTTTTTCTTTTGTAGTAAAATTTATAATTAATTCTAGTGAGTTAATAAAAAGACACTTCACATGACATTATAATCGTTGCTTTTTTGTATTTTAAGTTGTATAATTATACTATAAGGTTATTATTCCTATTGTTTAACAAAAAAACAATAACAAACAAAGGGAGCAAGCAAAATGAAAACTATAATGTCATTCAAAAAACAAAATTTCACACTCATTGAACTCCTCGTTGTGATCGCTATCATAGCAATCCTCGCCAGCATGTTGTTACCAGCCCTCAATAAAGCAAGAGAAAAAGCTAAAGCAATAAGCTGTCTGTCAAATTTAAAACAATGCTTAACGGGAGCTTTATTGTATGCCGATGATTATGATGGAGATATTGTGCAACACATTTATGGCACAAATAAAACGTGGTCCCAAGTACTTGATGATGGGAAATATCTACCGGCCGGTAATGTTTTAGTATGCCCGGCATGGGAGCCCATGACTTATACCAATGTTGCTTTCACTTACGGAATGATGGACCAGACTTCATACCTGACCGGCGAATTTGGAGTAGGGGCAAGTTTTTACGTTATTTATACTCGAAAAATCAAATCAACTACTAAAACTGTGTTACTTGTTGATAGCGTAAACACATCAGCTGAACCGAACGCGAATTTCATGGGAAAACAAGCTAATTCAGTTGGTTACTTAGTCGGCAACCGAAGGAGAGGAATACACATTAGGCATAGTAACAAAACAAACATTGGTTTTTTGGATGGACATGCCGGAGCATTTTCTGAGGGAGAGCTTGTTTCTAATGCAAACTCACTTTTTAATGGATATAAAAATACTGCTGTAGTCCGTGGCGAAGCATTGGTAGCAGTGACACTTAATTAATTAGCAGGAAAAAGTTAATCTCCCGATGTTCTGCGTCGGGAGATAATCTAAACAACAGAATTCAAGATTTCTTCCACTGAAATTACAAAAAAACATAGCGATTCAAAACAATATACCAATTACCACATAACTCATAGACTGTTTTCTATCAAATTACATGGGTTTTGGTTCCCTATGAAAATATCCCATATCGGTAAATAACATAGAATAACAAAATTACAGAATTTCTACCAATGAATCATTTTGGGAACAAACCATTGCAGAGGCATGGAGTGAAGAGTTGGCTCCGATCTGTGAAGACGGTGGAAGATTATGATATATATAGCACCTTCACCTTAGCTATCAGAGTCTTGGTGGCGTACGGCTTAGAGTGAAACTGGGCGACCCCCTGAATTTCCTAAAAATCTAATATATTGAGTGAAAATAATACTTTATTTTAGTTAGTTACCAAAAAGACAATTCATATAACATTAAGGTCATTGTTTTTTAATATTGTATGTTGTATAATAAATGTACAAGCTTATTATTCTTAGTTTAACAAAAAAGCAATAGAAACAAAAAGGAGCAAGTAAGATGAAAACAATAACGTCGTTAAAAAAACAAAATTTCACACTCATTGAACTCCTAGTCGTGATCGCTATCATAGCAATCCTCGCCAGCATGTTGTTACCAGCCCTCAATCAAGCAAGAGACAGAGCAAAAGCAATAAGCTGTATTAGCAATCTGAAGCAATGCGTAATGGGAGCTTTATTGTATGGTGAAGATTATGAGGGAGATATTATGCAAACCAACTACAATATAACATTTGGTAGTGGTGCATCAAAAGACGGTTCTTGGTCAGGAATACTTAATGCAGAAGGATATTTGAAGGCCAGTAACGTTTTGGTATGTCCGATGCAGGATCCAATGGCTTATACTACGGGAGATTACACTTACGGAATGATGAACCACCAGGATTCATATCCGAACGATGCATTTATAAGAGATGACCCAACACAATGGTCATACGTTCTTCGCTCTAGAATGGTCAGACAACAGTCTAGTACTATTTTACTAGGTGATAGTGTACGCAATGCATCTGATGGCAAGCCAGGATATCAATGTAACTCGCTCAAATACGATGCTGGTACGGGCGGAAATTATGGAATACACATGAGGCATAGTAGTCGAGCAAACATTGGTTTCTTGGATGGACATGCCGTCGCACAATCTGGTGGACAACTTGTTGATGCTGTAAGGATTGCGTGGAAAGATACTATTCCTCAATATAGATCACTTCATGTATATAGTGGCGAATCACTGGCGAAAATAAATCTTATTCCTTAACGAAGTATTGTCGCTAGCGACTCTTAATTAGCAGAGAAAAATAATCTCCCGATGTTCTGCATCGGGGGATTATCTATAGAACAGAATTCAAGATTACTTCCATTTAAATCACACATTAGTAGATAACTCATAGACAGATTTTTATCGAATGAAATGGGTTTGGGGTTTCTATGTAAACATCTCATGTCGGAAAATAAGATAGAATAATAAAATTTAAGAATTTTTAAAAGGAGATGTTCGATGACCAATGAGTCATTTTGGGAACAGACCATTACAGAGGCAAGGAATGAAGATTTGGCTGCAAGCTGTGAAACGGTAAAGGATTATGAAATATATAGTACCTTTAACCTTAGCTATCAGAGTCTTGGTGGCGTACGGGTGAACGCGAAATTGAGCGTGCCTACTGTACCAGAAGGGACTATATTGCCAGCTATTGTAACAGCTCCTGGCTATGGCGGTTGGCAGCAAGGTATCAGCCTTGCTGAATGCCAACGCGGCTACATTGTGCTACAGGTATTTCCGCGCGGACAGGGAGAGTCAGAAGACACTCCATCCGGCGACACTGACGTAGAATACTTGTTACGCGGCATTGATTCCCCTGAAAATTACTTTTACCGTGGTGCTTTTATGGATCTGCTCCGTGGGGTAGATTACCTCTGCACGCGCGATGATGTCGATACAAGTCGCTTATGTATGATGGGTACCAGCCAAGGTGGTGGATTAGTTCTATCATCCGCTGCTTTGGAACCACGCATCCGCGCCGTTGTCGCGCATGTGCCGTTCTTCTGCGATATGGCAAACAACACGGCTGAATATACCAAGAAGCTTTCAGCACCAGAGGCTCTGCGTACATTTTCCTATTTTGATCCTGTTTCACTTGCGTCTAAACTGCATGCACCGACTTTGATAAGTAGCGGTGGCTGCGATGCTGCTTGTCCTCCTGAAACAATTCGCGCTGTTTTCGATCGTTTGCCAGGCAAGAAGGCATACTATCACGATCCGGACCTAATCCATACAGCGTCACGTGAATTTTACCAGATGTCGTGGGAATGGATTGACCGACACTTAGGGCAAGTCGCCAAATAATATTAACTATTTCTTAAAATAAAGTTTTTTTATGATAACAATAACAAATAAAATAAATAGCATCGTAGCTTCGCGTCCCAAACAGATGTATGGCTGGCCGGGAGTTGTTAAAATTGCAGAAAATGAAATTCTTGTTTCAGCCTCGGAGCGACGTTTCCATTGTTGCCCATTCGGTCGGGAAGTCGTTATTCGTTCGCTTGATGGTGGTCAAAGTTGGGGATTACCGCAGGAAGTTTACAACAGTGAACTTGATGACCGTGATGCAAGTCTTGCAATAATGCCAGACGGAACTTTAGTTCTTGGCTGGTTTACTTCTAGCTATTTTGAAGCTCATTGGAAAGAACACGGCAGCAGAATAAGCCAAAAAATGCGTGATGATTTAATTGGAACTTGGATGTGCACATCAAAAGATAATGGGCACAACTGGGAAAATCCCCAAAGAATACCTGTAGGGTCTCATATTTCTCCGATTGCGCTTTCGGACGGATCACTTATTAGCATAGGGGAAGAACAAGGCAATGATACATCTCTTGCAGTTTATAAATCTGGAGACTTGGGAGAGTCTTGGGAAAGAACAGGAGAAATCAAGTGTCAGCGACTTTGGTGTGAAAAATCTCAGAGCAATGAATTGCTGTTCAACGAAAATCATGTATTGGAAACTTCTCCCGGTAACCTTATTGCCATGTTGAGGTCTGAACCGGCAGGGGATGGTTATCTTTACCAGAGTTTTTCTGAAGACAACGGTATAAATTGGACTATTCCTCATAAAACTGATATGTTTGGCTGCCCTCCACATTTACTGCTCCTGGACAATGGCGCTATCATGTGCTCATACAGTTACCGTCATGAACCATTCAGTGTTCGAGCAGTATTTTCCTATGATGAAGGGAAGACCTGGGATACAGACAATATTCAGACTATCTACGAATGGGAAGATGAACCGGACATGGGTTATCCATCGAGTATTGAGTTAAGCCCGGGTAAAATTCTAACAGTATTTTATTGTAATCGCCGAGATATATGGTCCGCTAAAAAATTTATTGATCTAAATCTTCCAGAAAGCTTGCCGGAAGGAATTCTTTCTGTTACTTTTAATTATACAATGAGGTAAAATGATGCAAAATAATAATTCGTGGGAAAAAGCGGGAACCTGGTACAAAGGAAACCTGCATACGCACACAGACAATTCTGATGGAGCCCTATCTATAGAAGAACTAATTGAAATCTATCAGCAACACAATTATGACTTCTTAGGAATAACTGACCACAATAAATTGACAAATTTAGATAAGTTTCAAAAATCCGGTATGCTTCTTATTCCCGGCGAAGAAATTACATCTCCTAGTAAGACAGATGCAGGACAAAACTATCATGTAGTTGTTTTGAATCCACAAAAAGAAATAGACTTGGATAAATGTGTCAGCACACAAGCTATTATTAATGAGTCCAAGATGCTGGGAGCGGAAGTTATCATTGCCCATCCTTATTGGACAGGCTGTACAAATGAAGAACTTTTTTCTTTAACTGGGTATTTGGGAATAGAGATTTTTAATTCATTATCTCATTGTTTTGTCGGAAAAGGTCATGCTCTGACACACTGGGACGCACTTCTGAACAAAGGACGTAAAATCCTAGGAATTGCTACAGATGATTGTCATCATAAACTAGAGGGAAAAGTATTGCGTGATACCGCGAATGCATTTATTATGATCAAGGCTGATAATCTGAATATTGAAAGCATTATGGCAGCATTAAAAGCCGGGGATTTCTATTCCAGCAATGGGCCAGAGATAAAGAATATCAGGATTGAGAATGATTCCGTAATAATCCAAACTTCACCAGTAAAAGGCATTAATATCATAGCTGATACTTGCAAGGGAAGATGTTTCATTTCTGAAGACAATGATTTTCTTACTGAAGTTATATATAAGCTTAAAGGGACAGAAGAATATATCAGGATCGAGTGTTATGATGAGAATCATCACTGGGCATGGAGTCAGCCTTTTTTTTAGAACATAGTTTAAAAACAATTGACTATTATAATTTCAAATAGGAATATTCAAGATATGAGTACAAGAATTTTGATAATCAGACATGGCGAAACAGCCTGGAACCGCGGCAAGATATTCAGAGGAACCTACGATATTCCATTGAACGAGAACGGGAAGCAACAGGCAAGGCTAGCTGCCGAAGCATTGAAAGACATAAAGCTAGATGCTGTTTATACCAGCCCTCTCTCTAGAGCGAAAGAAAGTGCTGAGATTGTAACAGAATATCATGGTATTTCTCCCATCACACACGATGGTTTTATAGATCTGGATTATGGCGAATGGACGGGCAAAGAAGACTCCGAAGTGGCAAAACTCTGGACGAATGAGCATGAGGCATGGACGACAAGCCCTCACTCAGTCAGACCTCCAGGAGGAACAACTTTGAAAGAGGTGTTCGACAAGTCATTTACTGCTATGGAGGAACTTGCAAAAAAGCATGACAATGAAACAATTGCGATATTTGCGCATAGAGTTGTAAATAAGCTACTAATACTAGGCGCCCTTTCTCTCGGCTTGGAACGCTTTCCTTTTATTATTCAAGGAAATTGTTGCATCAATGAAATTGAGAGGATTAAGAATGGTTATTTGATACAATCAATTAATGATGTATCGCATATTAAGAATTCCGGAGCAGCTTTGCTGAAAACTGATTTTTAAATTATAACAAATCAGCTAATATAAACAAATGCAAAAAAGAACGTAGATATGACAAAGATATCCTCATTTCTTACAGAACCCTATCTCCAGAATCCGACGGATAAAAGTGTCAGCATTATATGGCAGACAAAGAAACCCGCTTATGGTTGGGTTGAATACGGGAAGACCGATAAGTTTGGAATAAAATCAGATATGCTAATTGATGGGATGCGGAATGCCAACACTAGCATGCACAAAGTCCATTTGACCAACCTTGAGACTGGATCAAGATATTACTATCGAGTGTGTTGCAAGCCTATCGATAATTTCGGAGATGCTGTCTATTCAAAAACCTATAGCTTCAAGAGCATAGCTGCCGCAAAGTTTCCGATGTCCTGCATAATCTTCAATGATCTCCACAACAGATACCCCGTGTTTAAGAGTCTGTGTAATGCTCTAGGCGACAGAGACTATCAATTCAGTATTTTTAACGGGGATTGTTTGTCCGAGTCGCAGCGTCAAAACAAAGTTATTGAAGCGTTGACGGTCTATAATAAAGGAGTTTTGGCGCATTCTCGTCCAGCCCTCTACATCCGTGGGAACCTCGAAATTTGTGGTTCTTTGGAAAGAGACTTTAAAAATATGTTCGATTATCCAGATAATGAGTTTTTTTTCGCGATGACAGCAGGACCTGTTCGTTTCATATTTCTTGATTGCGCTAGAGATAAGCCAGAGAATCACGGAGAAGACCCTAGCCTTAACGATTTTACAGACTATAGAGAAAAACAAAAAAAATGGCTTAAGGAAGAAATTAAATCAGCAGATTTTTTGAAGTCAAAATACAGAATTTTGGTTCATCATATACCTCTCTATAATCATAATAATACAGGGGTGGCTGCTTTTTCTCGTGAATTATGGTCATCTGTACTTGATTCGGCGCCAATCGATTTTGCTATTAGCGGGCATACGCATCAATATAATTTTATTCCTCCTAAGGCGGCAGCTAATAATTATCCTGTCTTGATTGGCGGAGGCCTATGGCTTGAAGATGCGACAGTGATAGTATTATCAGCCACGGACAAACAATTAAGCATAGAGGTGCTGAATGCTAAAGGTGAAACAGTTGGTAAATATGAAAAGAACTAGCGAACAAGGAATTTATTTCCAGAGCCATTGATGCGCTTTTAATTCTAGCTTGATTAGATTAGCATCCTGATCTTTTATTGTTACACATTGATTTTCCTTACTGTAGTTTACCGCACTCAAGCGATTTGTTTCGGGGAAATATGCAACATCCACATAAGCATTATCAGAAAGGAATGGAATATCACTCGTTTCCTGCCCTGCTAGCCAGATCAGGATATTCTGTAACAAATGCGCATTTGTCATACTAAAAGGCAGGTTGCCAAGATAAACAGCTCGCCCCTGACCATAGTCTCGAGCAGATAGCGCGATATGTTGACCTTGCGCAACTATTACACTAAGATTCTTTGCTTGCGGGTAGACATAGCTTTTATTGCCAAAATCTTCATTTCCAGTTATACATGTTGAAAGAAAATGCGACGTATCAAGAGTTATCGGTGCTGCAACGCGACCCATTGTCAATGCAGTTTCTTTTTCTAAACCAAAGACGTCTCCTAGTTGATAGAAACGGCCATTTTGCAGATAAGCAGATGGAT
>Ga0307988_1001860_pt1 | contig 11160 bp, 11 predicted proteins | sample EllFjometagen183_FD_203166 | JGI IMG/M metagenome (GOLD analysis project Ga0307988, IMG submission 203166) | Marine microbial communities from Ellis Fjord, Antarctic Ocean - #183 | ecosystem: Environmental > Aquatic > Marine > Unclassified | place: Southern Ocean | collected 2014-10-08 | reverse complement strand
AGTCAGGGTCGATTCACTTTTTTTGGATGAGGGCTTCGGCACTTTAGATGATGAGGCTTTGGAGACTGCCTTGGAAACATTATCCGGTCTGCATCAGGACGGCAAACTGATTGGTATCATTTCTCATGTCTCTGCTTTGAAGGAAAGGATTAGCACGCAAATCAATATCAATCCCGTATCTGGAGGGAAAAGTGCCATAACAGGTCCAGGGTGCAGAAAAGTACCTTTTTGAGCGACCTTGTTAAAATCCATTTTTGATACCTGTTCAAGCCTTGCCAGCGCTTTTATCCAGATATGCTTTTTATATCTTTGCCTTGTTCAGATCGTGTTTTTCAGATTCTTTCTGGACTATTAAAGGAATGTCGGTTAATAAATTCAGGTCATTCATTAAAAAAGACTGCCATTTCAATGGCCTGGGTAGATTTTTAAAGATTGACTCTACCGGTTGAATAAATTTATTCAACAATGCCTCTACGTTTTTGGAAACCAGGGACCCCTTATCCTTACAAACCCCTATAGAGTGCAGCTTTGACAACAATTTATGGACCCTTTCAAGGGGTGTTTTACCACCCGTCAAATACTCCGGCGCTTTGCCCATTTCCACATCAATGATTTTAATGGTCGCTTCAATGAATTCTATGAGGGAATTAGTCTGGGGCTCTTTTTGAATCCTGAAAGAGCCTGATTTTATCAGGTTATGGCAACTCGCAACATAAAGCCATAATAGTCCGGGCTTTTGATTTTTGCTTTTTTGGAGAGGAAGTATAGACATAGTCCACACCATTTCAGAATGGGTATCTGTCAATTTTTTCTCCAATATACTGTAATAGCATTTTGGTTCATTTGGCAATTCCCTTTCTCATATAGATGAATCAAGCAACGGGTTGAGCAAATAGGCTTTTGTCATCATGAAAATGAATAAATAATATTTCTTTTTTGTTTAAGACATAGGGAATTGTTCTTATTGACAAGTCAAGGTCTATTTACTAATCATATTATGAGTTAAAAATAAACAATCCACGACAAAGTCACACCTGTTGAGAAGCAGGGATGGTAAAATACGGAGAATCCTATAAAGGATTTGATGATATTGATACTGCTATAAAACTTAGTGAATATTTACGATTAAGATATAAACATAATGATTGAAAATTACATTTGAATATGGAGACTTTTTTTGAAAACACTAAAAGTATTTATTCACCTAATTTTCTGTAGTTTTGTCTGGCCTTGGGTTATTTTTTTTCAACCTATGGCCTATGCAGAGGAAGTTCTCGGGGAAGAGATTGATTGTACTGATGTGAGCATTTACTTTGAGGACGATCCGACCTTGACCCGAGAAGAGCGTTTGCGTCTTATGGACAAGGCTTTTTGGGAAGCACTGAATAAATTTGAATTATGCCAATCGAAAAAAAAGATGGCAAAATCTTCTGGTGGGGCAGGAGACAATGGGTCATCCGGTAAGGGGACGGCGGGTGATTCTGGAAATTCTGCCGGAGGAGCAGAAAGCAGTTCCGGAATTGAATCTATAGCAAGTCCAACCATGTCGGGAACCCAAGCTCCCAAAAAAAAATCCACTGCCGGAGATGTTGAGGAGATGGCGGCAGGCGATTTAAAAGGTTCCCAGAATAATAATGAGACCACCGGCAAGACGAGTGGAAAGCTTCCGGAGGATATTCCACCGGCCAAAAACGACGATGCCTTTGCCGCTCAGATACGATACGCTGCTGAAAACGAGCCAGACCCTTTCAAACGCAAGCAATTATGGAACGAGTACAGAAAATACAAGGGCTTGCCCGCCCAATAACAGCAGAGGAATATTATGACATTTAAAAAAATAGTCGCAGTTTTTCTTATCTACACCTTTTTCCTTTCAGGGTGTGTTACTAATAATACAAGGACGTCTGTGGGCCCGCATTTGTCCTCTTCTTATCAGGAGACGGCGAGAAACGTGCCCGAGGTGAAAATTCCCAAACTCGATGTGATAATTCCCGTTTTTGATCCAGGCCTGCCTGAAGATCCATCAGACTATGATGATGAAAATATCTGGCCGGAACTGCGCAAGGCAGAGGCCAACCGTTTTGCTTATAAGCTGAAGGAAACGCTTGAAGCCACAGGACGGTTCGGCGCTGTACGGGTAACTCCGGATAAAACGGCCACTGGCGATTTGTATATTCTTGGCCGAATTAAGGCATCAGATGGTGACAAAGTGGTTTTAGAGATAGAGACCGTGGATATAAGCGGCAAAAGATGGTTCAAAGATTCTTTTAAGCATGAGGTGTCAGAAGCGTTTCACAAAAATCAAAGAAAAAAGGGCCTGGATCCCTATGATCCAGTATTTGAAAAAACAGCTGCAAGAATTGTTGAGGAACTTAAGAAACATTCCTTACAGGAATTGGAAGACCTGCATTACATAGCAGATCTCAGGTTTGGAACCAATCTTTCCGAGAATACGTTTATACCTTATATGGAAACCAAGAGAGGACGGATTACCTTGGTGGGTAAACCCAGCGATGATGATCCCATGATGCAGCGGGTGAAGGCTGTTCGAGTGAGAGATCAGCTTTTTATTGACAGTTTGCAGGATAACTACGCTGCATTTTCTGATAAGATGAAGGATAGTTATTTGATATGGCAGGAGCAGAGTCTTTTTGAGGTTCAGGCCCAGCGGGCCGCAAGACACAAAGCCACCGGTCAGGCGATAGGGGGGGTTGTATTGATTGGCCTGGCAGTTCTTGCAGCGGTGTGGGGGGCTGATTCTGATAGCATCGGCAGCAGTACCGCAGGTACTACGGGGGCAATTCTGGGTGGTATGGCCGGAGCCTCTTTACTTTCAAAGAGTTTTAATACCAGCGAGGAGGCAAAGGTGCATAGAGAAGCACTCAATGAGTTGGGGCAATCCATTGATATGGAGCTGTCCCCCCAAGTCATTGTCTTTGAAAAAGAAAATGTAGAACTGACAGGGAATGCCAAAGAACAGTTTGTCCAGTGGCGTGAATTCCTTCAAAAAATCTATGCCGAAGAACGGACACCTGATGTGCAACTATAACCCTAAGAAATTTTATGATTGAAGAAAAAGTCAAACGCGCGCGTCAGCGCGTTGCCAAACGCAGAATGCAATTGGGGGCAGGTTTGTTTGCTGCTATTTGTCTCTGCGGGCTATTCGTGTTTGGTCTTTCTGTTTTTGATTTTTCCGGAAAGGAAAGTGTTCCGGCTGATACCTCTCCAAAGGAGACGCTGTCTGACGGTTATTTGGAAAAAGCACGTGAAGAATTTAAAGAAAGACTGGAACAGTATGAAAGGGAACTGGAACCTCGCCTGCAGATTGTCAACTTAGAGCGCTGGGATCGAAACGTTTTTTTGGAAATAACCGGGCTTAAGAAAAAAGTGATGACAAATTATAGCAGTGGAGATTATGGTATCGCCATGGAAAAGCTTCAATTACTTGAAGATTTAACCTTAATAAGCTTAAAAAAAGCAGATCATATCTTTGAGGAAAGCGTGGAAAAAGCCATAGCTTTGTTGGCAGAAGATCGCTACGATGGGGCAAAGTTTCATATTGAAAAGGCCTTGCTGGTCAACCCCCAATACCCTTATGCATTGAGACTTCAGGAGAAGATTGAAAAACTTCCCCAACTGCTGCCTCTTCTGAATGGCGTAAAAATTGCCAGGGCCGAAAATGACCTTCAAAAGGAATATGACTTTTTACAGCGGATTTTGATTATTGCACAGGAACGTGAAGGGGGCATGGACCGGTTGGAGGTTCTTTCAGGCCTCATTAAAACCCAGAAATTTGACGGGCATATCGCTTCAGGCTTTGCCGGTATTGAAAAAAGACGTGTAAAAGAAGCCAGATATCATTACCAAGAGGCCAAACACATCGATTCCCGCCGATCTGAGCTTTCACTGCTTCAAACTCAGTTATTGGCACTGGAACGGTCTCTTCGGGTTGAACAGGCTGTCAAACTGGCAGAGCAGGCAGTCCGGCGGGATGATTGGCAGCAAGCCAAACACTACTTTGTCAAGGCCGCAAAAGATGCACCGGAAAATAAGACGGTGGCCCAAGGCCTGAAACAGTCCGACCATTTAATCCGGCTTCTTGACAGTTTCCGCTTTTTTTTTAAAAACCCTTACCGCCTGACCCTGGCAGATATTCGAAATGAAGCACAGCAAATATTACTGGCGGCTGAGGCGGCTTCAAATTATAGTTTTGCAATAAAAAGGCAGGCAGAAGAATTAAGAGAGCTGATTGTCAAGGTCAACAGGCTTATCCCGGTAGCAGTCATTTCGGATAACAAAACCTATGTATTGGTCCGCAGTGTCGGCAGGGTCGGGATTGTTTCCCAAAAAACAATAGAACTGAAACCCGGCAATTATACATTCGAAGGAACCCGGAATGGATTTAAATCAAAACTGGTACAGGTCCTTATTCCATATGATCAAAGTTTCTTTAGCATACAGGTGATTTGCGATGAGCCAATTTAATAAGAAATTAGATCAAGCAAAGCACAAGCAAAAAAGGATATACCTTTATGCAGGCATAACGCTGGTGACAACTCTCCTGCTCATGACAGCTGTATTTGTTGCTTCCCGGGGAACCCGTGTTGAGATCATACCCGGGGATGCAAAAGAACATGCCGTGTACCAAGTTTCTAAAGGACTGGGTTTCTCTCTTGGAAACATGGTTTATTCTTTTGCCGGAGGTTTAGAGATAAGGGTTTCTTCACCAGGCTTTAAGGTTGCCAGGGGTTCCATCGATCCTGTACATCTGGGCAAGGTTTTCCATTTGGAGTTATTGGAATTACCCGGACATCTTGTGGTTGATCTTTCAGGGGATGATGGTACGCTGTCACAGACAGCATGGCGAATCAATGGTCGTGATGTTGATCGCTCAGATAAGCTTGACATTGAACTTGAAGCCGGTTGGTACACACTGAATATCGACAATCCTTTTTTTCAGCCAAAGAAGATGGACATTGAGATTCGTCCCGGGGAGCAGACCCGGTTAAAGGAGGATTTACAATCTGTCAAAGGGAGGATGGATATTTCTTCCACGCCCTCATCGGCCATGGTGTTTCTTAATGAAAAGAACGTCGGTTCAACGCCGTTACAGCTTGAAAAAAACGGGGGGAAATACAGTCTTAAGCTTGTACTTGAAAACCATATTGAAAGCATTGAAACGCTGTCCATTACCAAAGCCAATCCAGAGGTGCGCCGCCATTATAAACTTAAACTTCAAAAAGGCAGTGTAAGGCTCAACCTTGTGCCCAAAGGGGGGACGCTTCTGGTAAACGGGGTTAAGCGCACAGAACCACTTTTTCTTGATGCTACGGTGAAACATCGACTGATTTATATGAAACCCGGTTTTTATTCTAATACCAGGACCGTACTGCTTGCCCCCGGTGAAGAAAAACAGGTTTCCATTCAATTGAAACCAGAAATGGGAAGGGTGGAGATCTTTTCTTCTCCAGCTGCAACCGTAAGGATTGACGGCAAAGATTCTGGCCAGAGTCCGGTCAACATAAGTCTTTCTGCCGTGCCCCATGAAATCCGGTTTGAAAAATCCGGGTATCGTTCTGTTGTTAAACAGGTTCGGCCCAAAGGGGGAAAGATTAAAAGCCTATCAGTCTCCCTGCTTACAGAATACCAGGCCAGGTTAAAGGAAGCCCCCAAAGAATTTACCAATAAAATGGGGATCAAACTGAAACTGTTCCTGGCTCAAGATGGCCTTGTCATGGGGGCCCCTCGTTCTGAGAAAGGCCAGAGAGCCAATGAATTTCAGAGAAGAATCCGTCTGACAAGACCTTTTTACGCGAGTCTTTTTGAAATAACCAACGGCCAGTATATAAAATTTGATTCGAAAAGAGTTATGGGGCATGGGAATACGCCTGTCACTTCGGTCAGTTGGCAGGAGGCAGCAGCCTTTTGTAACTGGCTGAGTGCAACGGAAAACCTTGGTCCTTTCTACAAAACGGCAAAGGGACAGGTGACAGGGTTTTATCCCCATACCGACGGCTATCGACTACTCAGTGAAGCCGAATGGGAGTGGTTGGCCCGCAAATCTGGCAAAACTAAGCAGACCCAGTTTACCTGGGGAAATGACAGGGTGATACCGCCTGAAACCGCCAATGTGGCAGACGAAAGCGCTAAGGGACAGGTTAGATTTTTTGTTCCCAATTATACGGATGGGCATGCCCATGCCGCACCTGTGGGAAGTTTTAACAGAGAATCATCAAGCCTTTATGATATGGCAGGAAATGTCAGTGAATGGGTGCACGACGTATATTCAATCGTGCCGCCCCTAAGGGATACCATAAGCCGCAACCCGCTAGGGGAACCGCACGGTTATGCACATGTGGTTAAAGGTGCCAATTGGCGTTCCGGCACCATTACCACTCTTAGGCCGGCATTCCGGGAAGGCCTGACCACCGGCCGTGATGATATAGGCTTTCGAATTGGACGTTATTTATATGGAGGTAAAAATGAGTAATTTGAGCAGGATGATACAGAAAAGACCTATGGTGTGGCTTGTGATAGCTGTGATCCTTTTTGCTATGGTTGCTACGGCCTATGCGGTACTGCCAGAAATCAGCCTGAATTCTCCAACTTCTTTTCCAGTGGATATTTGATATGTCGGAAATCGTTAAAAATTTTATCGCCCTGATCGTTTCTATCATCTTCGTCCATCTTGTTTACATAGGCTACATTCGTCCGGAGGCAGATCTTTTACTTGAGACGGCAAGGCAGGCAGGCCAATCCGCTCCCCGGGATCTGGTGATTGTTCTCAAGGACTATGAGCAGGAAATCTGTTTTATTCTTATGATATGGGGTAGTTTTCTCATCCTGGGCAAGTGTTTGCTGATCCTACGAAATAACTATCTATTTACAGTTGATCTGATTGAAGAAATAGCAGAGCAAGATCTTGTACCTGAAAAGATTATTGAAAAATTGGATAAAGAGCTTTCAACCAATCATAATTCAGCGCCGCTGGTCCAGGCACTGCGTTCCGCCCTGTGGCGTTATGCCGGAACCAGAAATGTACAAAATCTATCGGATGCCATTGAAAGCAGTGTTGAGGCACTTGCCGTTCGTCAAGATGCCGAGAATTCTATGATCCGGTACCTTATCTGGGCCATTCCATCCATTGGTTTCATTGGCACTGTTCGTGGAATCGGTGAAGCGCTGTCCCTTGCTGATAAGGCTCTTTTAGGAGACATTGCCGGCATGACCAATAGTCTTGGCATCGCTTTTAATTCCACACTTGTGGCACTGCTGATCAGTCTCTTTTTGATGTTCTTTTTCCATCAGTTACAGCGCCTCCAGGATGGTCAGATCGTTGATATTCAGGCCTATTGTGACCGGTACCTCCTGGCCCGGATCAAATAAGCAGTGGGTTTATGAAACGGCATCGCAAGGCAGAGGGTTTCAATCTGGCCTTTCTTGATATAATGTCCTGTGGCCTCGGGGCTGTGATACTGGTGTTTATGCTGGTAAAGCACGATGTGGGCACTTCGACCACTGAAACCGATCTTCTGGTAAAAGAGGTTCAGCAACTGGAACTTAAACAGGAGGAATTGCAGCAAACCCTGGTGCAGCTGCAAAATATATCAGAATCCGAAGCCAGGAAAATTGCCCTGCTCCGCGCCAAACTTGTACAGCTTGAACAGTCTCTCCAACAAAAGAAGTTAAGCCTTGTTCAGAAAAAAGACCGGCTGGCTGCCTTGAAAAATGATATTTCCAAGAGACCCATAGCCCAAAAAGAAGATCTTGTGGAAGAGGACCGGGGGGGGGAAGAAAATTACCTGATGGGCCTAAAGGTTGAGGGGCCGCGTATTGCCGTTCTCATAGACAGCAGTGCTTCCATGACCGACGAGAGGCTTATCGATATTATTAAAAGAAAAAACGGGTCCGCTGCCCAAAAAAAACAGGGGCCCAAATGGCTTCGAACCCGGAAAACTGTGCGCTGGATTCTTGCCCGTGTTCCCAAAACCAGCCAGTTGGCTGTTATCAGCTACAATGCTTCTGTAAAGTCACTGGGCAAATCAAATTGGATGACGCTGGACACTTCTGCCAGTTTTGCCGCGCTTTATCAGGAGCTGGATACGATTGTTCCCCAGGGCAGCACCAATCTGCAAAAGGGTTTGCAGTTGGTATCCAGGCTTTCTGCGACAGATCTTTATGTGATAACGGATGGACTGCCCACCGTGGGTGAGTCCCGCTACGCAAGCCTTAATCCCTTTTCCAATTGCAGTTCTCTTTTGGGAAAGTCCTCAACGATTTCCGGAGAATGCCGGGTAAAGCTTTTTCGACAAACGATTAAGGACACCAGCCTTGGTAGTGTGAAGGTCAACGTGATTTTGCTTCCCATTGAAGGCGATCCCGATGCGGTTAATGAATATTGGGCCTGGGCAGCCTTATCAGGAGGTCTGATGATGAGTCCCGCTGCGAACTGGCCATGAAAAACAAGAAAAAAGAGTTTGACATATTCAATCTCTCCTTTCTGGATATTATCTCCTGTGGTTTTGGCGCGGTGGTGTTGCTGATATTGATTTCGAATACCGCTGACAACAACTCCTCTTCAAATGTGGAAGAGGTGGAGCGGCTTTTTGGGCAAGTGATAACCCTTGAGGACACAATAGATGACCTGGTTCAAAAAATTGATGTGCAAAAGAAAAAAAACAATGATCAGCTTGGAAAAAGCGGTAATTTAGGCAGTGCCGCCCAGGCGCTTTCAAAGAACCTGGCAATAAGAGAAAAAGAAGAAAATGCACTGAACAGTGATTTGCAGGGGCTTTCATTGGTTCAGTCCACGCTTGAGAGAATTTCTATTTCACCATCCACCAGCAACACCGTTCGGGATGAAGAAGTGGGTGGTATACCAGTGGACAGCGACTATGTCATTTTTATTGTTGACACCTCCGGCAGTATGCAATCTATTTGGGGGCGGGTCTCACAAGAAATCCTTAATGTTTTGAGTATTCATCCCAAAGTGAGGGGATTTCAGATTTTGAACGACCAGGGAATACCTCTTATTTCTGCTTATAGTGGCCGCTGGATACCTGATACTCCCCAGCGGCGTAAGAGTGTAATAAAAGTGTTTGGCAGTTGGAAGGGGGTGTCCAACAGCAGCCCTGTAGAAGGGGTGGAAATGGCGTTGAAACGCTATGCAAAGCCGGGTCAATCAACGGCGATCTATGTTTTTGGAGATGATTATACTGGCTCCTCCTATGATCCAATTATCGCCGGCATTACAAAAATGAACAGGCGTCAACAAAACGGGCAGCGTCTGGCAAAGATTCATGGGATCGGTTTTCTTTCAAATCATACCACTGGCCGTTTTGCCATTCTGATGCGGGAGCTTACCCAAAGGAACGGGGGAACCTTTCTGGCCCTTTCATTACACAGATAAATTAAATTGGCCCGAAAAAGACTCTTATTGGGGAAATATAAACCAGGGCATTTGAGTTCGATTATCAGCGAATACTGATACATATTTTTCTTGCTATTATTTCTTTAACACTATGCCTTTATGGTTGTGTAGAGAGCCAAAAAATTGTCATTGCTAAATCAGGGATTCATTATGTAAAACCACAAGCTTCAAAAGATGTAATGCAGGGTGAAAAAGTCAAATACCAATTGTGGTATGATAAAGATAAATGGGAGGTTATCTATCTGGAACAACCGACATGATATATTTTAATTATTTTTTAACAAACAAATCCGGTGTGGTGAGTGTTATTGTATTAACGGGAACGAATTTAATTTCAGAATATGAGTCGGAAATATTCTCTTTACTAAACGGACTTGTTGACCTTTCTTTAGAGAAACCACCCCCAACAGTTGTTGAGAAACAAACTGATGATGACATTGAATCAAAACTAATAAAATTAAAAAATATGCAGGATATAACGATTATTGTTTTCATGTCATGCGCGCGCGCGAATCAAAAAGTATAAAAATGCTGGATGAATTATAACGATTAATTTTCTTACATTATAAAAATAATGTGAGCCAGGAGCAGACTTCTGGCTATAATCCAAACGTTTCAAAATTCAAAAAAGACCCCTGACTATCCTCAGTTAGCCCTATGTTCATAAAAATCTTTAGGACTAAAAACTTGATACCAGTTTAACCACGGTACTTCTGTTATTGAATGCTACTTTTAAATATGCTTGGCGACGGTCCATTTAACTTTTATATATAACTTGTTTATTCTTGCTTTTCAGAATCAGCAGTGGTTATCTTCAATTTAAAAAAGCATCGAACGGATATCACTCAAATTTGTATGATCATTTTTTAACAGTTTAAATTAAGAGGAAAACCGATGAACGAAATCGACCTTTCAGGATTGAAAATTGGAATGGAAAATACACTAAGTATCTTTGTCTCAAATGAAAACAGTGCCGAAGCTGTTGGCTACAAAGGGATGTCAGTATTAGGCACACCTCACCTTGTTGGAGTTATGGAAACCGCTTGTATATTCGTACATGAATTTCTGCCTGAAAACTACCTGACGGTAGGTGTAGCTATTAGCATGAAACACCTCGCCGCATCTCCTGTCGGTGCAACTGTCAAAGCAAAAGCCCGATTAAGTGCCATAGAAGGGAGGAAGCTGACCTACGATGTGGAAGCTCACGACTCAGTTGAGAAGGTAGCCGAGGGCACTCATACTCGGTTCATCATTGATTCCAGGGATTTTTTTACAAACCTTGAAAAAAAGAAACAAAAACTTGGTCTCATTTAAAAAGTATGTTCAAAATCAATATGTTTTTAACTCAATGCCTCAGCCTTGCCTTCCACCCGACGAATGGATGAAGGAGATGTTGGATAGATTAATCTCTAATAATGTCTATTCAGCTACGACTGTGTTTCTGCCCAGAGGCGGCCCAGTTTTCCCATCCTGTTATAAAGAGGCAGGCCCAGGGGGAGAATCTTTTGGGTGAAAGGGGTCAGGTATGCCAGTTTTATCAGCATTTCATACAGTTCCTGGAGGTTTTTTGCGTCCAGGTGAAGATCTGCCCCCTTCGGGGTAAAGTTCCACTGAGCAGCAATTTTTCGGGCCGCTTTTTTCCCTTCCCTCATGGTCACCACGGCATGGAAGGGCCCCGGAGGATTGTGTACCCGGGCATTTGTTTTTTCAATTGCCAGTACAGCCATGGT
>Ga0307988_1001859_pt1 | contig 11167 bp, 8 predicted proteins | sample EllFjometagen183_FD_203166 | JGI IMG/M metagenome (GOLD analysis project Ga0307988, IMG submission 203166) | Marine microbial communities from Ellis Fjord, Antarctic Ocean - #183 | ecosystem: Environmental > Aquatic > Marine > Unclassified | place: Southern Ocean | collected 2014-10-08 | reverse complement strand
AATGATACGCCAACCGATTTTGTAGACGGTGATTTTTCGACCTGGGACGATACCTATAAATTTGGTCTGGGCAATGAAATCGCATCGGAGCGAGCCTGGTTGGGTCAGTTCCACTTGGTGGCGGTATACAGCAGGGCGTTAACCGAAGAAGAAGTGTCACAGAATTTCAACGCAGGTCCATTCGTCTCTTCTAACATGGACGTTGATGATTGGGCGATTTATTAAGGCTGTAATTAGCAACCATAATTCAAAACAACAATAATGGCGGGAGCGGTAGGATTCGTTTCCGCCATTTTAGAGTGCTTGACAACAGCTCTCATTTATGAAAATTGGAGGTTTCAATAATTCGAAATTGCGTATCACCAGTATTTTACAAAATATTCCTATAACCATCTGCTGAACCTTAGTTAAGCAGCCCTTTTATGATATTTTCAAACTATAAGTAAAGTATTTCTTCATTACTTTAATGATCGCTCTAATCAAACACAATTTTATTCAGGAGTAATAAATATGCGTTTTATCAAGCTGGGTTGTATGTTTTTTGTATTATTTATGTGCAGCATTGCGCCTGCACTGAGCGCTAATAATGTTCCGGTTTATTCTGCGGACAACGAGGGCGTCTTCTTCAAGGATTGGCTTCTATGCGGACCTTTCCCCAACAGTCATGAGAAGAACATTATCGACTATAAGCACGGTCCACGTTGCACATTCTTTATCGCAGATTTGATGAAGGATGCTGGCGGCGAAGCCATGGCCGAGCCTCAAGCCGGAGATAAAATCACCCTGGCTGATCCTCCCATAAGCCACTCTTGGTTCCTGCACCAGTCAAAAGAAGACCTGGTGAATTTTAATGATATCTTCACGCCTAACGACAATGTGGTTTCCTATGCTTTTTGTTATGTAGATTCGCCCGATGAACGTAAAGTCATGGCCGCTATCGGAAGTAATGATAATGTCAAGTTCTGGCTTAACGGAGAGTTGGTTCATCATTTTGTTCTGGCTGATGGACGTTGGTTGGCTAAAGATGACGACTATGTTCCCATCACTCTCAAAAAAGGCCGCAACCGCCTTCTATTCAAAGTATGTGAAGGAACCGGGGCCTATGGTTTGGTCTTTAGACTGTTGGATCATGATAAAACGGTTAAATCCATTTTGGATAATACCGACAAGCATAACAAACTTTCAGCAGTTACCAAAATTGATGAGTTGAAAATCACCTTTGGCACGCCGCACCGTTTTGAGGCTGTGACGCCGGGCGCCAAAGTTCATTTTGAAATTGTACATAAAGAGAAGGGATTAATCGATGCTTTCGATTGGCGCGAAGGATTCGAAGCATCTTACCCTCTTGAAAAAATTCCCGATGGTTTCCTGACTATCAAAGCCTCGATCCCCATACCCGGCGGCAAGACGGTTACCAACGAAGTAAATCATTTCAAAGGCAAACTGCCCCGCTTTGGATATCCTGAACGTTTGAAAGCCGACTTGGCCATGCGCGATGCCGATGGAAAAGCATTCTTCCCCATCGGAACCTACGGCGCGGCGCCGGAATATTACGCCACAATCAAAGAGGCGGGTTATAACTTCATCATGGGCGGCGAAGCATCATTGGATGGCGCTCATAAAGCGGGACTGAAAGTCGGAGTATCCATGCACGGCAGCGGCGAGCATTGGCTGGATCATATCCGCGAAATCGTCCGCAAAAACCGCGAACATCCCGCCCTGTTATTCTGGATGCTGTTTGATGAGCCGGGATACAATAAAGCCGATCTGCTGCAGATGCACGAAGCCTATAAACTGATCCGCAAGGAAGATCCGGTCAATCCGGTTTATCTGGTCATTACTGATCCCAGAGTATACGAAACCTTCGGTCGATGCTGTGACGTGATTTCGGTTGATACTTATCCCATCTCTCAAGGCGATATATCCAGCGTTGGCGATAACATTGCCAGAGCCTATGCAGTGTCGGACGGCGACACGCCAGTGTGGCATTGCGGACAGATTTTCCAATGGCCCGGTGACCGTTATCCGACCATTAAGGAACACCGCTTCATGTCTTATCTGGCTATCCAATCCGGCGCTAAGGCCATGCTATGGTATAGTTTCCGTTATCGCGGCGGACCTCTTCCCGAAGCCGTCCCCGAATTATGGCAGTCTCATGTGCAGCTGCTTAACGAACTGCACGAGTTGGAGCCGATTCTACTCTATCCCGGACTGGGCGAACGATTGCTATCCGGTAACAACGATATCCGCGTAACAGCCAAAACTGGCCCAGATGGTAGTTTGACCATATTCGCGGTTAACACGTCTAAAACCGAGACTTTTGTTTCAAACATTCAATGCCCTACGCAAGACTCGAAGAAGATTCCGGCTTTGTTTGAAGACCGTAGCGTCTCCATGAAAGAGGGCGTTATTAAAGATACTTTTGAACCACTCGGCGTTCATATTTATCAGATCAAATAAGTTTAATACTCCTATCACCCATGGTTAGCGAATAACCAAATCCCCTCTCCCGTCGGGAGAGGGCTAGGGTGAGGGGGGATTTGAATCACATTCAGGTTCAACAAATCAGACGCGCTTCCACTTAAAATATGGAAGCGCGTCCTTTTTATTAACATACCTGAAAAATAGGATGATTTAAGATAGAATAGATCAACATCAATAATGAAAGGTTATTTAACTATGTCTAGATTACTATTCGTATTGTTGATTACCGGGTTGTTGTTGCCAGCCATAGCCCAATCAAAACCGCCTTCAGCCGACTATAAACTTACTTGGTCGGATGAGTTCGATGGAACCAAACTGGATGAATCGAAATGGGGCTACCACGGACTCGGTCCTAGACGCGATGCCATTAATGTTAAAGAGTGTGCGACGCTGGATGGTAAGGGGAAATTGGTTTTAACTACCAAAAAGGTTGGTGACAAGTATCACACAGCCATGGTCGAAACGCGCAAAAAATATGAAGCGCGTTATGGCTACTATGAATGCCGCGCGAAATTGCAAACCCAACTTGGTCATTGGTCTGCCTTCTGGCTTCATTCACCCAAATTCATCGATGGCGGCGACCCTAAAGAACATGGAACCGAAATCGATATTTTCGAGTACCTAACCAAAAAAGGCCAGACGCTGGTCTGTAATCTTCATTGGGGCGGTTACAAGAAGGGCTTCCATAAAACAGTCGGCTCAAAATACGATATGAAGGATACGGCTGATGGATTCCATACCTTTGGTTTGGAATGGACTCCCAAGGAATACGTCATTTATCTTGACGGCAAAGAGGTCTGGCGGACTACTGAAGCCATATCACATATCAAACAATATATAATCCTAAGCCTGGAAGTTGGCGAGTGGGCGGGAGACATCAAAGACGCCAAATTACCAGACAGCGCGCTTTTTGATTATGTCCGGGTTTACCAGATTCCGGCGAAAACTAATTAATGAATTTCGTGAAATAATATATCAGTAAAAAAAGGGGGCTTTGCAGCCCCCTTTTTGTTCATATTCACATCACTCCATCAAGGTAATTCACGGATGCGGATGTTTTTGAATTCTATGGGGGAGCCTTCTGATTCAAGGCAGACATGACCTTTGCATGGGTCGGCGCCGTTGCCGCCGGATACTTCTTCACCGTTAACCCACAAGCGCACTTCGCCGTTGATGCATCGGACGTAGTAGTGATTCCATTGCCCGAAGCCTTTGCTAAGGTTCTTGCTGGGGAAACTACGCGCTCCACTGGCTGACAACGGAGGGAACGGTTTCAGTTTGGAGTTGCCAACCGCGAAGATGTCGCCATTGGTCGAGAACCAGTCAGACTTTTTGCCATTTTTCTTTTCATAGCGTGTGGCGTAACCATGATCCAGCATTTGCACTTCGATGCCATACTTGGGCAAGGTATCAGGTTTGATATCGGTAAGCGCTTCAATCGGCGCCCATACGAAGCAGCCGGAGTTGCCAGCCGATTTCAGATGACACCATTGCACGACCAACTCAAAGTTGGTGTATACCTTCTTGGTGCGCATAACGCCGACTGGCTTTCCGGTGCAAGTTAGCAAATCATCTTTCCATGACCAGGTGTCCTCGGAGCAATTGACGTTGGCGAAATCATTTTCACCCAGTTCCACCCATCCATCACCGATGCCATCGATAAAAGCTTTGGGTAATGCCGGAGGATCTTCGGCTTGCGCCAGTTGCATTCCTGCAAACGATAGGCACAGCATCAAAAACAGCGTCATAGTTATAATACGTTTCATTTCATTCTCCATTCATGTTATTTAATGAATTTACATTATCAACTCTATAGTATAAGCCGCATACCTATCAGGATTAAAGAGAGAACTATCATGACTTAACATGATAGGATCGTAGAAAGGTATGTTTGATCAAATAAAGTGCACTCATATTACAATTGCCAATAGTAATATTTTATTTTTTCCGCCATTAATTTCCTTCTCTCTTGTAGGAATTCTTCATATTGCTCAATTGATTTATTATTCATCCCCTCAGGAATACAGTGTGCTTTGAAATTTTCTTTCATCTGATCAATATCATTTATTGCTCCAAAAAAGGCTGATCCGTTATTACAATGTTCTATCAATCGAGAGAAATATTCAGAAGGAGATTTATCCCCGACAGAAATATTTATCTCGCTTTGCATCATGACATAGTTAGCAATCTGGTTATATTTACCGCGCGTTAAACCGAATTTCTTGAGATAATTCTTTGGGAAAAGATGATGTATATCACCTTTATGGGTGATAAGATCACGAACAGTTATTTTATTTGATAAGAAACCTTTATCATTGTTATGAACCTGGGATGCTAAAAAGACCTTAAAAAAAGGACTACTCGCCACCGATGTATTCATCTGCTGAGGCAAACCAGTATGCCAGAAGGTATCTGATAATTCAGCCGCTTCGACATCTTCTAAATACTTGGTGCAGCCTATTTCGCTAATTTGCTTAATATCAAAATCAAAAGCCGATTCAGGAGAGGATGAATAACGACCGGTCAATAATGATAACAAAAACCATCGGCGCACATTAGATTCGATTATTTCCGGGGAAACTTTTGATGTTCGTTGAACCAAAAATATTATGTATGCAAAATTCATGGCATTTTGAGAACGAATCATACTTGATTCAACAAATCCGGCAGAACGCAGAATCATTACAAACTGCTTAAAATTTGTCTCATTCATAAAAGACAATAAACCCTTTTCAAGTTGTTTAAATGACAGTGCGGCAATTGTTTCTTCATATCCACGAGTTTGAAAATTTCTGCCTGAAAGCAATGCAACTAAATCCTGAAGCCGACCCCGCTTAAACTCTGAGGTAAATGCAACACGCAGCATATCCGTATATGTAGGGTCATAGAGATCATCATTTTCATTCTTTAACCAAGCCATATTATGAAAATAATCTGTGGAAGAAAACGCAGGATCAACATCATAAATCTGTTGATAAAATTCTGGAGCGACAGCCATGTGGCAAAAATAGTCAATACATTTGCGTATCCTATTACCATTATAGCTTCCATTTGCAGCGATTTTAGACATGGCGAAATCTGCTTGACTTAGAACGGCTCCTTGAGAATTGATTCTAATAAATATTTCCGTAACCGTCTCAATATCTAAACCAGAATTCAGTTCAATAAGTCCAATATGATTATTAACAATACCCCGTAACATCTCGATGCTTTTGAAAATCACATTTTGATCACAGTCATCGTTTTGTGAGCAATAATCACTTACAAGTTTAAGCACCTGGACATCGGGAGAGAGAATAGCAGCAATATTCGTGATCCAGGATTTATCTTTCTCTATAGCAGGATTTGAGACCTCAAATTTATTATCATTCGGATGAAACGCAATAGATATTTTTATCTTTTTATAATCCTTATTGATAATCCATTCTCCAAGCAGCGCTGCCATAATCGCGGTTACTCTTTGTTGCCCATCAATTAGGATTCTTTTCCCTTCTGAAGAAGTTCCATCTTTCAACTTAACTGTGGGATTACGCCAAGAAATCAAATACCCTATGGGATATCCTTTATACAATGAATCAATTAAATCACGTACTTTAGCCGCATTCCAAACAAATGGGCGTTGAATTTCTGGAATAGCTATTTCACCAGATTTAATCCAAGTCAGTACCGTCTGAATTGGATGCTGATTTACTGAATATTGTTGAATCGACATTCTGTCTCCCCCCTAAATCTTATATGCGGTCGAAATACCTCTTTCGTTCCCAGTCGGTTACTGATTCATCAAAGGCTTGTTGTTCCATGCGAGCGAAATGGAGGTAATGGTTTACTACATCATCCCCGAAAGCGTTACGGGCGACTTGGCTTTTTTCGAATAAGCGGGATGCTTCTATCAAACTAGTCGGGACGTGGTTTACTGAATCGGCTTGGTATGCGTCTCCCTGGAAAGGTTCGCCGCAGTCCAGGTTCTCTTCTATTCCAGCCAACCCGGCGGCCAGCGTTGCGGCGAAGGCCAGGTATGGGTTGCCATCGGCGCCGGGCATGCGGTTCTCGATACGGAAAGAATGGCCATGACCGATGATGCGGAAACCTGCGGTGCGGTTATCGGGGCTCCACACAATAGCGGTTGGAGCAAAATATCCGGGTTGGTAGCGTTTATAGGCGTTGATGGTGGATGCATAGAACAGGAACAATTCATGCGAATACTTTAATTGCCCTCCGAGAAATTGACGGTACAATTTCGACTCGCAGCCTTTGTCTTTGTCCCAGAAAAGGTTCTGGTCGCCTTCTTTGTTATAGGCGCTGGTGTGTAAATGAAAACTGGAACCTGCATCTGTAGTATCGTACTTGGCCATAAACGTTACAGAACATTCCTTGGCCCAGGCGATTTCCTTCACGCCGTTTTTATATATGACATGACGATCCGCCATTTCCAGAGCATCGGAGTATTCGAGATTTATCTCATGTTGCCCCTTACCCCATTCGCCTTTACTGAATTCGACCGGGATATTGGCTTGGTTCATCATATTGCGGATATCGCGGATAACGAATTCATCGCGCGAAGTCTGCAAAATATGGTAGTCAATGGAATAATCGGAACTGGGTTTGATATCTTGAAAATTACGCTTAGCTAATTCCTCCTGCGTTTCCAGAAAAAGATAAAACTCTAACTCAGAAGCCATCATGGGATAGAGTCCGGCCTGGTTGGCGCGCTCGATCTGACGCCGCAGAATGGCGCGGGGCGACTGGGTGACGGGTTCTTTGTTGGCCCATTGCAGGTCAACCAGAACCATCACCGTTTTCTCAAGCCATGGGATAAAGCGCATGGTGTCCAGGTCGAGAACGCCATGAAAGTCGCCATACCCTTTATCCCAACTGGTCATTTCGAATCCCGGAAGAGGATTCATCTCCATATCAACCGCCAACAGATAATCACAGGAATGCATACCCGATGCGATTACGTGGCTGACAAAATAGGAACCCGTTACTCTCTTGCCGATCAGACGTCCGAATTGGTCGGGAAAAGCAACCAGCACGGTATCGATTGCACCCGCTTGGATCAATTGGCGAAGATTTTTAAGGAGCAATGGATTCTCCATTTTATTATTCTCCGGTGTATATGAAAACGTTTTTAACTTCAGTAAAGTTCGCTAAAGCGTTCATACCTAGATCGCGTCCAATACCGCTTTTTTTGTAGCCGCCAAAGGGCGCTTCAATATAGACGCTGCTGTTGGTGTTGACGCTTAACACGCCGGCTTTCACCCGTTGGGCGGTTAATATTGCACGCTTCAGATTGGTTGTCCAAATCGAACCAGATAATCCGAAGGGTGAATCATTGACTTCGCGGATCATGTCGTCTTCGTCGGTAAATGGAATCACACTGAGCACCGGGCCGAAAATCTCTTCCTGGCTGATGCGCATTTTGTTATCGGCGTCAGTGAAGACTGCTGGTCGAATATAGGAGCCTTTAATATAGGCTTCGTCTGTCATGAGTTCTCCGCCATAAGCCAGCGTGGCGCCTTCCTCTTGACCCAGTGCAATATAATCCAAGACGCTTGTGCGTTGTTTAGGTGATATCATCGGTCCAATCTGGGTTGCTTCATCCAATGGATCACCGATAACGGTTTTCTTTGTTTGATCAATGAAAGCACTGACAAATTCGTCATATACGGATTTTTCAACGAAGGCGCGGCTGCGTGCGCAGCAGTCTTGGCCGCAGTTTCCAAAAACAGCCAGTACGGATGAGCGGGCTGCTTTATCAACATCGGCGTCAGCGAAAATGATGTTGGGTGATTTGCCGCCTAATTCGAGTGAGACGCGCTTGATGTCATCAGCGGCGGTTTTCATGATTTCCGTGCCGGTTACGGTTTCTCCTGTGAACGAAATCTTATCAACGCCGGGATGGCCGACAATAGCTGAGCCAATCGTACCGCCCGGTCCGGTGATAATATTAAATACGCCTTCAGGGATGCCCGCTTCAAGAGCGGCATGTCCCAGATGCAAAGCGCTTAGGGGAGTGTAACTGGCCGGTTTTAAAATAACGCAATTGCCCGCAGCTAAGGCCGGGGCGCATTTCCAGGTCGCCATAAGGAAGGGAAAATTCCAGGGAACGATAGCCGCTACAACGCCGATTGGCTCCCGCAGGGTATAATCAAAACCTGTGTTGCTGACCGGAATGGTTTCGCCGAAAAATTTTGTGATGCCGCCTGCGTAATATTCAAAACAGGAACCTCCCGCCCCGACTTCACCTCGTGAGTCTTGAATAGGTTTTCCAACATTGAGAGATTCCTCGCGGGAAATCTTTTCCAGATTTGACTGGATGATGTTGGCGAACTTAAACAGTATCTTGGCGCGTTCGGATGCCATCATCTTGGGCCAGGGGCCTTCGTCGAAGGCTTTACGGGCGGCGCATACGGTTTCATCCACATCTTCGGCGCCAGCTTTGGCCGCTGTGGCTATGATTTCGTTTACGGCAGGATTATAAACAGGAAAAGTTTCACCCGATTTGGCAGGTTTCCATTGTCCGTTGATTAATAGTTGATGTTGTTTCATTGTTTTTTACCAGCTTTCTTGATATAGACGAAGTAAATCTTCTTGTGTGCATGTGCGAGGATTGGTTAGATGACAAGAATCTTCAAAGGCTTTTTTTGATAATCCAGGCAAGGCGTCTTCAGGAACTTTGCAATCGCGCAACTGTGAAGGCAGGCCAATTCTTTTATTGAGAGCCGCTGTTTCTTCAGCTGCCTTATCCGCCGCTTCAGTTTGAGACATGTCACGCACGTCAATTCCCATAATAGAGGCGACGCGGGTATATTGTTCCAGCGCTGCATCCCGGTTGAAACGCATTACGGCTGGAAGACAAACTGCGTTGGCCAAGCCGTGGTGCAGGTTGAATTCGGAAGACAATGGATGCGCTAGTGAATGTGTGGCGCCCAGGTCTTTCTGGAATGCGATAGCGCCCATCATGGCTGCGATCATCATATTACCGCGCGCTTCGATATCCGTGCCATCGGTTACAGCGCGTTCGAGATATTTCCAGACCAATTCAATACCGCCTACAGCTATGGCGTCGCATATCGGGTGGAATATAGGAGCGGTCAAAGATTCCAGGTTATGGGTGAAGGCATCCATTCCCGTAGCGGCTGTCAGGAATGGTGGAAGTGAAACCGTAAGTTCAGGATCAACGATAGTCCGTGTGGGCATTAGCATGGGGCTGAAAATAAGAACTTTTCTTCCCAGACTGGGAACGGTAATAACCGCACCGCGCCCTACTTCGCTGCCAGTTCCAGCGGTTGTGGGTATGGCGATGATCGGGGGAAGCTGATTGGTTATAAGTTTATATCCGCCTGCTTGAGCCTCAAAATCGCTTAACGGTTGCTCGTGCTTGGCGCGAACCGCAACAACTTTAGCCGTATCCAATGCGCTGCCGCCGCCCAGTCCGATGACGCCGTCGCATCCCTCGCTCTGGTAAATCTTCGCTGAGTTTTCGACATCCTCATCCAGAGGATTGGGATGGACGCCTGCAAAGACGCCAAACTCTATATTGGCGCCCTTAAGCGCCTTTGTCACTTTACTGTAGGCTTCGGTCTGTTTTAAGCCGGGATCGGTTACCAGAAGTGGTTTTTTGATTCCGGCTTCTGAAAGACATTCCGGGAGTTGTTGAATGGCCCCCGGCCCGAAAACAACGATGGTTGGAAATGAAAAACGGGTAATATCCTGAATCACTGCTCTCTCCTTATCGAGAAAAAAATGCACCTATGGTTTGACCATAAGGGATGTTCTAAAATCTTTAATGCGGCTTTGAAATAAAAAGCGATTATAAAAACATTAAATATTCTTCTTTACAAAATGAGTTACAAAATTTGATGAAATTTTCCGCATTTCGGGAAGTGGTTCCAAGTCGTTTATGGTTGCATCTATATCCACGCCGTCGGTAGCCAGCCGTTCACGGCGTGGTTCAAGTATAAAATTTATATGATCAAGGGTATACTCTGGATGGAACTGCACCGTGCGGATAAGGTCGCCAATGCGCAAAGCCTGTATGGCGCATTTTGCACTAGAGGCCAAACATTCGGCGCCCGGAGGTAGATTTACGACGATATCCTGATGTGTTTGCATGACTTTATTGGGTGAATTTAATCCTGTGAAGATGGGATCGTTTTTACCCGCTTCGGTTAATTCGAGAGGATTTACCCCGATTTCCCATCCCTGGGGATTCTTTTTAACCACCCCGCCAAGCGCCCGGGCGATTATTTGATGACCGAAGCAGATGCCAAGCAGGGGAGTTTTATTGTTAGCCCATACTTTGATTTTATCAGAAAGCCGTTGAATCCACTCATGTTCGTCGTAGGCCGAGTAGGTTGAACCGCTAATGACAACGCCATCAAAGGAACCAGCGGGTATATCTGTTTCTTGCTGCGCCCGCCAGACATCGAATTGTATCGATTGATCAGCGAAAGAATCAATGATCCATTGCCCTACATCATCGGGATAATTGAGTCGTTTATGTTCGCATTCCCATTCGACGCAATTTAAAATTAATATACGCATAGATTTTTCCATTAAATCTTATTGGTATAAGTAAATAATCACATTTCTAGCAAATATTCAAGTTACATTAACGAATTAAAAAGTCTTATTCAACTTGACATAGTGTTCTGCTTTTTGGCAATATTAAATATGTGGA
>Ga0307988_1001858_pt1 | contig 11178 bp, 7 predicted proteins | sample EllFjometagen183_FD_203166 | JGI IMG/M metagenome (GOLD analysis project Ga0307988, IMG submission 203166) | Marine microbial communities from Ellis Fjord, Antarctic Ocean - #183 | ecosystem: Environmental > Aquatic > Marine > Unclassified | place: Southern Ocean | collected 2014-10-08 | reverse complement strand
AACTGGAATGGTTCGAACGTGGTCAGGATGTTCCATTTAAAGCTGCTCATCTGTCAGACGGAACACTTCGTTTTATTTGCCTTGCCACAGTTCTGCTGCAGCCGGAAGAACTGCAGCCGGATACAATTTTGGTTGATGAACCTGAACTTGGTCTCCATCCTTATGCAATTAAAGTTCTTGCTGGATTGATAAGAAGTGCAGCTCATGAGAAACAAATAATTGTTTCAACTCAATCGGTTGAACTTTTGAATGAGTTTGATCCGGAAGATGTAATTGTAGTTGATCGGGTTGAAGGAAAATCTTCTCTTAGACGATTAACTCAGGAGGAACTTGAAGGCTGGATTGATGATTATACGCTTGGGGAACTCTGGCAGAAAAATATTATCGGCGGGAGACCTGCCAGATGATGAAGAGAATCCATATTTTCTGTGAAGGTGATACTGAAGAATCATTCGTAAGAGAGATCATGTATGACCATTTTATTTCAAAGAATATTCTTCTTAATCCAATAATAGTCCGTACTTCGGCAAAAGAGACAGGCGGAATTACTACTTACGGTAAAATAAAAAATCAGATAATAAGAAAATGCCATCAGGATAAACAGGCTATAGTTACAACTTTTATAGATTTTTATGCCCTTCCAAGAGATTTTCCGGGACAGGATAAAAAGTTATCAGGTATTTCTTCATACGAAAAGGCTGTTTTTTTTGAAGAAGAGTTTGCTAAAGATATAAATCTTAAAAATTTCCTGCCAAACCTTACAATACACGAGTTTGAAGGTCTGCTTTTCAGTAATCCTGAAGTTTTTATTAAATATTTTGATAAAAGTATTTCTAAGAAAATAAGTAAAATCAGAAAAGCTTACGAAACACCGGAATACATCAATGATGACCCGAAAACCGCCCCGTCAAAACGGTTAATAAAGATATGTCCACATTATCAGAAAATATCTCATGGAACCCTTATATCCTATGATATTGGGCTTGAAGCAATAAGAAAAGAGTGCAGGCATTTTAATCAATGGCTGGAAAAACTTGAAAAAATGAGTTAGTAATGAAGGAAATTTCAGAATGTCTGAAAATACTATAATAGAAAAACTTTTAGAAAATATAAAAAATGTTGCTGTTTATAATCCTGATGTTCAGGAAGCACATGAGTGTATATTATGGACTGATAAGGAAAGACAGTGGGAAACTGTAATACCAAGGTTACAACATGACCTTCCTCAATTGTATATATTCGGTGAATACAAACCTGAGATAAAGCAGGGACCTGCTATCTGGCTAAGGTGTGTAATTGCCGGAAAGATTGATCTTGAAGACAAAGATAATATTCAGGGAATCAAAGTGAGGAGAGAAAATTATAGAATAGCTGAAGATATTCCAATTATATATCTTCCTGGTGTAAGCAGACAGGACTTAAGAGCAATAGAAAACTGCCCTGATGAATTAAAACCTTTGGCTCCGCTACAGTATTCCGGTATTATCTGGTCACAGTATAATGCAAAGGATTGGACCACGCTTGCCTTTTTAAAGTCTGATCAGGGTGGACTTGGATTAGATGTTGCAACAGACACAGAAACAAAAGAATCCTTAAAAATAGCAATTGGTTCTTTGATGGATGAAGAAATAGAACTTCTCAGGAACAAGCGGCTGGATAAGGATTATTTCAATAAGCTTATTGCAGGCGGAGATCCCGTAAAAGATGTTCTCAACTGGATTAATGACGAAAAGAAATTCAAAGAAAACCTTGATCAGAATAAATGGAAGGCATTTGTTAAGCTCTGCAAATCTACCCTGGGATTAAATCCTGTAAAAGATGGAATAATAAAAGCTGCTGAAATGCTGGCTCTTGGGAAAGGTGAATGGATACAGGTTTGGGATAGGTTTTGCGAAGCACCCAAGCGATACTTGAATATTCCCGAGCAGATGAAAAAGTGTGAAATGCCTCAAGAAGATTTGTTTTCAAATTTTGATACTCATGGAAGATGGCCCCAGTGGAATTGTGCTGAAGAAAAAAATTTAAATGAAGAATTCAAAAAAGCTCTAACACTTCCTGAACAGAATTTGAGAGAATTAATAATAGAACTTGATAAGGCTCATAGCGTACGCAGAAGAAGCGTTTGGAGTGAACTTAATAGGACCAAATTGGCCGATACTCTTAAGCACCTTAAAACAATTAGTATTGCTACAGCAAAACATATTAAATCAGGCAGTTCTGATGATATTATGAAAGTGTATGGAGATAGTGGATGGAAGACAGATGCTGCTGTTATGAAAGCTTTATCATGCATCTCATCCTATGAAGATTATAAACTAATATCAACTCTTATCAAAACAATGTATCTTCCCTGGCTTGATAGCTCAGCAAATTATTTACAGTCGCTAGATTATCCATCGGAAACTGTAGAGAATCACACGATTCATAAAAAAGCCCCAGGTGAATGCTTTTTATTCATTGACGGACTTCGTCTTGATACAGCAAAGTTGCTTCAGAATATGCTCTCAAATAAAGGTTACAATGTAAAAGAAGAACTAAAATGGTCAGCTCTGCCCACAGTAACTGCTACTGGAAAACCTGCTGCAACACCTGTTAAAGGTAAAATTAAAGGGGTTTATAATAACGACTTCGAACCTTGTCTTAAAACTACAGAACAATCTTTAAAAGGTGGTTATCATCTGAAAAAATTACTTAAAGATAATGGTTGGAAACCTCTTAATAAAAATGATTTTGGTAATGGCAAAGGCAATGCATGGTTTGAAATAGGCGATCTTGACTATGAAGGTCATTATAAAGGTTGGAAACTTGCACATTCCTGCAAGAGAATACTTGATGAAATTATTGAAGTTATTGATGGAATTTCAGCTGCTGGCTGGAAGACTATAAGAATTGTTACTGACCATGGTTGGCTTTTGGTTCCGGGAGGACTTCCTAAAGTTGACCTGCCTTCGGTTTTGACAGAAACTAAGTGGGGGCGCTGTGCCTTAATTAAAGCTGGTTCTGTATGTGATGAAAAACAATATCCATGGTATTGGAACAAGGAAGTGCATATAGCTATTCCTCCGGGTGTCTTCTGCTATAAAAATGGTGAGGAATACACACATGGGGGTATTAGCCTTCAGGAGTGCATAATTGCAGATTTAATTATTCAAAACCAAGAAACCTCTACTACCGGACAGGTAAAAGTGACTGATATTAAGTGGAGAGGTTTAAGATGTTCTATTGTAGCAGAAGGAGACCTTGAAGGTTTAAAAACAGACATTAGAAGCCAGGCGGGAGATTCAAATTCGAGTGTTATTGTTGCGATAAAGGAATTCCGAGAGGAAGGACTTGTTTCTGTAATAGTAGAAGATGAAGATTTGGAAGGTACAAAAGCGTTTATAGTAATTATAGATGCCTCAGGGCAATTGATATATCAAAAAGAAATCACTGTGGCAGGTTAAAATAAGGGAGCTTATATGATACTGGATAATATTGATAAATTAGCATCTGAGGCTTTGGACGGCTATTTAGTAAGGAAAGATTTAGTGAGAACTTTTAGTCGTCAATTTCCTGTTCCTACTTATGTTGTTGAGTTCCTTTTAGGTCGATACTGTGCAAGTGTTGACGAAGAAGAAATCAATGAAGGATTGGAAATAGTCCAAAGACAGCTGCAGTCAAAAACAGTAAAAGCCGGAGAGGAAGAGTTATTTAAAGCAAGAGCAAAGGAAAAAGGTTCTGTAAAAATAATAGATATAATCAGTGCCAGGTTGGATGCCAAAAGTGACTCTTACTTAGCAAGCCTACCCAGTCTCCTGCTTAAGGACGTTCAGATAAGCTCTGAAATTGTAAATGAACATGAACGAATGTTAACAGGTGGATTTTATGCAGAAATAACATTGGTCTATGATTCATTAATAGCACAGGAAAGAAATGGAAGGCCTTTTATAGTTGACTCTTTAAGACCTATTCAGTTATCAAAAAAGAATATTATTGATATTCTTGCAAAAGCTAGAAAGAACTTTAATACAGAAGATTGGATTACATTTTTATTAAGAAGCATAGGAATTAATTCAGATAGTCTTGATGAACGTAACAAAAATGCATTTCTGCTTAGAATGGTACCATTTGTAGAAAGAAATTATAATCTTGTTGAACTTGGTCCAAGAGGAACTGGAAAGAGTCATTTGTTTCAACAGGTTTCACCTTATGCTCACTTAATATCCGGAGGTAAAGCTACTGTTGCAAGAATGTTTGTAAATAACTCTAGTGGGCAGCGTGGTCTGGTTTGTCAATATGATGTTGTATGTTTTGATGAAGTGTCAGGCATTACTTTTGATCAGAAGGACGGCGTAAACATTATGAAGGGCTATATGGAGTCAGGTGAATTCAGTAGAGGAAAAGAAAGCATTAGGGCTGATGGCAGCCTTGTTCTTGTTGGTAACTTTGAAGTTGATGTTGAATTTCAACAAAGAATTGGTCACTTGTTCGGACCTCTTCCTCCAGAAATGAGAAATGATACAGCTTTTATGGATAGAATACATGCTTTTTTACCAGGTTGGGATGTACCTAAAATTGATAAAGAACTATTAACAGACAATTTCGGATTGGTCAGTGATTTTTTATCTGAATGTATGACGCAGCTAAGAAACACAAGCTATATTTCAGCGATGCAGAATCGCTTGCATTTTGGCGGAGCTTTAAGTGGAAGAGATACCAATGCTGTAAATAAAACGGTCAGCGGATTACTGAAACTAGTATATCCTGGATGTATTGAAGATATTACTGAAGAAGATATTGAGTGGGCTGTTAGAATAGCATTAGAATCAAGAAGAAGAGTAAAAGAACAGCAAAAGAGAATTGGTGCGGCTGAATTTAGAAATACTCATTTCAGTTATGTTATGGGAAATGATGGAATAGAAAAATTTGTAGCAACTCCTGAGTTGCAGGATGATAATAGTATAGGTACGGATCCTCTTGAACCTGGTCAGGTATGGTCAATTAGTCCAGGAGGCAATTTGGATAATCCAGGTCTATTCAGAATTGAAGTTAATAACGGTCCAGGTTCGGGAGTAAAGATATTAAATAAACCAGTTCCTCCTGCCTTTAAAGAAAGTATTGGTTATGCAGAGCAGAACTTATATGTAAGAGGCAAAGAATTAATAGGAGACAAAGATCCAAGGCACCATGAATATACTGTTCAGTTAAGGGCTTTTGATGCATCTAAAACCGGATCTAAACTGGGAGTAGCAGCATTATTGGCATTTTGTTCGTCTCTATTAAAAAAATCAATTAAAGGTGGCTTCATTATTGTAGGGGAAATTAATCTTGGTGGTTCTATTGAACCAATTTTCAATACGGTCAATATTGCTGAAATTGCAGTAGAAAAAGGAGCTGCTGCGTTACTACTACCAGTTTCCTGCAGAAAACAGCTTTTCGATTTGTCAGATGACATGGCAACCAAAATAGATATTAAGTTCTATTCTAACGCAAAAGATGCACTTCTAAAAGCAATGGTTGAGTAAAGGAAACTCTAGATGAACCTTAAAAAAATATGAATAAACTTCAAATTTGTCTACAAAATTGTTATGGTATTCAGTCACTCGATTACGAATTTGATTTTTCAAAAGGGAAGAATTCAATTAAGTCTAAATCATATGCGATATACGCACCAAATGGTTTAATGAAATCTTCATTCGCAAAGACTTTTGAAGCTATATCAAAAGGTAGTTCACCAAAAGAGGAGCGATATAACCGACCATCGAGATGTACAGTAAAAGCAGATAACATTGATTTACCAAAAGAAGCTATATATGTACTTAAATCTGAAATTGATATTACTACAAACAGCCCGGCTATTACTAATATCCTTGTAAACCCTGAACACAAAGCCCAATATGATGAGCTTTTAGTTGATTTAGATAAATATAAGAACAAACTTATTATTTCTCTTCAAAAACAGTCAAAAGTCAGAAAAAATGATATTGAAAAATCAATCCTAAATGACTTTGGTATTACAAATCTTTCAGACTGTATTGAACATATACAAACTTTAGACATTACCGATAATTTAGAAAATTTTGAGTATTCAACGATTTTTGATCCCAAGGTTGTTGATGTTTATAATAGTCCACTTTTTGAAAGTAATGCGAATGAGTTTAACAAACGATATCAAGAACTTTTTGAGAAGAGCGGAACAATTTACCAAAAGGGTGTATTTAACCCAGCTAAGGCTGAAACATCATTTACAACATTGAAAAAGCAAGGATTCTTTGAAGGAGGGCATAAAGTTCATTTAAAAGGGGATGAACAATCACTTGATAAAGAAGAACTTGAACAAAAACTTCAAAAAATACACAAGAGTATTGATAGTGATGAAAATCTAAAACAACTACGTTTGAACCTTGCAAAAAATGCTCAAACACAGTCTTTAACTGAACTTATTGAAAGCCTTACACCCATGGATATTGAGCTTTTACTAGAAAAAATCATGTCCAAGAACCAGTCTCAATTCAGAAAAGAACTATGGGCATACTATATTCAAAACAATAAAGATGCTACAATTTACACGGAATTATATAAGAATAGTAAGGATAAGCTTTTAGAAATTGAAAAAGCTGCTGCTAAAGGCGCACCTAGGTGGACAAAAGCTGTAGAATTATTTAATAACCGTTTTATTGATATGCCATTTACATTGGTTGTAGCTAATCAAGTGGAAGCTGCACTGGGAAAGGAAAAGGCTGAACTACAGTTTATCTTTGAGGATGGTGAAGATACTGTTAAGTGCTCGAGAGCCGAAATTAAAACACTTAGTCAAGGAGAAAAAAGAGCTCTTTACCTGCTTAATTTTATATTTGAAGTAGAGGTAAGAAAATTAGAAAATCAGTATACTCTTTTTATAATTGATGATGTTGCAGATTCATTTGATTACAAGAATAAACATGCCATTTTACAATACCTGAGAGATCTTTGTAATACTGAAAATTTCTACCAAATTATTCTGACTCATAATTTTGATTTTTTTCGCTCTCTAACAAATAGCTTTGTTCAATATGACAGATGTTTGATGGCAAACAAGAGTATTAACTCTATTACTCTTTCAAAAACTGAAGGTATTAAAAATTACTTTATTGGAAAATGGAAAAATAAAGTCACAAATTGTGACAATATTCTTTGTGCTACAATTCCATTTACTAGAAATTTGATTGAATATACTAAAGGCGATAGTGATAAGGATTATCTAATACTTACGAGCTTGCTTCATTGGAAAAGCAATACTGATTCAATTACGGTTGGTGACTATTTGGATATTTACAATAGGTTGTTTAATACAGATTATGATAATATTAATTCCCGATTAGTAAAAGATCTATTGTTTGAAAAAGCTACTGAAATTTGCCAAAGTTCTACAATTGATGGACTGAATTTAGAGGTCAAAGTTTTGCTTTCTATAGCAATACGTCTTAAGACCGAAATTTATCTAACCAATAAAGTTCGCTTATTAAAAAAAGATGCAAACTATTGGTGCCAATCTAAAAATCAATTTGGTAAACTTATTAATCAATTTACTGAACTGGATCCATCTAGTCCTGCTATAAGCATCTTAGAAAAAATTAGTATTACAGTAAGCTCAAATATTCACTTGAATTCATTTATGTATGAGCCAATTATAGACTTAAATATCGAACATTTAATAGATCTATATCAAGAAGTACAAACATTATCATCATAACAGGTGGGTAAATGAAACTTCTCCATACATTTGACTGGCACTTGAGACGTTCTCTTTATCAACATTTGGGTCGTTGTTAAAAAATAGTTTGGAATAATTTTACTCAGATAAAATAAATATCTCTTAAAGTGATGATGATTATTTAAAAATACTATTTTAAACAATTAGTTATTTTAGTTAAATATGGTGCTTATGAACTCAACAGATGAAATTCATAACATGGCAAACGTACTTATCCACCAAAGACTGGAAACAAATTGATTGGTAAAATATAGATAAAGGAAACAAAAAATGGATGAAGCAGAATATTTAGTGAACATGTCTCGTGATGAGAGGTATCAAAAATCTCACAAAGTCAACCTGCAAGTAATATTTAAAAATGGTAAACTGTACTTAGTAGAAGATAATACTGAACTTATAATTGCCAATGATTCAATTTTTGAAATTATTATACATAAGAAATATATATTGAATAGGCGTTTACAACCTCAATTAACTCAAGGAAAAATTCAAAAACTTCTCTCCAAAGGAGAAACTCTTTTAGTAGAATTATTTCCAAATCACTTGGATAAAAATACTCAACCATGTCCTTATTCCTTCAACAAGGAACTAGGTAAATCAGTTGTGAAAATTACATTATCTGAAGATCTCAATTTGGAAATAAAAAATTATGATAAATCCAGGCTAAAAAGTTGCAAATGTTTTATACCTTTTCTTAAAACTGAAGCAGGTAGCTTGAATCAAGCCTATTCATTAATTTCGACAAATCTAGAAAAAACCAGAAAATCACATTCAGGTAATGTTTTTAATCTTATTTATTACAAAACAGATAAAGATAAAATGAACAAACTTGAGAATTTGAGAAAGAAAGCAATATGTGAATTTCAGTCAACAATTTTACAATAAACAAGTATAAAGAAATGGAGGCTAGAAAAATGGATGTGCTTCCTAATAAACAGAATATTGATACTGTATTTGGAAATTTAACCTATTATATAGACTTTTATCAAAGAGATTATAAATGGAATGAGATCCCTGTTAAAAGACTCTTAGACGACATTTTTTTTAATTTGAGCAAGAATATGAGGTTTATAAAACTTCAAATATCGAAATTGAAGTAGACTCTTCTTTTTCTTTAGATGACTTTCCAGAAAAGATCGCCTTATATGTTGACTTTACTGGATGGGATTAAACTTTAGAAAGACTTGAAGCTGTTCATGGCATTCAGACACATGAACCTGCTGATGTTATTCTTCTGCTAAAAAACAAGTACTTAGCTGAAACAGGTAAAAGTATTGCATTTTATGATGTAGAATTAGACTCTTAGCTCTATTAAATCAACGTGTTGGAAGATTTATTATCAAAGATGAAAGGCATTGTAAATTTGTGAAATATTTAATGCAGTATAATAAAACTGTTATACAAATTGAATTAGAAATTTTAGGAGCAGACCTTCCAAATGTAAGTTCAAATCAGATAAACAACTTAACAATTTCATTTCCCACAAGTAATGAAATGAATAGTATCGGATTAATTCTTGAAGAACTTGACACCAAAATCTAATCTGAACAATCCACTCTATCCAAATATCAACAAATCAAACAGGGACTTATGCAGGACTTTCTCACCGGTAAGGTAGAGGTGACTGCAGAAATAACAGAAGCGGAGATAGTATAATGAGCATATCAAATAAAGAACTTAAAGTAGAAGATTTAATAAAAGCATCAAAAGAAGAGGATATCTGGCTACCTGAATTTCAGAGACCTTTTGTATGGGATAAAAACCAGGTGCGTCTGCTTATCGATAGTCTTTTTCGTGGCTATACTATTAGTTCAATCCTCTTTTGGAAGGGAGGCGATGAACTTGCAAGGCGACGAGTTGGTGCATGTGTGAAAGATATCAAAATTCCTCAGGATAAAAATGAAGATGTAAACTATCTTCTTGATGGGCAACAGAGAACGACGGCACTTACCTTGGCATTTACAGACAAAAATATATATAGAGGAAACAATACAAAAAAAAGAGAGAAAGTAAATATTTACAGAGATACTGAGTACAAAGGCGACGACCCTGAAATGCATTGGGTGCTTGATGATGAAAAAATTCAAGATCCTGATGATAATAGCAAAATGTTTATGATTAAAGATTTTGCTGAAGCAGAGCTTTATACTAAGTTCAATACTCGATTTGTAAAAATCAAACATGCCTTTGAATTTGATGACAATGATATTGATTCTTGGTTTGATATATCAGTTCTTGAAGAAGAAATTAAAATGTTAAGGTTTAAAAATAATTATAACAAGAAACTTGGAGAACTTAAAAATCAAATATTAAATAGAGAAGTTCACGATATAGAACAAAAAGGTACACTTGAGCAGGTCTTAGAGGTTTTTGAACGAATCAATACCAAAAATACACGTCTTTCTATTTTTGATATTATGGTAGCAAAAACCTACAGAAAGTTCCCAGAAGGATATTTTGATCTTCGTTCCTACATTAAACTCATTAACTATAAAGATAGTCTAAAACCCACCTATTTTGAGAGCTTAAATGATATTGATATTGATAAAATTGAAATGATTCTTGACGAAACAAATATGCTTAGCCTTACTATGATAATATTGAATAAAAAATTTAAGGCTACTGAAATATTGAAACTGAAAACTGATTTACTAATGGAGAAAACAAAACACCTTCACGATAAGTTTCATCTTCTTGTTGGCTTCATGAAAAAACAATTCAATATTTCTCATGAAGAGCTGGGCCTCTATCAACCAATAATGAAATTTCTTGCTGCTGCAGTTTCTCATTACGACCAAATTAATATTGAAGAACAAAAGTTACTTCAATTATGGTTTTGGAATACACTACTTAAAAACAGATACCCTGGAGCACAAAATGAGCGAGTTAAAAAAGATTATGATACTATTTCTAAACTCTCTGACGGCAACAAATGCATAGATGTATTTTTAAGAGACAATACACGCTCTTTTGATTACCTTAAAAATATATCCCAGGAAAACTTTCAACTCATCGATGCTCATTACTCAAATAGAAGTCAACAGATTTATAGAGCACTATTACTTCTTCTTAAGTCAAACAATGCCTTAGATTTTTATAATGGCCTAATAGCTACAAAAAGCGGGGCATCTGCATATAGACTTGAAGAGCATCACATATTTCCTAAAAAGTCCTCTCTTGGGAAGAGTATTGCAGAGAAATATAAGGATCATAGATATAGTGATATCATTAATAACATAGCTAATATCTCCCTTATCACCAAAGAAACAAATAATAAGCGGATCAAAAATAAACCTCCTAGCGAGTATATAAATACCTTTCAGAAGGAGTATAAACAGGCAAATAAAGATAATGAATTTATTGAAATAATGGAGTCACAGTTTATCTCAAAAGAGATGATAGAGCTTCTTAAGAAGGATGACTTTGATAATTTTATTATTGCAAGA
>Ga0307988_1001857_pt1 | contig 11179 bp, 12 predicted proteins | sample EllFjometagen183_FD_203166 | JGI IMG/M metagenome (GOLD analysis project Ga0307988, IMG submission 203166) | Marine microbial communities from Ellis Fjord, Antarctic Ocean - #183 | ecosystem: Environmental > Aquatic > Marine > Unclassified | place: Southern Ocean | collected 2014-10-08 | reverse complement strand
CATTCGAGCAGAACATAAAAGCAAAAAGGCTTCCTATAAATTGCACTTTCACATATTCAATCAATTATGTCCCCCTTATTGTAAGGGGATTTTCAGGAGTTCTGATCTCTCCTGTGAAAAGGAAAAAACGCCACACCTAAGCCGGCGATGACGCAGATAATCCCCATGAGCAGAGTAAGTGTTATCTTTTCTCCAAGAAAAAGAGCACCCAACCCTGCCGCAGTAATCGGATTAAGGGATAAAAAAATGGTTACCCGGGTGGGTGAAGTGTTAGCAAGTGCCCATAGCCACAAATAATAGCCAATGCCGCTGCCCACCCCTATAAACAAGACTGCAAACCATCCCTCCAGGGTAAAGCGGGGAAAAGCATTAAAAAACCCCTCTTGGGCTGCCAATAATGCCAATACAAAAATCGAGGCGAGCATGGCAAAACTACTTATCTGCAAAGGCGGATACTTCTTTAAATAAGGACGGTACATCACGCTGCAGGCAGCCGCTGCAAATGCTGCAAGAAATACCGCAATTTCTCCGGTCCACCCTTGAGAACCTATTGTATGAAAAATTTTTCCACCAAGAACAAACCCTACCCCGACAATTGTAAGAAAGACTCCAAGGCTTTTGCCAGGCGTGAGACGCTCCTGGCCCAGAAGCGCTGCAATAATCATGGTCTGGAGCGGTAAAGTGGCAAAAATAAGAGCTGCGCGTCCGGATGGGATAAACTGCAACGCGTAATTCAGGAGGGTGATTACAACCCCGAATTGAGTAATGCCTAACAGACTTATGGGTAAAAGATCCTTCCTGGCAAATGGAATCCGGATAGATGCCAATAAAGGGGGGAGAAGGCAAACCACTCCAATACCATACCGTAAAAGAGCCAGGGACCCTGGCTGGGTCTGGTCGATGACAAAACGGGTTGCAACAATGGCAGAGCCCACTTGGACACCTACGAAAGCTGCGGCAATGCAGGCTTTCATCGAAGTGCTCATATTCAAAGAATCAAATCCCCGGTCTGACCCACAAGGTCATGCCCAAAACTATGATGGCGATTTTCTTCAACAAGTTGAAAGCCTTTTTTTTCAACACACCAGGCATCTCTGAAATTCCATGGCTGGAAAGGCTGTCAAGGAAGGTAACAATTTTTTCCCCTTTGATTGTCAGAATAATCAGGGGCTGCCCACCATCCTCCCTGGAATGATTTTTTTCAATGAGATCTTTTTGCTCAAACCGGTTCAGAATTCGGTTTAAATAACCTGGATCCAGACCCAGTTCCCTGCCCAGATCATAGGCTGTCAGGTTGTTCCGGCCGGCAAGTTCAAGGAGAATGCGGGCTTCTGTAAATGAGTACGGGCCAGGGAGCAGTCCTTGTCGCAGCACCTCCATTTGCCTTATAAAAAAACGGTTGAAACCTTTGACAATATCAATCTGTTCCTGCTGGATTTCAACGGTCATTACAATCCCCCTATTGATTCTCTTCCATTGTCCAACATCCAATTGCCTTTGTCCAACATATAATCTTTTTCCCGTATCGCTTTTTTTCCAGGGCAGGTCCAGAATATCCATAAAAAAAAAAGCTTTTAGAATGGTAGAGTATTCCCTTGGAAAAATGATATACCCAAAGCATTCCGGTAATTTTATATCATTTGTCAAGAATTCCCTACATACAAACTTTTTTTATTTGTATATGTTTTGGTTATAAGACTTAAATTTTTTTGGTGGAATTGCCCCCATTGGATTCCTATAATAAAAAAATGGGAACTATGATAAATTTTATTAAATTAAAAGTCCTGATAAGAATATTTGTTTTTATTGGCATAATTCTAATGACCAATTTTGCAGGTGCTGATAACTCAACCATAAAAATCGGTGTGCTTGGAAATAGAGACGCTGAATATTGCATAGAAAAATGGATGCCAACGGCTGATTATCTGACCCGGGTGATTGATGGAAAAACCTTTACTATCATAATCCTCGATTTTAAACAGATATCTGATGCTGTTAAAAATGCTGAGGTTGATTTCATCCTGCCCAATTCTCCACTTTATGTGGAGCTGGAAGCATTGTACAATATTAATCGGATTGCCACCGTAAAAAACAAAATATTTAATAAAGCCTATACGGAATACGCCAGCGTTGTCTTTACTAAAAAAGAACGGGACGATATACGCCAGTACAAAGATCTTAAAGGGAAAGCATACGTGGCCGTCCATGAAAGGTCCATGTGTGGATGGATGATGGCTTGGCGGGAATTCAAAGAGGTCGGGATTGATCCGTTCAAGGATTTTGCTAAACTTGACTTTGCACAAACCCACGATGCAGTCGTTTACGCCGTGCTTAATGGACAGGCAGATGCTGGAAATGTGCGGACGGACTTACTTGAACGTATGCAGGCCGAAGGCAAAATACAGGTTGCTGATTTTAAGGTCATTCATGAACATGGCGGGGGGGACCACCATCTACCTTTTGTCCATTCTACGCGTGCGTATCCGGAACGTCCCCTGGCAGAACTCAAACACACGTCTGATTTGTTGGCAGAAAAAGTCACAATCGCATTGCTCAATATGAAGCCGGATTCAAAGGCAGCAAAGGCTGCCAATATCATGGGATGGACGATTCCTGCAAATTATCAACCCGTTCATGACTGTTTGAAAGAATTGAAGATTGGACCCTACAAAGATTTCGGAAAAATAACGCTTGCTGATATCTTTAAAAAATACTGGCATGTTCTTTTGCTGATCGCTGTTTTAATTTTACTCATGGCAATTTCAATGATAACATTTATAAAACTCAACAAAACTATCCGCGAGTCCAATAAAAAATTGTTTGTTGAAATTAACGAACGGAAGCGTTTGTTTGAGCAAGTAAAAGAGAAAAATGAATCGCTTCAGAAAGCTGTCTCTGAAATTAAAACATTACAAGGCATTCTGCCAATTTGTTCTCATTGTAAAAAAATAAGGGATGATAATGGATATTGGAATCAAATTGAGGCCTACATTCGTGATCATTCTGAAGCAGAATTCAGCCACGGTATTTGCCAGGAGTGTACAAAAAAATATTACCCCGATTTGGATATCTATGATGATTGAACCTTTTCCTGCCTATCCTAATTCTTAATTTTCAGAAACATTGCAATTTTTCTGTATATCATTTGTACCCTTGGTTTACACCCTATGATAAGAAATAATGGCTGTAAGAGACACAAGGTAGTTTGAATTTTCAGGTTCTTTATGTGTAAAGCCGACACAACATACGGCGGTCAAGAAAGGTTTTGTGGCTCCGGGTTTGTCAGGGAAGTGGTGAGATGAAATAAGGCGGTGATCCAGTTTCCTTTACCAGGGGCAGTCAATCCTTTTTATCCAATGGACCCCATACTTGCAGCCAGCAGCCTTTTCCTAATAAAAAAAGCCTTCAAGCAAACGCCTGAAAGCCTTGATGATGTTTGGTCGGGACGGCAAGATTTGAACTTGCGACCACTTGTCCCCCAGACAAGTGCGCTACCAGACTGCGCTACGCCCCGATCGAAACAAAGGGTATCTATCATTTCTTTTGCATGGTGTCAAGAAAGAAGTGATAAAAACGAATCATACAGATTTAAAAATCCATCGTTTGTTTGGGATAAATTTTTGACAAAAAATTAATTCTTGACAATATAGTACGCATACGTATAGTTTGCATCAAAACAATACATAAAAAGGTGACAAATGAATTATGCCAACCCCCCGGACTGCCCGTATTATTTGATTTCCCGGGCCACCCTTTCGGTCACCTCCTTTTTTAAAAAAGAATTTATCGACAAAGGGATCAATTCCATAAAGCCGGCCTATCTTGGCGTACTGATCTCCTTGTGGAATAAAGACAACCTTCAGGCAAATGAACTTGGCAAACGGTCAGGACTTGAACCCTCCAGCATGACAGGGCTCCTGGACCGCATGGAAAGGGATGGACTGGTAAAAAGGGGTCCAGACCCCAATGACCGGAGAGCCAGCAGGATTCATTTAACCCAGAAAGGTGTTGATGCCGAAATTTCCACAACAAAAATCGTATCATCCACCCTTGAGAAAGTTTTTAGCTCCATTCCGGAAAAAGATATTGAAACCACGAAAAAGGTATTGCGCACTATTCTTTTAAATTGCGGCAAGGAGGATGTAAAATGAACAAAAAAATAGGATTTTCCTGTGCCTATACACCGATCCCTTTAATTGAAGCAGCTGGATTTTCCCCCTTCAGAATTTTGCCCGAAACAAAAGCCCCTGACCAGGCTGGTCACATGCTCCACGACAATCTGTGTCCCCACGTCAAAAAAGTTCTTGATCGTGCTCTGTCAAACGACCTGCCAGAACTTGAAGGTATGGTTTTTATCAATTCCTGTGATTCCATGCGACGACTGGCCGATGCCTGGCATGAGGCAAGGCCGGATGATAAAATAGTCCTGGTTGACCTTCCTTCGGGGATGAACAGCTTAAGCCTTGATTTTCTTTCAAAAGAGTATGAACGTCTGGCCAAAACACTTTTTAACTGGAGCGATGAATCCTTTTCCCCGGAACAGATAGAAAGAAGAATAAAAGATAAAATTGACCAATGGAACCTTCTTGGCGACCTAGTTACTAAAATCGAAAGAAATATGGCCCAAGATTATTTCCCTGGATACGCTTCCTCGCTTCAGCAGATCATAAATACAGCTGCCACAGAGTCAACAGACAAAGCCCTGGCAATGGCCCGGGACAAAATTGAACCTGAAAATCCGGCCAAAGCCGGCAAAGCACCTGTTTTTGTTTTTGGTAATCTTTTGTTTGATCCAAAGGTGTATGACCTTTTTGAAGAGTGGAACATCCACGTAATTGCCACGGATTTTTGTACTTCTTCAAGGTTTATCACACAGGTCGACACCCAGATGGATAACCAGACAGACAATAATATTTTCCTATCCCTGGCTGCCTCGTATCTTCAGCAGGCACCCTGCGCAAGAACCATGGACACAACCATGCCAGGCGGCATAGCCCAGAAAATTGTTGACCGGGCAAAAGCAGGAAATGCAAAAGGGGTTATCGGATTTACCTTAAAATTCTGCGATCCCTATCTTGCCAGGATTCCCATGATCAGACAAGCCCTCCAAAAAGAATCCATACCCTTTCTTATGCTGGAAGGAGACTGCACCATGGGCTCCATGGGGCAGCAGCAGACAAGAATTGAAGCATTTACAGAAATGCTGGGGGTGTAATATGATGTATGAACACTTTGACAATATGGAAAAAGGAATAATGGGAAAACTTACCCAGGACCCTGAAGGCATTCATGCCAGAAAAAAGTATGTCCTGGAATTGGCCAAACTGGGGAAAAAACTTTATTCCAAAAATGAAAATATTGCCTGGTGCGGGGTGACAGCACCGTTTGACCTTCTCGGCTCCATGGGGGTCACCTCCTGTTTTGTTGAATTCGTTGGTGCCATGCTGTCTTCAACCCAAACGGCAGCGAGTTTCCTTGAAGAGGCTGAAAATTCTGGATTTGCAACGGATTCATGCGCTTACCACAGGGCGGTTATGGGTGCTGTAATAAAAGATGCAATGCCGGAACCTGATTTTATCATAGGTACCAGCAGCCCCTGTACAGCTGGTCTTGCTATAATGGAAAATTTTGCGGACCAGTATAAAAAAGATTTTTTCATTTTAAATGTACCCCAGAATTATTCAAATGATGCCATAAAATATCTTGCTGCCCAGATTGAAGAAATGACTCAATTTGTGTCTGATCATACCCAAAGGCCGTTGTCAAAAGAGAAGCTTGCCACGGCCCTGGATTATCACAATAAATCAAGTCAGCTTTTAAAAGATATTTATGACCTTGCAAAAGCAAAGCCTTCTCCTGTCGACAACAAATTTTTAAAGGATTTTGGCACTGTAATCACCCTTTTAATGGGTACCCGGGAAGGTGTAAAAATCTGCCAGGCATTCAAGGATGAATTGAAGCGCAGGATCAAGACCAGCCAATGCAGTGCCTCAAAAGAAAGAACAAGACTGATGTGGATCCAGAACAGAATTCAATATCCCTTTCCCATCAATGGAATGCTGGATGATCTGGGTGCAAAAATTGTAGTGGATGAACTAAACGATGTAACCTGGGAGCCAATGGATCTGGACAAACCCTTTGAGAGCATTGCAAAAAGAATGATTTCCATTCCCTTTAGTATGAACTCATCTGAAAGAATCAGGCATATACAGAACCTTGCAGGAGAATACAAGATTGACGGGGCTGTTAATCCCTGCCATTGGGGATGCCGCCAGGGCACAGGGGCAAGGGGTCTGATATCAAAAGGGCTCAGAGATATCGATGTGCCTGTTCTGAATCTTGAAATTGATTGTGTGGATTCAAGAAACCTTGCCAAAGGCCAGATTGAAACCAGGGTAGAAGCATTTATGGAAATGTTATCTTAAAAAAAAATAGTTTACAACTTTGAGTAAGGAGAAAAACCAATGTATTTCCTTGGTATTGATATTGGCAGTCTTTCCTGCGATGCAGTATTGATTGATGAAGAAAAAAACATATTGTCCTCGTCTGTAATACTCACCGGGGTAAAAAACATTGAATCCATTTCCCGGGTAAAAAGAAATGTACTGGATGCTTCCGGAATTATGGATAAAGATATAGATTCAATAATTTCAACAGGATATGGAAGGAACCGGGTAAAAGAAAGAGACGGTGCAGTCACAGAAATCACCTGTCATGCAAAAGGAATAAAGCATATGATCCCTGGAACCCGGATTCTAATTGATATCGGGGGACAGGACAGCAAGGCAATAAGCCTTGATCCTGAAGGAAATGTAATGGATTTTGCCATGAATGACAAATGTGCTGCCGGAACCGGCCGGTTCCTGGAAGCCATGGCAAGGGCTCTGGAAGTGGATATCAACGAATTAGGAGACCTGGACAAAGGAGCAACAAGCGACCTTGTTCTAAGCAGCATGTGTACTGTGTTTGCTGAAAGTGAGGTGGTCTCACTCATTGCCAGTGGCACTGAGCAAAGAGAAATTGCCAAGGGCCTTAACCGGGCCATTGCGGCAAGAACCAGTTCCCTTGTCAAAAGAGTGGCCAAAAGCATAGACGGACTTGGTGTATCCATGTCCGGAGGTGTTGCCCGAAACAAGGGTGTGGTAAAAGCGGTTGCAGAAAGCATGAATATCGAAAAAGTAAGTACCCCTGAAGCACCTGATATTATAGGAGCTCTGGGCGCAGCAATTATTGCTTTTGAAAGAAATAAATAAAAACCATGGTCCATTTAGTATTCAGCATCTTAAGCACCACATCCATACTGATCATTTTCAAAACCATTGAAAAACTCAAAATTGATATGTTTCAGGTGATCATCATAAATTATGCCATTGCCTTTTCCCTGGGCCTGTTTTTGAACAGGAATTCAGGAACATTTAACGGATTTGAATTCAGCAAGGCACCATGGATTTATCTTTCCATACTAATTGGTGTCTGTTTGATTGCCATGTTTTTTATCATTGGGATATCAACACAAAAAGCAGGCATAAGTGCCACTACTATTTCCAGCAGGATTTCAGTGGTCATCCCCATGCTGTTTTCGATTTTCTATTACAATGAAACTATAAACCCTGCAAAAACACTGGGCATCATTCTGGCCATTGCCGGCCTGTTTTGCGTAGTCTTGAAAAAACAAGGCAAAGGTTTCAACAAATACCATTTCTACCTGCCTGTAATCCTTTTTATGGGTATGGGTATTTTGGATGCCATTTTAAAATTTGTGCAGCATGAATACATTTCAAAAGGGGATTCAGCCGGCTTTACCGGTGCTTCATTCTTCTTTGCCTTTATTTCAGGAATTATAATCTGCCTGTTCAAACAGGTATCGATCCATGATTTTTTTAAAAAAAATGTATTATTTGCTGGGATTTTACTTGGAATATGTAATTTCGGTTCAATGTTCTTTTTGATTAACGCATTAAACAGCAATATTTTTGACAGCTCCATCCTATTCGGCATAAACAGTATCGCCATTGTTTGTATTTCGCTTTTTTCAGCCTATATTTTCTTCAAAGAAAGGCTGTCAGCCCTGAATTGGATCGGGGTATCACTTTCAATCGCAGCAATCACCCTGTTTATCAATGCCTAATAAAAATGCCTAATAAATGGCCGAGGGTTCCGTGGCTTTAAAACTGCGGATATACCATGGGGCTGATTTGTATTCTAAATGGTTGAGGCCTTTTATTTCCAGGGAAGCCACGGCAAGCACAAAGGTGTGATAATCAATTTCAATATCCTGCCAGCCAAGATATTTCAGGCGTTTGTTTGCCTGGCTGTGTGACATGTCCGGATTAATCAAAAAAGCATTGGCAAGGCTTCGTATGAAACCGGGAATTAAAGCGGCCTCAACACCATTTTCAACCAATTTATGAATGAGTTTTTGATCAATCATCGTCATGGTAATTGCCTTGCGTTAAGTTAATTTTGAGGTGTTTCAGAAGAAGAGATCGGTATTCAATTTGAGTATATGATAGTAAAAATTGACAACCCAGTCAATCAGAATTAAAAACAGGTTTCACTTTTCTATTATTCAAACCAATGGTATTGTCATTCCATACAGGAAATGGAGAAAAAATAATGACCGCTGTTATTTCTAAAAAAGAAAGCCTGGCTCTTTTAAAACTTGCCAGGGAATATATTGCAGGGGAATTTGAAAAAAAAAGCCCTGATATAAAAGACATTTCCAATGAAATTTCCAGGGATGTTTTAAGACAAAAACGTGGTGTTTTTGTTACTCTTCACAAAAGAGGGGAACTCAGAGGATGCATTGGAAATATTGAACCCGTAAAAACACTTGGAAACGGTATTCGAGAAAATGCGATATATGCAGCATTTAAAGATAGCCGATTTACACCCCTGACCAGAGATGAACTTCCTTTAATTGATATTGAGATCAGTATCCTGACCCTGCCTGAAAAAATGATCTATAAAAATATCCAGAACCTGATTTCAAATCTGGTTCCAGGTGTGGATGGCGTGATAATTGAAAAAGATCATCACAGGGCAACATTTTTACCCCAGGTATGGGATCAGCTCCCTGAACCCGAGACTTTTTTGACCCATCTTTGCACCAAGGCAGGTCTTTCGGCAAGGGAGTGGGAAAAAGGAAGGTTGCTCCTTCATACCTATCAGGTTTTCTCTTTTGGAGAAACAGACGAAATTTAATTTTTCAAAAACCAGAATTTTATAAATCAGGAGTTTATAAATCAACAATTTATAAAATCTCATTACTCACGACTCAAATCTCACTACTTTCATGACGAGATCAATTCCAGGGCCAATTCAGACCATAGCTCCATATTTAATTGAATCAAATCACTTGTATTCGTCCATTGGAACATGGACAGTTCAGGGCCTGGAGAATAAGCCTCTGGAGTCTGGGTGAGAATCCTGAACACAGCACCTAAATGAACTTTGCCTACGCTGGTAATATCTTCGCTGATAATTCCAGAGAACTCTGCCGTATCCCGGGACGGCCTTTTTAACAACTCCTCATCCAGTTCCCGTTCCATCCCGGACATCAGTATGTCCTTGAATGAAGATTGCTGCTTTTGCTGATCAACCGGGTTGATATGCCCCCCAATGCCCAGGGACCAGAGGTCATGGAGCCGTTCTTCGCTTCCCTGACGGTTATAAATGGCTGTCCTTTCCAGGTCATAGGTCTGTAAAACAATATAGGGAATCACCTGTTTTAAGGTGGAATCATTCTCTGCCTCAAAACGGTTTACAAACTCAAAACCACTCAGGGTACATTGTTCAATAAATATCCCAATATCCAGCGGCACAATACTTTTTTCTGCTACCCATGACCCGGGCAAATGGTCTCGATGGATACACAATACTTTTTCTTTTTTATTCATACACAATGTCCTTGAATAATGGTTGGCACATCAGGTCTTTTATCATAATTTTTATTGAAAGAAAAAGAAATCTATTTTTCCCCTATACAAATACAGGTAAAAACAGATATGGATAAAGTAGTTTTCATGGTGATTTTTATTTCCCCATGGTATTTGAGACATAAGATATAAAACACGTAAAGGGAATTTTCATGTTATTTTTAAACAAAAAAGATATAGGAAAAATTGGAAAGGACGTAATTCAAAATGCCGTTAAAAAAGCCTATGGGCTTGTTTTGGATAAATCTTATAATATGCCTGACCGAATGCATGTGGGAGACGGGCAAAACACCCTTTTGCTGATGCCCTGTTTTACCAAAGAATTTTTCGCGACAAAACTGGTCTCGGTTTTTCCAAATGCCAGTCAATTTGATCAGCCTGCGGTTAATGGAGTGATGGTCCTGTCAGATAACAGGAGTGGCCAGCCCCTGGCTATCATGGATGGTGCCGCCATAACAGCGGAAAGAACAGGGGCCGTGGGCGGACTGGGAATATCCTTGCTGACAGACGAAAACCTTGAAACAGCCGGCATTCTAGGTGCGGGTGTCCAGGGACTCAGCCAGGCAAGATATCTTCTATTCAATCGGAAAATAAAAAAATTATGGATTGGAGATGTCAATTCAGCATCATCCGAAAAAATGGAAGCAATCCTTAAAAAAGAATTTCCCTGGGTCACCTATGGGATCTCAAAAAATTCTGAAGACCTGGTAAAGGCATCCCAGCTCGTTATTGCAGCCACCACCAGCACCCAGCCTTTATTTAAAAATGATAAAGCCCTTGTAAAAGGAAAAACCTTTATTTCCATCGGGTCTTTCAGGCCTGACATGAAGGAATTTCCCGATGCAGTTATTTTAACTGTTGATAATGTATATGTGGATACTTTGTTTGCAGCCAAAGAATCCGGAGATATTTGTATTCCCCTGGAAAACAAAATTGTGAAACCCGAAAAAATCAAGGCCTTTGCAGATCTGGTGGATACACCAAGACCACTGGAAAACAAGCCAAGCTTCTTTAAATCCGTGGGAATGGCATTGTTTGATCTGACAGTGGCATCTGCTGTTTACGAACTTGCTTTAAAGGAAAAAATCGGCCAGACACTTGATTTTTAAAATGATTTTTAGAATTTTTGATTTGCAAATAAAAGATACAGGAGATGGCAGAGAAAGAAAAAAACTGGAGCGGGAAACGGGAGTTGAACCCGCGACTTCGACCTTGGCAAGGTCGCACTCTACCACTGAGTT
>Ga0307988_1001855_pt1 | contig 11189 bp, 6 predicted proteins | sample EllFjometagen183_FD_203166 | JGI IMG/M metagenome (GOLD analysis project Ga0307988, IMG submission 203166) | Marine microbial communities from Ellis Fjord, Antarctic Ocean - #183 | ecosystem: Environmental > Aquatic > Marine > Unclassified | place: Southern Ocean | collected 2014-10-08 | reverse complement strand
GCTATGTGAGCGCAGGGCCGTATAAGGCTGAATGGCGGGATGACAAGCCGCATGATTACCATATTGAGCGCGATGGTGTATCACTCAGCTATGAGGCGCTTTTCGATATGAACGCTATCACGGTTGAGACTGTGCCTGTTGTGGATGGCGTCAAGCAAAATTACATCCTTGCCGATGCGACCGCGGCGACTAATCTGCGCTGGCTGATTGATACGAATGCGGTGATGCAGTCAGCGGATGTCAACGCTGATATTGTGTTTGACTACGAGGGCGAGTTCGCTTTCATGGTTACAGCCCCTATTGCCTGGGATGCTGCTGGTCAAAATGTAATTGTCAACTCATGGGTTGACGGTGACACGCTGAGTTATGATGTTCAGCTGCCGGAAACAGTGAGTTGGCCGGTCACGGTTGACCCAAGCACTACTATTAGAATGGTAAATGTGACCGCGAGCGTGACAAACACAAACGCTTCATGGGCCGTGGCGAGAAATGCCACAAGTGGTAGTGTTGTTGAAAATCAACTCGCTGTAGGGCAAAAAACAAATAATGTGTCAAGGTCATTCCTGACGTTTGAAATTCCTGAAATTGGAATTGCGCTTGCAGGATCATTGCTTGTTAATGGACTGACAAACAACAGCACTACGCAATTTTTTGATCTGTACCTATTAGATGCATCCTCGCATAATACCGTACCTACTGTGGCTGACTATAATAACTTTGACGGGTGGGCGGCAAGTGGCGCTTATACAGGAACTGTCCTGAATGACACATGGAACTCGGCTTCATTTTCGTCTGGAGCAAACAACATAGCTTTGAATTCATCAGGACTGGACTTAATAACAGCGGCATCAGGTGACTCATTAAAGATTGCTCTGATTTCCAGTAACGACTACAACAATACAGGGTTCACTGCCGACGAATGGCTGGCGTTTTGGTGGAGAGTAAATGAGTCGTTATCACCGCGGCTCACATTTACATACGCTGTTCTACCACCAAATGCACCAACGGATTTTACAAAAACTGCGGCAAGCACATCATCACTGTCATTTTCATGGGCTGATAATTCATCTGATGAAGATGGCTTTTTTATTAAGAACGCAGGCGGTGACACACTCACAGTCGGGACATATGCGGCAAATGCCACTATGGGTGAAGTTTCCGGGCTGGGAGTCAACACGCAGTATGGCCTGGCTGTTCATTCATATAACTTAGATGGAATTTCAGCTCCATCAGACTCCGTTGCGGCTTACACCCTTGCTAATACACCGTCAACGCTTATGCTGACTGAAGCGGGTGCGACTGAATTTACGATGACATTTAACGGCGGCTCAAACCCTAATGAAACCGTGTATGCGGTCAGGGACAGCACGCAGCAGAAATGGTTTGATGCTGACGGTGCAGTTAGCGACACGAAGACATGGCGAACAGAAGCAGCGTGGGAGGCGCTCACCTTTGAAAGGGAGATCAATACAGTCTGTATCGTTGGTGTTGTCGGCAGGAACGGCGATGATGTCGAGACCGCATATATATTTGACAGGCTTGATTTGCCGACGATCACAACAGCCACGGTTGAGGCCGGTCCGACCGGCGGTGTTGACAGTTTTAGCAACACCTATTCAATAGCACGGTCAGGAGCCGGTATAAACACAACTCATCAGAGGACATGGGTGGGGCAGGACACGCAATACTATGTGAGGCGCGGTTTTTATGGTTTTGATACATCATTTATACCTGATGACGCCACAATTGTCAGCGCAGAAATAGTCGATACGATAAGTACTGTTGGCAACACTGATTTCTGGTTCACCTTTGTTAATTCATGGCAGGGCAGCAGTATAGCTACTGACGATTTTATCAGGATCGGCTCAACTGCCTACTCCGATTCGGCCTGGTCTGCCGATTTCACAGACTCACTGAAGGTCAGCCTCAAAAATCCAGATACTATCATCAGCAAGAGCTCCATCACCTATATGGGTATTAGAGGCAATGACGATATAAACAACATTCCTCCGACAGGGCAGGAGTACTGGTATCTCGGACTTGATACGGCCTATCTGAATATAGAATATGCCTTACCGCCAATGATGAAACCGACTGATTTCGCCTTGGACAGCACATCAGCCGGAACTATCCGCGCACAGTTCACGGGCAATCATTCCGCCCTCGCTGATTCGGTCATGATTCTTGATGCGGATTCGCTCTGGGTTCAGACTCTCAGCAGTGTAACAGACACGGAGACAATCATATCCGGTCTTGCCGAGAATGAGATGTTCCACTTTATGGCCGCAGTTGATTCCGCCGGGGCGAGAGTGTATTCCAATCCCGACAGCGCGTACACACTCATCTCAGCACCTCAGCACGAGGGAATCACGATAATCCCGGTCAGCTCTGACTCTCTGAAAATATCGGCGCCTGCCCCGATGAATGACGGCCTTGGCAGTACGGCGCTCGAAATCGATGCAGTGTCAGGCTCTGGGGCGAGTGGATCAGGCTGGCTTACAGGGACTTACAGCTATAAAGACGGCGGCCTCGATCCCTATACCACCTGTATTTACCGTATGCGTTACCGTAACGCCGAGGCTGCTTTAGGCTCCTGGTCCGATAGTTTTGTCTATGTAATGGCCGGACTCGATACGCTCATAATCCCGCTTGACGGCGATCTTTTTGATGATTACAGCATTGACTCCGGTTCAGGGCGACAGGATTCCACCGTTGTTCGCGCCGGGACATCGTCAGCAGGCGAAGCGCTCGATGCATTCCTCTCCTTCAATTTGCCGCGCGAGCTCACGAAAGGCGGTATTGACAGTGTCTTTCTTACGATGAATCGACTTGATGAATCGGCAGCGACAAGCCCGTCGCTCACGGTCTCGGGCCTAGCTTACGATGACATTGACTCGGTTGAAACGCTTGATCTGTCCGGGCTGATCGATAGCGGTGTAACAACAAGCTGGACAATCAGTAGCGGCGCAGGGGAGAAACAGTCTCCAAACCTCAGGGAGCTTGTAATTGCATGGCGGGAAAGTGCAGAGCGTCAGGACTATGGTTATGGTTTCGGCCTCCGTATCGATGATAACTCACAACCTTCGGGAACGTTTGCCGCCTTCAGCGACGCCTCACATCCGTCCTACGCTGGCGACAGCTATCTCACGGCTTACTTCATGCCGGCGCACCCCGATACGCTTATCGGCGCACCGGATATCCTCAGCCTGACAACGCTTGGGCCTGATTCACTCAGGGCTGACTGGAACGACGGCACCCTCGGCGAGTACGGCTTTGTGCTGGTGAATCTCGCTGATTCAAGCGATGTCGCTGAAGCAGACACCGCTGCTGCTGATGCGACAAGCCTGACGGTCGGCGGTCTAACACCAAATACGGTCCATGACTGGCGTATCAAGGCCATAACCTTATATGACACCGCATTGTCAGCGTCATCAAGCTCTGCACGGACACTGGCGAGATCACCCGGTGCACCGTCGGTAACGATGGTCAATGACAGCATGCTTCGCTTTATCCTCAATCCGCTCGATAATCCCGGCATTACAAAATTTGCACTGCGTGATTCACTGACAGGGCTTTTTATCGATGGCGAGGCTGAGCCGGACACCCTCAGGCCAGGGCCTTTAGGCGACTGGGGTTGGCAGACATACCTTGAGTGGGGCGGAGCATTGGGCGACACTCTGACGGCGCTCGCACCCGACAGCCTCTATGTCATTCAGGGAAAAGCGATGGATCAGTAGATGCTTTTTGGTCTGATGTGCTGTACAGCTTCGCCGCGCCTGACGCTGCGCTGTCAGTTGCTGCCCTGCAGCTGTCTTACGGGAGTTATTATCAGGGAGAAATCAACAGGCTGGAATAACACATCCCTTATTAAGGTGGGGAGATGTCCGTAGGGCAGGGGGCTTTTTCTTGAAGGACAAATGTTGTACAAATAGATCCTGAAACAAGTTCAGGATGACGATCTAAGCTTCTATCAAATGTTTTCCAGACTTTAAATTTCAAATCTTGAATTATCTATAAGGAGGCTCAACCATGACAGAAACTGATTTCGGGCCGGGAGGCTATGCCTACACGGGGGCGATACTTCCGCTTGCGCCCGCCCTGCTTGAGGATTCATCCGAAACGGCGCTTGTCAGTATCAGCTCAGATGGCAATCCGGACTATACGGAATACGCGATCTACAACGACACGGACAACGTCTGGCTTGATCAAAGTGGTGGGGGAACGCCCGCAGAATTCTGGCAGACTGCATCAGAATGGGGTACGGCCTGTGCGACAGGCCTTGTGCCTGCAACAAGTTATGGTTTCAGGCTAAAGGCCCGTAACAGTGAGGGCGCCGAAACCGGCCTCGGGCCTGCCGCCTGGGTGGCCACGCTTGAGCTTGGAGCGCTGGCGCTTGTACTCTCGGTCGAGATCACGAAAGCATCATCGACCATTTCCGCCCCTGCCTTCATGGTCGCTCATGACAGTGGGATCAGTATTGCCGGGAAAAGCCTCGGTGATTTCGGCTTTGTCGTCGACAATATCAGCGGCCTTGATATGCCCCGGACTATTCCCAATGAAGAGCTTGTGCCGGGAAGTCACGAATGGCGTGTGCATGACGAATACTTTGCGCCGAAACGCATTGTGCTGGATGGCTATGTGCACGGAAGCTCACCCGCTGACTTACAGCTCAGGCTCGCCTATATCAAGAGTTTCTTAGCCACTTTTGCGGGCTCCCCCTGGCGTTCAAATTCACCGGTGAGGCTCGAACGCGCCGACATGGAGGGCCGTCACTGGCAGGTCTATTATGATTCACTCGAACAGGCGGAAACAGTCGGAAAACGGGGGCTTTCCTCAAGCGCACAACTTCGTGTCAGCCTGAAAAGCCCGCTGCCATACTCTCGATCAAATGAGAGCATCTCATCCGCATTCAGCCCTACAGACGGCGGTTTTCAAAGCATTGAGCTTGGTAACGCCCCGTCTGACGCTGCTTTCGTACTCAGCGGTGCGGCGATCAACCCGTCATTCACCGTGGGGGATATGGTCTTCTACTGCGATTTCACGGACGGGCTCTCCTACGCCGATGCGGAAAGCGCTGGCAAGACTGGAGTTTACCTTCCTTCAGGGAGCGAGGCAGCCGCATACAGGGCGACTGAAAGCGGCATGGGAATATTTGTAACAGGCAGTGACACAGTAGGATACACTGCAAAGGGCAGTGCCGCCGATGCATCCTGGCTTTTCGCGATTACTCCCGAATGGCAGAGCTCGGCCAAAAGCTCGGATGTCACACTGTTTGAGCATTATGGAGATTCTGACAATTTCATCCGCCTTAGCTGGGATGGCAGCGAGAGGGCATGGCTTTTCACGAAATGCGCGGACGGCCGGACGGTGACACTGTCCTCTTCACGGCAGTCTTTTGACGCGGGTAGCTCCCTGGTGCTGGGGATTGTGTTTGATTCAAGCAATGCGGGCGGCATGAAGCTTTTCATCAACGGCGCACTTGAAAGCTCCTTGCTCGATACGGCGGCGCTTGTCACGGCTCCGGGAACAGTGACGCTTCACAACAACGACGGGAGCGGGCAGCCGGATGTGCTTTTTGACCTGATATGTGGCTGGTCGAGGATGCTTTCTCTTGATGAGATGCTGAAAATCGCGACCGATCCCGCCGGGGTTGTCTGGCGGAATATGACGGTCAATTACTCAGGAACACTTGATACAGGCGACTTCCTCACCCTCGATTCGCGAACGAAAACAGCAGTACTTTACGATGTTTCAGCAGGCAGCCGTACCAATGTCCTGGACAATATCAGCGGTGATATCCCGCCGCTTGTTCCGGGTCGGAAACGAACCGCCACCGACCGTACTCAGACCGTTGTTTTCACGGGCAGCGCCCCGGCGGCTATGCAGATACGATACCGGCGGCAGTATTTATAAGCGATGTCAGATCCCCCACGTCTTCGACGTATCCCCCCTTAAGAGGGGGGAAGCCTGCGGCGCTGAAAAACCTGCTGTTTGTTTGTTTTTTGTCACGAAGTGACCTCCCCCCTTTTCAGGGGGGAGGCCCAAAGGGCAAAGGGGTCTTCTTTTATGAGGGGGCCGGGGGGCTGAGTTAGGCCAATCTGAAAATGTTCACCTTAGTAAAGAATGATTTGCTCAAATACGGAGATCACCACATGAACTACGAAATACGGGCGCTTGACGCCTCGAAAAACACCAGCGCGATCCTCACCGGGCTTACGGCGGCTCGGCTTCGGGAAAAGGTCAATGGCATCTCGATTTTGACCGTCGAGTGCGGCGACAAGGCCGATTGGGAGCATATCCTGCCGGGGAAAGGTTTCCTCCGGGTGCTTTCCTCAGACGGTGCGGCGGGCAGCTTCCGTGTGCTCGAAACGAGCAAAAAGCGCGACGGCGAACGTACAAGCCTTGCAATTACCTGCCGTGGTATCATCGCCGATACTGCCGCTGAGATTTTTGCCGGTGCCCGGGACTGCATCAATTACAGCCCGGCAGAGCTTATGGAGGCAGTGCTTTCCCATTCCTCATACAGCGTTGGCGTGGTAGACTTTACTGAGAGTATTCCCTATCTGCGTTTTGATTATGAGCCGGTGTGGAATTGCCTGTTGAGAATCTGCTCACTCACCGGCGGTGAACTTTCCCTCGATGAATCAACGGGAGTAATAGCGCTCTTAGGCTCGATAGGGGCAGACAACTCAGCGCTCTTTTCCTACGGCCTCAACCTTCATGGGGCATCCCGGACAGTCAATACCAGCAGGCTTTCAAACCGGGTTTATGGCGTTGGCGGCGGCAACCCGCCAATGACACTCAGCGGTGCAACAGCAAGTAGCGGAAAGGAATACACCGATGACAGTGCATCGCAATCGCTCTATGGTATCTTTGAAAGCGTCTACAATGAGCACGCGCTTGATGATGTCGAGAACCTTGTCAGCAGCCCGGCGCTGGACTCCTCCTACACGAGCGGGCTCTGCTCCGGCTGGTCAAAAATCGGCGCAGCAACACTCAGCAAGAACACCGACCCCGACTACTGTCTTTACGGGCTGGTATCGCAACGGGTTCAGAGTACAGCGGACGGGCAGGGGATTTCTCAGGCGGTGACAGTGAGCGCGGGCGAAATCTACAGTTTAAGCGCAACACTCTTCATCAGTTCGGGCCTTGTCCGTGTGGCGGTAACGGACGGCAGCTCGACCTACCGGCGCACGGAGGCGGTCACCGGAAACGGTATGGCGGTCGTCCGTATCGAGGACTGGAAAGCCAACAATTCTTCGGTTACGGTCACAATCAGCCAGGAGGGAAGCGGCAGTGCGGATTTTTACGTGGACAGCGTCCAGATTGCCTCGGGAGCTGTGGCGAAAGCCTTTACTGTCGGCAAAAGCGCGGACGCTCTCTACACGCAAACGGCGGAATATCTCGCTGCGCACAAAGACCCTGAGTTGAGCTATCATGTTGATCTGGCAGGGCTTGGCGAGGACAATGCCATGCAGTTCTCTCTCGGTGACACCGTGACTGTGAGTGATCCAACACTTGACATTTCAGTCAAGACGCGGGTGATGGAGCGTGAGGCTGATCTGCTCAGGCCCTGGCGGGTGAATGTCAAGCTTGACTCAGCGACGCAGGGACTCGCAGATGTGATTTCAGCGCTCAGGGATGCTCAGGAGGAGGGACAGCGACGTATGCGGACAGTTCTGGCAGAGCGATCAGAGACTGCTGAAAACGGCTCATCGCGGCTCGGATTTTCACGGCAGGCATTCAGGTTTTACGGTGCTTTAAGCGCGGACAGCTGGGACAGCCTCTCATGGAGCGCGGGCACACTCAAAGTCGGCGACGCCTGGTACAGCATTGGCGCAGGTTCATCGACAGGGCTTGCTTCCGCAACGACATACTATTTCTATTTCGACCGTACAACTCCGACTACGTTTGCGTATACAAGCTCGGAAACGGCAGCGGAAAGCGATAACCGTAGCCACCTTTTCACCGCGGTGACGACAAGCTCGCCAACAAAACTCAGCATCTATCCGCTGGGCATTATTCATGTGTAGGCCTCGGGTTTTATGACACTCACCCCCGTCGCTATCCTTGAGGAGAGAGGGGTGAGTGGTGTGATAACAGCAAAGAAACATAGATCCTGAAACAAGTTCAGGATGACGAAAAGCTGACAATAGTTAGCATTATTTCAATCCCAAAGCAAAGGAGCACAGCATGAAATTCTACATCCACGCAATCATCATGACAATCATTCTCGCCACATTTGTGAGCCCTCCCACTGCCCATGCAGGCATTCTTGATGTCGGGAAAGCTTGGTTTTCGGGCGAGGTGCTTGCACTCATTGCCTCGGCGATTCTTGCGCTCATCGGCGGTGCGACAGGACTTGTATTCAGGAAAATCGCCCGAACATTCCGTGAGGCGGGGGAGTTTATCGCTACACTCGGCGAGGCAATTGAGGACAGCCGTCTGACACGTGAAGAGCTTACCGCAGTGATTAAAGAGGGGAAAGATGTCTTCGGTGTGTGGAGGTAGGTGTCGGTGGACACTGTGTGAACACTCACCCCCACCTCTTTGAGGCACCCCCTCTCTCACACGTGAAAGAGGGGGAAAGAAAAAGCCTTCGATGTGTCTATTCATCCCCCTCTATTCTTTAATAGAAGTGTCCACTGACACAGAGAGGGGTTGGGGGGTGAGTTAAGCCAAACAGCAAAGAAATCAATATTAAAAAGTGTCTGTGCAATAATTACCATGATGAGGAGGATGTATGAAGAGGGAAGCACAAAAAACAGTCGATACAGTGAATCACTATGTCTCCAACCGTTTTCTCATGAGCGATATTATCTGCCCCTGCTGCGATAATGTCCGCGTTGTACCGGGTATGTACCGTCACATGCGGGCGCTCGAAAACATGATCGACGAGCTTGGGGTCGGCATCATAATAAACTCCGGCTACCGATGCACACGTCACAACCGTCAGGTGGGAGGCGCGCCGCGTTCATGGCATCTTTTGTTCGCAACGGATATCGCACCGGAAAACGGCGATCCGGCTACACTCAAACTTATTGCTGACAGGGCGGAGGACTTCGGCTTTAGCGGCGTGGGAATATATGAAAAGCATATCCATCTTGATATGCGGCCGGAAAAAGCCCGCTGGCGTGGATGAGGCGGCAAGCGCCGCTTTATAGTCTGATGTGGGTATGCAGTATACACGCGAAATGACGCTGCACTGTCATTCGCTGTGTTGTTGTTGTCTTATAAAAGTTATAGAATGTTTAACATTGGCGGGGATAACTCCCCCTTTACCAAGGGGGGATGCCCGCAGGGCAGGGGGATTTATTTCAGGACTCTTTATCACCAGCATGCTCGTCAGCAAGCGCCCGTAACTCAAAAAGCCTCTGAACATTAGAGCGCATTCGAATGAGCAGCCACACAGACCAGCCTGCGCCGATCGCGATGATCGACCACAACATCATTTTATAGTGGATCGCCTCCATAAATGCCCGTCTGAGATTGAGGAACTTAACCGCGATCACCAGCCCGGTCATGAAGAGGATGCCTGAGAGCACCTCGATTGCAATGTTGATCGTCACGGTAGTGCGGGAGTTTTTGATGGTGTCTAACGCACTGGGCCCCCGTTGCTCCCTGATCTCCTGAAGCCTGCGTCTGCCGGCATTGATATTTGTTCTGTCTTTCAGCATGAGCCAATGCCTCGTTATTATAGAGTGTCATTTGTTATTAATACAATCGCAAGCGTAAAAGTATTCACAATATACATTGAAAACATTTCATCGCAACAGGAAAGGATACTCACCGTGGAATTTTTAGCCTTCATCAAATACAGCACACCGGTCCTCGTACTCGCCATGCTGATCTATCTCGAACGGATACGTGTCACCCTTGACACGATACGCGAGGATGTCACCTCTCTTAAAAAGGGTGTCACCTGGTCAGATACATGCGATGCCCGGCATGAGGAGATTAACAGGCGGTTTGCGGCAAGAGCCGCGTTATAGTCTGTGAGGTGTTTGCAGTTTACACACGTCAGCCGCTGTGCTGTCAGCCGTTGTTTTGCTGCTGTCTTAACAGGAGTCCCGTTTTGAAAGGGTGTGAGGGGGGCTCTGTTGGCGCTGAGTGTCCGTAGGGATAGTCTAATATGAAAAATATGCATTTGGGTCATTGATGATAAATAATAAAGTGAAAAAATGTAGATTAATAATTAAAAATAACCTCTATGACAACTATTGCTATAAAATACTATTTGACGTATATTAATATATATGTTATCTTCAAAGCAAGTTAATGACATAACAGCTAATATACGGAGGCGCTCATGGGTATTTATGGAGATTATATTGATAAGAATCTTGATTTTACAACATTAATGGATGAGCGAAAAAAACAATTAAAACGTATATCAGATTACAGAGATAGGCCAATACTCGTATTTGCATCAGATATTAATAAAAGAACACCAAAAATTTCAATATATGATGAAGATCGTGTGTCTTTTGAAGACCAGTTAAGCAATATTGAAAGTGATGCGATTGATTTATTAATTGAAACACCTGGAGGGTCGGCTGAAATTGTTGAGGATCTGGTAAATATGCTACGAACCAGATTTTCAAAAGTTGGGATGATTATTCCAGGGACTGCAAAAAGTGCGGGAACTATCATGGCGATGTCAGGAGATGAGATTCTTATGGAGCCGTCCTCGGCACTAGGTCCAATAGATGCTCAAATGAGACATAATGGGAAACAATATTCTGCGCATGCATATATAGAGGGATTTAAAAAAATCCGAGAAGAGGTAACGAATACAGGTTCACTAAACCGAGCCTATATTCCGATTCTACAAAACATGTCGCCTGCAGATATACAGGCCTGTGAGAATGCACAAGCATTTTCGGGAACGCTTGTAACTAAGTGGTTATCAGAATACAAATTCAAATATTGGACAGTACATAAGAGTACGGGAAAAGACGTAACTCCACAAGAAAAAGAAAAAAGAGCCGAAGAAATTGCAAAAGAATTGTGTAATCATGGAACCTGGTTAACACATGGAAGGTCTATTAATATAGAAGACCTTCGAAATATGAAATTAGAGGTGACGGATTACAGCAAAGAAAAAGACTTGTATGATGCAATCAAAAGGTATTATACTTTGCTAAAGATTACATTTGACTCAACGAGTATTTACAAGGTTTATGAGA
>Ga0307988_1001853_pt1 | contig 11192 bp, 8 predicted proteins | sample EllFjometagen183_FD_203166 | JGI IMG/M metagenome (GOLD analysis project Ga0307988, IMG submission 203166) | Marine microbial communities from Ellis Fjord, Antarctic Ocean - #183 | ecosystem: Environmental > Aquatic > Marine > Unclassified | place: Southern Ocean | collected 2014-10-08 | reverse complement strand
TTTCGTTCTTTCGTCAGAGCATTAATGTTGTGTTTTTGGGGATCAAGGGCATCAAGGTCAATATTCTCAAGCTTTGCAATATCAACACGGACACCGTTATGAGACATAGTATTGAATACTTTGAGAGCATCGTGCCTATTTCCACGGTGGCGGGCATTCAAATGAATAGCAATCCTGTTAAACTGAATCAACTGTTTATCAATACCATTTACTGCCTCGGAAGCATTTCCCAGTATTGTTCTAACTTTGGAGTTTCGCTTCGTGGGGCCTTCACCCCGAAGGAGCCAGCCCAACTCTTCTGGTGTAAATAACGCACCAACTATTGCAGGAACGATATGTTTTGTCAGAGGAACTCTAATCATTGAATCTGTTTGATAGAATATTGGAGCCACAGGGTTCACGGTGCCGAAATCATCTCTTGGATACAGAAATGCGTATCCACGGAGTCTAGCTAACAAATCGTCAAAAGGTGGGATATCCAATTCTAATTTAGTATTCTTATTGTAGGACACTCGATCAACGGATATATCGGAATTTAGATATTGCCAAATGATAGAATTATGCGGTACTGCGATTGTTGATTTTGTCCGGATAGAGCCATGATTAGAGGTCTGGTCTTGGGACAGAGAGATACCTTCACTTTTCCATTTTTCACGTATTGTTTTTGATTTCTTCACTCCAAAACTAGCATATAGATATTCCATTTGATCGAGACCAAGACTAAATATCTCTTTATTTTCTCTACGGAATCCATTCAGCGCCATCCAGAGATAAGTTCCCACTAGGATATAAGCTCTTAACCTATCAGAATTCTCGAGCAAGGAATTGGCAAATATGTTAATTACATCCTTCGTTGGTACTTCAACCCATAGTAGGAAGGGATTCATAGGAAGCAGACTCGTGTTGTCCTCCACAAATGCAGCAAACTTGATTAAGACTGGATCTAAATTTGGGAACAGGCTTTCTAACTCACGCACAACATCCGGGAGAACGGGGAAAGTGGCATGGTCATAGATATAGGGACTATCTCGGAGAATTCGGTATATTTCACGCAGAATCTTAAACTGAGCCTTCATCGTCTCAGGTTTTTGTTCTTTGAGCTTTATGTTCCGAACAATTTTCATTAATGCAGGATTATTCAGAACAGATACCGCTGTTGGAGATTTATACATTTTCTTACTCATAGGTATTTGGGGCTCTTAATACCGCTGTTAGTGGCAAAAACCTCTCATGTGAAAGATTCTCACCACTAACAGCAGTTGGTTATTGTCTATGCAGCTTTGTTCTGATCACCAGAATTAGCATCCTGTCCAGGAGTATTTTCAACCGCTGGTTCAGCTTCTGAACTTGACCGAAGAATACTCTTCAATTCTTCTATAAGCTCATTGAATCGGATCTCCTGATCTTCAGAGACTTTATTATGAAGCTTATCACTGAATTGTGTAACGTATTCAACAGGATCAAACGCTCTTACTGGACTACTGGGTAGTGGTTTTCCGATCAATTTCGCTAGCAAGATAGGTAATTCACGCATCAAGCTGCGATTACTCTCTTTAGGGTTAAAAATCATCTTAATTACATTTTCGTAATCTTGGTGATCGCGTAAGGCGATAATATGCGACATATACTGTTTCAAGTCTCTGTATCTCGTGTAGCCGTGTGGTATTGATTTACTACCTTTATCGCCACCGGCACCTCCGAATACTTCAGTAGGTAACCCCGGACGAAGAATACTAATATTTCGAATAGCAGTAATGTACTGAGACGCCAGGTCAGGCTTGATATTTAAGACTTCAAGACAGTATTCTGAACGATTATCAGAATCACAATGCTGTTTCCAGAATTGAGCTTTACCCTCCTTCCGCGCTATGAGATCTAATCTGGTCAAATGATAACCAAGTTCTAATTCAACCTTATTGACTCGTTTTATTTGAGAAGTAATTTTCTCATTTATTTTCCTAACTCTACTTCCAGTCTCTTCAGATTTGTTAACTAATCTGGGAGTTGTCCCTATAGGTAAATCAAAGTACGCTGGTTTGCTCAGGTCACCCGCTGCATTCACTGAAGTTTGATTAGAATTCAGAATTTTGGTTCGAACCTCTGAATTATAAATCCACACTGGAGTATTTTTAGCATTACACCGTTGTACAATTGAGTGAGCTTGGAACAAGGCTTCGATTGGTGATGATTCTTCCAATTCGAGGACTACCCAGTTCAATTTGTCGACGAACTTAGGATCTAGATTCTGAAGAGGAAGTTTTAGTTTAACAATCTTCATATCCTCAGAATATGAATGTGTTTTGTTAAACTTCCGCATTTGATCATCATTCTCAATGATCGCTTCAGTCCACAGGTTTCTTGCACTCTTGATAAGGGTAACCCCATTGGACCAGATGTTTTGCAGCGCTTGTTCGCCAATGATTAACTTATGACGCAGATGTTTTTTAATCTGTGAATAGAAGTTATCACTGATAAATACTTTGAGTTTCTCATCATGGATTTTCTCAAGTCCAGTAATGCGAAACAGTGTACTCTCTTCTGCACTTTCTAGCTGTTTCCATTCATTTGATTTGAAGTCAATCCTATCATGATCTTCGTTTAAGCATTTTGCGATATCTATTACTTGGGTTGAGTTAATATCGATTGTCTTTAGTTCGTTATTTTCATTTGAGCTTTTCATATTTATTCTCTTTTCATCTTTAGTGTTATTTGTGTGGATGGTTTCCACATTTTGGTTTGGGTTTATTGCATTTGAGATGGAATCATTGGATTCGATCTTCGTATTTACATAATTCATGGTTGTAACCTTGCTATTGCCGGGTTCTGACTATAACCGAAGTTGTCAGGTTTGCTCTGTAATAGCACACCGTTAAGACCATGAAATCGCATTGAATCACTGGGAATGATGTTATCCTCATACAGCAGATACCGTAACTTTGACAACCACTTGTTATTGACAGCGTGTGCTTGCAGACGAGCATAGATATCCGTTGCGTATGTGCTCCATATGCTGGATTCTTTATTCTCATACACCTCAGTAAACCACTCATATGCTGGGGATTGCTTTGGGAAACTATCCCGGACAAGCCTCCAGTTGTTACGATCATTATAAGGTTCAGCCCAGATATGCTCAACGGCTTCTGGATTGGCGAGCTCTATCATGTGCTCCAGCGACCCATTATCCATCATATCTGGAAATACTGGGCATAGCATTCCAAAGGTTGGAATACCAGCATCCTGCAATTTCGTAAGGGCTGCAAACCTATCACTGGGACTTGATGTACCGAGTTCTACTTTTTGACTCCAAGTATCATCTAAGCTCCCCGTGGAAAGGCCTACGACAAAGCGATCAGCGTGTTTGGCGAAGAATTGAACCCAATCTTCCCTACCCACCACCGCGTTCTTTGTTAAAACTCTGATTCTGAAAGATGTCATTCTTAGAACCAGATCTAGGATAGCTCTTGTAGTTCCCTCCTCAACTAGAAAGGGAGAAAAGCCATCTGTTAGCATTGAGAAGATTAGAGTATGACCTTTGCCAAAACTCTTGCTCTTCTGCATCAGCTCTGTTTTAAGTTGATTTACAACACCTGGATACACATAAGCAAGTGAAGGATCAGCAACATGCTTGCTTGTCTTTCCGGTCTGTTGTTCTACACAGGTAGAGAATTTCTCCGCATTTATCCGAAGATAGTTACCTGTGTTACTACTGCAGTACCGACACCCAAAGCCACATAACGCGAGTATATCCAGCTTATAAGTTGCCAATTCTTTCTTGGCAAATCCTGGAGCTAACGTAATTAGCTTTTTCATTGACGGCACTTTGACAATTCTGTTTTTCATCATACAGTCCTTGTCGTGTCGATTCTTTGATCTGCAAATATTCTCTTGGATTCTCTGCAGTCTTTCATTTTTGAATCTTTTCTCATGGTCTCTCCATGTTGGGTGGCAGCTCTATTGCTGCCATGATCCAATATAGATTGTGTTTTCGCCAAATACAACACATTCGTCATAATATATAAATATACTATATTTAGTTGTATTTCGTTGTAATATTACTATATTACATTATAGTGCTACACCGTATGCAACACTGCTTTCAAAATATTTAAGGATGAGATCATGGATTTAAGAAGATTTAGGACAAAAACACTGAGGGGCAAAGAAGGCGAGCTACTCACCCAGGCTATGTTTGGAGATGCTTTGGGAGTAACCCAGGAGCAAGTCTCCCGGTGGGAAAAGAACCCCGATTCGATCTCTGTTAAAATTATCCATCTAATTTGTAATACCTTCGGCATTTCTCCGGATATACTATTTGACGATTTCGAGACTGATTCAACGGAGGCACTTGATTTTGGTGACCCTTTAACCGAATTTTATCGAAAGCTGGAGATGTTAGAGTTTTATACAACTAATGGCCTTAAGGTTCTCAAAGGACATGAGGTTAACTCTCATATTGCAAATAAAACAGTTCAATTTCTCGCAACGTTTAAAGAGATGATACACTTAAAGCCAATTGTTGGCATCTTGGGTCGTTATGATTCTGGTAAAAGCCATCTAGTAAATTCTGTGTGTGGAGTCAATGTACTACCTACTAGCTGGTCCCCAACGACCACAATTCCTGTACTCTTGCGACATAGTAACTCACGTCCAGACTGGCTTAAAGAAAACGTTTTAATACTCAATCCCACAACAGACATGCAGTTAATGAAGTTTAGGAATTTTTATCCGCGCGACAGAAGCGAAATTGATCACATGCTGGTAGACTCTGGCGACTACAAAATACTAGATAACTATGGTACCTACCCCGGGATCAAGGCTAATGACAGTAAACATCCCATTGATGCTAATTTTGCTGTAGCCTACTTAAACTCACCCATTCTTTTATCGTGTGATCTGCTTGATTTTCCAGGTCTATCACTTGACTCCACGGAAGAAGAGATGAAGTTTCTAACTTCCATCAATATTGTAAATCATTTTGTTTTCCTATCACGCGCAACCAGCTTCATGAATACCACTGATAATCTTTTTCTCAACAAGCTCATTTCTCAGGTAGCGAAAGACATAAATCTCGAAGAATATGAAAGTCCGTTAACTCGCCTTGTAATCGTAGCTTCTCAAGCGCACCACCTTAAGGATTCATTATCAGTTGATTTATGCTTGGACAATGGATCTCAACAGCTTTGGAACCAATTACCCGACGCACTCAAGACTAAAGACAACGATATCAATATAACACATAAGCAAATTCGTAACAGGTGCGTCCCATTTACTTCGAACGACAAATCATTGAGAGATCAATTTGAGCAAGTGGTTTCCGAGATGCTTTTAGATCATTCCGTACCATATCTGATAAATTGGTTTTCTGGGTTTATCCGAGGATATAAAGAGAGTGCTTATGAAATACTGACAGAAGAGATAGTGTTATTTCAGTCGATGCTGGATGATTCTGACTTTATTAATTCAGAAAAGGGTTCGCATATCTCAAATTGGCACACGAATGAAACGGAAGCAATTAAGTTCAGGAAAGCGCTTCAAGCTCAAGCTTCACAACACTCAATGAATGTTCAGGTTGCGTTTTCGTCTTGGTGGGAAAAGACAATAAATAAGAGTTTTATCATGAATCTAATTGATAATAATAGCTATAGCCGAAAGGATGCCGGAGATTTAATAGGACACAGCCTCTCGACTGGGATGATTAATGAGATTAGAGCAATTCAAAACCAGGAAATAGACCTCTACAACAAGCCCTATCACATTTTCCTACAGAACTATGGCTTTGAAAACGAAGAGATAAAAGTAGTCTCCACCGCAGATACTTTATTCCTCCCAGGTATGTCAAATTTATTCGAAATATTACAGAGAATAGAGGCGAATCAACAACTACAGACCTGGGACAACACAATTTCAAGTGCACAATGGTATAGTTCAAAAGACCAAGATTTCTCACCTTTTACCCTGAATGACCAGAAGTTTGATAATCCTACTGGATCGGGACCAGGTCATTCATGGCAGGAGCAGCTAGCAGATACAGTAATGCAATATTTAGATAAAGAGCAAGTCCTTGAACATTATACTTCGGTCATTACTCGATCTTGGGAACAAACAGCAAATGTAGCAGAGTTGCTTGAAAAAGAGTTACTACCGGCGGTGAGGAATAGATACACTCTTTATGTGGATGCGGCTACACAATATGATAAAGATAAATTGGCAAATATTATTGCTGACTTGACCAGAATGAGGGAAGTAATTAACAATATCGTGTGGTAATTACTCTTTTGCTCTAAAATCTTTCATGTGAAAGGTAATTAATCCAAATATCGATAATATTTCCATGATCCGGAGTACACAATATGAAGATTAACTTTCCTATTCAGCTCAAAGACATTGAATTCAAATTATCCTTTGGACCTAGTTACTGCCCTTATCCTGTGTATGACTTGACTATCAGCGGTACCGCGAAGTAACTTTCACTGGACATGGTTTCGTTGCTATCTGCAGTGATGAGGCAACCACCTATTGATATACACTTGGGGTGGACACGAACCTCAGCTTTTCTTTACTCATCTATGGCAGCTACTCATGTACAACGCTAATGTTTAATCTCTTGTTGGGCTTTATGTATATTTACGATTTCACTTTATGCGTGATTTTGCTCAACTTCCTTTTCAAAAGACTATTTTCTTACTCGTTGAATACAGGCTCCATGATAACTAAGAAGTCATGACCGCGGCTTGTCCAATAAACTAGGTAACGAACGATTTGTTGACCTTTTTCTGAGTCAGGGAATTTGTGTAAAAGGCTTATTTGCAGTGTATCCAACTCATCATCAGTGAGCAATCGCATCCCGTCAAAATTGAAGACTCGTTTTAGTTCTGGTAGCAACTTAAAGAGTTTATCCATAACCAAAGCTGTTGGGTCTTTTTTGCTTTTGAGGGTATTACTTATAAACGCTGGCAGTGCCTCCGGGGATGGTGCTACCTCTAGGACCGCATTTCCCAATTGCATCTTAAAATACTCTTCAAAGGGTTTACCCCAAAACTCACGGTCCTCTTCATTAAGATCATTAAGGTGCTGTTGCATGTCTCGATGTTTTTCTTCTACAAATTGGTTGGCAATCTCATCCCTACCCACTATGGGAATATTCAGAGTATCGACGGCCTGATTTGAGATAACATTCATCCGAGCCAGGACTCTTTCGATCTCTCTGTCAATTTGTTGTACAGCTTCTATCTGCTTAAACTTCTTTATGGCATCATTTCCATCAGTTATAGACGCTTCTAATTCCTCATTTGACTTTAGCTCATCTAGGAAGCGAGCTTGGTGTTGTTTACGTGTTTCGGTTAATGCATTAATGCACTGTTTAAGCTCGTCAAACTCTTCATCGTGTCCACTTACAGCGATAGGCATCGGTTGGATTCTAATAGATATCATATTGGACTAGCACACCTCTTGAAAAACAGTTAATTGAATTATAGATTCACACATAGATTAGCTTAATTTGTTTGCCTGACACAATTACAACCGTCTATTCCAGATTAACCACCATGGGAAGACTTCTACCAAGGGCAATGAATCTACATGTAGACTAACCCTGTTAAAGGTTTAGTCAAGATATTTGCTATAAACTACTTTCACTACTCGATCACGATTATCTTCACACCCAACCCACACCCGGAGTTCACAATATGAAGATCAACTTTCCTATTCAACTCAAAGACATTGAATTCAAATTATCCTATGGACCCTGCTACGGCCATTGTCCTGTTTACGACCTGACCATTCGTGGTAACGGTAAAGTAACTTTCACTGGACATGACTTCGTTGATGTACCCGGTGTGCATACGACAACCGTCGAACCTAAGGTTATCCTGCAACTAATTGAAGCTGCCACTGAGATAGGGTTCTTCGATATGGAATCCCATTACGATCATGAGATAATCTATGAATTACTCCCAAACGGTACTATTGATGTAGGCTTGATGTCTAGGACAGATTACCCAATGAAAACACTAGAAATCCGGATTGGAAAACAACATAAGAAGGTGAAAGCTTATCTTGGGGTGCCTAAGCGATTGGATGAGTATTTTACACTACTAAATGAACTATCTGGTGCTATTCTTTGGATCGGTGTAATTGGTGAAGAAGCAAACGCTTAAGTGGCTACTTTTCCCGAAAACCTCTCGCATGTAAGCTTTTAAAGACCCTGCCACCTCGATTCTCAGCCTATCTTTCCAAACATTTGAGATAGGTCCCCATTTGCAACTCTAATATTTCATACGCCCTATAGACCAACCTCTGACAATCTATTTCAGTGGTAACGCAAATTGGATCAGGGAAAACAAAGATTAATCTCTAGATAGCAAGTCTAGAAATACTGAGAGTAAGATGAAACCTCCAATAGCGAAAATGATCATCCCAATAGTGAACAAGTCCGACCCACCTGCTACTTGTACATTTGCTGCACTAGCAGACATATCCGAATTAAAGAAATAGTTCACAACCCCTTTTTGTACTTGCGTATACCCGTATGATGCTAGTATCGCACCACTCACTGTTAATAATATACCTATTTTTCTTTTCATGTTTCCTTCTGTCGTTTAGGATTCGGGAATGGCTAATTAGTCGTTGTTTGCAACGATTAACACAATAACAAGCACTGCAATTGCCCCACCAATCCAACTATTGAGGACAAAACTCACGATTGAGGAAATAATCCCAATAATTAATCCAGGATTAATGATCAAGAATATTGCAGCTGCTCCCAGAAACAGCATAAACGGCTTAAAGAACGCTTCCATTGGACCCATAACTCGTCCCTTTCATTTTAATAACTCTACACGCACTCCTACGATAATGACATCTCAGTCCGACTCGAGGATCAATCCCCCAACAAAGATCAGTACAAGTGCTACAATCCATGCCCCAGTAAACAATGAGGCTATTCCCGCCACAATTAGCACCGTCGCAATCACCTTTGACACCGCACACCTCCAATTCTTACTTTCATTAATAACGTTACTTTTGACTACCTTAACTCGTAACCAGCACCTGATTTCTTAACTTTCTTGAGACAGGTTTCACATAGCAGTATTCGACCATCTGGTGATTTCCTGAGCATTTTGTTAATGTCAACTCCATGCTCTAATAAAGTAGCCACCCATAGTTTAGCGAATTTCTTTTGTTCTTTCCGTATAGCTATATTATGAATTACTCGACCAAATCCCGGTGCGCCTCCGAATTCAGGCATTGGAATTACTATATCGGAAACTTCCCCATCACTACCACACTTCAAACAACTCATCTTTTTGTCCTTTCATTATTTCAACTACAACCAGTATTAATAACTCTTTATGCCTCTCGAATGCTCCTACAGCGATAATAGCGCTTATCACACCCCACAGTATTAGACCCGTTGAAAAACACATTAATGCATTTATGCCAAAGAACATGCCCAATGCGAATCTCATATTTCTATCCTTTCCTGATTGGTAAGATTTCCCAAGTTGAATTTTATGCAACCGTCTAGAAACTAAAAAAGGACGCTACCTTCGTAACATCCCACTCCTTGGTATCGCCAGACACCTCCAAACAAAATGCACAAAGGAGCGCCCATTTGCTGGACGCGCCCTTCTTGCGGATCTTGTTTGTGTTTACACACTGGCGATTTTGGAGTAGAACCTACAAGAGTTCACGTAACTCTTTATGTTATTATAGTCGTTTGCTCAGTCGCAAATTCCTTTCTACAATGATTGATGAAATACTGGTTTAAATCTAGACTCAGGTTGTCCTAATTTCAACCAATGATTTCAGTCAGTCTTGGTAAATCTGGTGTAACATTACTTATTTCGTCGACACCACCTCCTTTCCTATATGTCTATACAATGTTGCCTTTGAGACTCCCAGGGTTTTACATATATCAGTAATGGGAATCGTGGGATCACCAATAAGCTTTTTAGCCATCTCAACCTGCTTCTTTGACAGTTTTCTGGGTCTGCCACCTACTCTTCCCCGTGCCCTTGCTGCCGCTAATCCTGCTATTGTCCTTTCACGAATAATATCCCGTTCGAATTCGGCCAGCGCGCCAAAGACATGGAAGATGAGTTTTCCACCAGGGGTTGAAGTATCGAGTGACTCCTGGACGCTCCTGAAATAGATTCCTCGTTCATCAAGTATGTTCATCACTTTGATCAAATGGGTTAATGACCTTCCCAGTCTGTCGAGTCTCCAGACGACGAGGGTATCACCTTTTCTGAGGATTCTGAGTATTTCATCTAATCCTGGCCGGGCAGTTTTAGCTCCAGACATTTTATCAGTATAGATCTTCTCGCAGCCCGCTGATTTTAGTGCATCGTTTTGGAGATCAAGATTCTGATCCGCGGTAGATACACGGGCATAGCCAATGTTCATAGTGGCTCCTTTCTCTTGTTTTAGTAGATGTGAAAACGCCCAAGCGGATGCTCAGGCGTTAAGTGTAAATTCCAGTTTAGTTAAGATTGCTATGTATCTATTTTAGTTCTTCCTGTGAAAGTTGTTTGTCTCAATAACCATCGTTTATGAGACAGTTAAAAAGTGCTCAAATATTAGACACCCTTTTTGAGACTACTCAAATCGATTGAACTCTCATTGCATAGACCAAAAATGTATTTGACTCATCCAACTAATTATGCTCTTTCAAGCTCAAGTTGGCCCTTATCAGTGATAATGTATTTCTGATTTGCTGCAGTAGGGTTCTCAGGATTTGACATCTCAATATACCCAACATCAAGAAGTGGTTTTATGTACTTAGTGCGGAACTTAGTGCGGTCTTTCCGATCAAACACTTCCATTAGTTCTGTTATTGCCATGTATTTACTACAGTTACGCAAAAGCTTGACTTGGTGCCGACTTAGTGCCGACTTAGTGCCAACTTGGTGCCGTTCTGTAGTCTGCTGAATAGGTTTTCCCTGAATAGGAAGGTGGTAACCAAAGGCTTTATGGGATTTATCATTTAGGATGTCAGGAGCTGGATTCCCTAGGTTCTGCCATTCAGACTGCATCATCCGAATCCCTGTACCTGCTTGCTCACAGAGAATCAGTCTGCGGAAAGCCGCAACTATTCGAGGGTTGCGCGACTCCTTTTCCCCAGGCTCTAGCAAGTTAACGTTGTCACCGTATACATCACCAGGGTTCCAGAATTGAATCTGATCATTATA
>Ga0307988_1001852_pt1 | contig 11193 bp, 9 predicted proteins | sample EllFjometagen183_FD_203166 | JGI IMG/M metagenome (GOLD analysis project Ga0307988, IMG submission 203166) | Marine microbial communities from Ellis Fjord, Antarctic Ocean - #183 | ecosystem: Environmental > Aquatic > Marine > Unclassified | place: Southern Ocean | collected 2014-10-08 | reverse complement strand
TCAAAAGTCCAGGCCAGGTTTCAATATATATTTGTTGATGAATACCAGGATTTAAATCTTGCTCAATACGAGCTGGTTAAATTGCTGGCCCAAACAAGTAATATCGTGGTCATTGGAGATCCAGACCAGTCTATTTACGGGTTCCGGGGATCTGACAATAAATATTTTAAAAGATTTACCAGGGATTACCCCGGGTGTGAGCAGATTTTGCTCAAGCAAAATTATAGGTCCACCCAGACTATTCTGGATGCCTCTTTTCAAATGATTTCCAAATCCATGAAGACCCGCGAGTCCCAGAAAATTTTTTCCAACCTGAACACAGCACAAAAATTGATTATCAAGGAAACATCCAGCCATACATCCGAGGCAGTGGCCGTGGGTAAGATGATTGAAAAATGCCTGGGAGGTCTTTCTTTTTTTTCCATGGATGCCCGATCCGATGATATGGGGTCAGGTGATACTGGCGGAGAAAAAGAGTATTCTTTTTCAGACTTTGCCGTTCTGTACCGGACCCGGAAACAATGTGAAGCATTTGTACAGGTGTTTGAAAAAGAAGGCATCCCATTCCAGACTGCCGATAAAAAGAATTACTCAGACATGGACGGTATACGTCAGCTTTTAAGCCTTTTTCGACTGGTCACACACAGGGCCGGGACAATGGATGTGGAGATCCTGCTGGAATATTTTAAGCTGAAAAACAACAAGGTCGGAGCCAATTGGTTAAAGCATAAAAAAGACCAGGTAAAACAGGCCCGGGAAGATATTTCAGGCTCAAACCTGGAACTATTGTTATCACCAATCCTTGACCCGATATTTGAAAAGGTCCGTGGCCGGGACAGCCTTGAATGTCTGGATATTTTGACTGAATTTCTGGATTTAAAAATTGAGATTGAGCAAAACCAGGCCCTTGGCACAGCATATGAAAAGCTTAGATCCCGGGCCCTTCTCTATCCAGACTATAAAGATTTCATGGATGCTCTGGTTTTGAACCAGGATCCGGATCACCTGGCCCGGTCTGCTGAAAAAGTTTCCCTGATGACCATGCATTCAGCAAAGGGCCTGGAGTTTCCCGTGGTGTTTGTCACTGGCTGCGAACAGGGGCTGGTTCCCTTTGCACGGGACGGGAAAACCTGCGAGGACCCTGAAGAGGAGCGACGTCTTTTCTACGTGGCAATGACCCGGGCCAGGGATATCCTTTGTTTGACTTATGCCAGAAAAAGAAGCATATATGGGAACTATAAAAATCAACAAAGGTCTTTTTTTATTGATGATATTGAAAAAAGGCTGGCCCAATATGAAACCCAATACCCAAAAAGTATTAACAGGGGAGGGGAGAAACAAAAGGAAACTCAATTGGAGTTGTTCACGGAAATGAGTCCCTTGAAAAGATAAATTTCAGGAGATAGGAAAACTGGCAGTAGAAAAAAGACAGAGAAAAGATTGAAAAGAAAAAATCAAATAGTCGGGATTTGGCCTGATATGAAGCTTAGACTAAGGTGGTTCCCTGGCCTGATATGCATTTTGGTTTTTTCCCTGGCCGTTATTTTTCCAAATAATGCCCTGGCCGATATTTATAAGTATATTGACGGAAAAGGTGTTGTTCATTACACCAATGTCCCCACCTCATCGGATTTTGTATTGTATATCAGGGAAGCTCCAGTAAAGATAAAGTCCCGGTCCCTTTCCCGGGATTATGATGCCATTATTCAAAAGGCCCAGGAAAAATACGGAATTGAGTTTTCTCTGATCAAGGCAGTGATTCAGGCTGAATCCGGTTTTAATTCCCAGGCTGTCTCGAAAAAAGGAGCCAAGGGCCTCATGCAGATCATGCCGGAAAATTATAAGGCCCTGTCCGTATCAGATCCCTTTGATCCGTCCCAGAATATCATGGGAGGCACAAAGTATTTGAAACATCTCCTGCAAAGATATGAAAATAAATTGCCCCTGGCCCTTGCCGCATACAATGCCGGGCCAGAGGCAGTGGACAAATATAGACAGATCCCTCCCTACAAGGAAACCCGGGATTATGTCCAAAAAGTGATGATTCTTTACAGCCGGTACAAGAATATTTAAAAATCTTTTTGAATCTTTTTGATAAAGTGTATCAGCTTACCTCTCATGTCGGGCCGTTCCAGTGCAAAGGCCAGGTTTGCCATCTGGAATCCTACTTTGTCTCCGCAATCAAATCGGTTGCCTTCAAATTTATAGCCAAAAATGGGTTGTTCCTTGAGAAGGGCTTTCATGGCATCTGTTAGCTGGATTTCTCCGCCTGCACCTTTTTCTTTTTTGCCCAGCAGTTTAAAAATGTTGGGCGTGAGGATATACCTGCCGATGATGGCAAGATTGGAAGGGGCATCTTCAGGTGCTGGTTTTTCAACCATGTCATTAATACGTACGATATCGTTTTCCAGGTGTGTGGCATCCAGAATTCCATACTTGTCGGTCTGATCCTTTTCCACCTCCATGACAGCTGCAATGGAAGCTCTGAACCTGTCAAATTTTTTAACCATTTCAGGGAGCACAGGTTTGTTGGTCTGAATCAGGTCGTCTGCAAGAAGAACGGCAAAGGGCTCATCTCCCACAATATCCCTGGCGCACCAGATGGCATGACCCAGTCCCAGGGGTTCATTCTGACGGGTGTAGATAATGGTGCCGGTCTTGGGCACCAGTTCCTGGATCTGTTTGAGCATATCCTCTTTGCCCTTGTTCTTAAGGGACAATTCGAGTTCAAAAGACCTGTCAAAATGGTCTTCCAGGGCTTTTTTGCCCCTGCCGGTCACAAAGATGATCTGTTCAATGCCGGCAGCAAAGGCTTCTTCCACTGCATATTGAATAATGGGCTTGTCAACAACCGGGAGCATCTCCTTTGCCATGGCTTTAGTGGCAGGAAGAAACCTGGTGCCTAGTCCTGCTACCGGGAAAACCGCTTTCTTGATTTTCATAACAACTCCTTGGAGTTTGTCTGTCTGAAAATGATAAACTGCCTGGGCATTAATTTTCAGCAGGATAAGAGAAATAATACTTCACCTGTTTTTATGTAAAAGAGATTCAGATGTCAAATGTATTTTATTGGTTTGTAACTATAGCTCTCTTGAAGTTTTTACAATAAAATTTTTACATTCACTTTTTTGTTTGATATAGGCTTTTGAGAGTTGGAGAGTCGGAATGCGATTTAAAAAGGAGATCCATGGAAACGAGAGAGAAAAAAATCGTGACAATCGGTGGAGGGAGCGGACAGTTCATTTTATTGTCAGGATTAAGGGATCTTGAAGATATACAGATAACGGCAATCGTTTCAATGGTAGACTCAGGCGGCAGTACCGGTCGGTTAAGAGATGAACTTGGTATTCTTCCGCCCGGTGATATCTTGAAATGTATCTTGGCCCTTTCCCCTTACCAGAGTGCCTGTCGGTCTATTCTTCTGAAACGCTTTGAAAAGGATCGTCGTCTGGCCGGGCACAGCGCCGGTAATATGCTTTTAACAATGCTTTCAAGATATACGGGTAACTTTCCAGCAGGTGTTGCTGCCCTTGCTGAAATACTGAATGTAGATGGCACTATACTTCCGGTTACCATTGACCGGGCAACTCTTGTCGCCGAGTTGACTGACGGAAAAAGGATATTTGGAGAAGAGGCGATTGATCTGCCCAGGGGAACCCAGCGTGAACAAATCAAAGAGGTGTTCCTTGTTCCCCACCATCATGCTGAAATATCGGTATATCCACCTGTTCTGGATGCAATTAAAGATGCTGATTATATTTTTATCGGGCCTGGTGACTTGTTTACCAGCATTCTTCCCAATCTTATTGTTCCAGGAGTTAAAGAAGCCCTTAAAACAACCAGCGCAAAAATTTATTTTATTATTAATATTATGACAAAATTTGGGGAGACCCATAATTTTTCAGGAATAGATTTTATCAATAACTTGGAAGAACGTCTAGGCCGGCAGGTTGACGGCCTTATCGGGAATAGCACAAAACCTATTCAAAGTGTGCTGGATACCTATTTTGAGCAAAAATCAGAGTTTGTCCACCTGGATCCTGTAGATCCATTTTGGAAAAATCGTACATTGCATTTAAGGGATGTTTTGGATACCAATGCAATAATTGCCAGGCATGATCCAGAAAAAATTGCCCATATTATTTGCGGAATAATATGTCAGGAGTAAAAACCTTGTGGGCTGTCTGTTGCTAAGGCTGTATCCAGTTGACATTATTATATTATTTCTGTATAGATCCACATCTTTAAACCACCTGTGTTAAAATTAATAGGAAAATACCAATGAATGAAGAGATAAAGAAAACCTCTGAAATACCGCCTGAACAATTGAGTCTGAAAAGTCGGTTTAAGTTCAGGTGCCATAAGGGTGTAAAATGTTTTACCGATTGCTGTCGGGGAATTGATATCATGCTGACACCCTATGATATACTGACCATGCGCAAAAAACTGGATATGAGTTCCGAGGAATTTCTGGCTGTTTTTACCCAGCCCCAGATCCTTGAAAAGGCGGATATGCCCGTGGTAACCTTGAAACTCCTGGATGACGAAAGAAAATCCTGTCCCTTTGTTGAGGATAAGGATGGCTGCATTATCTACGAAGATCGTCCCACCACCTGCCGTTATTACCCTCTGGGGGTTGGCTCCCTGAGTTATTCTGGTGAAAAGGGTAAAAAGGATGAATTCTTTTTCACAGTCAAGGAAGCCCATTGTCTGGGATTTGAAGAAGACAAGGAATGGACTGTGGCGGAATGGAGGGAAGACCAGGGTGTGGAGCTCAGGGATAAGGTCAATGACGGATGGCTGGATCTCATGGTTCGGAAAAAATCATTGCCCCCAAGTATGAAGCTTTCCGAGGAAAGCAAAAAAATATTTTTCATGATCTGTTATAATATTGATAAATTCAAGGATTTTGTGTTCAATAGTTCATTTTTAGACCGGTATGAGATTGCTTCAGACAAAATCGAAGAAATCAGGGCCGATGATGTGAAGTTGCTTGAGTTTGGATTTGAATGGCTTAAGGCGAGTTTATTTCAGACAGGGCAGGAGAAATTCAAGGTCAAGGGGGGCAGCAAGAACAGCGAGAAAAGTTAGAAAAGGGATAGCAGAGGGGATTATTGCCAGCAAGAAAAGGGTCATGGAAACTTCCATGACCCTTTTGATGTTTGGGGGCTTGTATTAATAATCGTACCAGAGGCCTTTCTGGTATTCAGGATTATTGAGCCTGTCTTCAATGTCCACACCAAAGAAATCGGCAATGGGCTCAAAAATTTCCGGGGTGTCAGCCTGGACCTGTTTCATTGTGTTTACTACCATGCTGAAACCTTTCCAGGTCATTTTTCCCAAGGGTTTTCTACAGGGACCAGAGGGCATTCCCAAAAGCTGCATCATGGTTTTCAAGGGCAACGGATTCCTTGCCCGGCAGCTGACAGGGCCAAATTTTGTTTCTTCCTGGGTGGTCACCCCCACCAGGTCCAGCAGGGGGGTTAATGCGGTTTGGATCTCCATGGCCCCGGCCTTGTCGCCCTGGTTGATCAAAGTGACCATTCGGCTCATGAATTTTGGCACAATATTGGTCATTACTGAAATAGAGCCGCAGGCCCTGATGTCAGGATTCGTCATGATATCATAGATCAACGAATCGTCCCCGGACAGGATATTAAAATCGTTTCCACAGAATTTCCGGGTCAGTTTCATGTTATCAAAATTGCCGGTGGCCTCTTTTACTGAAGTGATATTGGGGCAGTTTTGAGAGAGAATGGCAAGATCCTGGGGAAGCATCTGTGCCCCAGTCCTCCCCGGAATTATATAGGGGATTATATCTATATCTGAATATTCCTTTGCCACTACTTCGTAGTATTCTTTTCGAATTTCAAAAGAGCTTGGACCATTATAATAGGGGTCCACCATGAGAATGGCATCTACGCCTTCTTTTATGGCATGACCCGCTCCCACAACGGCTTCCTGGGTATTGTTGCTGCCGGTTCCGGCAAGGCAGATGCATTTGCCTTTTGTCTGTTTTGCGGTCAGAGCTATGACATGGTCATGCTCTTTCCATTTGAAAGTGGGGCTTTCTCCCGTGGTTCCGGTTGCCAGAATACCGGTTATGCCATTTTTGATCTGAAAATCAATAAGCTGCTCAAGGCCTTCCCGGTCCAGTTCTCCGGGCTTGTTAAACGGTGTGATTAATGCTGTATAGCATCCTTGTTTCATAAATAACTACTCCTGATAAAAAATAAATGGTACCCTTTGCCAGGGTAAGGGATCAAGATTTATGATTCCAATCAAAATCCTTGACACCTATGTTCAGGATACTATTATATTAAATTTTAATCAGAAAACAATAGCAAAATAATGTAAGGAGTTATATATGTCAGATTTTAAAGTTCAACCGAACTTGCCCAATAATGCGGATGAGCAAATTGTAAAATTACGGAATCAGTTGAGCAGGAACGATGAATGCGGTACCACCCATTACAATCTTGCAGTTGCCCTCATGGGGAAACAGGAATATGTTGAAGCGGAAAATGAGCTTCATGAAGCCATTGACTGCAGTCCCAGTCTTGCAGAAGCCTATGTCCTTTTAGGGGGTATCTGTCTGCAGAGAAAGGATCTGGAAGGGTGTTACAGGTTTAACCAGAGTGCAACAAAAGCCCGGGCTGGGTTTGCAGAAGGGTACGGCAACATGGCCTTTGTGCTGCTTCAATTGGTGGAGGGCAAGGATCCTAAAGAAGATGAAGAAAAGGTTGATAAGGCCATAAAAAATCTAAAAAAAGCCATAATTCATAACAAAAATTTTATCCAGGCCTACACCACCCTGGGAACTGCCTATTTCATGAAAGGACTGGTTCAGGAAGGGATCAAGGCGAATCTTGAAGCAATTGCACTGGAGCCTAAATTCCCAATTGCACATAACAACCTGGCCGTGGCGTACCTTGAACTTGAAGAATATGACAAGGCCATTGCGCATTGCGATGAAGCCGTAAGTTTTGGATTTGAAGTACCCAAAGAGCTTCTGGAAGAATTGGCACCCCATAGGACTGCATGACCTATGGCCCTGATTTTTCTTTTTTTGTTTCGGGTGAAGAAAGGCAGGTTTTTCCTGACAATCCCTTATGGCAAAGGCCATTGTCAGGAAATTCGCCCGGTTTTTTAAGAAATAATTTATCAAAAAATGTTCAGAACAGGCCTGTTGTTCAGAACTCTGAAATTACCATTGGTGAGTATTTCCTAGCTGCAGAAAATTTTCTTATACAACCTGCAGATGGGGGGGACAGCAATTTACTTGCATCTGCCTTTGCTGCCATTGCCAGGGGAAAAGAAAATCCCATTCACAGGGTATCACTTTCCCTTGAAAAACATGGTGCCTTTTACCATCCCATGCGGGTTAAAGTTTTTTCTGAAATGGGTCACTCTTTTTCCTTTGTTTTGAACGGGGCAGTTTCCAGGCCGGGACTTGCTTTGATCCAAAATGAATATCAATTGTTGTCATGCCTTGAAAAACAGGTGTCAACCCCTTACACACCCAGGGTATTTGGGGCGGGGAGGATAACCCTTGAAAATCAGGCCAGGTCAAAGAGCAGCCAGGCAAACCAAATTCAGATAAAAAGGCAGGTCGGGTTTTTTCTTGGGGAATGGTTTGAAGGCTTTCAGGAATTTCACATAACCAAGAGCCAGGGGGATCTGGAAATCGCCATATGGGTATCCAGCGGCGATATCTCGTATCTTTCTTTGAACAGGGCTTTGGTTGTTTATGAACAGATTGCCTATATTCTGACCTCCTATTATAATATTTATACGGGGGAGCAGATTTTCCCATGGCACCATGCTGCCGGTGATTTCATAGTAAATCCCCTGGAAGAGGGATTTCCCGTAAAATTAATCACCGTGCGTGGATATGAACCCTTGATGGAATTGGATTCTGATGAGTCCAGACCTGGGGTTGTAATCCTGCAATCTCTTCTTTTTTTCTTTTTAAGTTTAACAATAAGGATGCAGATGGACCGTTTGGACGGAATAGGGTCCATGGTTTTCCTGGGAGAAGCCGTGTTGGAAGCTACAACTAAAGGCTTTTTAAGGGCTCTGGATGTCAAGGCTGGAGAAAATGCTGGGGATAATTTTGACGAAAGTATCCAGCCGCCAGAGAGCCTGGATGGCCTGGGAGAAGCCTTTACAGAATTCATGGCTGGTTTCAGCCAAAATCAGGTTTTGACGATTCTGAAGAATTTGATACAGTCATGGCATTCCAATCCCTTGGAACAGGATTTAATAGAAGCCCATCTGGAGTCCCATTGTGCCTGTGTTTATTCTATATTTAAAAACAAATAAATCCTAGAATTTTTATTGACATGTGGAAATAGAAGTCCTATATCAGCAATGTTATTTCGCAAAAAAAAAATGTTTTTGAAAAAGGCGGTTTTTTCAAACATTTTGAAATAATAAATTAGTCGAAGTAATTTTATAATTAGATTATTGAATGGAAAGGTTGGAAAATTTTTTCATTATGGAATGTAAATTAATTATTAATGGAGGTAAGTAAATGGCTAAACATGAGACTCCTTTACTGGACCAGCTGGAATCCGGCCCTTGGCCTAGCTTTGTCTCTGACCTGAAACAACAGGCTGAAGTCAGAGCTAAGAATGAAGAAGGTGTTGAATTCCAGATTCCCCAGGATTGTGTAGACGATCTTCTGGGTGTGCTGGAACTGTCTTACAAACATGGTAGAACTCACTGGAAACATGGCGGCATCGTAGGCGTTTTCGGGTATGGCGGTGGTGTTATCGGCAGGTATTGCGATCAACCGGAAATGTTTCCTGGTGTAGAGCATTTCCATACAATGCGCGTAGCCCAGCCTGCTGGTAAATACTATACAAGTGATTATCTCAGAAAATTGACCAAACTCTGGGACTTCAGAGGTTCTGGCATTACCAATATGCATGGCGCAACCGGTGATATCATTTTTCTGGGGACAACCACCCCCCAGCTTGAGGAAGTATTCTGGACACTGACCCATGACATGGGCCAGGATCTTGGTGGATCAGGCTCCAACCTGAGAACACCAGCGGACTGCCTTGGCAGTTCCAGGTGTGAATATTCATGCTATGATACAAATGCACTGGTTCATTTCATGACCAATGAATACCAGGATGAACTTCATCGTCCTGCTTTCCCATACAAGTTTAAATTTAAATTTGATGGTTGCCCCAATTGTTGTGTTGCATCAATTGCCCGTTCTGACATGTCTTTTATCGGTACATGGAAAGACAATATCCAAATTGATCAGGATGCTGTCAATAAATATGTTGAAAATGATGCAGCATATCCTTCCAATGCCGGTGCACACAAAGGCAGGGACTGGGGTCCCTTTGATCTTGAAAAAGAAGTCCTGGACCTGTGTCCAACAAAATGTATGATGTTTAAAAATAAAAAATTGTTCATTGATGATGCAAATTGTACTCGCTGCATGCATTGTATCAATGTAATGCCAAGAGCCCTTAAAATCGGTAAAGAAACAGGCTGTTCCATTCTTGTCGGTGCAAAGGCTCCCATTCTTGATGGTGCCCAGATGGGTTCCCTTCTTATCCCATTTATCGAGGTTAATCCTGACAATGATTACGAAGCACTTACAGAAGTCGTTGAAAATATATGGGATTGGTGGATGGAAGAAGGTAAAAATCGTGAAAGACTTGGTGAGCTGATAATGCGTCAGGGATTCCAGAAACTTCTTGAAGTGACTGGTATCAAGGCAGTGCCGCAGCACGTACAGTATCCGAGAACCAACCCCTATATCTTCTGGAAAGAGGATGAGGTTCCAGGCGGCTGGGAACGTGACGTTGAAGAATACAGAAAACACCATCTTAGATAAATAAGGGAGAATTATAATGGCATTTATTTCTACTGGTTATAACCCAGCCAAACCGATGGAGAACAGAATCTCAGACATCGGTCCCAAAGACTACAATGAATTTTATCCTCCTGTGATTGCTAAGAATAAAGGCAAATGGTCTCACCATGAAATCCTTGAGCCAGGTGTTCTTGTTCATGTTGCAGACTCAGGAGACGAAGTATATACAGTACGGGTTGGCGGCTGCCGCCTGATGAGTACCACCCATATCAATGAAATCTGTGAAATCGCTGACAAACATTGCGACGGGCATCTTCGCTTTACCACCCGTAACAATATCGAGTTCATGGTGGATTCAAAAGAGAAGGTGGAACCCCTGAAAAATGATCTGGCATCCAGAAAATTTGAGGGCGGCTCTCAAAAGTTCCCCATTGGCGGAACCGGAGCCGGTATTACCAATATTGTTCATACCCAGGGATGGATCCATTGCCATACTCCGGCAACAGATGCATCAGGTACTGTAAAAGCTACCATGGATGAATTGTTTGATGACTTCCAGGACATGAAGCTTCCGGCCCATCTCAGGGTTTCCATGGCCTGCTGTCTGAACATGTGTGGTGCGGTTCATTGTTCTGATATCGCCATCCTTGGATATCATAGAAAACCACCCATGCTGGATCATGAATATCTTGATAAATTTTGTGAGATTCCTCTGGCAGTTGCAGCCTGTCCCACGGCTGCCATTAAACCGTCAAAGGTTCAGCTTGCCAATGGTACTGAGGTGAAATCAGTTGCTGTTAAAAATGAAAGATGCATGTACTGCGGTAACTGCTATACCATGTGTCCGTCCATGCCTCTGGCTGATGCAGAAGGTGATGGTATTGTTCTCATGGCTGGCGGTAAGGTTTCCAACAGAATTTCAACACCCAAATTTTCTAAAGTTGTTGTGGGATTCATTCCCAATGAGATGCCAAGATGGCCTTCCATGACAAAGGCTATCAGGCAGATGGTTAATGCATATTCCAATGGCGCTAATAAGTATGAACGTCTTGGTGACTGGGCTGAAAGAATTGGATGGGAAAAATTCTTTGAAGTATGTGAACTTGAGTTCACCCATCATCTGATTGATGATTTCCGTCAGCAGGCATACATGAGCTGGCGTCAGACATCTCAGTTTAAGTTCTAATAAGATTCCTTTATTGAACCCTAACTGATACATATGTCGATACATATGATGATATAGCCGGAGAACACCAGTGTTCTCCGGCTCATACATTTTATTTCAAAGGAGTATGGCAATGAGTGATCTTCTTGATGATAAAGAAGCAGCAACCAAAGCGATCGTGGATTGG
>Ga0307988_1001851_pt1 | contig 11196 bp, 10 predicted proteins | sample EllFjometagen183_FD_203166 | JGI IMG/M metagenome (GOLD analysis project Ga0307988, IMG submission 203166) | Marine microbial communities from Ellis Fjord, Antarctic Ocean - #183 | ecosystem: Environmental > Aquatic > Marine > Unclassified | place: Southern Ocean | collected 2014-10-08 | reverse complement strand
AAGCCCTTGTTCGGTGATGCTCCCCAGCATCTTGCCGGAGACCTTGGTAGACTTTCCTGTCTCCGGGTTGTATCTGGTGGCACGTTCGTAAAGGTACCAATTCCCGTTGATGTACTTGATTTCGGTATTCTTCGGCTTTACGAAATTCCTGACAAAATACGGTCTTTCATGCATCATCTTCATGTGTTCCTCCAGCACCCTAATATAGGGTGCTTATAGCATATCACAAGAAGATCCATATGACAAGCGAAAAGCCTGCAATGGAGATGAGAAATAAGGATTTAGGAGGATTTTTATACGGACTTGAATGGGTTTCAGCACCCTAAGAATGAAACGTTACAGATTAAGACATGTTTTTACATTAAGTAGAGAACAAACTACTCTTATTACGTTTGCGTGTTACATCCTATAATACGCAAACAAGATGAGGTTAGATATGGATAAAACTTTGGATAATTATATTTTCTCTATTCAAGAAAGAGGTGGATATACATTTTCCCTGGATAGTCTACACAAATGGATGGATGGAGCCAGTAAAGCACTATCTCTCTCTTTAGCAAGAGCCGTAAAAAGGAAAAAAATAGTCTCCATCCGTAAAAGTTTTTATGCCATCCTAACTCCGGAATTTTCAAAAAAAGGAATGATTCCTATCACATATTTTCTTGATGATCTTATGAAATGGCTTGAGCGGCCATATTATTTATGCCACTATTCAGCTGCAGCAATGTTGGGAGCTGGTCATCAACAACCAATGGAAGCCTACGTAATGATTGAAAAATCTCCACTTCGGAGTATAAAAAATGACAATCTCATTCTCAATTTTCTGGTGAAAAATCGATGGAATCCCAAGGATCTTATACAAAAAAAAACAAATATGGGATATCTGTATATCTCTTCCCCTGAATTAACAGCTCTTGATTTACTCTATTATCAGCACAGAGGTGGAATAAATCGGGCTATTTCGGTTATTGAAGAACTCTCTGAATCGATGGATCCGCAAAAATTAGCAGACACAGCAAATCGTTATCCAAAAGCAGCTCCTGTACAAAGATTAGGATATTTACTGGAAAGAGAACTGGGATTAACAAAATTATCAGCGCCCATACTCAATTTGATTCAAAATAAAAAAATATCTTATTCTTCTCTTTCTATTCATCATTCCAAGAGGGGTTTGTATGATTCCCGCTGGAAAATAATTCAAAATATTAACGTGGAGTCAGATTTATGATACCAAGACGTTATATCCAGGCTTTACTCCAACCAGGTGAAGAATATGATATTCAAAAAGCTTATACAAAAGTTTCAGAGTTAATTGAGATAATGTAAATAATTTAGCAGACATGGTTATAGCAAATAACCAAAACTTAAGAATTATATATTTCTGCTACTACTCGCCCTTGCCCGTCAGCCAATCCAGAATCTGTACCTACAAACGTGTATAGTGCTCCCATGCAAGAAATGCAGGAGAACCCCAATGCGGAGCACGATCTGAGCTGAAAAGCGCACTGCGCCCTTTTTCCGGTTCTGCAACTGCAATAAACGGATCACTCCCGATCTCTGCCAACAGCTGGCTATTTACCCCTTCAGAAAAACCGGTCCGGTTATATTCGAGAAAATAGGGCCAGGATTCATCCTGAGGAATACCTTTGAATATCGGGTGATCAGGCTGTTTCACTGCAGGAAGAATCCCATTGGGAATCTCTACCTGGTCATCAGTTTTCAATACACCAACCGGAAGTATGTCGGCAATAGCAGTATCATGGTATCGTGAAACAGCAATTATACCGGAAAAAGACATGTACCCGCCGATCATCAGAAAGCTTCCACCTTCCAGCACAAAATCTCTGATCATTTCACATTTGTCAGGCTCCCGCTCTCCTTTCATAAACACTTTATCAGAGAGCTGCAGGGTATTGGCACCAATGTCTGATAACTCAGCGAGAGACGGAGGTACTCCGACAACCGATGACGCAGTTGCTTCAGCAACTGCAATGAACTAATTCCGACGGAATTTGTTCCAGGGACCGAGGTACTCCGACAACCGATACAGCAGTTGCTACGGCAACTGCCAAGAACTAATTCCGTAGGAATTTGTTCCAGGGACCGAGGTACTCCGACAACCGATACAGCAGTTGCTACGGCAACTGCCAAGATCAAGCTAATGCTTGTTCCAGGGACCGAGGTACTCCGACAACCGATTTTCCTCACTATACTACACTGAAAAGAGGGAGGTACACCTGACACCTGCACAAATTCCTGTGAAATTAGTTCAGAGCACCTCCGTCCCTGGTTATTAATAAAATATTTCTGAACAAAATTACCAATATTTGAATATTTTCACTATAATTTTAAGTTATTATATATATGAGACCAACTCGAGGATTAGAAGAAAATGCAATATATCACGTAATGTTCAGAGCCAACTTACAAGAAAATATCTTTCTAAAAGATGAGGATAAGGAACTGGCCGAATATATATTGTATTGTAAAAAAATAAAATATGGATTTCAACTAAAAAACCATGTAGTAATGAATAATCATATCCACTTATTAATCAAACCCGTTGGAAAGAAAGAGATACTATCTACAATAATGAAATCTATAAAGTGTTCAATTGCCATAAACTACAATAATAAATATGATCGAAAAGGTTATCTCTGGTATGATAGGTTTAAAAGCAAGATCGTGAGAGACTCAGCCTATTACAGTACCATAATAAAATACATATCCGATAATCCGGTTAAGGCAAATTTGGCTCAAGACGTCTATTCGTATAAATATTCAAGTTTATATCACCTTATGAGGAAAGAATATCATTTAGTAGATGAACCGGATGAAGTCATGCGGGAACTTTATCCATTTCTGCCATCCGAAAAAATGGATTTCACCTTGAATCATATAGCCTCTCGTAATATATCCAGTCCAGTGACATCCTGGGGATTTTTAGACTTTCCAAAAGATATAATAAAATAAATGGGTTGAAGGTACAACCTCCGACTGGCTGCAGTTGCTCCGGCAACTGCTAAAAACTAATTCCGCAGGAATTTGTTCAGTTGCCGAAGCAACTGCTAATAATTACTTCCGGGCCGAATCATGTGCATCCATAAGCATCACAAGATTACGCAGCCCCTCTTCTCCACTTAACGGTTTGCCATCCCTAATTGAAGCAGCGTGCTCATTTATCTGGCTGCGGTATATATTATCAACCTTTTCAGGGGAAAATTCATCAACCTTACCATCAATCTTGGTGTACAAACGAATCGGGATTGGCTCATCTGAATATCCGGAGAGCTGAAACAGCGTTGCTTCACCAAACAAAGCACCCTTTGTGCCATATACCTCGTACCCCAAACCGGAGAGCGTATCCTGACCTGTGCCCTGGGGCTGATCAAAAGCAACCCTGATAGTACCTGTATACCCTTTTTGCGTAGTAAAATTGATGATCGCACCATCTTCAACGGCAATATTCAAATGCTTAGGCGTATAGACGCACTGAAGAGACTCGATCACATCATCAGTAAGAAATTCTGCCATATAGAGGCAGTGGCTGCCCACATCGCCGATGGGACCTCCGAGCTCACCCGGATCAGCACAGCGCCAGGTTACGGCTTCACTCTCAATCATCCCATAGGCAAATTCCATATGTAAGACCAGATGAACGATATCGCCAATAGCTTTAGCTTTTAGCAACCTCCGTCCCTCTTTGTTGTAGGTATTTTTTGTCATCATGTGGTCAACACCAACGCTCAGATTACGCGACTGTGCAATTTTCAGCATTTTGCGCACCTCATCAATCTGAACCCCTACCGGCTTCTCTATAAAAACATGTTTTCCGGCAAGGAGTGCCTCACTGGCAAGAGAAGTATGGGTACGATTATTTGAGGCAATAACAACAGCGTCCAGGGTGGAATCCGCCAGCATCTCGTGAAAATCAGCATACCACGCCAATCCCAGCGCACGTGCAGACTCTTCACGACTTGAATTTGCATCACAGGCAGCAACAAACACAGCCTCAGTGTTTTTTTCAAACCGGCTTGAATCCAGACCAAAGCCCTCTTTCGCAATCCGGTTCTCTGCAATTCCGCCAAATCCCACTATGCCGTATCGTATCGATTTCATACATCACTCCCTTTCATATCTTCAAACCAATCCCATGAGGTTTTTCAGGCCTCATGCTATTTCCATATTACATGTACTGCTTTGCAAGTTAATTTCTTTCCTGCAAACTGTTTCCTGTTATCTATCTTGTTTGCCGAACATCTCCCGGTAGGTTCCGGGCGGCAGACCAACGGCTTTCTTGAATACCTTGTTAAAGTAGTTGTAATCCTCAAACCCAGCCTGCTTCACAATCTGCTTTAGGGGAAGGGCGGTCTCACTTAACAATCTTTTTCCCTCATCAATACGGACATCGTTCAGATAGCTGATGAAATTGTTTCCGGTAATCTCTTTAAAAATCGTGCTGAAGTAGTTTGGGGAGAGGTATATTGCTCCGGCTACTTCGGAGAGGGTCAGAGTCTGTGTATAATTATTTTTTATAAACTCCTGGGCCCGCAGAACAATGGAAACCTTCTGCTGATTCTGCTGTCCGGTTCCGGTTCGGGTTTCGGCGGTGAGATCAGTGCGAAAATCAACCTTATCCTTCAGGACCAGTATACTGAGATTCTGCAGATCATTTTTCAGCCGCATCTGCTCGTTCTCATACCGGAGAATTTCCCGTTCTTTCCGATGGAGTTCAGACTGCAGGGACATCTCATCCTCAATCGAAACGATGTAGTTTGCCATAAAATTGAGCATCTTTATCCCAAGCAGAAATTGATCATGATCAATAACTTTTATACGTTTAAAATTCTCATAGATGCTCTCTTCCTTGATACCCAGAGGACGCAAGCCCTCATAAATGCGTAAAAAATCATCCTTATCCTGTTCCCGGGTAAAAATCTGACCCGTAAAAATTGCCCCGATATCACGGCCCTTATAGATCAGGGGGATAACGGCATTTACCAGTCCGGCATGGCAGGTATAGACGCAATATTCACCACTCTCACGCGCTTTCACCAGGGCATCACGATCGCTTTTCAAACAACGGGTTACGCCCTCAGGGGTCGATTCAATAGCCTCGCAGTAGAAGTTTTTCTCGTTTTTCGGATAGAAGTCGTAGCCTTCTTCGTCAGGATAGTGAAAAGAGAGCGCAAGCCCGGTAGTTTCATAAAATATCTCACGGACTTCATCCAGAATTTTCATATCTTTGATAGGGAATACTGGAGAGGGTGCTGCTGTTTTCATTGGCCTACACTTCCTGAATGTGAACCAATCACCTGCCGTACGGGAACAGCATTGCCTTTTTCCGTAGAGAAATAGACCTGTACTTCCGTCCCTACTGCGTGATCATTTGAAAATGCATACTCTACAGAACGCTTCGAAGGGTCGTATCCAACTGATACCAGCCGGCTCTTTCTGCGCTGTTTCACATAGGTCATAGCCGAGCTTAGTTTGCCGCGTTCCATCTGGTAGCGTGAAAGCAGTCTGTCAGTCTCCTGAAAAATTTCTTCCAGCTCGCCCTTGCGCAGGCAGGCAATCCGCTGCTCATGCGTGGCGCCTTCCCCATAGAATCCGGAATCTATACCGCGCCGTATCTGATCGGCTAGTGTCTGGGCAGACTCCTGGATCATCGGCTTTTCCGCCTCATTCCAGAAGGGTGTGTGATCCCAGAGGTAGTCCGTCTTCACCACATAATCGGTTGATGTACGATTTTTATGATCAAGTACACAGTTAAAAACCATCATTTCAGGATAGTTGGGCAGTTCTGATATATAATAACCGGCATGGCCGAATGGCGGCTGTGGAGCAAGCGGTTCTTTTACCGTCGGCACTTCAAACCATGCAGCATCCAGCGGCAGCAAATAGGTAAGAAACTCAATACCGCGATCCAGATAGTAGGGGATGGCATTAGCTCCGATCTCTCCAAAATGCGGGTGGGCCCAGGGACTATGCTTTATACCCCACTGCTTCTCGCAGCGATCCCAATCGGAAAAACGGGTCTGCAGTTCATCAGGCGTACGGGGACGCTGATCCAGATGGTTAAAACAGAACGAATCATTGTATCGAAGGGCGTGAAATCCGATATCTATCGTTCCATCAGCCCAGCCGGTACGCAGCTTCTTTTCCTGCATATGAATATCTTCATGTGCGACCTCATCTATGGTTTCAGTAAACAGACCAATATAGGGAACCCATTTATGCTTATTCATCACATCAAGGTAGCCGAAATGGTCGTAGGAACCGGAACAGTCATCAATTACCAGTCCTGCTTTTGGCGGCATGCTCCAGGTGAGAAACGGTTTCCGGGCAGCCCAGATCAGACTGCGGATAAAGATATCATCAGCACCGCATGCATGGCCTAGATATTCCATCGTGAATAGTTTTACGGAGAAAGGGAAAAGTACTATCTTTCCGCTCTTTCCATTAGAACAACCTCCGTCCCTTGAAACAAGCTGAAGCTTGTTCTTGGCAGTTGCCGAAGCAACTGCTGTATCGGTTGTCGGAGTACCTCCGTCCCTTGAAACAAGCTGAAGCTTGTTCTTGGCAGTTGCCGAAGCAACTGCTGTATCGGTTGTCGGAGTACCTCCGTCCCCTAATATTATAAGAGGATCTCCGGCACCGCTTCCCAGAAGCGGAATAGTCGCTCCCGGAACCCCGCCGGCTATCGTACAGACTGCATAGTCCAGCTTTAGGTCGCTCCAGACAATCTCATGCAATGGTCGGGTCCAGGTTATAAAATGATCATTATTCCGGGTTATCAACTCACTGAAGGTATCATGTCGGATTGATGATGGATCTATCTTACACATCTGCTGCACCCAGCCGGGTAGCAGTTCAACCTGCGGCTCATAGCAGACAACTCCCAGTCCCTTTTCTACAGCCTTTTTTAGCTGAGCAGAATATGATTCTGAGAGTTTGGCAAATGTGCCGGATTGGGGGAGCATGACAGCAGCATGAGAAAGCACCTCTTTTGCTGCTGAACTATCAGTCCATGCTGAATCGACCAACTGCACCGTAAAGGGAATACCGAAGTGCTGCAGAGCAGAAAGCACAGCCTGTTCAAGCGTCAGCAGTGCTGCAGTACTCTCATCATGAATAAGAATTGCTATTGAGCCGTTTCCTTCCGCTGAACCTGATACTCTCATATACATACCTCTCTCCAGGCCATTGATTCCAGTCTGGCAGTCAAGTCCGTTTTCTGTTCCGGGCTTAGTGGATTATTAGGAAAAATCGTATCACCTACAGGAAATCCCTGCAGCTGAAGCATGTGTTTTACCGCCCCAATAACCGGAAAGTGTACTATTAGATTAATTATATCATTAATATTCCGTTGGATGGCTTTTACCTGTTCGATATCACCGGCATGCCATGCATCATACAATCTGCAGAATTGGGTGGGCATAATATTATAGGTTGCTCCGACCCCGCCGTTTACTCCGGCAAGCAGGCCGAACATCATTACCTCATCGCCCCCATTCAGAATAGAGAAACTATCCGGTACTACAGAACGCATATTCATCAATTCGTAAAAATTGTAGCCGGTAAATTTTATGCCTTTAATATTCGGCTCTTTTGAGAGCTCTTCGAGCATATTGGCGGTAAAAGCGGTTCCGGCCTGTGCTGAAGCATAGATAATCAGCGGTAAAGTGCTCAATTTGGCTATCCAGGCATAGTATTCAATGATACGTTCCCTGCTGTAGGCGAAATATATCGGAGGGATTGCAGAGAGCGCATCAGCTCCGGCGGCAGCGGCATGGAGCGCAAGTTCTTCGGTATTGGCAGGCTCAGTTGCCCCAATATGTACCAGAATCTGCATCGGCTGTTTCCGTTGAGTCTTCCTGGATTCATCAATAACTATATCAAGAATTTGTTTTCTGGTACGAACGGGAAGCAGTACGCCTTCGCCTGTCCCCCCGCCTACATAGAGTCCTTTTACCGGAGTATCAGCGAAATGCCGGACAAGAGCCCGCAGTTCCGGTTCCATAACATTTCCGTCTTTGTCCACCGGAGAAACAAGGGCAGGATAAATTCCTGAGAAAAGCGGTCCATCTTCCATTTCCATCATGCTACACCTCCAACCATGTTGCACCGATACAGGTCCCTGTATCAGAGTCAGTCATATAATATACGATAAGTACCGTTCCGTCATGCAATTCTACCGCACTTGTGTACCCTAAATCTCCGGATTCTGCCGGTTTTATACTATTTGTATCTGCATCCCTGAATTCCGGATGCTCTGCACTGGTCAAAAACCCCTCAATTCCTTTGGGATCCCGGCGCTGCCCATAGGTAACCAGAACTTTTCCACTCTTTACCGGCAAAATATGTACCGGATTGGGACAGAATAGTTCTGTCGGAACGGGAGTACTCCAGCTTCTACCTCCGTCCCTGGAAGAGGAGATGTGCAGATGCATATAGGTCTGATCAAACGGCATCTTCAGGAAGTCGCGATGCGTTCTTAAGAGCATATCCAGGCGTCCTGAGGGTGCCTGGTAGAGAAAGGGCTCTACAAAGTGAAGGTCCGGCAGTCCCGGAATCTCTCCAACATTCTGCCAGGTTTCTCCCTGATCCTCCGTCCCCATTATTACACAGTTGGAGAGTTCGCCGAACTTCTTAACCGCATACAACGGTGCCAGCAGCCTGCCATCAGCCTGTTCCACTATATTTCCCCGTAAAGCCGCCGGCCCCTGAAATCCATCAGGCACTATCGAAAAAGGTCCATCCCAGGTCTCTCCGTTATCACGGGACCTGATGCAGAGAGTTCCGACATGCACGGCCGCCCAGCGGTCAAAAATGATCCGCCCGTAGTGTTTATAGGCTTCACCCAGTACTTCTGCATCTTCCTTGGGCACTACTTTCCAACGGAAAAAAGTGCAGATCAGGGTGCCGTCTTTCAGGCAGGTCAGACAGGGATCCTGCTCTCCCATCTCATCATTGTAGATAGTTTTTACGGTACTCCAGTTTTTCCCGTCATCGTCCGAAGTCATCATAACAACACGCGATGATGGATCGACATGCGACACCACTCCGTATTTTTCCAGACTATTATCAGCCTGTCGGAACACCATAACTAGGGATCCGTTTATTGCCCGAACAATGCTGGGAAAAGCGTTGTACATACCATCTTTTACTAATGTTTTATATCCTGCTGCTTTCATATTTTTCCTGTCTCACTCTCAAATTGTAAATAAAAGGAGACTGGAATCACACGGGATCGCATGACTCCAGTCAAAAACTCATCATTCATCATTTGTACACCATCAAATTATGGCATTACATTTTTTGTTTACAGTCTAAAGAGCGTCCAGTTCATCCTGAGCACGTTCCTGCATAGCAGCAACTGTTTCAGCAAGATTCTGTTCGCCAAGGTAGAAAAGTTCTCGTTCCTGGTTGTAGATATCTTTGACAATAGAGAGTCCTAAAGGATTAACTGTTTTGTCAAAACCATAGTAAGCACTGATAGGCTGTGTCCAGTTACCCATAACTTTGGTAACTATTTCGTCAGAGTAATCCATTATATGTTCTGCACCATCTGCATCAACATATGTGGTGAAACTCTTTTTGAATTCGTCCATATCTTCATATCGGTATGATGAAAGAACACCCATTTTGGGCCACATGTCAGTAATGATAAAACGTGCAAGTAAAGCTCCACCCTTGGGGTTTTCAGCTGTGTTAGGAACTGCATAGTAGTAGTCAAGGTCAGTTGCATTCATGTTGTTAGGCATGGAAACATCAGGTCTTGGAATATTTGCAATACCCAGATCGAAATCCAGAATCGCATCGCCTTCAGCAGATCCGTATTTTGCACTGATAAACCAGCTTGCTGACCACCAGTTACTTAAGAGCACAGCTGCGTCGCCAGCAGCAAAAGGCATACGTGAACCAATCTGTTCTGCTTTAAAAGTAGCAAGACTGATTGCTGATTCATCAACATTCTGCATTCTGTTCCACATAGCAAGCGCATCTGCAAGCCTTGGGTCGTCCATGTTTGCAGTGTCCATGTTTCCGTCGGTAAAAGGAGTCCATCCTGCCATCTGAGCAGGAAGTGTATCAATGTCATATCCCCAGGTTAAGTGGATATTTGCGCCGTATACTTTTTCAGCACCGGTTCCGATAGTAAGAGCTTTGGCTGTTGCTTCGAATTCTTCCCAGGTCCAGTCGTCTGTGGGATAAGCAACGCCGGCTGCATCAAACATGTTTTTGTTGTAGAAAACATAGAATCCACCCTTTGTGTAGGGAAGTCCATAAATTTCTCCATCAATAAAGGATGATTTTATGCCGTTTCCAAAAGCGTCATCAAGGTCGAATCCGTCTTCTGTAAGATAGTCGCCGATTGGAAGGAACATTCCTTCTTTGGCTCTGTTTGTGTAGGCAACTGAATCCATCGTTAATGCCATATCGAGTCTTTCGCCTGAAGCAACCATAGTATCCAGTCTTACCAGATAGTCTGTGCTTCCCAGGTCAATATACTCAAGTTCATATTCAGAGTACGCCGCTTCAAAATCCGCAGCTATTCTGTCAGCCTTATCTTGAGCAAGGTAACCATAGGCACCCCAGATAACTTTCTGTACTTCAGGAGCTGTGTCTGCTTCTTCCTGTACACCCTGTGCAAATAACGACATGCCGGCAGTTGCCAACAGCACCACACAAAGTAGTAAACTCATGCTTTTTTTCATTCTCTTTCCTCCTGGAAAAATTTTGTGATATATCATCCCTTCAAACCTGTTGAAGTAATGTCCTCAATAAAAAACCTCTGCAGCCCGATAAACAGTACCAGTACCGGAAGCGTCATCGAGACACTTGCCGCCATAATCGCGGTATAGTTTGTGCTGAACTCATCAGAGAAAAATTTCAGTGCCAGCGGCAGCGTGTAAAGGTCGACGCTTCGGATGTAGAGCAGCGGTCCCTCGTAGTAGTTCCATGCCCATACAAAGTAGAGAAATACCAGAACCGAGATTCCGGCCCGAACCAGCGGCAGTGCGATGGTGGCAAATATCCTGAAGTGCCCTGCCCCGTCGATCTTTGCGGAATCGACCAGCTCATTCGGCACCTTGATAAAATATTGCCGCATCAGGAATGTGCCGAAGGGCTGTCCCAGAAAGAACGGCAGCCAGAGAGCCGCGTGGGTATTTATCAGCCCCAGCCACTTGAAGA
>Ga0307988_1001850_pt1 | contig 11204 bp, 13 predicted proteins | sample EllFjometagen183_FD_203166 | JGI IMG/M metagenome (GOLD analysis project Ga0307988, IMG submission 203166) | Marine microbial communities from Ellis Fjord, Antarctic Ocean - #183 | ecosystem: Environmental > Aquatic > Marine > Unclassified | place: Southern Ocean | collected 2014-10-08 | reverse complement strand
TTCTTGCCAGCAAGTAACGACAGGACTAGATCAGTATTGCGTTCCACCCGGCACTCGCGCCCCCCCCAGGTATCCGGAGCTGAGAGTTTTTCAAATGCTGAAACATGGAAATAATCTTCAACATCGATGGTGAGGTAATTTTTTATCGCCATAATGAATTTAAACTTTCAGATGAAGTATTTGACTCGATCCGATTTTATCAGATTTACATCTTGTCAAAAATAAGCCTTTCAAATCTCTGACAGGATAAATGCGGATAAGGTCTGATGGTGCAAACCCAGCACCTTAAACTTTGTATTCTTTGTTAAAATCTTAAATCAGCGCCATCAACTCTCCCTGACCTGATACATCCCAGAATGAGCTTCAGTATCAGCCCGATGAGCTTTGAGATCAGCGGCAACACCATCAATCTTTTTGCACAACCGCTCATCCGTTGCCTTAAGATCAGCCGCAACGCCGTCGATTTTGTTGGTCAATTTCTGCTCAACGCCGTCAATCTTCTTGGTGAGTTTCTCTTCAACACCGTCAATCTTTTGATTCAGGGTGTCGATCTTAAAATCAACCAGATCAAATCGCGCATCGGTTTTACGACTGAGTTCACGAATTTCGCTGCGGAGGGATTCATGTCCTTCCAGAACCAGATCAAACTTACTGTTCATGTCTTCCAAGATAACTTCCAAATGTCTTTGATTTTCCATAACTCACTCCCCACCTGATCAATCTTTTCAGTACTTTAATTTCTTCGATTCTCTGAACGTTCCATCGGTATAATACTTATGCTTCCATCCAATTCTATCAGATTTACATCCTGTCTAAAATAAGTCTTTCGAACCTCTGACAGGATAAATGCGGATAAGGTCTGATGGTGCTAAACCAAAACCTTAAATTTTTTTGCCGCAAATTTCACAGATTTAGCACAGATAAGAACACATCAAAAACCTAGATTGGTTGCTTCATGCTATTTTTTCTACAGCACAGCGCAAAACAATCAAATCCTTCTGCAGAGTTCCCCAGATCAACGTCAAATCGACCCCTAAATATTCATGAGCCAATATATTCCGCATAGCAGCAATCTTTTGCCATGGAATATCTGGCGAGTTCTCAGCTAGCCTTTCAATCCCATAGTCTTTAAGAGCCTGTCCAATAAACTCAAGATTACGAATAACAGCGTCTTGGGTTTTACGGTCTTCCAAAAAACCATTCAGGTCGAGTCCTGTTATGTATTCTTCAATTAACTCGATGCTTTCCAGAACCACCTTAAGGTAAATTGTTTTATCTTTCACAATTTTATTGCCTCATCAAGAATCTGTTGACGTAAGTATTTGTTCAGCGCATGGGAGCTCACCACATCGACCTTACGACCAAGTTTTACCGACAATTCTTCAATCAGTGAGGCTTGATCAAGCAAAGTTGAACCGGGCAAGAAATCAACCAATAGATCAATATCGCTGTCCTCACGTTCATCTCCACGGGCAACAGAACCAAACAAACGAAGATTTTCAGCCTGACAACGTTTGGCGATCTGTAAAATATCCTTTTTTTCACGTTGTAACAGTTCATATATGGACATCACAAAAAAGCTCCATTTTTCAATATTTAAGGCAGTAGTTTCATTTTGATTCAACCTTAACGAGATTTTATCAGATTTATATCCTGTCAAAATAAACCTCTGACGGGATAAATGCGGATAAGGGCTGATGGTTAAAAGCCCAACACTTTAAACTTTTTTGCCGCAGATTTCACGGATTTAGCGCAGATAAAAGCGGATTAGAACCTTTTTTTGTTTCAAGTCCATAAGCAGCACTCAACTGTGTTACCAGTGCTTTTGACTTCATCTGCACTTATCAGATTTTCATCCTGTCAAAAAAGCATTAAAGACTCTGACAGGATCAACGGGATAAGGTCTGATGTTAAGTTAAAACCTTCTTTTTGGCGCACCGGACACACACTGACAACGGCGGACAAAAAATTATAGTCCTGGGCTTAAACCTACCTGATGTTCTCTGTGTTTTCTGCGAGAGACTGACTCTGATTTGGCTCAAGAACGTTTTCTCTCGCCCGTTCGCTTTGCTCTCAAAAGACACTATGGACGATGGTAGAAGACCTTTCCCACCCGCTGAATGTGAGCCTTGATATCTGCATGCTTCAATTGTTCAAAAACCGATAAATCAATCATGTATGGAAGTAGAAGTTCATCAAGTTCTTCGGCAATATTGGAACATTGACGCTGATCCAGATTATCTCCGTACAAAGTCAAATCGATATCAGACCCGGGACGGTAATTTCCTTTGGCCCGCGATCCATAGACAACAGCTTGATCAATGTGTGTGTGTTTCTGAAAAACACTATGAATTTTCTTTATGGTCATATCGCTTAAACCGAATTTCACAACTCTGATGACTCCTTTTCAGACAGTTCGTGAAAAGTTCTCTGCATGGCAACAAAAGCCGAGTAAAATCGGTTCAGAATATCATCAACAATCGCTTCAGAAATCTCACTGTTGTAGGTGTGTGAACTGAGATTGCGCGCCTTGATCATATCCATCCAAACCTCCCCTTCACTGATCAATTCATTCTTAAAAGCTGTCCGAGTCGCATTTTTTGAGCCAACAATCTGAATAAAGCCTTGATCTTCAAGATAGTCCTTCAGTACGTTCCAAGCCAGCTCATGGGTAAACTCAAATCCTTGAATCAAACCCTGCTGTTCAAGCCTGGACAAATCACGCTGCCCTGCAAGGTCAACAGCTTCAGTCATGGTTTGAAGTGCCCGATTAAAATTACTAAATCGCTGCTTCCAGCGTATATTTTGATTCATAAATAGTCCTTAAAAGCTTTTTTTGACGGGATCAACAGGATAAAATCTGATGGTAAATCTAAATAAATTTTCTCAGATGTTTATCCGAAATTATCAGACCTTCATCCTGTCAAATAATTTCCCCGGCCTGTATCACAATCTTTTCAGTTTTTATAATCCGACGGAACGAATCACTGGTAATTGCCCAATCAACCACATCCACTTTGAAAACTAAATTAGATTCATCAAAAGCTTCATTTAAGTCTGCCATTTTTGAGAGAGATAACGGTTCGGTGGTGATGATCACGATATCTAAGTCTGAATATTTCTTAGCCCCCCCTGAAACACGCGATCCAAACGCCCAAACAGCATGTTCCGGCACATGGTTTTTCAAGATCCGGAGAACTTCTTCTTGTTCTTGAGTATTCAATTCAATCTGATTGGGTTTTAAATTTACGACCATTTTATTTCATCAATTTCTTGTATAAATATTTTGCTTCTTCAAGGAATTCTGGCGCAATCTGATAAACAGCAACGGCTTTATCTTCGTCATAGGTGTGACTGCTGTCAGTTCGGGCTTGACGATATGCTTTCCAGCGAGACCAGTCGGAACGCAGCAACTTTAGTTCGTTCCCGGTGCGAATCAAACCAGCAAATGTGCTTGAATCAATATCACCAGGACTAGCAGAATTTTCTTTCAAATAACGCCTGAGCATCTTGTGGCTCAGTTCATAGGTAAACTCAAAACATTGAATCACCGAGTTACGTAACTGCTCAAACAGTCCTGAATCTGCTTCTGCTTGAGGCGAGTTTGCATATTTCAAACTTTTTTCCAGCTGCTGAATTGCACTCAGCAGTGGTGAAAAATCAAGAGTCATAAAAACACCTCAAATAATCATTTAGCCACAGATATACGCAGCTAAACACAGATTTAAAAACTAATAGCACCCTCTCCAAAAAACCTAACCACTGACAGGATCAACAGGATAAAATCGGATATTAAGGTTTTAACCCTACCCAGCTTTTCATCCGCTTTTATCAGAACTTCATCCTGTCAAAGATTATAGGGTTTATCTGCGCCTATCTGTCTCACTCTACAGCCTACAGCCTTCTCTATTTAATACCCCTGCGGGTTTTGTTTCTGCCAATTCCAGGTATCAGCCATCATCTTGTCCAAACTAAGCTCAGCCCGCCAATTAAGGTCAGTTTGAGCCAAAGCTGCATCTGACCAGCATTCTGCGATATCACCTGAGCGTCGGGGAGAAATACGATACGGCACTGATTTTCCTGAGGCGTTTTCAAAAGCCTTGACGATATCAAGAACAGAGTAACCAATCCCTGTTCCAAGGTTGTAGGTCAGCACCCCGGAATCTTCTTTAATCCGATCAAGAGCACGCAGATGCCCTTTGGCCAGATCAACGACATGGATATAATCACGCACCCCGGTGCCATCTGTGGTGGGATAATCATCACCAAAAACAGAAAGTTCTTTTAGTTTACCAACAGCAACTTGACTGACATAGGGAACCAGATTATTAGGGATACCCTGCGGATCTTCACCAATCAATCCAGAACTGTGGGCACCGACAGGATTGAAATAGCGTAACAGCACAATTCCCCAGCGTGGATCAGAGGCCGACAGATCTTTCAGCATCTCTTCGATCATCAGTTTACTACGCCCGTAAGGATTGGTCGCAGAGGTTGGAAAGTTTTCTTGAATAGGAACCGTTGCGGGATCACCATAAACAGTTGCTGAAGAACTGAAGACCAGCTTACGGACATCAGCTCTTTCCATGGCACGCAACAGCGTTAAGGTTCCAGTGACATTATTATCATAGTAATCAATCGGAATCTGAGTCGATTCACCAACCGCCTTAAGACCTGCAAAATGGATAACAGCATCTATCTCATGGTCAGTAAAGATTTGATTGAGAGAATAGATATCGCGTATATCCGCCTGATAAAAATGGAATGTCCGTCCGCTGATTTTTTCGACACGATCAAGTGCGACCTGACTTGAGTTACACAGGCTATCGATGATGACTAGATTGTAATCAGCGGCAAGCAGTTCAACCACTGTGTGTGAACCGATGTACCCTGCTCCGCCTGTGACCAAGATTGTTTTCATATTATATGTCCACTGAAGACACTGAAATCACAGAACAAACCTATCGATGGTAACCTTAGGATGAGAACCAAAATTAATTAGCATTCCTAATTTCATTCGTCCTGATTTCAGATAATTGAGAATTTGTGCTTGATGATCATTCGATATTTTTGATAGTGCTTTCAATTCTAGGATTATGTTGTCAAAACAAACAAAATCCGGTTTATAAAATTGATTCAGCTTTTCACCTTTGTAATAAAGGTCTAATTGTGGTTGAGAAACAAATGGGATACCCCTTGCTTCCAATTCTTTTCCCAGACACTCCTGGTAGACCGCCTCCAGAAATCCAGCACCTATTTGGCGATAGACTTCATAAACGGCACCACGAATAGCGTAAGACTCTTTTTCATAAATCAGCACACTCCCCCTCCGTGATCTCCGTGTTTTCCGTGGACCACAACGACCAATAATTCAACCCAGCGGCTTCAACATCCTGCCGCGAAAAAACAGATTTGACATCAACAACAACACCAGCTCCATTGCCGTTACTACACATAGAAGTCAACTGCTCAGTGTCTATGTCTTTGAACTGTTTGTGGCTAACAGCATAGATAACGGCATCAACTTTTCCAACTGCAGCTAACTCCGTCAGCTCCAAGCCATACTCATGACGTGTTTCCTCAACATTTGCCATGGGGTCATGAATCAGTACATCAATGCCGTAATCCTTAAGTTCCGTAACAATGTCGACGACCTTGGTATTGCGGATATCAGGGACATCCTCTTTGAAGGTCAGGCCAAGAATCAGAACTTTTGAGCCCTTAATAACCTTACCCGCTTTGATCATCTGCTTGACGGTATTTTCAGCAACATACTTACCCATGCCGTCATTAATTCGTCGACCAGCCAGAATAACTTGTGGCAAATAACCAATCTGCTCCGCTTTATGAGTCAGATAGTAGGGATCAACCCCGATACAGTGACCACCAACCAAACCCGGAGTAAATTTAAGAAAATTCCATTTTGTTCCTGCCGCAGCAAGGACGTCCATGGTCGGGATATCCAGTTTATTGAAAATAAGGGCTAACTCATTGATCAGAGCAATATTTAAATCACGTTGCGTATTTTCAATAACTTTTGCCGCTTCTGCAACTTTGATACTGGAGGCACGGTGCACCCCGGCCAGAATAACTAACTCGTAAACTTGAGCCACAGTGTCGAGAGTTTCCTCATCCATCCCGGAAACAACCTTCATGATTTTTTCTACAGTGTGAACCTTATCACCGGGATTAATCCGCTCTGGGGAGTAACCAACCTTAAAATCAATGCCACATTTTAAACCTGATTCCTTTTCCAGAATCGGGACACAAATATCTTCAGTCACTCCCGGATAAACGGTTGATTCATAAACAATAATAGCCCCTGTTTTCAGGTTCTGACCGATAGTTTTTGAAGCTTTCTCCATGGGTGAGAGATCAGGGTTATTATTTGCATCGATTGGTGTGGGTACGGTGACAATAATAAAATCAGCAGTCTTTAAATCTGCAGCATCTGTTGTATAGCTGATTTTCGTATTGGACAAATCTGCGGCTGTTAATTCCCCAGTGGCATCGTAACCCTTTTTCAGTTGATTCACTTTGTCTGCATGGATTTCAAAACCGATAACATCGACTTTTTTACCAAAAGCTGCTGCCAGGGGGAGACCGACATAACCCAGACCAACAACTGCAATTTTTGCTTTTTTAGAAACTATCTCTTCAATGGTGACCACTGGAACCCTCCAATTAAGTATAATTTTACTGCTGATACACACGAATGATCTTTTACAAACCTAAGACCAATTTTTTGACAGGACAAAAAGGATCAAATCTGATGTAAAATAAAGGGCATATAAATTATTGTTTAGAACCAAACCTAAATTGATTATGTTTTGCTTTCAGGAACTTATCCATTTTAATCAGATTTTATCCTGTCAAAATACTCTAGGTTTATATCTGTTTCATCTGCGGTTAATCTTTTTTTGATTTTAAATTCAGAGATTCTTCAATACTGAAACGTTTTCCATTAACCAGAAGCGATTGCCTTAACCGGTCAACTTGTGCTGATATTTTTTTTAACTGACCATCAAACTGTGCAAACTGATTTTGTTGCTGATTAATCAGATACTCTAGAATACTTCCCTGGCTGGAAAGACGCTCGAGAATAGCTTCTTTTTCCGAGCGGTTCGCATTGAGCTTGGCATAATTTTCTTCAATGCGGGCTAAACGACCATCCAGATTATTAGAACCTGGATTAGATTGCTGGATATTAGTTGGCGTTTCAAAACCAGAACCTTGTGTCACCGGTTCATCAAAAGAGAGTTCGGCAACAGCATCTTTCACAAGATCCATATCAATTTCACGAGTTTCTTCAACAAAAGCTGAGAGCAGCAGAAAATCACAAATCAAGTTAATCAGCCGTGGGATACCACCACTGAAACGGAAAATTACATCGAAAACACCATCGAGAAAAGTGACACAATCACGGCTGCCAACTGTGGCAAGGCGATGATAAATATACTCTTCTGACTCTTCACGATTTAGCGGGTTCAAGTGGCAACTGATGCTGATCCGTTGACGCAACTGCAGCAATGATGGCTTAGCAATGATTTGCTTTAATTCCGGTTGACCAACCAGAATAATCTGCACCATTTTGAAATTATCTGCCTCAAGATTTGAAAGCAAACGAATTTCTTCCAAACCTTCGGCTGAAAGATTCTGTGCCTCATCAATAATAATAATCGGGCGCCGACGTCCAGAGCATTCATCTAATAAAAATTCATTCAGCTCCGTAATCAACTGAACCTTGTCCTTGCCTTCGGTCTGCAACCCAAAATCTGCATTGATCATGGCAATCAATTGATGACCGTTAACCCGAGTATTAAAAACCATCGAAAGGGTCACATCGTTGCTGATATTATTGATGATATCGCGAACCAGAGTCGTTTTTCCCGAGCCAACCTCCCCGGTCAACAAGGTAAAGCCGGCCTGCTCCTGAACCCCGTACTGCAAATAACTTAAAGCTTTGCGATGCCCCTTACTCAAATAGAGGAATTTAGGGTTTGGTAGCAGATCAAAAGGCTTGGCACTCAGTGCAAAAAACTCTGTATACATTATTGGGCTCTTTCATTAAATCCATGAGATGTCCACGCCATCAGAACCTTACTGTTGCGCTCAGCGTTACAATATTGTTGGTGTAATCATTAGTATTGATATCTGACTCATTAATACGATAACGATAGCCTAGCGATGCCAGAAAGCGGCGATATTCATAACCAAGAGAAGCGCCAACAGTCAAACGATCGACTTCCTCATTGGTCCCAAAATCATCATATTCAGCACGCTCATACTCAGCATCAAAATTGGCAGTCACCGCTCTGGCCAAAGGCTTTGCAAGATCGAAGCGAACACCATAAGCCTGATCTTCGCGATCTAGACGGACATAATCAGAATTGTTCCAGAACATTACAGTTGATGCAGACAGCGACTCCTTTGTATAAGTTGCCCCGAAACTCGCTTCTTGTGTTTCAGTGAGGCCATCGATAGCAGTAACCGTAAAATCCTGCGAAAATCCCAAAGATATGGTCACGGGCTCTGAGAGATTATAAGCAATATTAACCAACCAATTTGTGCCGTCTGTATCGTAACCAGAATCATATTCAATCTGACTGATGCCACCCTCGACAGAAACTGTCGTGCGTCCACCTAACTGCTGAGTGAGACCTAAAGTGTAGTCTTGCCGATCAAACTCATCAGCAGCAGTTTCTGACACCTGAATTGCATAAGCGTAACGAGCAAAAACTTCAGAAGATGCTGAGACTTGCTTTACCAAAGAAATGCGGCCTTCGTGTTCCTCGACATCATCTGCACGCGAATCAACATAATCAGAGCGGTCATAGGTATAACCAGCGACCAAAGAGAAAGTTGGCGCGAGTTGTAACCGATATTCAGGTGCAACTGTTGTACGGTAGACGGTTGATCTATCTGAATCACTGAATTCATTATCATCACGTTGATCCAGAGCCTCTCGACTGATGACTTCTGAAAGACGTAGCGTAAAAGGACGACCGCTAAAAAATAGTGCGGTCGCATTTGCTTGCTGAACATCTTTAAAATCATCGAGATTTTCATCACTATTGTCTTTATACAAACGGTAGCGAAGAGAATAATCAACCGTTGCCTCAACAGAACGATTGCTATAATTCAAGCTAATCCCCGGTTGAACCGTAGTGATCCAATCCTCTTCTTCGTTGCCCGAATCGAGGTAAATATTATCATTATATTCTTCGGAGACCATAAGGCGTGGATGGATTTCCATCTCTGCCCAAGCAGTCAGTGTAAAAAGCAGCATTCCAGATAGCACCAACGTCACAAAAAATAGTTTTGAAAATTTCATCATCCCATCCTTTTTTTGTCAAAAGCAAAATCAGGCTTTAGGCGTTCAGGTTTACCCCTTCAGCCTGTAACTGACCCGCTGCTTTTCTTTCAATAATAATAGTCGTAGTTCTGACTTTTCAAAAAGGTGCGCGCATCATTATAGACAGCACCGAGAATATGATGTCCCTTAAAATCTTCAAGAGTTTTAGCAATATCTTCGACTTTAGCCTTTCCTTCTCGGACAACAAATAAAGTCGTGTCAACTATGCCGGCTAAAACGCCAGCATCCGCAAAAGGAAGGGCCGGTGGTGTATCAAAAATAACGTAACGTTCGGGATATCGTTGTTTCAGTTCTTTGACGATTTCTTTCATGCGATTTGAAGAGAGCATATCAACCGGATCTTTGATGGCAGCACCTGCAGGCAAAACAACGAGTTTACCGACACCAGTCTTAATAAGTGCTTTCTCAATGGGCAATTTGTCACGCAGACAATGAACCAAACCCACTTCTGGATCAATATCCAAATACCTGTGTATAGAGGGTCTACGCAAGTCAGTATCAACAAGCAAAACGGTATGATCATGTTCTTTTGCCAAAGAAATTGCCAGATTCAATGCCGTCATCGATTTACCCTCTTCACTGACGGTACTCGTCACCATAATGGTGTTGAGGAATTTTTCCCCTTTTGTTAACGCAATTATGGTTGAGCGCAATTTATTATATTCTTCAACAACGGCATTCTCTTCATCTCTGGCCGTCGCCAGCATCAAGTTCGTAATTGAAAAAGGCTTTACATTCAGCAGTTGACTCAAACGGTCACCGTCAGAACCAGGCCGACCAAGCAGAGGAGCTGACTGGACATCCCCTGGCAGTTCTCTCTTGATTCCAGCGGGCTTATTGCGCCGACTTGAAGCTTTTTTAAGTGCCTCTTCTATCCTACTCATAGATTCATAGCCTAAGAAAATTTATTAAAATAAGTTACTGAAACCGAAAAATATTTCACATACAAAGATTGAAACAAAACAGATCAGGTACAATCCGGCAAAGCACAATAATATAAGATCCTTGCGAATTCTTTTTTTCACTTGCTCAGGTTCAGCAATATTTGGAACGACAGCCAACACATCAATGCCGATATTTCTTAAGGCATCAACATCATGGATACAACCATTTATATTTTCAAACAAGAAAACCAAACCAAAACCACAGCCAAGGCCGCCAGCAACAGCAAGCAAAAGCATTCTTAGCATATTTGGAGAAACCGGCGTTTCCGGAAGTATCGCAGGATCGACAATACGGAAGGTTGAGGCCTTATTGCCGATTTCCATTTGCTTGGAAACTTCGGACTGTCCCATCCGTGCAAGCAATTCATTGTAAATAGTTCGAGATGAATCTCTCTCCTGAGTTAAAATACCAAGCTCTTTTCGAGCCGCGGGGACTTCATGCAGTTCCCCTTCTTTTTTTGCGATTCCTTGCTCCAGATTTTTTTTCCGAGCCACCAAAGAAGAGAGCTCTGCCTCAACTTCAAATAATTGTCCCTGAAGATCCTGGTACAGAGGATTCAAGGATGTCATCCGCGTTGTCCCACCCTCAGTTTCGGTTGAGACTGGTTCCTGCAAGCGCTGCTTAAGGGATTCAATCTCGGACTTTAAATGGACAACTTCAGGATAATTATCGGTATATCGTAGCAACAGAGTGTTAAGCCGGTTTTCCATCACCACTAACCGGTTGCCTTCACCTGATTCACTCACAATATCGACGGTTGGCTCAGTAGAGCTCAACTGTTGCTTCAATTGATCTTTTCGCCCCTGCAGAGTATCTTGGGTCAGTTCAATTTCCTCAACCTGCGTCATTCGCTCACGAATATCTTTAAGGGCGGTTGTTTCAT
>Ga0307988_1001849_pt1 | contig 11204 bp, 10 predicted proteins | sample EllFjometagen183_FD_203166 | JGI IMG/M metagenome (GOLD analysis project Ga0307988, IMG submission 203166) | Marine microbial communities from Ellis Fjord, Antarctic Ocean - #183 | ecosystem: Environmental > Aquatic > Marine > Unclassified | place: Southern Ocean | collected 2014-10-08 | reverse complement strand
CCTCTTTTTTACGGATTATTACCGATATGTTAAGGTGTAAATTAAGGAACCGCCCTGTACGGAACCGTACGCAGGGTGGTGTGAGAGGACGGATAGGGAATTAATCCCTATCCTCCTACTCGATTAATAAACACGACAATCTACTAAAGAAATCTACCCTCTTATCGATACTGATGGTAAGGTTGAAATAATGGAGTTTATTGTGAAGTTTTACACAGATCAAAATCGCGTTAAAAGAGTACTTGTCTTAGGTATGCTGCTGATAATTGCAATATATGGGTGTGAGACGGCTCTGGATATGCATGTTGGTATTTCTTGGTTAGATGACGATCACTTTAGTAGTGGATCTGCTCGGTATTTAGGGGTAGTGGAAGGTGAATTTGATTTAGATTCTGGATTTGAAACAACATTAATTGAGTTGGCTAAAATCATTCCAGGTGATGATACTGTTCACACCTTTGCTCTGCCGTCAAATAGTTCAACCAATTATACAGCCTTCGTATTTATTGATATGAATAATAATGCCAACTACGATGAAGGTTATGATGTTATTTCGGGATATAAGTACAACTGTGTGCAGCCTGGAGAATGTCTGAATATTTCAGTTTCAGCCTTTTATTAGATACACCGTATAAAATCTTTTTAAAAGCATGGCAGAGTCATGCTTTTTTTTTGCTTACTTTGAATCTCCAGAAATAATATTTTATGTTGTGCTATACTTTAACCTGAATAGTTGGGGTTACCCTTAACTGAGGTAATCTAATCTTGGTATCGTACCATATTCACCTCCAAATGACCCATTAAACTGAGGAGCTACCCTTCGAGAGCACTTCGATGAAACTCAGTGTGACACCACCAGGGAGACAGGCAAAAGTGTCCCCGCCTCTTGCTGGGTGTACCACTTGCTGAGGTCCTCGAAGGGCCTTACTCTAAGATTGTTAAGTACGCACTTGGACTGAATATGGTATTAGCGGGTTTTGAAGATCACATTCGATTATTCAGGTCGAGTATCCACTCTTCACAGCTTAAAGTATCCATATTTCCAGATATCAAATTGGCGAATCACTGGCTAGAAAAACCCGATAGCATACAAACCCCTCTGCTGTAATCTCCATGTCGTATCCTTCACAGTGGTGTCAGAGGGGTTTCCCTTTAATACCAATTGTACTTCAAAATGGCACCCTAGATATTAAATATTATTTTCGCTTATTCCCTTCAAGTTATGAGCATAGTCCTGACAAGCTTGTCGGGATTATACCATTAAGTGAAGAATATCGGATAAAGATGACGAAGTTGGGTCCTGGTTTGAAGGTTAACTGGTATTACACATAGTTTGGTTCCGAAAAGAGTTCACTTGGGATAATTTTGGAGTATTTTCTAACACACTAATTTAGAAGAATTGGTTATACATGATCGGTATTTCACCATCAAAGACTTTTAATCTTGTAAGAAAAATCGTTAGCTCTGATTTTACCAAACCCGATCTCAATTTATTTATTTCATACTGTCAATCATTTTCAAAGGCTTGCCTCATCAATGAAATGAACCATGGCAGACTCAACCTCAATCAATCATTAATTGGGCAGGAGCAAATAGATGATTTTGCGCTTGATTGTATCGCTGATCTTTTTGCCAGAGATGAGCAAGGTGATCTTTTTCTTTTAAAAAGATATTTTGAACCTCAACTAGATATACTTCGTGAACATCCGGAACGTGTGATCCCCGTTTTGCGTAAATTGATCGCATCCAGGGTTCACCAATCTTTAATTTCTTTGTTTAGCAGAGTGGATCAAGGTGGGTGGAAAATATGGCGTAACTTGAGTCTGGTGGCGAAACGTCACGAGCAGCTTTATGAATTTTCCTTTCTTGAGAAAAATTATTTGTACTATGATGAGATACACGAGCTAAACAACGCCCCGAACGGATTGAATCCACAAGCGAAATCTATTCCTGATGAACTTTTACGGGAAAAGCTACAGGCAGGACTGAAGAAAGTCTATGGATTGCCTCAGGCCGTGGCTGCAGTCTTACTCGAATTGAGACAGCAGAAAGCCTATCAACAATTCCTTTCTCGAGGTCATATCTACTACGTTTTAAAAGAACTCCTTAACATTAGTTACCTCGATGTTGAAGAAATTGATTCTCTAGTATCCTTGGACCGTGGAAAGGAAGTCATGGAACTTGATTTAGGTCCTACATTTCAGAAGGAGGACTTCTTTACTTACCTCCACGATCAAATCGAAACCCGGTACGTTGCCAAAGGCAAAATTAACCATGATACCTGCACAGCATATCATGAGATTCTTCAGATGTATTTTTCTGATTTATTGAGTGATGGATATGTTGATAGGTTGCCACAGTATCTTGTTTCTACTGGAAAAACAATGCTGGAAGGTGATGCTTGGCTAATGCATCGGGGGCGGCTTGAGTATATGATCAAATTAGGGAAATCCCATATTAGAGATAGACTAGAGGCCAATGATTTTTCGAGTGAAAATAAAATGCAGGTACATTCTTAAGTATGGGACGTTGTCTTACAGAAGAGAGAATTGAACAGATTGCAATTGCTCATTTGAGTGATTCTGGTTCAGTATTGCCAGATCATTTAAGGACATGCGAATTTTGTCAATCTGTCTTTAATGCGATATCTGACCTTCATAAAGACGCAATTGAGGGAGTGAGCAAGATTAAGCTAGAGTCAAATGTCCAAAGGGTCAATACCCGCTTAAAGTCTCTCAATCCCCATGTATTTAGACTTCATGCTGTGGAGGTCCACACCCATGAAACTGCCAAACCAATTTTCCGTAACACTTTAGCGGCTGATTCTCAACCAACTATCCATCCTACCCGGGTCAAAAATTTAGGCGTATTCGCCAGCTCAGATGGACGCTTGATGGTCCGTATTATCAAGGGCATTGATGGATTTATTACTCTATTTCTACTGTCTGATCAAGAAGCATTTTACAAACATGTTCTGGTGAGGATTCTAGGGCTGGATCGTGAATATGTGACAGATATTAATGGGAGTGTTCAGCTAGGTGAAATAGATTTACCTGATATCCTCGAATTGGGGATTGAAGTACGCACTGCCTCTGAAAAGTATGACCTGAAGACTTTGGTAGGGAATAGGGAAACACTCATCGGAGAGGGTGAAATTGTTCTTTCCAGAGAATCTTCAAAACAGGTGAAAATGGAGATCATCCCTGTAGGAGGACTATATTCGCTGAAAGTAACCTTAGAGGAACATACACACACTAACCGTGAAAAACGTATCAAGGTGATGGTCGTCAGAAATGATAACCCACCCTTAGTACAATCCTCTATACATGGTGTGGCGTTATTTCAAGAATTGATCGATCCCTACGCCATCCAGGTCAATATTTTTGAATAAAAAAATCGAGCAACCACGAGGGTGCTCACCCACGCTTCAGGCAATTGAAACAAGCTTCCAAAACCTTCAACTTCAGTTAGAACTAAATCTCAGCCCACGGCTAAAAGTGCGAATTCTCGGTGAGTTTTGTATCGAATTATTGCTCAGGGAAAGGGTTGAGATCAATCACTCATATTACCAGGAAATTCTACCTGAAATGTGTGAGTATTTATCGCAGGATGCATTGGAATATCAACCGGCAGAACTTCTAAGAGCACTTCATAAAACGCTTGGCTACATCAAACAAACCCCTGAAATTCAATCAACTCACCCAAGCTTTAATAAGGCCATAGATGCAGTTACCTACAGAGCAGCAGCCACTGCTTTCTATATCAATGAGTGGAAAATGGGACTCCTCATTGTTGCCCCTGAACTTGGGAAACTCCCAGCCTTTAGCACATTACCTCAATTGCATAATATGGAACAACTCCTGGAAAGTGAGTTGGTTGAGGGCATGGCGGATGGACCGATAAATCTGTTAAAGTCAATACAGGGTGAATGGAAAAATAAAATTGACGGGTTTAGTCGTCGCGAAGTATGGATTCCACTTGTCGAGAAGTGGAAAAGTAGCCCCTCTGATACTGTCCTGGTCGGAAGATTATATCCCTTAGAATTAGATCTTGAGGAACGGAAAAATAATCACCATCAGGATCTGATATTTTTTAATAATCACCCCGTAAGGTTGGATGACCTGGTAAATTATCAAGCCCAAGATGCCATTCGAGCTGCCCGGTCTCAACATAGCTTACTTCGAAAAACAAAGACCAATCGGTATTCGGTCATGTTTGGCTTTCCAGCATCCGATCATTTTTATTCAGGTTCCAGCTTCGGGTTTGGGATGTCTCTCATGTCTGTCTGTGCTCTAGAGAAAGAAGCCAACCTGCGTCAACAGCATTCTATCAATAGGCGTTGTGTCTTTACAGGTGGCGTAGATCTAAGAGGAGCGATTCGACCTGTAAATCAAGACAGTCTTACAGCAAAGATATCAGCCGCATTTTTCTCGCCTTTGGAAATATTTGTACTCCCCGAAGAAAATTTGGAAGCGGGTAACAAAATTGTCTCAGAACTACTGGCTAGATACCCGAACAAGTCATTCATGGTCATGGGGATGGCTACCATAAACACCACACTGAGGCATGGTCAGTTAGTAAGCCAAAAAACAACGCCCCTTATCAAGTGGGTCAAGAATCAACTGACTCGCAGCAAACTGTTACAGATCTTCGCATTATTTCTAATCCTCTCTTTTTTGGGAGTCGGAGCGATCAACTATTACGCTGATCCAAATCCAGCAAGCTATGAAATTGAGGGGCAAGTCATTAGCGTCTTTAACCATAGCGGCTCATTCCTGTGGAGCCTTGATATGGGATTTGTGCCTGATGCGCTTATCCGTCACCAGGACAATGAATTTAAGTATAAGACCTTCCAAATTGCAGATTTTGATATGGATGGTGAGACGGAGATCATCTTTGGTACGGGTGTCAAAGATCACGAACATGGGGGAGCGCTTTACTTCATTGAAACGGATGGAAGCGTCAAATGGATTTATCATGATCACCCCAAGCTATCCTTTGGTGGGAATGAATATTCAGACACCTATGCTGTTTCAAACATATATCCCTACAAACATTCCGATGCCTCCCGCTATGACATCTACGTAAACTTTACCCACCGACCCTGGTTCCCCAATCGAATAGTGAGGTTTGATGTGGATGGGAATGTACTCAACTCATTTATACACCCAGGTAGTATATATGCGTTTGAGCTATTCGATTTAGATGGTGATGGAGAAGTTGAACTGGTAGTGGGGGGGACAAATAATCGCTTTAATACTGCCGTTGTTAGTATTCTACCATCCCGAAAATTTTCAGGATCAGTCCCTGCCTTAGAGGATTCCAGTTGTGTCTTAGATGGCGGTGAGGTTGACTCTGCCATGGTGTATATGAGGTTCCCCCGCTGGGAAGAATATGATTTCACTCAGACAAATGCTCGCTCGAGTGTCAGTGATATTTATGTTGATGAAAAGCAGGGCTTTGGGCTTACAACCAATTTGGGCGATAGAGATGGAACAGGATCTTATATTTACCATTTTACATTTGATCTTCAGCTGGACGGCCTTGCGATTACTGATGGATTGTTATCAGTTTTTCAGAGTAAGTTTGGACACTCATTTTTTGAAGAATATAATCGGGCTGAATGGATGCAGGATATGTCCAAAGTTGAAATCTGGCGCAATGGCTCCTGGAAAACTATTGATTTGAAGCAAGCCCTACATTAACTGACAAATCCCTTATACCAATTGTACTTCCAAGATACAATTCCAACCCACCCCGGCGTGAGCAACCCCTCCCAAAATGGTATAACCTGTACTTAACTGATCACACATCCCAGGAGGGGACATAAATTCGTTCAATTCGTGTAATTCGTTGTGGGGAATGTAGGTCAGTATTTGGTGGAGAGTGCCCTTTTGAAGTACAATTGGTATTATTCTACAATAGTCGTATCGGCTATTAAAACTTCATTTGTCGTTAAGTCCTTGAAGTCGAATCACATGCAGGCTTCGCCATAATATCTATCATTAAAAAGATAATTATTTTGGGATGATGGCAGTATTAGTTTATTGTCACCCCACAAACTCTAAAAAATAATCATTTATTTTAAAGGTTTATGAAAGAGTATCGATGATAAGTAAAGGTGGGATGGACAAATTACTTGCGCACCGTTGGGAAAACAAAAAATTATCCATTAACTGTACTGGAATTTGTTCATACTTATTAATATAGGGAAATATCTCAGTGAGATTGATCAACCGAAATAAAGCTGCTAAGTCAACCCTCAGTCAATCAGAATTGTTTAAATCATTTATCAAAGGTGCCTCAGGGGCCTGTTTGATATTTGACTCCGAATTAATATCGCTTGAGATGAATGGTGCTGCCCGAAAGTTACTAGGGGTCGATCGATCAAAAAAGACTGGTAGCAAGATCAGTGAGATCATGCCTAATATGGAGAATAATGGAAGGCTTGAAATCCTCCAGAGCGTTATAACTACTGGAAAATCAATCCAATTTAGAGATTATCTACTCTCCTCTGCTGAAGAAGATGTCCAGTTTGAGGTTGTTGCGTTTAAAGTGGCTACTGGACTGGGATTGATAATATGTGATACGAGTAAGTGTGATGTGAATGCCGTTCCACTCAGCACAGAATCAGATAGTTTACACGCTATTCAGACGGTGATTCATGATCCATTTATCATTTTAGATTCTCAGAATCGAGTCATGAACGCCAATCGTGCGTTCTATGCCCACTTTAATTACAAAGCCCAGGCTGTTTTGGAAGAATCGATATTTGGACTCGGTGAAGCGCAATGGAATATCGCTGAGCTACATGAACTTTTGGAACACAAGTTATCCCAAACAGGGGATATAAAGGATTATGAGATACAGGGCTATTTTGGTGTACTCGGAGAGCGTACACTCAAACTAAATGCAAGTAAGTATTATCTAGAGACAGAAAATCATCTACTCACCTTTTTATCGATTCGAGATATTACAGAGATTGCCAAACAACGTGAAACGTTGAAGAAGCTTTCAGATATTTATCTCAATGCTCCAGACCCTATTGTTATTACAGATCTTCAAGGTAAAATTATTAATATAAATGAAGAGGTTTCTAAGTTATATGGCTGGCCTAAATTGGATTTAATTGGTAGCTCCTTTAAAACGATCATACCTCCCAACGCCCGTGGGCAATATGACAAATTACTGCAAACTGTTATTGCTGCCAGTCAGGTTAAGGATGTTGAGGTAGAGCATTGGTCAAAACACGGCTCAGTTTTACCCATTAAAATGGATGTTTCTCTACTCCAGAATAGAGCAGGTCAAAATGTTGGAACCGTCACTTATATAAAACATATTGCCTCCCAATCACAAGCTGAGAAGGCTTTAAAGAAATTATATGGTATGCTCATATTCTCAAATGACCCAGTTATTATTTTGGATATGAATGGCAATATCACTGAAATTAATACGGCTGCTGAAGCTGCCTATCACTGGACAAAGGCCTCAATCACTGGTAAACCTGGAAACACTTTGATATCTCCAGAGGACCACAATAAGTACCAGACATGTATTTCCGAATGCTTCATGGGCAAGAAGGTTCAGAATCAAACCCTCACTCGATTGACCAAAGAAGGGGGCACCCAACAGGCACAAATCTCCATGAATATGCTTACCGATGCCAAAAATGAAGCCAATGGAATGGCCATCATCGTAAAGCACATATCCGATACTGATAAGGCAAACAGAGTGTACAAGAAAATGCTTCAAGGATTTATGGAGATTAATGACCCTGTAATTATTGAAAACATGATGGGAGAGGTCGTTGATCTTAACCAGGCTGCAGCGACTGCCTATGGCTGGGCCAAGAACGATATTGTTGGAAAACTGGCAAAGTCAGTCATCCCAGTTGATCAACAGAAGCAAGCCAGTGAATTAATACAGAGGTGTAAAGCAGGGGAGACCATCAAGGATTTCGCAAGTAAACGTTGGTCAAAATCTGGCCATTTCTTTCCTGTGAAGTTAACCATGTTTCAGATTACAGATTCTGATGAAATTCCTCAAAGCATCGTTACTATTTCTCGTTTATCCCAGTCATCTGTTGGTTCTGTAATGAGTAGCGGCCCCATAGACATGGAGATGCTCTTCAGACAACACGTAGATGCTATCGTCATTGAGGATCTCGCAGGGAATGTTATTGAGATGAATGCTGCCGCCAGCAAAATGCTGGCTTGGAAAGTTCAGGATCTCAAGGGGAAACCGATTAAAACGATTATTCCTGCCGATTTGCATAAACACCATGATAAAATATTATTGCTCTGTCAAAATGAAGTCCCCATCAATAAGGTTGAGAGTAAGCGCTGGACTAAGACGGGTCAGATCTACCAGGTCGCTGTATCTTTGGTCCTTTTAAAGGATAGTGAAGGGAAACCATCATCGATTGCGAACATCACCTGGGATATATCGGATGTTAAAAATTTGGAGCTACAGGGTCGTAATCTGAAGAAACAATTAGGGCAACATTAAGTCAGACTGGGGTCGGCATCTAGATTCTCTTTGACCTCAACCTTGGTTAGAACTTATAAATAAAAAAACCCTTCACGATTTCATCCAAGGGGGATGGTATGGAAAATGATATTATAGTCGAAGATGATAAACTGTTGGGACAGTACATCCCGATTCACTATCATTTTCAAATGTTGGATGATGAAGCACGTTTAAGGGGCTTTAAATCCGCACTTGACTATCTCGTACCTGCAGGTGGAGTTGTTCTTGATCTAGGTGCAGGGACAGGTGTTTTATCATTCTTTGCCGCTCAAAAGGCAGCTAAGGTTTACAGTGTCGAACGACAAGCTGAACTGGTGCACAAATCCCAGGAATTATTGCTCAGAAATGATCATGGGAACCGAGTTGAACTTGTCTTGGGTGATGCCTCAACTTATCTACCTCCAGAACCAGTCGATGTTGTGGTCTGTGAGATGTTGCATTCAGCCCTTTTACGGGAGAAACAAGTTGAGATCATCCAGGCATTTAAGACTCGATATAGAAAAAAATATGGCAATGAGTTACCCATATTTATTCCAGATGCAACCATTCTAGCGGTTGAACCTATTTTTGCTGATTTCTCATTTCTGGGCTATCAAGCACCCATATCACTTTTCGAACCTGTTGCATCACCTTCTCCCCGGTTTCTTTCTCTAGGTACACCAGAGCTCTACCACATTCTTCAGTACCAAACAGATTTCCCTTTGGAATTTAGTTTCGACGGAAAACTCACAACAGACAAGACAGGTCATTTTAATGCACTCCGATTCATAACAAAAAATATCTTAGCCATTGATATTAAAGAACAAACCACCATTGATTTCATGAATCAAAATCTAATTCTACCCATTAGCAATCCCATGGATGTGTTGAAAAATGAACAATTTGAGATAAGGTTTTCATACCTCGCAGGGGATACGATCCCAAGTCTTGAAAATTCTATAAAAGTTTCACGCACATAGGGATTGACTGTTCTGAGGGTAGGTCCTCGATCGATTAAATTATAAACGACACATCTGAGGGGGCTTTTGCACCGACCCAACTGACACATGTATTATCGCAAGTGTCAATTCGCAAATGCTCATCCAGAGCCAGACTTTAAATATCTTACCGCGCGATTTTCAATTGACCAACTATATTTAGTCTCTCGTGTATTACCTGTTAATTGTGCAAAATCTTCTACATGGTATTTTTTATTTTTGCCAAATCTGTCAAAGCGCTTAATAAAATAGCTTAGGCTACCATCTTTAGAATATACGAGACCGGTAAGAGGAACTTCAATTCCAAAATATTTAGCCATTTTCATTGTTAAATCTTCATTTTCTGGAACTTCTGTGAAGATTTCATGTTGGGGTTTTATAATAAAGGTACCATAGCTGTCTACGATCTGGAATTCTTGGTTTTTGACAGATAGCTTAGCACTTAGTTTTGGCTGAACACCCTGTATGGACATTTTACCAGATCTTGAAGCTGCTTCACGCCTCTGTTCTTGTGCTGTGAAGGGGAGTTCGATTAGGTTAGATAAACGAGGTGATAATTTTGCAAGACCTGGTAGACTGTATTTGTCTTGGCATATCGCATATGTGATAGGACACTTATTCATCAAATAAATTGAATTCTTCTATTGTAACAGCTCCTACTAAATCCAGCCCCGTTACTAATAATTGTGAGAAGTAATCTTTTTTATCAATTTTATATATTTTCAGTAGCCCTGCTAATTGGATTCCTTCTGGTAGCAAACCATCAAAGAAGGGAGGAAATGATTCAAACTCATACTTATCATCTCTTACCGGCATAGTAAGTGATATTGGAGGGCCATCGTAATCCAGATCATATTGAAAAATATAATGGGTTTGGCTTTCTTCTAGTATTCCAGCTTTAACGTTATGTATTTTTATTAGCGCTTTTCTCATATTCGTCCATTAAAGGGCCTTGAAAAAGTATGTTTAAATTCAAAGCGTATAGAACTGCTGTTATTGTTGACCATCTAACGGTCGTTTTGCCTTTCTCAATATCGTAGATTACTGTTTTGCCAACTCCAGCCAATTCAGCCAGTTCTTCCCGACTCAGCTTAGCTTGTTTTCTATGGAATAAAATTATATGATGTAATTCATTTATTGCTGCCATAGCGGTATATATATGCATTTATGATAATAATTACAAGCAGTTTATCCAATAACATGCAATATTTACTGTCATGGCGGCATATATAGCATGGATTGATGGAATTTAGTAACTGGCTAAATATGTTCACTGGATATTACTGCTATCACAGTATATACAGAGTGGCAACCTGCTTACTTAAGTGGTTCATCTCACAATATTGCACAGCGGACGAAAAGCTTGTGCAGTGTTTGGAGTTTTATGAGGATCACGGGGTTTATGAGTTTCACGAGTTTCTTGATTTCTGCATAGCCATAGATGAAATATCAAGTGAGGTAAAACGGTAAAAAATAACAAAGTTGGGTGCTGTTTTGAAGTATAACTGGTATTATACCAGCTCGGGCGTCGCTCGAGTAGTTGATGGTAATGGATAATGGTTTACCCGTTGTCGCCTCACCCGCCGCTGTTGGCGGGGGGTCAGCTATGCCGGGGTGGTCTTCGTTCACATTTCATTCGAACAAAGAAAAAGCCTTCCTTTTTGTAGCCAAAAAGGAAGGGGTGTGGAGGCGGGGAGA
>Ga0307988_1001848_pt1 | contig 11206 bp, 11 predicted proteins | sample EllFjometagen183_FD_203166 | JGI IMG/M metagenome (GOLD analysis project Ga0307988, IMG submission 203166) | Marine microbial communities from Ellis Fjord, Antarctic Ocean - #183 | ecosystem: Environmental > Aquatic > Marine > Unclassified | place: Southern Ocean | collected 2014-10-08 | reverse complement strand
GAACTAAACCGCTTCGCGGAAGGTTCAAAAGACGAGTTTGACTTTGTAATCACAATCATGCTATTGCTGACATACTGGCCTGATACGGCAAGATTTAATGCCCATATATGCCCGAGGAAGTTCACCAGTCTTGTTCCCATTGTGACTGGCATGAAGGGTCCAGTTGAAATTTCATGACCACAACGATGGTCGTGTAGGTCGGGCGCGGCACTTGTATGGAACATACAATACCCGTATTTAGAATTTTTGCGCCTTTTTTCAGTGTTCTACGCTGGTTCAGTTCATCATTTAATCACTCATTGCTAACTGACAAAACAATCGAATGCCTATTCAGTTATGGCTATACAGGCCAATTGTTATTTGTTTGTTGACCGGCAATGATGATAAAACGCTTATCTATGTATCTTTGATTTTTTTACTGATAAATCGTGACCCACAATCCAAAAATGAAAATTTTGGACTCCTGCTAAATTCCCGCTTTATTTAATTGGCTTACATCCTGCATATTAAACTTCTGTAGACCTGAAGATTGAGAATGGTCAAATTACAGGAGGTGAATTATGAAAAAGTTTAAATATAAATATATAGTTTTAGTCGCTTTAGTATTTGTCAGTTTGGTGACCTATACAAAAACAGGGCATAATAGTGAACCGGTCGAGAACAGAATAGATAAAGATATAAAATATGATATTGCAACTCTTGCAGGAGGGTGCTTCTGGTGTATTGAAGCAGCTTTTGAAAAAGTTGAAGGGGTTGTGGGTGTGGTATCAGGTTACTCCGGAGGGCATGTTGAAAACCCAACATATAAAGCCGTGACAGCAAGTAAAACAGGTCACTTTGAAGTGGTACAGGTGAAATTTAATCCGGGAAAAATAAGTTATGATGAGATCCTGGTAGTTTTATTTAAACAGATAGATCCCACAGATGCAACTGGCTCATTTGTTGACAGAGGTCCTCAATACAGATCTGCTGTGTTCTATCATAATGAAAGCCAGAAGGAAGCTGCAGATAATTTGATTAAAGAAGTGAATGCTTCCAAAAGATTTGAAAAGAAAGTCACAACACAAGTGCTTGCATTTAAGAATTTTTATGCAGCAGAAGAATATCATCAGGATTATTACAAAAAAAATAAGTATAGTTATAAATATTACAGGCTGAGATCCGGTAGAGATAAGTTTATTAAGAAAGCCTGGGCTAACTATGATAAGGAAAATGAAATGAATAAATCCGGGTATAAAAAACCTTCAAAGGAAGAACTAAAAGCAAAACTCACTCCTCTGCAATACAAGATTACCCAGGAAGAAGGTACAGAGCAGGCTTTTAATAACGATTATTGGGATAATAAAGAACAGGGGGTATATGTTGATATCGTATCTGGAGAACCATTGTTCAGTTCCACAGATAAATTTAAATCAGGTACTGGTTGGCCCAGCTTTACAAAGCCCATTGACAAAAAGACCATTGTAGAAAAAAAAGACAATACTTTTTTTATGAGCCGTACTGAAGTCAGAAGTGGGAAAGCAGACTCTCATCTTGGGCATCTTTTTCCTGACGGGCCTGACTCAACCGGGTTAAGATATTGTATTAACTCAGCTTCGTTAAAGTTTGTTCCCAAGGAAGAATTGGAGAAAAACGGGTTGGGAAAATATAAAGATTTGTTTGAGTAAGATATTAATTAATAAATAGCATGCTGGTAAATCCCTGCAGCCATAAATATAAGCAGCGAGATATTTATGGCTGCAAATGCTTTATTGTAGACGGAGTCCTTATGGTTATCTTTTATTATTGTCATCGTTAATAAGATTATGGACAATGCATTTAAAGCAATAATCGCAGAAAGAAAAATAGATTCTCCTCTTTCCAAAATCAGGTAAAAAAACATGGAAAGGCTGTAAAGTCCACACCAGATCAATATCTGAAGCTTAAGGTCAGTTGTTGAAAAAACATTTTTGAAATTCGGATATTTTGTATCTTCAGGATCTCTTCCTGATTTTAAGAGAATAAGAAAAAAATGGGGTATCTGCCACAACCCCAGGATCATCATTACTATTATTATTTTTTGGTCTAAAGTTTCCGCACCTGCCGCAGACCAGCCGATCAGGGGAGGCAGCATCCCACTGATTGCTCCCGGAATGATTGCTAAAAGCGTATGTTTTTTCATAAGGGTGTATAAAAAATTATAGAAAACAAGGGCAAGAATGCCATAGAGAAAGGGTTCAATGCTTTGATTCCTATTGATAGAGAAAAACAATAAGCCAAGGAGTCCTGAAATAATACATGATAAGCTTATTATAAGAGCGGTTTTATCCTTCAGTTTTTTTGATGGCAGTACACGGTTGCAGGTTCGTGTAAAACTTGCATCATACGCTTTGTCCTGAATATTGTTCAAAACTGCACATCCCCAGGCAAGCAACATCACATAAAATCCAATGGCCAGGGCATCAAAGGAAAAGTCATGTTCTGCAATTACAAACCCAAAAATTGCAGAAAAAGCAATATAAAGGCACAAAGGGAGCTTAATAAGTTCAAACAGTGATTTTAATTTACCAGTCATCTTCTTCTTCAAGCCATTGTTCATATTCTTCCTGGGTTACCACCTGCAGTATACCAACCATTTCAGCATGGTCGGAACCACAAAATTCAGCACATTGAAAATCATATTCCCCGATTTCTTCAGGTAGAAACCAGGCATAGGTGTTCATGCCGTTTACGGCGTCAACTTTAATTCTGAAAGCCGGAATATAAAGGCTGTGGAGCACATCATCCGAAGTTATATTGAGTTTTACCGGTTTTTTTTCCGGTACAACTAAAAGGTTTTCTGTTTCCTTTCCATTGGGATAGATGAAAATCCAGGAAAAAGATTGACCAATTACAGAAATTTCCATTGTATTTTTAGGGACATTCCTCAGCCCTGTGTAAGATTCCCACCCTGAAACAAACATAGACAATGCAATAAAAGTGGGTATAATCACCCAGGCTATTTCTAGGAACAAGTTCCCCCGGATATCTGCCGGCTCAGGGTTTTTACTCCTTCTATATCTGACCACAAAGAATATCATTACAAAGGTTATTATGAATAGAAAAACAAAAGAAAACCCAATGATAAAATAAAATGACTGATCAACCTGTGTTACAGGATTTATAATTTTATTCATAATTATGCCTTAATTCCATGTATCATCTGAATGCAACATCCCAAAATATAAAGCTTATCAGAATAAACAGAAAAAAAATTGTTCCCAGAAATGAAAAGATTAAGACCTTGCTCTCATATTTTAAATGCATGAAAAACATTAGAACCAGGCTCCCTTTTACAGATGCAATGAATAATGCGATCCAGATATTAAAAGCCCCAAGGTCAATAAATGACACGCCCACTGTTACCCCGGTCAATAAAATAAGACATAAAAGGATGAGTGCCTGGGTTTTGTATTTCATTATATGCGGTTGATTGTTATTTTGCATCAGACCGTCTCCTAAATGACCAGGTAAAATAGCGGGAAAACAAAGATCCATATCAGATCAACAAGGTGCCAGTACAAACCTGAATTTTCCAGGAGAGTAAATTTTGAATGGTTTATCTTCTCTTTTTGTACAAGAACCAAGCTCACCATGAGGAGTGTCATGCCTATAATAATATGAATCCCATGAAGCCCTGTAACAATGTAATAGAGCCCGAAAAACATGTTCTGTCCGGCTGGCAGATCAATAAGTTTTTCTGAATTGGGATAGATGCCAAGATCTATTTTATGGCTCCATTCAAAATATTTATTGATCAGGAAAACAAGACCACAGAGAAGGGAAAAAGAGAGTGCAGAAACCGCTGTTTTCTTTTCATTTTTCTGGACAGCACTGATTGAAGCTGCCACTGCAAAACTGGAAACCAGGAGGATAATCGTATTGATAATGCCAAAATATTTGTTCAGTTCTTTTCCTGCCAGTATAAAATCGTCTGTGTATTTATGAAAATAGACTGCGTAGAGAACAAAAAGTCCTCCAAAAAGGATGATTTCCGTATAAAGGAAGAGCCACATTCCCAGTTTTTTACCTGTCTCATCAGATGCTGCAGACATCTATTCTCCTTTACTGGCTTTTGAATGTTTTTCTATTACTCCTGAAAAGTCATACGGGTAATCTAAAATTACAGGTTCTTTTATAAAATTGTGCAGGGGAGGTGGTGACGGCGTTGACCATTCAAGGGTGGTTCCTCCCCAGGGATTTGAGGGTGCATTTCTTTCTTTTTTAAAGGAAAGCAAAAGGTTGATTACCATCAGAAAAATACCTGATATCATAAAAAGAGCACCAAAGCCTGCCCAGAAATTTCCTTCTGCATATTTGGGAAGGTAGTCAAAATATCTTCTGGGAAGCCCCTGTAATCCTAAAACAAACATGGGCACATAGTGAAGCATAAACCCCATAGTAATCAAAACTGCTGCAACATATGCTTTTTTAAATTCATACATCCTGCCAAACATCTTGGGCCACCAGAAGTGCAATGCTGCAAAAAAAGCAAAGCCGGTTCCTCCAAACATTGTAAAATGGAAATGAGCAACAACAAAATGTGTGTCATGGACATGGATATTAGGCCCTGCTGCACCAAGGACCAGACCTGTCAGTCCTCCAACCGAAAAAAGATAAATAAAACAGAGAGCGAAAAATAAGGGAGGCGCCATTTGTATGGATCCCTTATACATGGTTGCCACCCAGGAAAAAACTTTTATGGCAGAAGGGATAGCCACCACAAAAGTGAGTAAAGAAAATACAAAAACAGCAGTATCGCTCATTCCACTTGTATACATATGATGGGCCCAGACAAGAGACCCTGCAATGGCGATAGCCATGGAAGATCCAACAATGGCCTTGTAGCCAAAAATAGACTTTCTGGAAAAAACAGGGATAATTTCTGAAATAACTCCCATGCCGGGCAGTATCATTATATACACTGCCGGGTGGGAATACATCCAGAACAGGTGTTGATATAAAATCGGGTCTCCGCCTTTTGAAGGATCAAAAAGTCCAACAGAAAAGACACGCTCAATGACAACTAAAAGCAGTGTGATTGATACCACAGGCGTTGCAAGCAGTTGAACCCAGGAAGTGGCATAAAGGGTCCAGGTAAACAGCGGCATCTGCATCCAACCCATTTCTTTTTTACGCATTCTGTGAATCGTGGTAATAAAATTCAATCCAGTCAGCATGGATGCTATGCCAAGTATAAAAGCAGCCATAACTGCTGTTGAGACATTTGTATTCGTGGAAATAGAAAAGGGGACATAAAAGGTCCACCCGGTATCAGGGAAACCATCGGAAAAAAGAGAGGTAATGGCTGTGACACTTCCAAGCATATAGAGGTAAAAAGAAAGAAGATTCAGTCTTGGGAAAAAAACATCATCAGCACCAATCTGTATGGGTAAAAGAAAGTTTCCAAAAATACCCGGTAAGGCAGGTATTATAAAAAGAAATATCATAATTACCCCATGCAGGGTAAATACAGAATTGTACACATAGGCATCAAAGATGGTTTTTCCCGGAAACATCAACTCAAACCGTAGCAGCCCTCCAAGAATTACGGCAAGTAAGAACCAGAAAAGGATTGCAACCATATACATTATTGCAATTCGCTTATGGTCATAGGTAATAAGCCAGGAAAGAATGCCCTTGTACTTTGATGGTGAAGGGGTTTCAAAAAAAGATTTGGTTATTTCCATATATAGCCTTCCTAGCTTTGAGTCTTACCAGTGTGCGGTTTGAGACAATTGTGTCCTGCATGCTGTTCCGGTTTATGTATCATTTTCTACAGGCCAGGTTTTTTCCTTTTTTTTTCTGGGTGTAAAAATGAGCAATAGAATAAACCCTGCAAGAAATATCAGGATTATGGTGCCTGTTATCCTGAAAATGTTCAAGACATAAGTTTTTTTACCCGGGTCATAATTAAAGCAAAATGAAAGCACTCCCCTTTTAATGGAAGCACCTGTTAAACCTTTGTCAGCTTCGGCAAGAGCCATGCCCACATCAAAAGAAAGGAAGTTTGGGCCATAAACATATCTGGTGATTTTGCCACCCTTTGCAAGAACTACAAGTACATTCGGGTGAACATACAAATGCTTTTCTTTTTTGATAAAGAAAAAACCCAGAGAGTCAGTAAGTCTTTTGATATTTTCCTTTGTGCCTGTCAGATATGCCCATTTATCAACAGGGAAATCTCTGGTGATCAGCTTTGTATAGTTTCTTTTTGCATCTGCTGCATGGGTATAGTTTTCATCATCAGAAAAGCTTAAGGAGATTACATTAAAGTCTTTACCAGGGATCTGGTCCACCTGATTTAGCACTTTTGCAAGGTCAGCCTGGAGAAAATTACAGACAGTAGGGCAGAAATAGTAAACAGGTAGTATCACAACCGGTTTATCAAAAAAACTTGAGATTTGAACTTTGTTGCCATGCTCATCATCAAACCATGTGTTTAAATCAATGATCTCTCCCAGTTTTTCATCCACTCTCACCTTAGCGCTTAAATCTTTTTCAGTTTCTACAGGCGTTGAATGATCCATGTTTAGATGTTTTATCTTTGCGGCATCATCAGGATTTTCAACGTTAGTATGATTCATGTGCTTGTCTGTAGACTCATTCTTGCTATGGTCCATTTCAGCTTCAGTTGCAAATCCCGGGGAGGGGCAACTGAAGCTGAATGAAATCAGGAGGAAAAACAGCATAAATAATATTAAAGAGCGCATTATTTAACCTTTTTATTTTCTCCGGTTTTAAGATTAACTGAATATACAGCCCTGAATGGGTGACGGCCGGTAAAATTATCTCTTCCACCACCATAGGCTAACATGACAATATTGGTTCCATCTGCCTTGATATCTGTATCAAATTTATCTCCGGCATATAAAGGAATGGTAAAAGAGATGGTCGTAATACCATCTTTTTCATTTCCCATGGCATTCTTAACATGATCTGCGCCACCTTTCTTTGTATCAGCAATATGGCCTCTCTGCCTGTTCCCATAGTGATCCTGGATTTTAACCTTTCCATTTTTCACTGCACCAATGATAAAATTTGCTCCCTGCATGGCTTTTTCAGGGTTGAAACCGATTCCAACCCAGCCAGTAGTTTTTGCTGAGATTCCAATATATATTTCTGTTCCTTTTACAGTCCATGAAAAGCTCATATTATCGGCTTTAAGGTTGTGCTCATATTCCATTGACCAGAGATGGGGAGTAACCGCAAATGTAAAAATAATTGATAATAATATAATCGTTATATTTTTTTTCATTGTAACCTCCTTCAAGATATTAACCGTATTGAAGCTCTCCTCCTGAGAATCCAAGCCCAATTGCCACGAAAACGATAAGCAGGTATAAAAGCGTCCTGTGGTCAAGTTTAGGGTTTTCCGGATTATCCAGGTAGCTTATGGTGCCCATCAATAAGAAGAGAACACTGGCAAGTATCATTTTAAGTATAATTAAGAATTCCAGATTTCCTCCAAAGGTATGTTGCCAGTCAAGGTAGCCTGTAAAGGCCGTTGGGAGTATCCCAAGAAGACCAAGTATAACACAGTGGTATCCAGTCTTGGCGAGAAACTTCATTTTTGGGAGGAACGAAGCAAATCTGAACGTAGCAGCACCCATTGCCATTCCCATGGGAATATGTGTTAATGCAGGGTGTACAGGGTGCTTGAATCCAACACTATTTAGTAACTCAAAAAACATTTCAACCATTTTTTCACCTATTCCTGTTAAAAAGTTAATGTTGACAAATCATTAGCCTCACTTTTTTATAAGTACTCCGTTAACTATAAATGCAAAAAATGGACCGACAGTGTTCGAAAATTAAAAAGAGTCAGGAGTGGTCATTTTCTCCGGCTTTACAAGTTTATCAAACCGGTCGTTTGATAAGTAACCCAGCTCTTTTGCGCATTGCCTTAGTATTTTATTCTCTTTGTGGGCTTTTTTCGCAATCTCGGCTGCTTGGTCATAGCCCAGGATGGAGTTTAGGGCCGTCACCAGCATTAAGGAGTTGTTAAGATGTTGTTTGATATTTTCGAGCTCTGGTTTAAGCCCTTTAATACAGTTCTCGTGAAAGGAAAGGGCCGCATCGCCAAGAATTCTTGCTGATTGTAGAAAGTTATAGATAATAACCGGTTTAAATACATTGAGCTCGAAATGACCTGAAGAGCCGGCAATATTGATTGTAACATCATTCCCCATAACCTGGGCACATACCATGGTCAGCGCTTCTGCCTGGGTAGGGTTGACTTTCCCGGGCATTATTGAAGAGCCCGGCTCATTTGCCGGCAGGCTGAGTTCTCCAATGCCACACCGGGGGCCTGATCCCATCAATCGTATATCATTGGCAATTTTCATCAGGCTGGCTGCGAGTGTTTTTAAAGCGCCATGGGCAGAAACAAGGGCGTCATGGGTGGCCATTGCTTCAAATTTGTTTTCAGCAACAACAAAAGGAAAGCCTGTTAATTCTGAGATTTTGGATGCAGCTTTCACATCAAATCCTTCAGGCGTATTTAGTCCTGTTCCCACAGCAGTCCCTCCAATGGCAAGCCCATATAGACGTTGCATGTTCTGCTTTATTGAATTGATTGAGTTGCTTACCATGGAAGCATATCCGGAAAATTCCTGACCCAGAGTCAGGGGCACCGCGTCCATGCAATGGGTTCTGCCGATTTTAACAATTGACTCCCAGGCTTTACTTTTTTCTCCAAGACCATCTTTCAGGATTTGAAGATTAGGAATAGTATTCTCATTTAAAACGCTTATTGCAGCAATGTGCATGGCTGTTGGGAAAACATCATTGGAAGATTGGGATTTATTAACATCATCATTAGGATGGAGTATTAATTTGTCTTGATCCAGAGATTCCCCGGCAAGGAGTTGCGCTTTATTGGCAATGACTTCATTTATATTCATGTTTGTCCCGGTGCCGGAACCGGTCTGCCATATTTTTAAGGGGAACTGGTTATTTAACTTTCCTTGTATGATTTCATCGCAGGCAAGAGAGATTGATTTTTCTTTTTCACTGGATAATAATTTAAAGGATTTGTTTGTTTTTGCACACGCTTTTTTTAGAAAACCAAAGGCTTTGATTACTTCTAGGGGCATTATCTCATTCCCGATTTTAAAATTTTGCAAGGCCCTTTGAGTCTGAGCTCCCCATAAACGATCTGCCGGGACTTCAATTTTTCCCATGGTATCTTTGGTCATTCTGACTTTCATTATTCCTCCTCAACCCATATGCTTGAATCATTCTGATAATAATTCGATATTATTGTTACCATGAATTTAATAAAAAAAGCAAAAACTATGATGGGATATATCTGCAGGCAATATCATTACTATATTTAAAATTAGAAATTTTATTTATTAATAGATTTGTTCTGTGCCATGGGATATTATACATTATTTTTAATGATATAACCCAATAGAGAATCAGAAAATATGCAACCTTCACCATTTACGATTCCCAATATCCGCTTATTTATTGCCTTTCGAGTTTTTTATAACTCCCGATTTTACTATCCGGTTTTTACAATTTTATTTCTGGATTTTGGCCTGACCATTGCAGAGTTTTCGATTCTAAATGCTGTATGGGCAGCAACAATAGTGCTGGCTGAAGTCCCCTCCGGGGCACTTGCAGATATTGTAGGGCGGAAAAGGCTTATGGTATTTTCAGCTTTAGTTATGATTTTTGAAGTAGGCATTATCAGTTTTATGCCTCGAACAAACCCTGCCATTATTTTTCCCATTTTTTTATTGAACAGGGTGTTGAGTGGTCTTGCTGAAGCGGCTGCCAGTGGAGCAGATGAAGCTTTTGCCTATGACTCACTTGTGTCCCATGGCAATGCTGATCAATGGGGCAGGGTTTTAGAAATTCTATCCCGTTTCCAATCCATTGGATTTGTAGTTGCCATGAGTCTCGGTGCTGCGATTTATGATCCGGTTTTACTGACAAAACTTTGTAAATTTTTGGGCTCAGACCTGATTTTAACCCAGGACATTACCATGCGATTCCCGCTGTATCTTACATTCATTCTGGCAATCTTTGCTTTTATTGCTACATTAAAAATGAAGGAAATCATCCCAGAATCAGAGCAAGCAGACAATACAGAGGGAAAAACAGATATAAAAAGAGCATTTTTATTGACTTTCAAGGCTGGCGCCTGGATTTTACAGACTCCTTTTGTCTTATCAGTTTTTCTTTTTGGAATGCTGTTTGACGGTGTCACGAGAATGGTTGTGACCCTATCCAGTCAATATTACAGAATGATTGAACTGCCGGAATCTTTGTTTGGTATTGTGGGTTCAGTTGTAGCCATGTTTGGACTTGTTATACCTAAAATTGCCCGGTCAATTGCTGAAAACAGATCTCCTGGTTTTGGGCTTTTTGTGACAGCCGCGCTTATTTTTACCGGTCTTTTTTCTATGAGCTTTTTCTGGCCCTATGCTGGGCTTATTCCGGCTTTTATAACTTTTTCTTCCATGTCCTTTACAGGCTTTTTTGTAAGCTTTTACATTAACAAGATTGCAGCATCCGAACAGAGAGCTACGGTTTTGAGTTTTAAAGGGCTTATGTATAACCTTTCCTACGGATTACTGGGAGTTTTGTATGCCCTTTTATTAAAATCAAAGAAAGAAGGAGCTGTTCTTTCTCAGGAATTGGATAATAAGATTTTTGTGGATACTTTTATATGGTTTCCGGGCTCCTTTGTTCTGGTATTTATATTTTTGATTCTGGTATATTGGGTCTGGTTACGCAGCAAATCAGAAAAATTATAAGCGGGAAATAATTATTAAGACCTGGCTGGCTCTGGTATGAATTTTGCTGTTTAAATGAGCATTTTGTTGTCAGAATATAAATAAGAAGATAAGGATTGATTTGATAGCAGATAATTTATGGTAAAAATGATTACAATAAAAGGATCAGATTCATGACGCAATGGTATTGTTCTGTTTGCCATGGAACACAGAAAAATGAAGATAAGCCATCAGAATGTGACAATTGTCATGCTGATTCCAGAATGATTATGGAACAGGATGAACTGCCTCAGAATCTTGAAGAAGTCAGGGACAAAGCCAGGAAAAAACTCAAGGGAATCTGCGCTGTATACCCTGTCTGTGATGGCGGTGGTGATAAAATTTGTCAAAGAGAATCTTATGGTAAGCCCATTGGTTTAGGCGGAGCAGGTCAGGGG
>Ga0307988_1001847_pt1 | contig 11206 bp, 9 predicted proteins | sample EllFjometagen183_FD_203166 | JGI IMG/M metagenome (GOLD analysis project Ga0307988, IMG submission 203166) | Marine microbial communities from Ellis Fjord, Antarctic Ocean - #183 | ecosystem: Environmental > Aquatic > Marine > Unclassified | place: Southern Ocean | collected 2014-10-08 | reverse complement strand
TTATTTGAGGCTGTGGCGATGGCCGAATGAGTTGTGAACTGTTCTTCCTGATTCTCGGGTTTATTCTCCAATACGCAGTTGGTACGTCTTTTTGTATATGGATGGCTTCAGTCATTTTCGTCTCCTTTTTCTTTTGTTGAAAAAATAGGACGTTAATAACCAAAGTATACCATTATTTTGGTTTTATTTTTGTTACGTAGATTCTGGAATTATCAATAATATTTGGTACTCCCTTAGCTACTGGTTTTTTGGGAATAATTTTGAAATATTAACCGTGACAGGATGCTCCTTTTCGGACAAGTGCTTTAGGCAGAATCAGCTATGACCTTCACAGGAAGCATCTTAAATTTGCGGACTATCAAAATGTTACAAGCTTTCCTATGGCAATCTCAAACATGACCACAGTGCAGCAATTCAACTTAAAAAAGATAAATTAATCTTGCATTTTATAATATCTTATGATTAATATAAATTAATTTAGTTAATCGTTTAACTGTAAATCGTTTAAATATGGCAAATAATACTTTGTATTCAGCGCTATATCAATAATATAAACCTGTTAAACGGTTATCTCTTGAGGTGGTTTCTGGGGGTTTAGTCATGCGAGAATCAGTATCCATTAAAGAAGTAGCAAAAATGGCTGGAGTTTCCACAGCAACTGTTTCAAATGTTTATAGTGGGAAAAAACCAGTTAATGATGACCTGGTGAAACGTGTCTGTGACGCAGGAAATAAACTTGGATACAAAGTCAATCGCATAGCTTCGCAGTTACGTTCAGGGAAGAATAATATTGTCGGAGTGCTGGTGCCTGACCTATCTGACCCGTTTTTCACATCTATCATTACTAAATTAGAAGAACTCGCACAATTAAGTGGCTATGAGATCATTGTAGCTAACTCCAACGACAATGAAAAAACTGAACAAGGGCGGCTAGATGCACTCCTTTCATGGCAACCTGCCGGTTTGGTCATTATCCCGTGTACTGATGTAATACCATCCCAACTACTTGGCAAAGGTTACGTGCCTCCATTTGTTGTCGCTGATCGTGTTTCTGATCAGAATGTTTCTGACACCGTTGTGATTGACAATAGAGAAGCTGGTGCAATTGCTGCGAGCCATCTTATAGATCTAGGACATCGAAATTTGTTGCTGGCGGCATCTGATCTAAATATCTTTCCTATCAGGGAACGTTGCGCAGGAGCACAAGACAGTGTTGCAAGATTTGGCGCTACTTCAGATATTGTTGAGCTTGGTAGTAAGCCTTTCAGAGGAGCTGACATACTTTCAAACTGGCTGGATAGTGATGATCGTCCTACTGCCATTATAGCGACTAATGGTATGACCACGTTAGCCATACTCGCATGCCTCGCAAAACGAAAAGTCGATATCCCTAATCAAATTTCAGTAGTCGGTTTTGATGATTACTTATGGATGAGTGCCCGGAAAACTTCCCTGACAGCGGTGAGTCAGCCGACCTCTGACATCGCAAATTCTGTTTGGGAGTGCCTGAAAGCGCGTATGGCCGGAGAAAAATTTGCCCGTAAAAAAATAGTTCTGAGTTGCACGCTGGCAATCAGAGATTCCACGTGCCCGCTTGTTTGAATTGAGTTGTTCTTGTCAGGTGACTATGTCAGCGTTGTGCTCATGGCCGTCGATAACTAACCAAAATTAAATGAGGAGAGCCCACATGAAGAAGATTTTCCACAAAATGGCCATTGCAGCTTTGACCGCTGGGTTGTTGAGTAGCAATTCCGTGCAGGCAGAACCGTCTGGAACCATTGCGTTCTTGATGCCTGATCAAGCATCAACGCGTTATGAAGAGCACGATTTTCCTGGGTTTAAGGCCGAAATGGAAAAGCTGTGTGGTGACTGTAAGGTTATTTATCAGAACGCCAATGGCGATGTGTCGCTGCAGCAGCAGCAGTTCAATTCAGTGATCACTCAAGGGGCGAAAATAATTGTTCTCGACCCGGTGGATTCCAGTGCAGCAGCATCGCTTGTCAGTCTGGCACAGAGTCAGGGTATTAAGGTGATAGCCTATGACCGACCAATACCGGCCAAGCAAGCTGATTATTATGTCTCCTTTGATAACAAGGGTATTGGCAAAGCCATTGCTGAGAGTCTGGTTGCGCATCTTGAAAAAACTGGCGTCGCAAAAGATGCTGGTGGTGTGCTTCAGATCAACGGTTCACCCACTGATGCAGCAGCAGGCCTGATTCGTGACGGTATCGATGAAGGGCTGGACAGCAGCGGCTACAAAACCCTGGCGGAGTATGATACACCAGACTGGGCACCACCTAAAGCTCAAGAATGGGCCAGCGGTCAAATTACCCGGTTTGGAAAAAATATTGTTGGTGTCGTCGCCGCAAATGACGGAACTGGCGGTGGTGCTATCGCAGCATTCAAGGCAGCAGGAGTCGATCCTGTTCCACCCGTGACTGGCAACGATGCGACAATCGCAGCACTGCAATTGATCATTTCCGGTGATCAGTATAATACAATTTCCAAACCTTCTGAAATCGTTGCCGCAGCAGCAGCAAACGTCGCTGTGCAAATGCTGAAAGGTGAGACCCCAGAAGCAAAAACAACATTGTACGATACACCTTCAGAGCTTTTTGTTCCCGCGGTTGTAACGCGAGAAAATATCAAGGCTGAAATCTTCGATAAAGGTATCACCTCTGCCGCTGATATCTGTACTGGTCGTTACGCCGCTGGCTGTAAAGAGCTTGGCATCAAGTAACACTTTGGGTTCACCCCCCATCCGGCCCTTTATAAAGGACCGGATGGGCGAAGATAATTTCCAGCAAAAGTTCTATTGTAAGGAGCCTGCTGTTATGAGTGATACATCACTGAATAAACCAGCTCAAAGTGATCCTATTTTGAGTCTTAAAGGTATATCCAAAAACTTTGGTGCTGTCTCGGCACTCACCGATATTGACCTTGATATTCATGCCGGTGAAGTAGTTGCCCTGGTCGGCGATAATGGTGCAGGGAAGTCGACATTGATCAAAGTATTGGCAGGTGTTCATAAGCCGACATCCGGGACAATTCGATTCAAGGGAAAACAGATAAGCATAAACAGCCCCAGTGAAGCGCTAGGTCTTGGCATCGCTACTGTTTTTCAGGACCTGGCCCTCTGTGAAAACCTCGACGTGGTTGCCAATATTTTCCTGGGCCAGGAACTCAATCCATACCATCTCGATGAAGTGGCGATGGAGGTTCGAGCCTGGACTCTTCTCAACGAGCTGGCCGCTAAAATTCCAAGCGTTCGTGATGTCGTGGCCTCTCTTTCCGGTGGTCAACGGCAGACTGTCGCCATCGCCCGTTCTCTGCTCCTTAATCCCGAGATCATTATGCTGGATGAACCAACTGCCGCCTTAGGTGTCGCTCAGACAGCAGAGGTGCTCAATCTTGTGGAACGCGTCCGTGACAAAGGACTTGGAGTCATTATGATTTCACACAACATGGAAAATGTACGCGCGGTTTCTGACCGAATTGTGGTGTTGCGTCTGGGTCGCAACAACGGCGTTTTCACACCGCAAACATCCAACGAAGAACTGGTTGGTTCGATTACCGGAGCCACTGATAATGCAGTATCGCGCCGTGCAGGCAGACTAGCCGAAAACGCCGCAACACAGGAGGAAAGGATATGACAAGCGAACCTGAAAACGCTGGCCCGCGGCCTTCACAGAATACTTTCTTAGATCGTGGCGACAGCCGGGTGACCCATGCGACCGGAATAGGTGGTACCATCGGAGCCTTCTTCGATCGCGTTCGAACCGGCGATCTGGGTTCGTTGCCGGTTATTGTTGGTCTGGTTATCATCTGGACCGTTTTTTCAAGTCTTAATCCGGTATTTCTCTCAGCCAACAATCTCGTCAATTTATTGTTTGACTGTTCCACCGTTGGGGTAATTTCACTGGGTATCGTATGTGTACTCATGCTGGGAGAAATTGACCTCTCCGTCGGCTCTATGAGTGGTGTTGGCTCAGCACTCATAGGAGTACTTTGGGTGAAATTGGGCGTTCCCCTTTTGCTCGCAGTTTTTGGAGCTCTTGTCGTCGGCATGTTTATGGGCGTAATCTATTCAACGCTGCGCACACGGCTCGGCATGCCCAGTTTTGTATCGACACTTGCAGGGCTACTTGCTCTTCTTGGGCTACAACTCTATATGCTGGGTTCAACGGGTTCGATTAACCTGCCTTACGGTTCCAGCATGGTGAACTTTGGCCAACTCATGATGATACCAGGCTGGCTCTCTTATGGACTAGCGCTGCTGCCCGGTATCGGCATGCTTATCATGGGCCTTCGCACCCGCAAGCAGCGCCAGGCCGCAAATCTGTCGGTGAATTCGATCGGTGAACTCGTATTCAAAGTGACATTGACGACCATCGCACTCGAGGCAATTATATACTACCTGAATCAAGGGCGCGGTGTACCGTGGATGTTTGGCCTCTTTGTCTTGTTGGTCGTGATCATGAACTATGCGTATACACGTACTCAATGGGGTCGTTCTATCATGGCTGTTGGTGGAAATGCCGAAGCCGCCCGTCGCTCCGGTATTAATGTCAAACGGATTTACCTGAGCGCCTTTATGTTGTGTTCATCCTTTGCCGCTCTTGGTGGTGTATTGTCTGCGGCGCGACTGGCCTCTGCTAGTCAGCAGGCAGGCACCGGCGACGTCAATTTGAATGCGATAGCGGCGGCGGTTATTGGCGGAACCAGTCTTTTCGGTGGTCGTGGATCTGCCTGGTCGGCACTGTTGGGGATCATCGTCATTCAGTCCATTGCCAATGGTCTGACCCTGCTAAATCTTTCATCGTCGCTACGCTACATGATCACGGGTGCAGTCCTCGCTATTGCAGTGATCGTAGATTCCATGGCGCGTCAATCACGTGTGTCACATGGTCGCGCGTAAAAAATAATTAAAGATAAAGTGATTATTATGAATCAAGAATTAAAAGGAAAAGTCGCGGCAATTACTGGTGCAGCCTCAGGAATTGGTCTCGAATGTGCAAAAGCATTTTTGGATGCTGGAGCAAAAGTTGTATTGATTGATCGTGCTGAGAAAAAATTGAAGGCTATTTGCGCTGACCTGGGCTCCGAGGCGATCCCTGTTGTGGTGGATCTTTTAGATACTACAAGCGTTGCCACTATGATGCCTCAGATATTAGAAAAGGCAGGTCGGCTTGATATATTCCATGCTAACGCAGGTGGCTATGTCGGTGGTGACATTGTCGAAGGCAATCCTGATGAATGGGATATCATGTTAAATCTAAATATCAACGCAGCGTTTCGCACGATCCATGCCGTACTTCCACACATGATCGAGCGCAAGAGCGGTGATATTATCGTCACCAGTTCTGTTGCGGGCTTTGTGCCTGTCATGTGGGAGCCGATCTATACTGCGTCAAAATTTGCGGTGCAGGCCTTCGTTCACACGGTCAGGCGTCAGGTTGCTAAACATGGAATCCGTGTTGGCGCGGTTGCACCCGGACCAGTACTTACTGCCTTGCTTGATGACTGGCCAAAAGCAAAAATGGAAGAAGCCCTGGCCAATGGCAGTTTGATGCAACCAAAGGAAGTTGCCGACGCTGTAATGTTCATGGTCACACGACCACCTAACGTTACAATTCGCGATCTCGTCATTTTACCTCTAACCGTGGATCTGTAGATTATGCAAGATAAAGCTTTGGCTGGCCTCGGTGCAACGAAGAAGCAATATGTTATGGGTATTGATGTTGGCACTGGTAGCGCCCGTGCAGGACTTTTTGATACACAAGGTGAACTGATAGCGGTTGCCAAACAAGATATAGTTCTCTTTTCGGAAGGCTCCAGCCGGTTTGAACAGTCATCTGAGGATATTTGGTCAGCTGTATGCTTTTGCGCACGCGACGTCATCAAGCAAGCCGGAGTTGATCCATCCGTTGTCATCGGCATCGGCTTTGATGCTACCTGCTCACTGGTTGTTATTGGTCAAGGTGATAAGCCACTCGCCGTAGGCGATCATGAAATTGCAGAACGTAACATCATCGTTTGGATGGATCACCGGGCAACAGACCAGGCAGAGCGCATTAACGCAGCCGGGCATGATGTGCTGCGCTATGTCGGGAATCGGATTTCACCAGAAATGGAAACCCCAAAACTCCTTTGGCTCAAGGAGAACAGACCAGATACATTTACTGCTGCCCACCACTTTTTTGACTTGACCGATTATCTCGGATGGCGAGCAACAGGGAGCCTGGATCGCTCCATCTGCACTACTACCTGTAAATGGACGTATCTCGGCCATGAGCGGCGTTGGGATGAAAGCTACTTTCGCTCCATAGGGTTATCGGAACTTGCAGACGAAAGTTTCAAGCGTATCGGTACCAATGTGGTGGACGCGGGAAGCGCTCTGAGTGAAGGGATTTCGGATGTTGCTGCTGCAGATCTTGGTCTCGTGGCCGGGACAGCAGTTGCTGCCGGGCTGATAGATGCCCATGCCGGAGGTCTCGGCACTGTAGGAGCAGGAGACCAGAGCGACGATGGTGCGACAACGCGTATGGCTTATGTTTTTGGTACGTCTGCCTGCACCATGACGTCGACGACCGAACCAGCATTCGTACCGGGTGTCTGGGGACCGTATTTTTCCGCCATGGTGCCAGGTCTTTGGCTGAACGAAGCAGGGCAATCGGCTGCTGGTGCAGCAATTGATTACTTGGTTAGTTTTCATCCGGCAGCCGCTGCCGCAAAACAATCCGCTCGGGATCAAGGAGTCGGACTGACGACTTGGCTCGCAGACAAAGCTTTGGCTGACGCAGAAGATGCCTCAAGTGTTGCCCGGTTGGCCGATGGGCTGCACGTGGTACCGGAATTTCTTGGTAACCGGGCGCCTTTTGCAGACCCGGATGCACGCGGTCTGATTGCCGGGCTGGATATGGATAAATCCGTCGACAGCCTTGTTCGACTTTACATAGCTGGTGTTTGTGGCCTTGGCTATGGCTTGCGTCAAATCATCGAGGCGCAACGCGCAGAGAATGTTGATATAAGTACTATTGTTGTCAGCGGTGGTGCCGGTCAAAACCCATTGGTCCGCCAGCTTCTAGCCGATACTACGCAAATACAGATAGCCGCCCCGAAAACGGCAGAACCTGTACTGTTGGGCTCAGCAATGCTGGGTTCAGTGGCCGCTGGTTGTTACGACAATCTTGCCAGAGCAATGGCGTCGATGTCTGCCATGGGAGCAATGTATGCACCTGTAGAGGGAAGTCTGCAGGAATGGCACGGACGTCGCTACGAAAACTTTGAACTATTACAATCTGTCGGACGAAAATTGCGATGAGTTTTTCTGTTACGAGAATTTCCACTATGCCGCGCCCCGAACTCATCATATTTGACTGTGACGGGGTGCTCGTTTGATCTTGACTTGAGCGGTGGTGCTTTAATCAAAATCGGCTGTAATGGCTTAAGTAATTGCTTCTGTGTCGGCGCTATATGGTACCGAGTGTATAATTTCACGGTCATTGTCGTAACCTCCTTAAAAGATTTGTCTTTTAAGGATCGCGACCGCGGAAAATTTTTACTTTGTCAAGAGAAAAATAGTTTGTATGGTGTTTTTTTTGAATTATTTTTCATAGCAATTTTCAAACCGGACACTACTGGATTTCAGAAAAAATATTTTGAAAGAATTCAAAGAAGGAACCCCTCCTGTCTAGCTAGAGACTGCCTGGAAGTGTCTTTAAAACAAAGGTCCATTCAGCCGGCACAAAATTGCTCTGAGCACAGGGAATAGGGTCTTGTCGTTTTTCTGCTCCGAAGAAAAAACAAATAAACTGTATTTCACATATCCGATTTAATATAAGGTAGGAACGTCACCACTCCTGCCTTATTTATTTCAAGTAGATCCAACCTTATCCCTGCAAGTCTCGTTCACTCATTTTCCTACAACCATCTAACCTTCTCAGCCGTACGAGATTGTTCCAGAGAGTCAAAAAAAAGAGATTCTGGAACCATCTTTGATTACAAAATACTCCATTTTCCGCCAAGCTTTTGGAAAGAACCTCGGATTTTCAGAAAGGCAAAAATGCTCCTTTTCTGACAAGATATTTGGCTTGATCACTTATAAACTGATCAGGAAACACCTCAACTTACGACCCTTCATAAGGATCTGAGCTTGCCAGAGAATATCTTCATAGCGTTGGATGAGCAACTCATCTCAGATAGGGGGCAATAAACTCAAAGAGCAAGCTTCTGTTAAGGATTGAAGAATTCGAGCAAATCCAAACAAACCGAAGAGCAGGCGAAACGGATGACGCGAATGGTTCTTACGGGTTCATTGCTTACAGGCTTACTTGACAATGTATCGTATCCAATGTATGTTGTTTTCTAGTATTATACAGCAATTGTCTTTGATTATATTGGTTAATATGATAAAAATGAGATTAATGAGTAGCGACAACCCTATTAATTTCTCACTTAATACATAGTATGCGATGTATTTGCATGCATAAGTGGATAGAGACTTACCCTCACCTGTCAAGACACCTCCGTTTCACTCGGATTCGTTGAATCATTCCGCGTCGTAGATAGTTTAGGCGGTAATGGTCTTCTCTTGCCTATATTAGACCTCCTCGAGGGCCATTGTGGTGATATTCATAATATTTCGTCGATTTCCTCTGTCTGGCATGAGCGGCAAGGATGTCAATAGCCTCATTTGCAAAAAGATCAGGTGGTGCCTCAGTATTTTGGAGACGTCTTCTCTCGGCTGGTAATCGTTTGTGATAATTATAGACGTATTTCAGGTCGTGTGAAGTGAGAATCTACAAAGGCAAAACAATTGTTCTGTAAAATCAGTTTTCTTTGCTACGGTACATATTCTTCAAGATTCTAAGGATAGGCAAGGTATGTGTAATCACTTGTTATGCTTTTGATATTATTATTATTATTTATTTTCAGGCACATTTTTGACACTTGCTAATAACGGTTTTTCACAAAATAGAACGCTACCCAATATATGGATATTTCAACGAATATGACCATTGATAACAAAGCTGACGATCAAAACCATAGACTTAAAAGGAGATCAAAAACTGTGCAAAAATCTGAATGCATACAAAATAACAAATCCAGCTATTGCGATTATAACGAGGTGTTTACATCTTACGATCAAATGCGGCATCCACACGGAGTACAAGAATTATTGGGCATATTTTCACAATCACCCACACCGCTTCATGAGCAGATTGTTCTGGAAGGTGGATTTGGAACAGGAGCTTATCTTGACATTTTCCGCCATCATGTTGGAAAAATTTACGGTATTGAAGGATCAGATCAAGGTTTACACCAAACAAAACTGAAAACACAGGATTCAAAAAATGTTAACCTAAAAATAGGTGATATTCTTGATCTTCCTTTTGAGGAGCAGTTCTTTGATTCGTACATGGTAAATCAAGTGCTTCATCACCTTGATTCCAGGAATCCGTTTCCCCATATGGATACATTTTTAGACGAATCCCAGCGTGTCCTGAAACCCCAGGGCAGATTAACCATCAATACCTGCTCCCAGGAACAATTAGACCCTGAACAGGGCGTCTACTGGCATTATAAATATATCTCATCCGCAGCATATCAACTACAATCGCATTATCTAGATATTGAAGAACTCCAAAAACGTCTTGAGTTCAGAAAGTTTACAGATATAAAGCAGACAATCCCAGGCGAAAAAATATTTCACCGTGAATATTATGAAAATCCTGAAATTGCCCTTGATCACGATTTTAAAAAAGGAGATTCAGTCTATTCACTTATGTCGGAATCAGAAATTACGGACTCTGACAATCTCCTTAAATCAGCAATAGATAACGGTTCTGTTTATGATGAGATGAAACGGGCATCTGAGCGAGCTGCTGAAATCGGGGAAACACTGTTCCTGTCAGCAGTTAAAGCTGAATGTTTGTAGAGGACGGTTCAGAAGATTACATGTTCGAGGCTTGAAGGATTGCCAATCTCAACATAGGAGGTAATAGTGGACAAGCGACGCCACCAAAGAATTGAAGTGGAAAATCTAGTTGCCAATCTATCAAATGGAGTTGATTCCTACTCAGGAACCGTAAGCGATGTTTCCCCTGTCGGCTTGCTTGTGACTGATATTTCACAAGAACTCAACAAACAAGGGGAGAAGTTGTCAATAATCATTTCCGTAAAGGACAAAGATTTCAAAATGGCAGTTGTGCCAAAATGGGATAGTGGGAATAAGTCCAAAAATAAAATGGGTTTAGCAATTCTCGACGCTCCTTTAGATTGGGCTGGGTTTATGATGAAACTGGGTATGCACTTTACTCAAATAGCTAAAATATACAGTAATGCGTCGAGTAAAAAAGCATTCCGTGTACGACATCAATTACCCAGTATAATGAATTATGAACAAACAGATGAAGATATCTGGGCTGCGACTACACATTTCCCGGATTATTTAAACTTCTCAATACCCTCCATAGCGATTAACACCCGGCACTCAGCCAGATCAGCAATAGACTGTCTCAAGGCTACAAGCAAACATGAAGTTTACATTTTTGCTGCAGCGACAGTAATTGTAGATAAGTGACTGCACTCCCCCCTGCAAAACAAGGGAGAAAACGGCAAAGTCGCCTCACACTGTAATCAGCGGTTTACTTTCCATCCAAAGCCAAGGGGACATTTCCCATCATTTAGAGCGCTTTAAAACCAGCCACTCTTCTTCATAGCAGTTTCTTATTTTTTCCTTCCTCGTAAATATCTTCAAATAGATTTTCTTCTATTTTTTCTCAGTAGTGTCCGGTTTGAAAATTTATTAGAAGTTATGAGGTGACCGATGCAAGCGTATATGACAGCCAGGTCTTTACAGAGCTTCTTGATCCGTGCAACACCAGCAGAGATGTGTGGGCAGACTCAGCTTATCGTTCAGAGGAATCTTTGAAAGAACTACAAGAGCAAGGTTTTCGTGAGCATATTCAACGCAAGGGTTCACGACATAAGAAGCTCACTGCCAGGGAAAAGCAAGGTAACAAGAGTCGATCGCGGATTCGTAGTCTCGTTGAGCACGTTTTTGGTGTACAGGCCATGCGGACTGGAGGAACACTTTTACGCGGCATTGGAATCATAAGGTTAAAGGCGAAAATTGGATTGAGAAATATGGCCTATAACCTTACTCGATACTCCTTGTTAGCGGCAGTGTGATGGGAGTAGT